>Ga0209631_10000532_pt1 | contig 51997 bp, 54 predicted proteins | sample COG_08_FD_184752 | JGI IMG/M metagenome (GOLD analysis project Ga0209631, IMG submission 184752) | Pelagic Microbial community sample from North Sea - COGITO 998_met_08 (SPAdes) (version 2) | ecosystem: Environmental > Aquatic > Marine > Neritic zone/Coastal water | place: Helgoland, sampling... | reverse complement strand
GGCTTTAGAAAATTTTTTAATGCAATATGAACCATATAAAACAATACGTTTTAATGCAATATTAGAGAGAAGAGCAAAAGAATTATATAAGTTAGATTTATCTATAAAAGAATTAGAAAAAATATTAGAATTTTCTTTTGATACTATACTTTTAGATCCTTTAGATGATAAAATTTATAATTTAACTCTACTTTATGATACATATAAGAAAGAAAAAAAATATACAAATAAAATAGAGGTTGATGATATTATTCAAAAGTTTAAGGATGAACTTAAAAAAATAGGTATAAGATACTAATTTTAACTCTACTTTATATACAATGATACAAAAGTTAGGTTTCGGTTCCGTCCCGGGCCTCCAAAAAGGTAAATATTATGGATAAGAAACCTTGTATAGTTGGTGTTTCGGATTTTCCTCTGCAGGATAGAGGAAGAGCTCCAGAAGGAAATAGTGAATTAACTATTCAAAAATATTGTGCAGAAGAAGCATTAAATCAAGCAGGGCTTAAGATGTCTGATATTGATGGAATTGCTGTTGCAGGAATGTGGGGAGTGCCTGGACCAGGTTTAATGCAACCTAATCTACTAGTAGAATATTTAGGCATAAAAACTCCTAAATGGATTGAAGGGACAAATATTGGAGGTTCAACATTTTTAGTTCATGTAAATCATGCTTTTCAAGCAATTAATGCAGGTCTCTGCGATACAGTTCTTGTAATATACGGAAGCCTACAAAAATCAAATATGTCTAGAGTTTTAGGAGATAGACCTGCACTTTATAGTAGTCAATTTGAAGTTGTTAGTGGATTACCTTTACCAGTTGGTGGATATGCATTAGCTGCACAAAAACATATGTCTACTTATGGAAGTACAAGAGAAACTCTTGCTGAAATAGCAGTATCTACAAGAGCATGGGCCTCTATGAATGAAAATGCAGCATTTAAAGAGAATTTAACTATTGATGAAGCATTACAATCTAAGCCTATATCTAGTCCTTTGCATAGATCAGATTGCTGTTTAGTAACGGATGGTGGAGGTGCTATTGTTATAACAACTGAAGAAAAAGCAAAACACTTAAAAACTGAACCAATTTATATTAAAGGCTTTGGAGAATGTAATAGCCACTCAAGTATAAATTATATGCCAAATATGGAAAAATTAGAAATTGCTTCTCATTCAAGTAAATTAGCATTTAAAAAAGCAAAATTAAATATAGAAGATATAGATATTACTATGCTTTACGATTCTTTTACAATAACAGTTCTACTGACTTTAGAAGCAATTGGTTTTTGTAAATTGGGTGAAGGAAAAGACTTTGTAAAAAATCAAAGAACAGCTCCTGGAGGAGATTTTCCTCTGAATACTAATGGCGGAGGGCTTAGCTATTGTCATCCCGGAATGTACGGTATATTTACCATTATAGAAGCTAGTAGACAATTATGGGGTAAATGCGGAAAAAGACAAATAAATAACCCTGTTAATGCTTTATGCCATGGGACTGGCGGAGTATTATCTAGTTCTACAACTTTGCTTTTATCAAGAGAAAGTAGTTAGTATGGAATTCAAAAAACCTAGACCTACAATTGACCCTGACTCAAAAATATATTGGGACTCTGCAAAGGATAATAAATTAATGGTTCAGTATTCATTGGATACAGAAGAGTATTTTCTATATTCAAAACAACTTACTAACGCCTCAGATAGTAAAAATATAGTTTGGAAAGAGGTTTCTGGAAAAGGTAAAATATACTCTTTTACTGTTGTTCATGTTCCTGCCGGCCCTGCTTTTAAAGAGGATACACCCTATATTGTTGCTTCAATAGAATTAGATGGAGGTGCCAGAATAATTTCAAATATATTAACTGATAATATAGCTGATATATCTATTGGAGATAAAGTTAGTGTTGTTTTTGAAAAGCAAGATGATGACTTTACAATACCTAAATTTAAATTAGAAAAATAAATTATTTTAAATATTTTTTTTAGATCCAATATCAATAATTTCTTGAATACTATTTGGTAATAGTTCTAGCCATTTAACAAAACAGTTATTATTACCAATTAAAACATAGTATTGATCTCTTCTACCTTTATAAGATGGCCAAACAGTAACTATATCAGCTTCTAATTTTTCTTGCAGATTGTAGCCAATTAAAAAATGTTTTAATCCTTGATCAGATAATTTAAACGGAATCACATGTTTCCATTCATTTTTAGCCTCTACCAAAACTTTTGAAAAAGATCTGCAGTCTCTTGTAGGATTTTTTTTGTAATCCTCTTCAGTCAAAGGTATAACAACTGACCTCAAAATTTCTTCCGATAAAACGTTAGAGCTTAAAAAAAATAGACCTATTATGATTATAAATTTTTTCATAATTTTCTCCTAAATATTATTAATTTCATAATTTTGTAAAATTACATATACATCCGTTATTGTTTTCTTAAATTTGTCTAAATCTTGATCAATGTCTATTATTAGTAGTTTTATAAAAATTTCTTGCTCTTTTAAAATATTATCTCTTATAGCGAAGATATCAGCATTATTTTTAATTAATATAGTATCAAATAGTTTTAATTTATTTTCTACTTCAGAAATATTAGGAAGAATTTTTTTTTCGATATTAATTTTTGATTTAAATAGTATTTCTAACTTGATATAGTTTGTATAAAAATAACCATATTTGGAAATCAAATTATTTTTTTTTAATTTAACTAAGTTATCTTTTGAAATATTTTTTAATTCATTTTTATTTTTTTTAACTAATGCATCTTTTGAATTATAATTATTAAAATATTTTGAAGCAGAATCTAAATTAATTTTTTCACCTAATCCTTTAAGAGCCATCCAACCTAAATTAAATTCAGCAGATTTGCTTCCTAATTTTTTAGCCTTTAGAAAATATATCTTTGCTTTACTATAATCAGCTTCTACCCCTAATCCATTTAAATAAATTACTCCTAATAAATTTATACATCTAAAGTCCTCTAATTCATATGTGCAAAGTTTTTCCGCTTTATGCCATTTTTGATTGTTATAATTATCAATTGCATCATTATAGTTAGCTAAGCTATAATTATAAAATAACATTAAAAAACAAATAGAAATTAGCTTAAAAATATAGCTAGACATATATTACTTTCGATATAAATTATTAGTATTATCTTTTAATTGATTAACATATTTATATACTATATGGTATTAAAATATAAATTTTTTGGTGGGGTACATATGAAATTCATATTAAACATTCTAATTGGAACATTTATTATTCTATCTACTGTAAAGGCTTCTTATGCTGAAGATGAAAAGCAGACTATGGTTGATGTAAGACAACAGGCTATGCAAGCAATGTGGACAAGATTAGAAAGACTAGCAACACTAATTGCTCTTCCTGGAGACTCAGTAACATCTTCTGATGGGTCGACAATTATAATAAGCAAACAGAATGATATGGAACCTCTTGAAACTTATTCATTAATTCACGCGCGAGAAGCTGAACAAGACGGATTAGAAATATACAACTTACTAACACAAGTGGAAAATTTTTGGCCACGACATACAAGTGTAGCAAATGTTAAATCTACAAACGCTGAAAGATTAGTTTGGATCATACCAGAAGCTTTTAATAGATATTATACTGATGCGGTATATGCTTCTCAAAATTTAAATACAGCTTTTAAAGATAAAGATGCAGAAAACATAAAAAGATCTGTTTGTATGTTAGCTTTATCTTGTGGTAGATGCCATGCAGGTTTTAGAAAAGTAAGATTTGATAATCTAAGAAAAGAAGGTAGAGGTTGGACGGGTAATTATAATGCTTGTTGGTCTTATAAAAATGAAGTTACACTTAATTCTACTGCAATTAGAGAGTAGCTAATTATCCTATTCTTAGAGTACTAATGCATTTCTCTAATAATTTATCTAAACTTTTAGAAGTTTGCTTGTCTAGGCTATAAAATAATTCTGATGCTGCTTGCTGACTCATGTCTTTCATCATAATTGAACCTATATTTAAATTCATGATCTTTTCTACATATAAATCTAATATTTTAGTTGCCTTTAAAATATTTTCTTTATATTGGCTATTATTTTTAATAGTCATAATAGTTCCAAAACATTTAGCTACTTCAACTTTATGAGCGGCAGATTCAATTGCATTTGCAATATTAGCATGAGGATATAATATTATGAAAAATATAATTAAAGCTTTTTTATATTTAACCAATTAAGTATACCTTCACCAATTAGATCAGGAGAATCTTCCTGTATAAAGTGACTACCTGGAACAGTAATCTCAGATTGATTAGGCCAAGATCTACAAAACTCTCTTTGTTTTCCAATTAAAATAGCTCCAGGATCAGCGTTTATAAATAATTTAGGGGTATCATTCTTCATAAAAAATTTAGAATAATTATTTACAACTTCAACTACATCTTTAGGACTACCTTCTATAGGAATTTGATTTGGCCAATCTAAAGTAGGACGTCTGTCCTCTTTATTTAGAAAAGGTCTTCTATATATGTTCATTTCTTCTTCTGTTAAACCTCTTAAAACAGAACCAGGAAGAACTCTTTCAACAAATATATTTTTTTCTATTATCATATTTTCTCCTGCTTCAGACCTAAAGGCTTTGAATAATGGTGCAGATTTTTGATCCCAATCATCCCAGTTTAATTCACGAACTATACCCTCCATATAAACTATTCCAGCTATTCTATCTATATTTCTAAATGCCCAATCAAAACCAAGTGCACTTCCCCAATCATGAACTACTAAAATTATATTATTTCCTAGATTAAGTGACTCTAATATGTCATTTAGCCATTTTTGATGAGTAAAAAAATTATAATCACCAACATTATTAGAATCTAATTTTTCTGAATCCCCCATTCCTATTAAGTCAGGAGCTATACATCTTTTAATATCAAAAAAATATGGCATAATATTTCTCCATAAATATGAAGAAGTTGGATTACCGTGAAGAAATAACATTGTTTCTCCAGAACCCATTTCTACATAAGATATTTTTTTATTATTAACTAATATTTTTGATTTTAAGTGCTCATTTTTATTCATAATTTTTCTTCACTAATATCCTTTAAAATTTGGTTTTCTTTTTTCTATAAAGGCTTTTACTCCCTCTTTACCATCATGGCCCTGTGCTCGGATATTTAAAGACCTAGCCTCTTGTTCCAAATGGCTTTCTAAGGTACTAGAAAAACTATCCGCTAAAAGTGTTTTTACTGCACCATAAGCCTTTGTAGCACCTTTAGATAATTTAACAGCAGTTTCCATAGCTATATTTTGCAATTCTTCATCTTTTACTACTTGATCAATAAGACCCATATTTAACGCTTCATCTGCGTTAAATCTCCTATTTGAAATCATTAATTCTTTTGTTTTCTTTAAACCTATAAGTCTCGGCATAATATAGGTCATTGAACCATCTGGAGATAAACCTGCAGCAGTATATGCAGCAGAAAATTTGGCATTATCTGAAGAAATAATAATATCGCCTGACAGAGCTAAACTGAGGCCTCCTCCAGCTGCAGTGCCATTTAATGCTACCACAATAGGTTTTTCCATTCTATGCATTAAGGTAACTGCAAGATGAAAATATGTTGTCATATCTGTAATAAGAGGTCCTAAGTTATCTGATTCTGCAAGAAAAGATCCTAAATCTCCTCCTCCACTAAACATTGAACCTTTACCAGTGAAAATAACAGCTCTTAGACTTTCATCATGATGACAAACTTTGAAAGCTTCATATAAATCTTTTACAAGGTCTAAGTTTATAGTATTAGCATTATCTGGACGATTTAATGTAACTAAAGCTATATTATTATTTTTTTCTAAAAGAACGCTTTTTTTTGACACCTATTTATCTCCTTAGTAATATAAATTTATAACAAAATAAATATTACTATACACAATCTAAAATAAAATTAAAACCGTAGATTTTAAGCAACGTTTTGCTTACAGATTCCCCTAATCGCGCAAAACATATTATTGGAGTAGAACTTGTTTTTTATTTACATAGATTGCTTTTCTACTCCTTAAATATATTTTATATTAAATAAATGAAAAATATGCCCTTAAAAAATATTCATAATGAAATATGGGAAGACCTTAAGGATGGTTTAAAAAACACTAAATCAAGTTTTCACTTTCCGGTCATATCCACGATAGATAAAGATGGTTTTCCTTCTTCCAGAACAGTCGTATTAAGAGAAATAAATAAAAAAAATAAAATTATTTCCTTTAATACTGATGTAAGGTCTAATAAATGGCTCGAAATAAATAATAATAATAAAGTTTCCATTAATATTTATGATGCCAACAAAAAAACTCAAATTAGAATAATAGGTGTTGCTACAATTAATTATAAAAATAAAAAATGGGATTCTGCATGGGAATCTACTCCTAATATGAGCAGAGAATGTTATTCAACTCCTTATTCTCCTAGTACAGTTATTTCAAAACCAGATGATATAGATATAAATTTAAATCAAATAAAAACTGAAAATTATGAAAAATATAAAGTAAACTTTGGAAGAGTAGACATAAAAATTTATTCTTTAGATTGGTTGTATTTGATTCATTCTGGTCATAGAAGAGCAAAATTTATATATGATAAAAAAATTTCTATGGTTTGGATAGCACCATGAAAATTATTTTTATATTTTTGATTTTAAAATATATAATTATAGCTAATTCTACTTATGCTAAAAACCCTATTGAAGTTAAAACTGTGTATCCTCCTAAGTGCACACTTTTGAAAGAAAAAAATGGTCTTTTGTGCCCTAGAATTATTGAAGTAGAAGTTAAAATAACTAGTGATATTAAGAAACATTTAGTTCGTTGTACATTATTTAGTGAGGAAGAAGAAATATTAGCATTTGGTGAATCCTTTTTGGAAAAACCTGGTGGTAAGATATATTTAACATTAAGAACGAGAACAAGAATTCATGGTTTAACTCTTATTGCTGGTGCAAAATGTTCTTCAGATTCATTTTAACCATTTTATATTATGTATTATTATCAAATCATACCTTTGCAAACTTCGATATAACTATAGAAAAATTATATCCACCTAAATGCTCTATATTGAAAGATAGTAAAGTTCTTTTATGTCCAAGAATAATGGAAATAGACGTAAAAATTGGAAATCAAAAATCTAAAAAGTTAGTTAACTGTATAGTTTTTAGTGAAGAAGAAGAAGTTTTAGCATTTGGAGAAAGCTATATAAATCCTCCTAAAGGTAAGATATATTTAACCATAAGAGAGGCAAGAAGAAAGATTAATGAAATGAAATTAATTGCAACTGCCAAATGCAAGTATACCGAATAACATGCTAAATGTTTTTTTCAATTATTTCACAAATAAAATGCCCAATTATAATATGCATTTCTTGAATGTGATTTACTTTATCAGAAGGCACTTTTATTGAAACATCTGATAAGTTAGATAATTCACTATCATTTTTACCTGTCAGTGCTATAATTTTAATCCCCTTCTTTTTTCCAGCAACTACAGCATTAATAACATTTTTACTATTCCCACTTGTAGAAATAGCAAATATTACATCTTCTTTTTTAGCTAAAGCTTCAACCTGTCTTTCAAAAACCTTTTCGTATCCCATATCATTTGCAACGGCAGTTAATATAGATGTATCAGTATTTAAAGATATAGCAGCTAAAGGAGAACGATCCTTTTTATATCTTCCAACAAATTCAGCACACAAATGCTGACTATCGGAAGCGGAGCCTCCATTGCCAAAAAATATAATTTTACCCCCAGAATTTATACTATTTTTGATATAATTTATAGATTTCTCTATATCCAAATATAAGTGACTTTTCATATTATCAATATTATGTGAGCACTCATCAAGGTATTCTTTAAATTCTATTTCCAAACTATTATCCATATTGTATATTATAATAAATTTATACATTATAATTTATAAATTTTAAAATTAATTAGGAATAACCTTTAAATGCAAATAGAAGTGAAAAATAAAAAACAAGATTTTTTTGCAGTAATAACTGATGTAGATATTAAAAATATTTCTAATACAAATTTTGTAAAAATAAAACAAACATTAGAAACTTATGGGGTAGTAGTATTAAAAAATCAAAATATAAATGATAATCAACAAATTGAATTTTCTAGAAAATTTGGAGACTTAGAAAAAGCTTTAGAACATGATAAATTAGAAGGAATACAAGACGAGATCACAAGAATTTCTAATGTTGATGAACATAATAATATATTACCAGTAGATAGTAAAAAAGTTATTTATGATAGAGGAAACAGGTCTTGGCATTCAGATTCTTCATATAAAAGTATACCATCAAAATTTTCAATATTAAGTTCACGAGAAATACCAGATCAAGGTGGTGGAACTGAATATATAGATGCTAGATATGCACTAGAAACATGGAATAAAAAAAAACATAAACTAAGCTTAGAGGACCTTAAACAACAAATATGTCAGCATTCAATTGTATATTCTCGTATGGTAAATACAGGGGATATTTTTGATGAATCCTATAAAAATAAAATGCCTTTTGTTAAACAAAGATTAATAAGAACGCATCCCTTTACTCAAAGGTCTGCATTTTATGTTGGAAGCCATTGTAGTCATATAGTTGGATGGGATATAGAAATTAGTCGAAAATTAATTAAAGAAATAAATGATTGGATTGTGAATTCTGGAGAGATAATTCACCATAAATGGAGTAATAAAGAAATTGTAATGTGGGATAATAGAAGAGTACTTCATCGAGGTACATATTTTGATGAATCAAGTGCTAGAAGAATTATGCATAGAACAACTGTTGCTGGAGATATGCCAAGTTATAAAGAGTCAGTTAAATTATAAGTCCTTTAATTTCTTCCATTATACACTTGTATACTACTATCAGGAATCCATACTTTCTTTGGAGGATTATCTGTTTGCCAAAAAACATCGATTGGTATCCCTCCTCTAGGATAGAAGTAACCACCTATTCTTAACCAAACAGGCTTAACCTCTTTTACAATTCTTTTAGCTATATATAATGTAACATCTTCATGAAATGCTCCATGGTTTCTAAATGATTGCATGAATAACTTGAATGATTTTGATTCTAGTAGAAATTTCTTTGGAATATAATCTATAATAATGTTGGCAAAATCTGGCTGACCTGTTACTGGGCACAAGGAAGTAAACTCAGGAACACTAAATCTAGCCAGATATAATTTATCATTATGAGGATTAATAACTGTTTCAAGTAAAGCATCTGAAGGTGACTTTGGAAAATCAGCTTTATTTCCTAACTGTTTAATTTTACTCATTATTTTCTGGTCCATAATAAATACACCCCTCCCCGCTTTGATCTCTATGAACTTCTATTTTATTTAAATTTGAAATTTTTAAAATTAATTTATTCCAGATAAAAACACATAAGCCTTCCAAAGTAGGATTATATAAACCATCAACGTTATTTAAAGTATTGTGATCTAGTAAATTTTTGACAAATTCACATTCTTTTTCAATATAACCAAGATCTAATATCATGCTATTCTCAAGCTCTGGTTCTCCTTTAACCCATACTCTAGCTCTAAATGAATGACCGTGTACCCTTCCATACGGATGGGTCTCATCATAACCATCTAAAACATGCGCTGCATCAAATGTAAAATCTCTATAAATAATCATATATATTATCTAACTCCCATAATCTTATGAGTTTGAAGAGATATTTTCCACTTAGGGTTATTCTTACAATACTCTAAAGCTAATTGTGTATTATGAACGTTTAACGTTCCATCCATTGGCTGTAAACTAAAATTTTTAAAACTAAATTTTTCATATATGTCTGGAGCCACATTTTTTTGAGGATATACTAATTTTAACTCATCACCATAAACTTGTATTAAAGGATTACCAGCTTTAGGACTAACGCAAATCCAGTCAATTTCCTTAGGTACATTAAAAGTACCATTAGTTTCTATTGCTACTTCACATTTATATTTTTTGAGAGCTTTAATTAATTTTATATCTACTTGAAGCATAGGTTCTCCTCCCGTAAGAACAACAAAAGGCTCTGATGAGTTTGGCCAATAAGAAACAATCTCTTTAGCTAAATCAACTTCATTTAAAAACTTATTTCCTCCCTCACCATTTATTCCAACAAAATCTGTATCACAAAAATTACACTTAGCTAATTCTCTATCTTTTTCTAATCCATTCCATAAATTACAGCCAGAAAACCTGCAAAATATAGCTGGTCTACCAGAGTGATAACCTTCACCCTGAATAGAATAAAATATTTCTTTTACATTATATGTCATTCTGCTTTATCCACTCATTATATCCTTCTCTCCTTAAAATACACGCTGGACAAACTCCACATCCATAACCCCAATCATTTAAATTAGATCTATCTCCTACATAGCAAGTATGAGTATCCTCTATTACTATCTTATGAAATTTATCTCCTCCCAAATCGTAACTTAAACGCCATATATCAGCTTTATTTTTATCCATTAAAGGAGTATGAATTTGTACTTCCTTATCTAACCCAAGAGATATAGTCTTTTTTAAAGAAGCAATTGTTTCTCTTCTGCAATCTGGATAACCTGAATAATCCGTATCACACATTCCTCCTACTAAATCAAAAATATTTCTTCTCCATCCTAAAGCAGAAGCATAATTAAAAAATAATAAATTTCTTCCTGGAACAAAGGTATTAGGCAATCCATTATCTTCAACAAAAATTTTACTATCTCTTGTAAGTGACGTTTCTGATATTTTTCCTAGGGCTGGAATATCAATAATATGATCTTTACCTATTATATCATGCCATTTATCAGATATACTTTTAATTTTTTTAAGTACTATATCTCTACAATTCATTTCTATGATATGTCTTTGATTGTAATTAAACCCTATTGTCTCTATATAATCAAAATTCTTACATGCCCATAAGAGGGATACTGTACTATCTTGTCCACCTGAGAATAATACTAATGCAGATTTTTTAGCCACTTATCACCTTTACTCAATTATGAATAATATACTATAATATAAGATCTATATGTTTATAATATAAGTAAAATTAATTAATTTAAACATATATAGGATTTAATTGTTTTTGAATAAATTATTATTAACATTGATATTTTTTTGTTTTATTTATAATAGTTCTGCATTATCAAAAAAATGGAATATTACTATTGAAGGCTACCTTTCGGGTTTCAAAGTAGGTGAATCTAATGTCTTATTTGAGATAAATAATGATAAATATACACTTATAGCTCAATCAAATACTTCTGGTCTTACTAAGTTATTTTATCCATGGAAACAGGTTATTGAGGTTACTGGATCTATTAATAATTCTGCAATTACTCCGTTAATATACAAAATAAAAGATATAAGAGAAAACAAAGAAACTGGTTTTATTAATATCAAATATAAAAATAACCTTCCCATAGTTGAATCAGCTTTTCCTCATCCAAGTAATGATACTAGGAGAGAACAGGTTTCTCAAGAGTTACTAATAAATACTTTTGATCCAGTGAATTCTATTTTAGCTCTAGGTATATTAAGTGCTAATAACAATTCTTGTAATCGTACAATTAATGTATTTGATGGAAGAAGAAGATTTAATTTAGTATATAAAACAATAGAAAAAAATAAAGATGAACTAATATGCAAATTAAAAATTATCAGAATAGCAGGCTATTCAAAAAAAGAATTAAGTAAGCATCCTAAAGAAGGTATGATTAAATTAAAAAAGCTATCCAATAGTATATTTTATTTTCCAGTAGAAGTTAGAATTCCACTTACAATAGGTTCATTTTACGTAAATTTAACTCAAAACTTAGTATTGCAATAAATATAATTTAATATAAAATTTGTTATTCTAATTTAAGTCATCATATTTATAACAAAGCAAGGAGAAAATATTTGAAAGCTCTAGTATGTAAAGAATTTGGGCCCGCAAAAAATTTAAAAGTCGAAGAAATGCCTGAACCTGTTCTAAATGATGATGAAGTCAATATCAAAGTTCATGCTGCAGGTGTAAATTTTCCTGACATTTTAATGGTTGAAGGTAAATATCAATTCAAACCTAACTTTCCATTTGCACCAGGTGCAGAAGCAGCTGGAGAAATTATTTCTCTCGGTAAAAATGTGACTGATTTTAAAGTTGGTCAAAGAGTAATAGCAATGACAGGTCATGGATCTTTTGCAGAAATTGTTAAAGCTCCTCAAAAAAAAATAATCCCCTTAAGTGATAATGTTGATTATGAAGTAGCTTCTATACTTCCAATGGTTTATGGAACATCTGCTCACGCTCTAATTCAACGAGGTAAGTTAAAAAATGGAGAAACATTATTAGTACACGGAGCTGCTGGCGGAGTTGGATTAGCTGCTGTAGAAATTGGAAAAGCAATGGGCGCAAGAGTTATTGCTACAGCTAGTACAGATGAAAAATGTAATGTTGCTAAAGAGCATGGTGCAGACGAAATTATTAATTACTCTAATGGAGAATTTAAAGAAACCGTTAAATCTATGACTGATGGTAAAGGAGCAGATGTAATTTATGACCCTGTAGGAGGCGATGTTTTTGATCAATCACTTAGGTGTATATCTTGGGAAGGCAGATTATTAGTTATAGGATTTACTTCTGGAAGAATTCCTTCTGCACCGGCAAATTTGGCACTATTGAAATCTTGCGATATAGTTGGTGTTTTTTGGGGAGCTTTTGTAGAAAGAACTCCAAAAATAAATTTACAAAATTTTGAAAAGTTATATCAATGGATAGAAGAAGGCTATATTAAGCCAAGAATTTCTATGAAAGTGCCATTAGAAAATACTCTAGATGCTATGCAAGCTATTGCTGACAGAAAAATTATAGGTAAAGCAATAGTAAAAGTTTAGTTATAATTTAGATAAAAAACTTAATAATAATTTTGCGACTTCTTCTGGTTTTTCCTGTTGCACCCAATGACCAGCTCCATCTATTAATTCACAAGATTGCATATTAGTACAAATTTTTAATTGCATAGTTTCTAACGCATCGGGCTTTTGGTAAATTCCCCAATCCTTTCTACCAGCTATGAACATGGAGGGAATATCTATTTTAAGATTACTATAAATTCTTAATTTAGATTGAATGAGATTATCAATCATACACCTATACCAGTTTAGTCCTCCTTGAAATTGAGTATTATTAAAAACATCAACATAATACTGTAATTCTTTATCAGTTAGCCATTTACATTTATCAATTTCCTCACTTGAAGGCATATCTATATTTACTTGCTCCGCCATTCCTAAATGAAAATCCATAATATAATATCCAGGCATTTTTTCTAATTCTGAAGCATTCCATGCATTAAGTTTAAAAGGATTATTATCTTTCCAATTTCCACTTTTTACATGATAATATGCCCTAAGAAAATCCTTCATACCTTGATCAGAATTACACATATCATTATTTGCTTCTTTAGATGAGTAATACCATTGATAATGCTTTCTAGGCCGATCTAAATTTTGTAAGTCTTTATGAATATCTACTTTTTCTATTTTATTAATTGGTTCTATAGATGGCATTCCATTAAAAGGAGCACTCATTAGCACTACTGATTTAAATATATCTGGTCTAATAACAGCTGCATGTGCAGCAACAATTGAACCAAAATCATGCCCTACAAGGCAATCAATTGATTTTCTTTCTAATGAATACACTAATGAAATAATATCCGTAATTAAATTAGATATTTCATATTCTGAAATATCACCTTCGTAATTGTTATTCCACCCTTCTGTATAACCATAGCCTCTCTGATCAGGAGCTATTACATAATAACCTGAATCTGATAAGGGTTTAAAGATTTTTCTCCAACTATAAGCTAACTCTGGAAATCCATGAAGTAATACAATGCAAGGTTTACTAGCTTTATCCTCATATCCTGCCTCTAATATATGCATTGAAAGACCGTTAATATCTTTAATAGTTCTTGATCTAATTCCAGCTGGATAATCAAACATTTTCTCTCCAATTATTTTTTAAATAAATTATATTATAATAATAAATTCTTAAAGAACTTTACAATAAAAAATATATTGTTTAATATAATTTAAGCGCTGATTTGAGCTCCAGCTTGCGAGCGCTATATAAATACTGCTAAAGAGGTGGTGAGGAACCACCAAAGAAATTTGAGTGGTTTTTTTATTTCTTAGGGATCCTTCCACAAATAAGCTGGAGTTATATTGAAGCCCATTTAAATGGGAAGGAGATTAATATGACTAATTATACAAAACCAGAAACTATAGCTCTTCACAGTGGATGGAGAGCTGACCCAACAACCGGATCTGTGGCTGTTCCTATTCATCAAACGACATCTTTTCAATTTGATAATACTGATCATGCAGCGAATTTATTTGCATTATCGGAACTTGGAAACATTTATACGAGAATAATGAATCCCACTACAGATGTTTTAGAGAAAAGAGTTGCGCAGCTAGAAGGAGGAGTAGCCGGCTTAGCAACTTCATCTGGTCAGTCAGCAACAGCAATAGCAATACAAAATATAGCAAAAAATGGCGATAACATTATATGTTCTACAGATGTATATGGAGGTACTTGGAATTTATTTGCTAATACACTAAAAGATCAGGGTATTGAAGTTCGATTTGTTGATCCATCTGAACCAAATAATTTTTTAGATGCAACAGATGATAATACAAGAGCTTATTTTGGAGAAACACTTCCTAACCCAAAACTTAACATTTTTCCAATTAAAGAAGTTTCAGATATAGGTAAAAAATTAGGAATACCATTAATTATCGATAATACTGCAGCTCCTATTATATCAAAACCAATAATTCATGGCGCTAGTATAGTTGTTCATTCAACCACAAAATATATAGGTGGTCATGGGACTAGTATAGGTGGAATAATCATTGATAGCGGTAATTTTAATTGGGAAGACTTTAAAGAAAGACAACCTCTACTTAATAATCCTGACCCAAGCTACCACGGAGCTGTATGGACTGAAGCAGTAAAACCTCTAGGGCCTATAGCATACATTCTTAAAGCTAGAGTAACTCTTCTTAGAGACATTGGTGGTGCAATGAGCCCTTTTAATGCTTTTCAATTTATTCAAGGATTAGAAACATTACCTTTAAGAATTAAAGAGCAGTGTAAAAATGCAAAATTAGTTGCAGATCATTTATCTTTATCAAAATTAGTAGACAAAGTAATTTACCCAAGCTTATTTACTGGAGAAAATAAAAAAAGAGCAAATACTTATCTGGATAATGGCTTCGGTGCTCTTATTGGCTTCGAAATTAATGGAGGTATTGAAACTGGTAAAAAATTTATTGATTCATTAAAACTATTTTACCATGTAGCAAATATTGGAGATTCAAGAAGTCTTGCAATTCATCCTGCATCCACTACTCATTCACAATTAAGTGAAGAAGATAAGCTAAGGGCGGGAGTAAGCAATTCTTATATTAGATTGTCTATAGGCATAGAGCATATTGATGATATAATAAATGATATTGATAATGCTTTAATTGAAGCAAATAAATTTATGAAAGCAGCTTAATATTTATTATATATATAGTCTGATCAATATAGGTCAGACTATATTATAAAATTGATTCCAGATTATCTATTTCCTCATTTTCTAATGGTTCTTCAGGCATTGGCATATTCATAAATCTAATTTTTGAGCCATTATGCAATGGAATTTCTGTGTTACTAATTATACCTTCAAATTTTTTTGATCTTATTATTGCGTCAGTAATTCTCCATGTGTGACTATCTGGCATTTTAGGTCTAGCCATTAATACCATCTTACCAAAATCATATACTAAATTCATATTTACAGGAGAAAAATCATTGAATACACCATTTCCATAGAGCAAGGAAAGTGCAATTTCTTTAGATAATACAACCAAGGGCATTTGATCTGTAGATAGTAAATTGTAAACTCTTCTATATCCTCTTGCTCTTGCAGGTCTTGCTCTTGCTTCTGGTAATGCCTGTTCAAGAGAACTAATTATCTCTTTAGAGAATGGATAACTATTTTCATCTTCAATTACACTTAAAATAAGCATATGTCTCATTCTATATACTTGCCATTGCCCCCATGGAGCATGTCCCATTGAAAAAAATGACAAAGATAAAATAAGTGATTTAAAAAAAAAGCGTCTATTTAACATAAAGGTAATTTACAATATATGAGAAATTCAAACAATGAACTTCTCATATATATATTAGTATTTAGTTACGATATTTATCAAAAACATCTAAGTTTAATACTGCAGTTATAATGAAATTAGGTACATCAACTACTTGACCTACTCTTAAATCAACTGCTACTGAGCATAATATATAAGCTTGCTCTCTAGTAAGTCCATGCTCCCTAACTATATAATCAATCATTTGAATTAGGGCATGACGAGCGGCTGCAGTTAAATCTTCAGATAAATTCTCTAAATTAGTAATTTTTTCCGAATTAAGGTAACCGTGAGATGGAAGTTGCTCACCTTTTCCTTTTAAAGGGATTCCAACAGTTTGATAGTAGCGAGTAGGTTCCATATCTCTTATTTGATCATTACCTACTGTAACTGGCATATCCATATTTTTACCGCCGCCTTTAATTATTCTTGTTCTAAGAACATTTATTGCTCCCATTTCAATAGCAGTTCCTGAAACTTCTCCGTCACCCTGAGCATAATGTACATCTCCTGTAAATAGTCCACATCCATCAATAAAGCATGGGAAAATAATTTTTGTACCAATTTGCATTTGTTGAACGTCCATATTACCGCCATTCTCTCTTGGTGGAATAGTTCTAAGACAATCTTCTGCATGACTACCTCCTTCGCCACAAACTGCTGCAGGAAGTGCTCCTCCTGAAGATGGCCCAAGTACAACTCCTCCAGCGGCAGCTAAATCAGCTTCACGAGCTTTCCATGCTTTTACTTCAGGTAAACCTGGTAAAACACCAATAGATCCAGGAAAAGCCTCAAAAGGCACAGTAATACCTGGCATACCATCTGATACAGCGCCAACTCTAGTTAATTTCCAATTTACAATGTAAGGATCAGGAAACATATCTCTTAAGAATCCAAATCCTGGTGCGATAACTGTATAACCATACTCATCTGGAATAATATCAACTATTTCAACTTCTAATGCATCTCCTCTTTTTGCACCATTAATATGAACTGGCCCCATCATAGGATGAACTAGGCCTAAATCTACCGTTGATAAATCATCTGCTATAGAATCTAATCTAAACTGACTATCTAAAGCATCTCTAGAATGAATAATAATTATATCACCTGGATTAGCTTTTACTGCAGCTGGGATTGCTGGGTGATAACGATTAAAACAATTTTTATCATCTATACAGTGTGTCCCTTCTTTAGTTATTTCTACTTTATTCATCCATTTTTGATCTGTTGTATCTGCAAAGGCAGATAATGCCATAAATGAAGAAATAAATATTGAAGTTAATATTCTCATTTTTCTCTCCCTTTTTAAATATAAGAAATATAGGCTACTCTTATTGGTAAATTATGCAAATTATTATTAGTAAAAATTACATATAGTTTTTATATGAGTATATTCTTTTTATTCTTTGTAATAGTTTTTTGATTTTCGAATATAGATCCCTGATTAATTGCTGCAGGCAAAGGCATTCTTACAGGAACTTGAGTTAGCCTTGGATTATTAATTGCATTTCCTGAGATTATTTTTTTATTAAATTCTTCATAGTTATTTATTCCCATCAATGGCCAAGCATCATTAGCTGCAAATTCCCAAAGCAAGAACCTTCTATTAGTTTTTGATATATTTGGCTTTGAGGCATGAAGAAGTCTTGCATGATGAATTGTAATAGTTCCAGCTTTTCCTGTTATTTCTTTTACATTACTTAAATCTATATTACTTTTTTTAGTATCAATCGCTCCTGCAAAATATCCATTATGATGATGATCATATACTTCACCTTTATGTGATCCTGGAATAAATAGAACAGTCCCATTATCTAATGTCATATCATCAAGCATTATTCCCACAGCTAAAACATCATCATTAGAATGAGGATAAAAAGCCCAATCCTGATGCCAATCAACTAAATCTCCTGCAGAAGGAGACTTTAAATTCATTTTGCCATTATGTAACCTAAAGTTATTACCTAACAAAGATATTACTTTTTGAATAATACTAGGATAGAATAATAGTTTTTTAAAGACATCACTATGTTTTTGAGGCTGTTTTATCCTCCTTACACTTGGTTTTGAGGATGTATGATGATCTCCTAAGTCAAACTGTTCATCAGAATTATTAATTAATGCCGCATCTTTGAGTATCTTATCAGTTGCACTGTTTAGTTCATTTAAAAAATTTTTATGAATTACATTTTCAACTATTAAGTAACCATTTTCATTATATTCATTAACTTGGTCATTTGATAAATTATAATTCATTTCATTCCCCACTATTTATTAACTTCTAAAGGCGTTACAATTTAGAATTTCTATGCTCAGTCATATTCTTTAATTCCTCTAATAAACTAATTTTACCTCTCCAATTTGTATCTTTTTTAATTTCAGTATTATCTAATATGAGCGAAGATGAAATTTTATCAACTAATTTAGCTTTGCCAATTGGCCAAAGTAAAATTTTTAATATTATTGCTGGAAAATTTATTAAAATTATTTTTTTATTCATAGAAACTGCAATACTCTTATATAATTCTTCCACGCTAATAGGATTATTATCGGATATTAGATAAGTTTTATCGAGAATCTCATTATTTAGACCAATAAGTATTAGAGCATCTACTAAATTACTGAGAGATATTAAAGATCTTAAATTATTGGTTTTAACAATAGGCAAAGGTATATTTTTACCTATATATTGCATTAATGAATTTAAATTACCTTTAACACCCGCTCCATAAACCAGAGGAGGTCTAAGAATTATAAAATTTATATTATTTATCATACAAAATTCTTTAAGTAGCTTCTCAGCTTCTAATTTTGATTTACCATAGGCATCTTTTGGATCTTCTTTGCTTTGATGAGTATAAATCTCACTATTAGTTAAAAAACCTTCTCCATTAACTTTAATTGAAGATAACATTATAACTTTTTTAATTTTTAAGTTATGTGAATGACTTAAAATATTTTTTAAACCTATTACATTAACGTTATAATAATCTTGATAATTATTCGATTTAATATGAGTCTTTGCGGCTAAATGATAAAAATAATCAATTTTAAATTTTTTATTTAAATCAAAATTTATAGTAATATCCTTTATCAGAATATTTGTATAATTTTTACTATTAAAATTATTAATATTTTTTCTAACAAGACCATAAACATTATGACCTTGATTTAATAATTCTTTTATTAACATTAATCCTATAAAGCCTGATGCTCCTGATACTAGGATATTATATTTTTTTTTACTCAAAATTATTAATCCATTATATTTATGCTAATGTGTAATTTATAAATAACATAAAATTTGTATTATGTGGAATAGAATGAACTCTAAAAATAAAATAAAAATTAGTACACTTATTGTAGCGAGAAATGAGGAAAGAAATATTAAAGCTTGTCTAGAGAGTCTAGAGACAGCAGATGAAATTATTCTTTTATTAGATAGAAGCACTGATAGCACAATCAAAATAGCAAAGCATTTTAATTGTACTATTTTCGAAGGTAGTTGGATATCAGAAGGCATAAGAAGAAATGAAGGTATAAAAAAATGCTCTCATGATTGGATACTTGAAATTGATGCTGACGAAAGAGCAAGTAAACAGTTAATTGATGAAGCAAAAAATAAAATAATTAAATTAAAAGATACTACTAAAGGATACTTTTTAGTTCCTTTTGATAATTATATAGGAAGTAAAAGAGTTAGATATGGATGGGGTGCATCATGGGGAGTGACATCTAAACCTTGCCTTTTTCATAAAAATTCAAAAATTTGGGGGGATGAATCTATCCATCCAAGTCTTCAATTAAATTATAAGCAAGGAGTTTTAGTTAATAGAATAGATCATTTTGTTGATAAAAATATTTCTGATATGATACAAAGATTAGATAGATATACTAGTGCAAAAGCTATTGATTTGAGAAATTCATCAAAAAAACTACCTCCATTATGGATTACAGTCAGAAGATCTTTAACTCGATTTTATAAATGTTACATAACTAGAAAAGGGTATAAAGAAAAAGGCTGGGGTTTCTTAAATGCCAGTTTTGCTGCACTTTTTGTATTGATAAGCTATTTAAAGGCAAAATTAGAAAATGATCAAGAATCTCCTAAGAATTGACTAATTCTATGTATTTTTCTGCTATATTATCCCAACTTAAGTCTCTTTGTAACTTTATAGAATTTTTTCTATAATCTAACCATAAATTATCATCTTTTAATATATTTATAGAACCTTCATAAAACTCCTTGTCTGATTTTGCTATGATACCTGTTACCTTATCAATAACTCTTTCTCCTAAACAGCCAATTGGCTTAATTACACATGGAACTCCTAATGCTTGAGCTTCAGCTATGGATAAGCAAAATGTTTCTCCTGGATCACCTTTGTATAGCATCACTCTAGAAGTTAATAATTTTTTAAATAACTCATTTTTAGGAATTGGTTCAAAAAATTTAATACTATTTTCATTTAATTCCTTGATTTTATTAATAATATTCGAAATTTTATTTTTGTTTCTACCACCATAAGTTTTAGAACCAGCATAAATATGTAATTTCGCATTTGGCACCTCTTTTTTAATATGCTTAATCCAAATTTCAGACAGCCAATCTAATCCTCTTTCAGGATTAGAAGTAAATATTACTAATGGATCTGGTATATTATTTTCTATTTCTTGTGTTAGGACATCTTTAGATAGACCTAGAGGAATAATTACTGCCCTATTCTTAATCCAAAATGGAATTGAATTATAATGGTACTTTCCTGAACATACTATTTTTATATTTTTAAAAAATAGCCTCCTAAAATTTCTGAATTTATTTAAATAATTAGCAGGATTATGTAACCACAAAATTATTTTCTTACATTTAGGCGCACTATCGAGAAGACTAGGAGCTCTATTAATAATATAAATATCACACTCTTTAATTTTTGTATCAAGTGGTTTCCAATAAACGCCTTGGTATCTAATAGATTTTGAACTTTTAGTTAGAGCTATAACTTTATGTCCTAATTTAATTAAAGATTCTGCTAATAATACGAAAGCTGTTTCTGTTCCGCCTAAAGGCCTTTTTCTATATGACCATCCATTAAAATCTGAATCTTGGTCCACCATTATTATTAACAATATAAAAATCCAATTTAATTTATTTAAAAAAATCTACCATATTAGGAAGCATGCTGGCATCATGACCAATATTATTAATATTGATAATACATTTCTGCAAATCAACACCCAAATGAATAACTGATGCTAAACCCCATATAAGAGATGACCTTGCTCCAGACCTGCAATAAAAAAGTGATTTTTCATGATTATTTTTAATTAAGTTACTAAAATCTAATATTTTCTCTTTACTAAGTGTACCAGCTGCAAAAGGAATATCTGTAAACTTTATTCCAAAACTTTCAGCTTTATCTTTTAGCAAAATAGAGCTGATTTGATTGAATTCTTCATTATCTGGTCTATTATTAATTATGAGTTTGATACCAAAGTTAGCTAAAACCTCAATATCATCAATCTGTATTTGACCAGAGACAAAATGATTTCCACTAATGCTTTTTATATTTGTTGTATCCATTTTAGCTCAAACTTTCATAAATAAAAAATTAATAAAATAATATTTATGATTCTTACAATAAAAATCTTTTTCTAACTATTATAATTTAAATAAATGAATAATTTAATTAAAAAAAATGTTGCGTTATATTCATTTAGAATCAACAATAAATTCTATTTTTATTTAATTTAGCATTAATAAATTTTGGGGAACTTAATCAAATGAAAAATATTCTAATTCAAATTTTTATAGCTTTTATAGCAACATTATTTTTAGCATCATGTGATAATTCTAAAGAAGGTAATAGTTCAGATTCATCAACTAAAAGTGAAACAGTAAGATGGAAAATGGCAAGTACATTTCCAGGAAATCTTAATATTATAGGTGAAGGAGGCATCAACTTTACGAAAAGGTTAGAAACTGTTTCAGGTGGAAATATAAAGGTTAAGTTTTTTGAACCCGGAGCATTAGTCCCTCCTTTAGAAATATTTGATGCTGTATCTACTGGAGCTGTTGATGCAGGTTGGTCAACTGCAGGATATTGGGCCGGTAAAATTCCTGCTGTACAATTCTTTACGGCTATTCCTTTTGGCCCTAATGCTACTGAATTTTTAGCATGGTATCATGAAGGTGGAGGAAAAGAATTATGGGAAGAAATATATGCAAGACATAACTTACATCCTGTTCAATGTGTAATGATCTCACCTGAATCTTCGGGTTGGTTTAGAGAAGAAATAAATTCAGTAGAGGATTTAAAAGGATTAAAAATGAGATTCTTTGGATTAGGAGCTAAAGTAATGGATAAGGTTGGAGTATCTACTCAACTTTTAGCAGGAGGTGATATTTATCCTGCATTAGAACTAGGAACAATTGACGCGACTGAATTTGCAATGCCTTCAATTGATATAGATTTAGGTTTTTATCAAATTGCAAAACATAATTATTTTCCAGGCTGGCATCAACCTGCTTCAGCACTTGAGTTACTTATTAACTTAGATAAATGGAATGCTTTATCTGAAACACAAAAAGCTCAGATAGAGGCTACATGCTCAGAAAGTGTAGTAAAAGGATTGGCCATGGCTGAATCAAGACAACCTGAAGCATTAAAGAAACTACAAGAAAAAGGTGTTACACTTCATAGATGGCCAGATGAAACACTTGAAGTCCTAAGAAACGCATGGAATGAAGTTGTAAAAGAAGAAGCAGCTAAAGATGAAGATTTTGCAAAGGTCTGGGCCTCTTTAAGCTCATTCAGAGAAAGCTATAAAGTCTGGAAAGATCTAGGTTTTGTAGATTAATAATTTTATAAGACCATAGCTTAATTGATATGGTCTTATATCTCGCTATATAGGTTTATATGAAAGATATAGGTAATAAAGATACTATTGCTAGACTAAAAACTATGTTTTTAGGATACCCTCAATCTACATTAGGAATTGATGAAGTATTGTTTTTAGATACTACTAATGGAATAGCATCGGCTAAATATATAGCAAAAGAAGAAATGTGTCACTCAGGTGGCATAGTTCAAGGGGGATTTGTTACAGGTTGGATTGATGCTATTATGGCATTAGCTTGCATGGCTAAATGTGGTCCAGATGTTCTCGTTTTAACATTAGAAATTAAAATAAGCTTTTTAAATTCTGCTGAAGTTGGGGAAATTATATCTACAGCCAAAGTAATTAAAAATACTAAATCAATAGCATTTTTAGAAGGCAAAATTGAAGACGCAAATGGATCATTAATAGCAAAAGGAACGTGTACTGCAAAATTAAAACATAATTTTTATAAAAATTAGCCCACTATTTTATATAACCTAGATCATGCCATTTGGCATAATCTTCTCTAAAGTCTTTTATTGAATTCCAAACATTTTTAAATTGTACGTTCTTTAAAGATTCCTCTTCTACCACAATGTTCCAATTTTTTTTATATAAATCCATCATTTCAGGTGACCATTTATGTATTTTGACACCTAATGTTTTTAATTTATTTATTGCCTTAACTTGTACTGCTTCACTTTTTGCTAAACTATCCAGAAACATTTCAGAACATGTCATTTCTATTTGTGTTTGTTGAGCTAAACTAAACGAATTCCATAAATCTAAGTTAATTATTAAATCTCCTAAACTTGCTGGCTGATGCCAACCAGGAAAATAATAATTATCTGCAATTCTATGAAAACCTAATTCTAAATCCATAGCAGGCATTCCATATTCTGTAGCATCAATAGTTCCTAATTCTAAAGCAGGGTAAATATCTCCTCCAGCCATTAATTGGGTAGAAACTCCTAATTTTTCCATAACCTTTGCACCTAAGCCTAAAAATCTCATTTTTAGACCTTTTAAATCTTCTACGGAATTTATTTCCTCTCTAAACCAACCAGAGCCTTCAGGTGACGTTGCCATACAATGTATAGAATGAATATTATGAGATCTATATATCTCTCTGAAAATTTTATTTCCTCCTCCATATCTTAACCAGGCAATGTATTCACTGGGGTCAGGACCGAAGGGAAAGGTAGTGAAAAACTGTAAAGCAGGAACTTTTCCAGCCCAAAAAGCAGGTGAGGCCCAACCGGCATCTACTCCTCCACTGGATACAGCGTCAAATATTTCCATAGGTGGAACGAGTGCCCCCGGTTCAAAATATTTAATTTTTATATTACCAGAAGAAATTTCATTGATCTTTTTACTTAACTTTAATCCTGTTTCGCCCAGTATAATTAAACTCGAAGGAAAAGCAGCGGCCATTTTAATATTAATTTTCTTTTCTTTATTAATATACAAAGATGTATTATTCTCATCTTTCTCCTTACAAGATAAGATCGTCATACCTATTAATAAAATAATAAAATATTTAACTAATTTCATTTATACCCCCATATAATATAAGTGAAATTTATCCTAGACTCATTTGTAATTTATAATCAAATACTTTTAAATTTATTTATGTTATTATTTTTTTAATGAAGTTAATGAATAATTTTAAATGTGTAAAAGACGTAATATGACTAGCATGAATATTATGAATAATAATGGTACTATTAATGAAAATGTTCCAAATAATTATAAGGGCTTATCAATAAATTATAAAAATATAAATATAAGTACACCTGCTTTGTTAATTGATAAGTCTACTTTGATAGATAATATCAAGACAATGTCTAAATATACAAAGAAGAACAGAATAAATTTACGCCCCCACACTAAGTCTCATAAAACTTCAGAAATAGCTAAAATGCAGATAAAAAATGGAGCAATTGGTATATGTGTTGCTACACTATATGAAGCTGAAATAATGTCTGGAAAGAATATTGAAAATATTTTAATAACGACACCAATTACTAATTTGAATAGCGAGAAAAGACTTAGTAAATTAATAAAATTTTCTAAAAATTTAATGTTAATAATAGATAGTAGTTATGGATTAAAATTTTTAGAGAAAATAGCTATTAAAAATAAAATAAAGATTAAGGTCTTAGTGGATTGCGACATAATGGGAATAGGAACCAATAAAATAAGAAGAACTGGAGCTAAAACTATAAAAGAGATTATTAAATTAGCATCTCTAATAAATAAAAATAAATATTTAAATTATTTAGGTATAACTGCATATGCAGGAGATATTCAGCATATTAATAATTATAATCAAAGAAAAATTGAAACTACTATTAGGCACAATTATTTAAATAAAATTATTAATAAACTAAAAGATAAAAATTTATCACCTGAAATAATCTCAGGTGGAGGAACAGGATCATATGATATTGACACTGATAGTAAATTATTTACAGAACTACAAGCAGGCAGTTACGTATTTAATGATGTAGAATACGATAATGTAAATATTTATAAATCGAATAAAAACCCTTTTAAATCAGGGTTATTTGTCGCCTCTTCTATCATAAGCATTTTAGATGATTATAATTATATTATAGATGCAGGATTAAAAGCCTTATCAGCTGATTCTAAGTATTTACCTAAACTTATGGGTTCTTTTCCAGAAAATTCTAAGTATACTTTTATGGGAGATGAGCACGGTAAAATTACAATACCCAAAAGTAGCAATATAAAATTTAAACATGGAGAAGTTATTATAATTCAACCTTCACATTGCGACCCTACAGTTAACCTTTATGATAAATGCTATTTAATTGAAAAAGATAAAGTTTCTAAATCGTGGGCAATTGATGCAAGAGGATATGGATAAATTCGAAAAGCTATAATTCTTTAATTAGGTTTTTAGCTTTTTCAATATATAATTCATCTAAATGGTTTTTTGGTTCTCCTTCTATAACTTTTGCCAATAATATTTTTGCTTTAACTCTATCTTCTTTAGAGTCTAATAAATATAAACCGTATGATATTTCAAAAAGAAATCCTATATTTTCTATATCTAAATTTAACGCATTTTCATAATGCTCTCTGGCTTGGTCTGAAGTAGCCCCATACAAGATATTTGCCATGAAACCAGCTTTATCAACTATTTCAGCATGCCATGTTCCTTTAGATATTTGTGCTGAAACATTGTTTGCATTAATTTTAATAGCTTCGTCTAAGTGAAATGATATTTTTTCTGCATATCCTTCCTTTAAAGCACTAACTATCCCTATTAACTGACTATATCTACCCATAGTGTGCGCAGCCTCTACATGTGCATTATCATCAAAAATATCTATATCTAGTGCTAAAAATGCTAATTCTTTTGCTTGTTTAAATACTTTAAGAGCTTCCTCACCATCAAGTAAAAAATGCCCGTAAATTGCTAAAGTACGTGCTCTAAAGATATACGATTCAATAGATAAGTTTTCAGAAGCTAAATTTACTGACTCTAAATATTCGCCCTTATCAAAAAGAATATTGGCTTCTTTTAAATTATTATCTGAAGATAATGCAAGTTTTATAAATAAAGCAAAAATAAAAATAATATATGAAATAATTTTTATAGAGAATAATAACTTATACACATTTATACTCCTATATTAAAACATGGCTGATATTAAATAAAATCATTATATAAAATAATTTTTAAGTAATATAAAGACTAATTATAAATATAAGTTAATTATATTCTAAAACGGTAATATCGATGTTTTATAAATTTAAAGGTAATAAAAATTATATATTATTTTTTGCTTGCGTTGCTACGGCATTAGTAACTGTTGACTTGGCGTGTATTTCAGTTGCACTTCCCAAAATGCTTGGATACTTTTCAGCAAGTAAAATTGAAATTGCTTGGGTAATTACAGTCTATTCGATATCAACTGCCATATGTATTCCTCTTTTGGGTTATTTATCAGAAAAAATAGGAAGAAAAAAAATATACTTAATAGGTATATTTGGCTTTTCTTTCTTTTCTGCTTTATCAGGCTTATCTCAAAATTTAGATCAGTTATTAATTTTCAGAACATTACAAGGAGCTTTTAGCGCACCATTAGTAGCTTCAAGTCAGTCTATTATTATTGATGCATTTCCTGAAAAAGAGCGGGGTAAGGCTCTTTCATGGTGGACACTAGGTTTATTGATTGGGCCTTTAATTGGTCCCACATTAGGAGGATATTTTACAGAATATTATAACTGGAGATGGGTATTTTTAATAAATGTACCTATTGGAATTATAGCTTTTATTGGATCTTATTTTTGCTTAAATAATAATGAGATTAATAAAGATATTAAATTTGCCTTTTTAAGTTTTATATTTTTAGCATTAGGTGCATCATGCTTACAAATTGTTCTTGATAGAGGACAAATATTAGATTGGTTCGCTTCAAATTTAATTACTAATTTAACAATAGCATCTATTTTATTTATATTTATGTTTCTTTTACAATATTTTATTAATAGTAAAACTCTTTTTCCTAAAGAACTTTTTAAAGATAGTAATTATATAGGTGGATTAATATTCATATTTTTATTTGGTTTACTCTTAGTACCTCCATTTATTCTTATGCCAGACTTTCTATCAAATCTAGGTGGTTATCCAATTGATAAAATTGGGATAATATTAACAACTAGCGGAATTGGCGGAATGACAGGTACTCTTATTGCTTCAAGAATATTATCATTTGGTTATTTTAAAACAATTATGATTGTTGGTTTATTTATTTATATGATTGGTCAATTTTATATGACCGCGTGGAATACAGAAGTGACTATGCAAATGATGATGGTTAATGGAATTATTAGAGGAATTGGAATAGGATTGTTTTACCCTGCTTTAGCAACCATTACTTATGTAACACTACCTCGACAATTTAGAGATCATGGAGCAAGCCTATATCAATTTATTAGAAATGCTGGTTCAGCAGTAGCTATAGCAATTATAGTAATTTTAATGGATAGATTTAATAAAATAAATATGTCAGAATTAAGTTATAGAGTTATAGATACATATAACAAAAATGAAGGATTATTAAATAGTTATAATATATATCCTTTAACTTCCAATGATACAAACCTCTATTTGAATTTAATTGCCGAAGAGTCACATTTAATATCCTTTATTAATATAATGGTTTTATTAACTTATTTGCCGTTGCTATTTTTTCCTTTCTTCCTATTATTTAAAAATAAATGAGGTAAAAAATGAAAAGTAGTAGATATATTCCTAGAAATCTAAGTTTATATAAAAATATATTTTACGAAAACGTAAGATGGGGTGATACTGATGGATATAATCATGTTAATAATGTCTCAATCTCAAGATATTTTGAGAGCGCTAGAGTAAATATTATAAGAGATTTAGAAACTGAGAAATACGGTTTTGTAATTGTTAATTTTAATATTAATTATATATCCCAAATTTTCTATCCTAGTAAAATAGAAATAGGATCTTATATAAGTAGAATTGGAAATAGCTCAATAGAATTTAACCAAGCTATATTTGTAAATAAGTTATGCAAAGCAACAGCAATTAGTGTACTTGCATATGCAAATATTAAAGAGTCTAAGTCTTATAAAATTTCTAGTGCTATAATTACAAAATTACAAAATATTTATGGGGCGAGTGACGAGACTTGAACCCGCGACCCCCGGTACCACAAACCGGTGCTCTAACCAACTGAGCTACACCCGCCATATTATTTATGGATTTAATACTAAAAATATATAAAAAAAGAAACAAATATAATATTTTATTTTATTATTCATAACTAAAATGTTTAAAATTTAATCACATGTGATTATTTTTGCGACATATTTAAAATTATATGTTAATATAAATTAATTTTTTTAAGATTTTTCAATATATTAAAGTTGGCACGAAACATGCTTATATTAATATTATAATAATTAATCTTTGAGGAGTTAAAAATGAAAAAAATTGAAGCTATTATAAAACCATTTAAATTAGATGAAGTGAAAGATGCACTTCAAGAAGCAGGTGTTGATGGTATTACGGTTACTGAAGCAAAAGGTTTTGGACGTCAAAAAGGCCATACAGAACTTTACCGAGGTGCTGAATACGTAGTTGACTTTTTACCAAAACTTAAAATTGATATTATAATTGCAGACAATTTATTAGAGCAAGCTATAGAAGCTATTCAAAAATCAGCTCATACTGGTAGAATCGGTGATGGTAAGATTTTTGTTACTAATGTAGAACAAGCAGTAAGAATTAGAACCGGTGAAACTGGTGATGCTGCTGTATAAGCAACAAAATATATAATAGGGAATAAATAAAAATGGCTAAAAAAAATCAGAGTAAAAATACAGCTAAATCAATTATGAAAATGATATCAGATAAAGATATCGCTTTTGTAGATTTTAGATTTACTGATCCAAGAGGTAAATGGCAACATACAGCACAAACTGTTAGCTCTTTGGATGAGGATGTATTGAAAGAAGGAATTATGTTTGATGGTTCTTCTATAGCTGGATGGAAAGCGATAAATGAATCAGACATGATTTTACAACCTGATTTTGATAGTGCAGTAATAGATCCATTTACAGCGCAACCTAGCTTAATACTTTTTTGTGATATAATTGAACCTAGTACTGGAAAAAGATACGATAGAGACCCAAGATCTACGGCCGTAAGAGCTGAAGAATATGTTAAAGCCTCAGGCATAGGTGATACAGTTTATTTTGGCCCTGAAGCTGAATTTTTTGTTTTTGATGATGTTAAATGGAATGTTTCTATGAATAATACTGGCTATCAAATTGATTCAGAAGAGGGTCCATATAATTCTAATGCAGATTTTGATGGCGGTAATGTTGGCCATAGACCTTCTGTAAAAGGAGGTTATTTTCCTGTTCCACCTGTAGATTCTATGACAGATATAAGAGCTGAAATGGTTACTTCAATGATGGAAATGGGACTTCCTATGGAAAAACATCATCATGAGGTAGCTCCTTCACAAAATGAATTAGGTTTTAAATTTGGCCCTATGATAAAAGCAGCAGACTGGATTCAAATGTATAAATATTGTGTTCATATGGTAGCTCACTCATATGGAAAAACTGCAACTTTTATGCCTAAACCTATAGTAGATGATAATGGTTCTGGTATGCATTGTCATCAATCTATATGGAAAGGAAAAACTCCTGTATTTGCTGGAAAAGAATATGCTGGGTTAAGTGATACTTGTTTATATTATATAGGTGGTATTATTAAACATGCAAAAGCATTAAATGCTTTCACAAACGCAAGTACTAATTCATATAAAAGATTAGTACCTGGTTTTGAAGCTCCAGTTTTACTAGCATATTCAGGAAGAAATAGATCTGCGTCATGTAGAATTCCTTATGCTACCAGTAAAAATGCAAAAAGAGTCGAAGTTAGATTTCCTGATCCTACTGCTAATCCATATTTAGCTTTCTCTTCTATGCTAATGGCTGGAATGGACGGAATAAAAAATAAGATTCATCCGGGTGAGCCAATGGATAAAAATTTATATGATTTGACACCTAGGGAATTATCTAAAGTACCTACCGTTGCCGCTAGTCTAAATGAAGCATTAGATGCACTAGATAAAGATAGAGCATTTTTAACAGCTGGTGATGTATTTACTAATGATCAAATTGATGGATATATTGAGTTAAAAAGAGAGGAAGCTCACAGAGTAGATTATACTCCTCATCCAGTTGAATTTGATATGTACTACTCAGTATAAAAATATATTAAAAAAGGCTAGGTCTTCTTAACCTGGCCTTTTTTCTATATATAGCTATAAAAATAATATGAAATACTAAATATATTGCTTGATGGATAGTAATTAAATTATTATATCTTATGCATGCTAGACCTGTTTGACAAAAAACCAAAAAAAGAAGATTCCTATGAAGCTAAGGATATTGAATTATTAGAAGGGTTAGAACCTGTTAGACAACGTCCTGGAATGTATATAGGAGGTACAGATAAGAAAGCATTACATCATCTTGCTTCAGAAATTATAGATAACTCTATGGATGAGGCCGTCGCTGGTCATGCATCAACAATTAATATAATACTTAAAAGTAATAATACATTATGTATAACAGATAATGGGAGAGGTATTCCTGTAGATAACCATCCTAAAAGGCCTAATTTATCTACATTGGAAGTGATATGTACTACACTTCATTCTGGAGGAAAGTTCAACTCTAAAGCTTATAACACCTCTGGCGGCTTACATGGAGTAGGTTTATCTGTTGTAAATGCTCTATCAGAAGAACTTATAGTAGAAGTAAATAGAGATAAAAATTTATGGCGACAAGAATTTTCAAAAGGTATGCCAAAAACAAAAATTAAAAAAATCAAAGAGAGTAGTAAAAAAGGTACTTATATCGAATTTATTCCCGATAAAGAAATATTTGGAAATGATGTTAACTTTGATGCAAAGATTTTGAAACAAATGGCAGAATCTAAAGCCTATTTGTTTAAAGGTATTACAATTAATTGGGAATTAGATGCGGATGACTCTAAAAATAATGAAAAAATAACATATAATTTTCCTAATGGAATTAAAGATTTCTTAATTAATAAACTAAATGATGGTCCATTACTAATAAATGAAATTTTTTCAGGAAAGACATTTTTAGACTCAGAAGAAGAAATAATAGAATGGTCTATCTGTTGGCCAATACAATTAGAATCTAACTTATTAAGTTTCTGTAATACTATTCCTACTCACGAAGGAGGTAGTCATGAAAATGGTTTTAAAGTAGCTTTAACAAAAGCTATGAGATCATTTGGAGAAATAAATAATATAAAAAAAGCTTCAAAAATTTCATCTGAAGATCTATTAGGTAGAGCTTTTGGAATAATATCTATTTTTATAAAAAACCCTCAATTTCAGGGACAAACTAAAGAAAAACTTTCATCTCCAAAAACTCAAAAGTCTATTGAAAATTCATTAAATGACCACTTTGAAGTATGGTTAAATAATAATATAGAAATAGCTAAGTATCTATTAAATGAAACTATAAATCGCTCTGATGAAAGAATAAGAAGAAAAAAAGAAAAAGATTTAAAAAAAAATAATTTAATTAAGAAAATATATTTACCAGGTAAATTAGCAGATTGTTCACAAAAAAGTACTGAGGGCTCAGAGTTATTTATAGTTGAAGGTGATTCTGCTGGAGGTTCAGCTAAACAAGCACGTAATAGACAATTTCAAGCAATATTAGCTCTTAGAGGAAAAATTCTTAATGTTGCTTCTTCTACTGTTGATAAAATGGAGCAAAATAAAGAACTCAGTGATTTAAAGAAAACTCTTAATTGTGGAACAAGAGATAAATTTAATATTGATAATTTAAGGTATGATAAAATTATAATTATGACAGATGCTGATGTTGATGGAGCTCATATCACATCTTTATTATTAACTTTCTTCTTTCAAGAAATGTTAGGTCTTGTAGAAGCGGGTAAATTATATCTTGCTCAACCTCCACTATATAGAATTACTCAAAAAGATATAACATTCTATGCTATGACAGATGATCATAAAGATAAAATTATAAAAGATAATTTTAGGGTAAATAGTAAAATTGATGTTAGTAGATTTAAAGGCTTGGGAGAAATGCCAGCGAAACAATTAAAAGAAACTACAATGGATATTAATAATAGAACCTTATTAAGAGTTAATCTTTCAAGAAATATTATTCCAGAGACTGCTATATTTGTTGATAATGTTATGGGTAAGAACCCTGAGAAAAGACTTCAATTTATAAAAGAAAAATCTCAGGCAAACGAAATTAATTTTGTAGATTAAATTTAATATTTGAATGTATTTCTCTTTCATATAATAATATTATAATCTCGTGTATTAAAAATTAGGAAATGAACCATATGTATGATCTGTTGATTAAAAATGGAGATGTAGTCGTAGGAAATGCTTTTGAAAACTTAAATATTGGAGTTAAAGATAATAAAATCACACTTTTATCTACTACTAACAATTATGAAGCAAGCAATATAATAGATGCGAAAAATTTAACCATTTTACCTGGAGTAATTGATAGTCAGGTTCATTTTAGAGAGCCTGGATCAGAACACAAAGAGGACTTGCATACAGGATCCAAAGGAGCGGCGTTGGGAGGAGTTACTAGTGTTTTTGAGATGCCTAATACCTATCCTCCTACCTCAACTGTAGAACGCTTAAAAGATAAATTTGAATTAGCAAAAGATAGAATGTGGGTTAACTATGCTTTTTATGCTGGCGCTACTCCTGAAAACTTCTCTTTCTTACCAGAACTTGAAAAAGTTCCAGGGTGCGTAGGTGTAAAAATTTTTATGGGATCATCTACAGGTAATTTATTAATTCCTGATGATGAAACCTTAATTAATGTTTTAAAAAGTAGAAATTTTAGAGTTGCTGTTCATGCTGAAGATGAACCGCGCTTAATAGAAAGAAAAAAATTAATAAAAAGTAATGATGTACACTTTCATCCAATATGGAGAGATGAACTTTCAGCTTTAAATGCTACAAAAAGAGTAATTAAAGGAGCAAATGCGTCCAAAAAGCCCGTACATATTTTGCATATTACTACAGAAGAAGAAATAGAATATATTAGACAAAATAAAGAATATATAAGTGTAGAGGTAACTCCACAGCATTTAACATTAAGTGCTCCTGAATGTTATGACGCATTAGGTACATTTGCGCAAATGAATCCTCCTATTAGAGAAAGTAGACACCAAAAAGGTTTATGGAAGGGTATAAAGGATGGAGTTGTTGATGTAATTGGTTCAGACCATGCACCTCATACAATAGAAGAAAAGCATAAACCTTATCCTGATACACCATCAGGTATGCCTGGGGTGCAAACACTTCTTCCAATTATGTTAAATCATGTAAATAACGGAAATTTAAGTTTATTTAAATTATGCCAATTAATCTCTACTAATCCTGCTAAATTATATAAGGTTATAAATAAAGGAGAAATAAAATTAAATAATGACGCAGACTTGACAATAATTGACCTAAATAAAGAAGTAAAAATTAAAGATGATATGATGGCAAATAAATCTGGATGGACACCATTCAATAATAAGAATGTAAAAGGATGGCCAATTATGACTATTGTAAATGGTAATATAGTGATGAGAGATGGTGAATTAATAGGAAAACCTATAGGAAAGCCAGTATCGTTTAATAGAGATTGAAGCTGTATGAAACTATATAATTCAATAGTTTATTTAAAATTCTTTATACTATTTTTTAGTAGTACTATATGTTACTCAAATGAATATTTAGAAAATTTTATTATTCCCAGTGACTTTCAAGAAAAAGCATTAGTTTTAGATTATAATGACTCATTAACAGGCATAATAACTATTTCACCTAAAGAAAATATCTTTAGTAATTATACATGGCTTAATCTATATAAATTAAAAGTAAGAGAGCTAGAATATAAAAGTTGGTTGCACGATAGATTAAAAAAAGAAGTTCACAATATAATAAAAGTAGAACGTCTAATTAGAGGACCAGATAGTCCTATTAAAGATACTTTATTTGATAGCACTAGATTTTCAGTACCTGCAATCGATGACACTATCAAAAAGGCTACACTTAATCCAGAATGGTTTTGTGATAGTATAAATAGTGGATTCAATAAAGAGGGAAAGTATTATCAACTATATTGTGCTTATCCTTTAGGAGGGTTTAAATTTTATTTAGTATTACGACTTCAAAATATTAATAATGTATATTACTATATCTCCGCAAGTTCACTTAATAATATTCGTATAAGAAAAGTACTTGAAATAGCAGATAGCTTTTATCTATTTAAATAAGGAATAATAATGTCATCAGTTTCAAATAAAAAACTTACAGAACTAAATAAACAAGATTATAGAGCCTCAACATGGTCTGATATTTTTCTACTAAAAGATCAGTTAACAGAAGAAGAAAATATGATCAGTGAAACTGCTGCAAATTATGCGCAAGATAAATTAATGACCAGAGTTTTAGATAATAATCGAAATGAAAGCTTTGATAAAAATATTTTTAGAGAAATGGGTGAACTAGGATTATTAGGTTCTACTATCAATGGCTATGGCTGCCCCGGTATATCTTATGTGGCGTATGGTTTAATAGCTAGAGAAATTGAGCGAGTAGACTCCAGTTATAGATCTTGTATGAGTGTTCAATCTAGTCTCGTGATGCATCCAATAAATACATTTGGCTCAGAAGAGCAAAAGGAGCGTTTTTTACCTAAACTTGCAACTGGAGAATATATTGGAGCATTTGGCTTAACTGAACCAAATCATGGATCAGATCCAGGTAGTATGGAAACAAAAGCTACAGCAACAAAAGGAGGATATATTCTAAATGGTGCAAAAAATTGGATTACTAATTCTCCTATCGCAGATGTTTTAATTATATGGGCTAAAGATGAGCAAAATATATTAAGAGGCTTTATTGTCGAACGAAGTTTTAAAGGATTAGAAACACCATATATTAAGGGTAAATTCTCTTTAAGGTCATCAACTACAGGAATGATACATTTATCAGATGTCTTTGTTCCAGAAGAGAACAAACTTCCAGATGTAAAATCTTTTAAAGGGCCTTTTTCATGTTTAGATTCTGCGAGGTATGGAATAGCTTGGGGCGCATTAGGAGCTGCAGAATATTGTTGGCATACAGCACTACAATATACATTAGATAGACAACAATTTGGTAAACCGCTGGCTGCAAATCAACTTATTCAAAAAAAGCTAGCTGATATGCAAACTGATATAAGCCTTGCATTACAAGGTAGCTTGAGAGTAGGAAGATTGAAAGATCAAAGTAAATCTACTCCTGATATGGTGTCTCTTATTAAAAGAAATAGTACTGGTAAAGCTCTAGAAATTGCTCGTACAGCAAGAGACATGCTTGGAGCTAATGGTGTGAGTGACGAGTACCATATAATTAGGCATGTAATGAACCTGGAGGCAGTAAATACTTATGAAGGTACGCATGATATTCATGCTTTAATATTAGGGCGAGCACAAACTGGAATTGCTTCTTTTTAATTAACTACTTTCTTCTATTAACTTTATAATAGCTGAGTAATCTAAAGACCCTTTCCCTTGATTTATAAACTCTTTATACATATCTAATGCCTTTAAACCTATTGGTGTTGAAATGTTAACAGAATCAGCGGCATTTTGAGCCAAGGATAAGTCTTTTAGCATCATTTCAGCTGCAAAACCTGGCTTAAAATTATTATTAGCAGAAGAAGTTTCAATAATATTAGCTACAGGCAAGTGATTTAACATTGCCCATGACATTCCAGTGGCTTTAGAGCTTATTTCAAAAAATTTCTTTTGATCTAATCCTAACTTTTTTGCCATTGTAAATGACTCTGCTAATGCTATCATTGTAGTACCTAATATCATATTGTTACATATTTTTACTGCTAAACCAGCCCCTAATTCTCCAGCATGAATAACATTTTTTCCCATATCACTTAAAATTGAAAGAGCAGAATTAAAGTTTACTTCTGATCCTCCAACCATAAAAGTTAAAGTTCCATTATCTGCACCAACAATCCCTCCTGAAACAGGAGCATCTATAATTCTCATACCTTTATTTATAGCTATTTCTCCAACTTTTTTAATTGTATTTATATCTATAGTTGAGCACTCTATTAATAGAGTATCTTTATTAGCATTAGCGATTACACCATTTTCATTTAGATAAACGTCTCTAACATGAGAACCTTCTGGCAACATAGATATTACGACTTCTACATCAGAAACTACTGTTAGAAGATCGGAGCAACCAACACACCCTTTACTATTTAGGTTATTTACTGCTTCTGTATTAATATCATAAACGCTAACTTTATGGCCTGCTTTAGCTAAATTTAAAGCCATTCCTTTACCCATATTTCCTAAACCTATAAATCCAATATTCATATCTTATCCTTTACTGTATTTTTAAATCATTTTTACCTAAAGATTTAAAATGTGATGAAACTAATTTATCATTAACATCTTCAATTTTATTAGGGCTCCATTTTGGCTTAAAGTCTTTATCAACTAAAATAGCTCTTACTCCTTCATAAAAATCAACTCCTGCCATGCATGCTTGTGACAACCTATACTCCATAATTAAATCATCCTTAAAAGACAAATATTTTGCAGCTCTTATTTGTTTTAAAGTAATCTTAAGGCTTGTAGGGGACATTTTTTTAAGAGATTCGAGAGCGTCCACAGACCATTTTTCATTATTATTTTTTAATGCCAAAATAATTTTTTCAATATTGTTATATCTAAATATATTTTCAATTTTTTTATTTAAATTAGGAAAAATAAGAGAATTAGTTTTTAATGAATTTTTCTTAAGAATATTCTGAATAGATTGCTTTGTTTTAACTTTAATTAAAGATTTTTCAACTTCTTCGAATTTATCAAACTTAATGCAATAATTAGCCAATTGTAATTCAATTAAATCATCACTTTTTAACCTTTTTCCTGTTAAACCAATATATATACCTATATTATTTTTTAATTTTGATAAAATACTTCCAGCACCTACATCAGGAAATAATCCAATTGCTGTCTCAGGCATAGCAAAAGTAACATTTTCAGACACTACAGTTATATTGCTATGCATAGCAATACCTACTCCACCCCCCATACATATTCCATTAACAAGAGAAATTATTGGCTTCTTATAATTTTTTATTAAATAATTTAATTGATACTCTTTATAAAAAAAAATTTTTCTTATTTTATTATTAGTAGTTGTATTTTTTTCTTCATAAAAACTTTTAACATCTCCTCCAGCACAAAATGCTCTTTCACCCTCGCCCTTAAAAATAACTATATGAATATTTTCATTCTTTAAAATTGCTTTTAGATACTTTTCTATTTTTTCTATCATTTCAAATGTTAAAGTATTTAAATATTTAGGTCTGCTTAAAGTTAAAATAGCTGCATTTTTATTTACTTCATATTTAACAGTCATCTTAAATTACCTATTATTTAATAAAGCCCTAGAAATTATAACCCTCATAACTTCATTAGTACCTTCTAAAATTTGATGTACACGTAAATCTCTAACATATCTTTCTATTTGATATTCCGATAAGTAACCATATCCGCCATGTAATTGTAATGCTTCATTACAAATTGCAAAACCAATATCAGTTGCAAATCTTTTTGCCATAGCACATGACTTTGTAGTCTCTTGTCCAAGGTTATCTAATTCTGAAGCTGCTTTTAAAACCATTAATCTTGCAGCTTCTAGTTGCGTAGCCATATCAGCTAATTTAAACTGAGTTGCTTGAAAATCAGATATTTTTTTTCCAAATTGTGTTCTATCATTTACATATATTAAGGATTTTTCTAAACAAGCTTTTGCTGCACCAAGCGAACAAGATGCAATATTAATTCGTCCGCCATCTAATCCTTGCATAGCAATCTTAAAGCCATCTCCTTCTTTTCCTACTAAATTCTTTATAGGTACTTTACAATTATCAAATATAACTTGAGCTGTTGGTTGCGAATTCCAACCCATTTTATTTTCTAATTTTCCAAAAGAAAGGCCTTCAGAATTTTTATCTACTATTATACAGGATATTCCATTGGAACTTTTATCTCCAGTTCTAACCATAGTTAAATAAATATCTGATAATGTTGCTCCAGATATAAAAGCTTTTGTGCCATTAAGTATATAATGATCTCCATCTTTCTTCGCCGTAGTACTTAATGCAGCAGCATCTGAACCTGAGCCAGGTTCTGTTAAACAATATGAAGAAATTAATTCCATAGATATTAATTTTGGAAGATAATTATCAAAATGATAATCGGAACCATATTTAGAAATCATCCAAGTTGCCATATTGTGAATTGATAAGAATGCAGCTGTAGATGGACATGCAGTGGAAAGTTCTTCAAATATAATTGCAGCGTCTAAACGACCAAGACCTGTACCACCTAATTTTTCAGGTATATAAATTCCTCCTAAACCTAAACTAGCTGCTTCTCTAAGAACGTCTACTGGTAAAGTTTTTTCTTGATCCCACTTATTAGCAAACGGTTCCATTTTTTCCTTAGCGAAAGACTGTACCATAGATTTAATTGCTGTTTGGTCGTTAGTTAGAGTAAAATCCATAATTATTCCGATGCCTTTAAAAATTAATATAAATGTATTTTCTTGACTAAACTCATTATTAAGATACAAGAATTTTGTAAAAATACACTATTATAATATAATATACTCTGTTTAATTAGGAAATAATTATGACTAATAATATAAGTATTGCTTCATATCCAAATATAAGAATGAGACGAAATAGAAAATCTGATTGGAGCAGACGTTTGGTTAAAGAAAATCAGATTAGTGTAAATGATTTAATACTTCCAATATTTGTTACTGATTCAGAAAAGAAAACAGCTATAACTTCCATGCCCGGAGTAAATAGAATTCCAATAAATGAAGTTGTTGGAAAAGTTCACGAAGCAAAAGAATTAGGAATACCTGCTATAGCATTATTTCCTGAAACGAATAACTCATTAAAAGATGAAAATGGTTCAGAAGCTCTTAATGAAGAAAATATAGTGTGTAAAGCAACTAGATTAATAAAAGATAATATTAAAGGTATTGGTATTATTACTGATGTAGCACTAGATCCATATACTAGTCATGGACATGATGGTATAATAAAAAATAATGAAATATTAAATGACGAAACTCTTAGTATATTGTGTAAACAAGCTATCATTCAAACAAAAGCAGGCTCTGACATAATTGCTCCTAGTGATATGATGGATGGACGAGTTCAAGCAATTCGCACAGAACTAGATAAAAATGGCTATAAGAATACGCAAATTATGTCTTATGCAGCAAAGTACGCTTCATGTTTCTATGGACCATTTAGAAATGCTATTGGATCTGAAAAAAACCTCAGCAGTAAGTCAAAAAAAAGTTATCAGATGGATTTTTCTAATTCCGATGAGGCATTACGAGAAGTTGGTTTAGATATATCTGAAGGAGCTGATATGGTTATGGTAAAACCAGGCATGCCATATTTGGATATAATTTACAGAATAAAAACTACTTTTAAAATGCCTACATATGCTTATCAGGTATCAGGTGAATATGCTATGATCATGTCTGCAGTTAAAAATGGATATATTGATAAAGATAAGGCTATAATAGAATCTTTAACTTGTTTTAAAAGAGCAGGAGCAAATGGTATATTAAGTTACTTTGCTATCGAAGCCGCAAAACTTATAAATAAAGGTTAATTTAGTGCAAAATATTCATCCTAATTTATTATCAGTAGCTCCTATGATGGATAGAACAGATTTACACTTTAGGAATTTAATAAGATTAATATCTAAGAATATATTTTTATATACTGAAATGATTAATGTTAATACTATTATTCATGATCAAAATAAAAGATTCCTGATTGAAGGAGATTGTAAAGGACCTGTTGCATTGCAAATTGGGTGCTCTGATCCAATTTTAGCGAAACAAGCTGCTAATATTTTTGCAAAAGAAAACTTCCAAGAAATTAATATTAATTGTGGATGTCCTTCTAGTAAGGTCGTTAATGGTAATTTTGGTGCTTGCTTAATGAAGGAACCTACTAAAGTTGGTAAAATGATAAATGCAATTAAGGAAGAAACAGATATTCCTATTACCGTTAAAACAAGAATAGGCTTGGATAATTTTGATACTGATGAATTTTTAGAAGAATTTATTTCAGAATTGCACTCTAAAAATATTAAAACAGTTATAATTCACGCAAGAATAGCCATACTTAAGGGGTTAAGTCCTCATGAAAATAGGACGATTCCTCCTTTAAATTATGAAAGAGTTAAATATATTAAAAACACTTTTAAAGATATGAAAATAATACTTAATGGCGGTATTAGAAATCTAAAAGAAGCTAAGTGGCATCTAAATACTTTTGATGGGAGCATGATAGGAAGAGCAGCTTGGGACAATCCTTGGATGCTCAGTGAGACAGATAATTTATTTTATAATAATAAAAACAATATGTCTCGATCAGAAGTAATTGGTAAATACCTAAAATATGCAAGTAAATATATTAGTCTAGGTCATTCACAACGAAGATTAGTAAGACCATTATTTAATTTATTCTATGGAGTTCAAGGCACAAAAATATGGAAACAACAATTAAATGAAGTTGCAAACAATAAAATATCTATAAATAGTATTTATGATTTATCCTCACAATTAGAAGAAACTATAGAAGAAGCAGCTTAGTATTATTATGATTTTTTATTAAAAGATCCGAAAGCTAACATAAAAGCTGGCAAAATAAGTAAGTTTAAAATAGTAGAAGAAGTCAAGCCTCCTATAATTATAGATGCCATTGGACCCATAATTTCTCTGCCAGCATTATCCGAATTAAAAGCAATAGGAACCATTGCAAGTGCTGTAACTAATCCTGTCATTAATATAGATGGCAACCTTTCTGTTGCTCCTTTTATTACAGTATCCTTGTTCCATTTTAAACCAACTTTAAATACTAAATGCTGATAATGAGAAATTAACATAATGGAGTTTCTTAACGTTATCCCAAATAAGGTTATAAATCCAACAACTGATCCTATAGATAATATACCGCCTCCCATTGAAGCTGCAATTAAACCTCCAATTAAGGCAAAAGGTAAATTTATTAAAACTAGTAAAGTATTTCTCATATTTCCTATAGCTAATAGGACAAGAAATAATACTGCTATCATAATTAAAAATGAGATAATTATTAGTTCTTTTCTAGCTTCATTTCCTTCTATCGCGCTTCCAGTTATATTAATATAAATATTATCTCCTAAATTAATATTATTTATAATATTATTAATTTCATTTAATGCTGAATTGATAGCTCCCCCTACTGGTTTTAAAGTTATAATTTGCACTTTTCTTCCAGAATCATGAAGAATATTATAGCGTCCTTTCGTTATAGATATTTCAGAAATATCTTTTAGTTTTATTGGCTGACCAAGCTTATTAAACAAAACCAAGTTTTTTATATAATCAATACTTTCTATTTGATTTTTATCTTTATACAAAAGAACTACAGGAATAAGTAAAACATCTTCATAATAGTTATCAATTATAAACCCATCTATCGCAGTATTAATAAATAATTTAGCTTGATTAAGTGAAATATTATTTTTAGCTAATAATTTATTGTTAAATTCAATATTAATTTGTGGTTTATCAAGTACAGACTTTAATTGAACATCTCTCAGCAAATTATTTTCTAATAAACCTTGATGTAGTTTATTACTAGCAATATCTATATTAACTAAACTATTACCAAAAATTTGAATTACAATCGGTGAAGTAAAACCTGAAGAAGTTTCATCTACTCTTTCAACTAAAAAAGAGTTTAGTTCAAAAGATATTCCTGGTGTATTAATTAATACCTCTCTAATCTTATCATGTACTATCTGCTCTTTTTCTCCAGTCAAATCATATAATTCAACCTCAAATTCTGAATAATGGCTTCCAAATGTATCTGCTCCTCTTTCTGCCCTTCCCGCCCACTGTGATATAGTTTTAACACCTTCTATCTGCAAAACTTTACTGCTAATATTATCTCCAATTCTCATTGTTTCAGATAAGGAAGTGCCTGTAATCGAAGATGTATGAATCATAAAATGCCCTTCCCTTAAGTCTGGTAAAAAACCAAAATTCAATTTAGGTGCTAAAATGATTCCTGAAGAACATAGTAAGAGTGCAATAATAGAATATAACTTAGGGAATGATGTAATATAAGATAATATTTTCTTATAAAGAGGGGATATTAAATTTATTACAAACGGCTCTTTTGTTTCTGTATATTTTCTAAAACTTATGCTTGATAGAGCTGGTGTCAATGTCAGTGCAGAAATTAAGGATGAAAAAATTGCTAGTATATAAGCTATACCTAATGGAGCAAACATTCTACCAACTAATCCAGATAATAAAAGTAAAGGCACAAATACTAGCATTACTATTAATGAGGCATAAATAACAGAACCTCTAACTTCTAGTGACGCTTTATAGATAACTCTTAGAGTATTTAGTGGATTTTTTAACTTAGCATTTTCTCTTAATCGCCTAAGTATATTTTCAACATCTATAATAGCATCGTCAACAACTTCACCTAGTGCTATAGCTAAGCCAGCTATAACCATTATATTTAAACTTGTACCAGTACTTAATGTTAAAATAGATGCTAATAGAAGTGAAATAGGTATTGATAAAGCTGAAATTAATGCAGCTTTAAGATTAAACATAAAAATGATAAGTACAATTAATACTAAACATCCACCTAGAACTAAATGATCTAAAATACTTTCTAAGCTTTTTAAAATATAATTAGCAGGCCTAAAAATTTGATCATGCAATTCAATTTTATTACTTCTAATTAAAGCTTTAAGTTTACTTAAAGATTGATCTATAGATTTTGTTATAGCAACAGTGTCAGCATTTAACTGTCCAATGATCATTAGAACAATACCATCTGTAGCTTCAATACTAGCTTTACTAATTTGTTTTGCAGCAGTAAATTTTATAGTTGCTATATCCTTTAACTTAAAATATTGGCCATTATCATTTAAGAGATTTATTTCTCTAATTTTCTCAATAGGGATTACATTGTTTGAGACAATTTGTAATTCCTGATTAGGTGTTTGAATTGAACCAGATACAATTAAGTTAGATGCTTTGATATGATCAATAATGCTTTCAAGGCTAATAAAATATTTCAGAAGTTTATCTTTATCTAATATTATACTTAATTGCCTCTCGTGACCCCCAAAGACATTTACATCAGCTACACCATTTAAAGATAATAAAGCGGGTGAAATATGTTGATCTACAAAAGTTCTTAAATCCAATAAATTTTTTTCTTCAGAAGTAAAACCGATAGTCATAATTGTAGCAGCTGAAGAAGCTAAAGGCATCATTAAAGGAGTATTTGCATTAGATGGAAGTATATTTTTAACACCATTAAGTTTTTCCAATACTAGTTGTCTATTAACATTATGATCTGAATTTTCTTTAAAAGTTAAGGTTATTACAGATAGACCTGCAATAGATTCAGATCTCAAATAATCCATATTAGGTATAGCTGCTAAATAGGACTCAAGCGGTCTTGTTATGTTATTCTCAACCTGCTCAGCTGATAGACCTTGAGATTCAGTTTGAATAACAACTAATTTAGGCGAAAACTCAGGAAAAATATCTAAAGAAGTTTGAAATAATTTCCAAGAACAAAAAAGAGAAATTAATAAAACAAAGGAAATGGTTATTAAAGGTTTATATATGGATAATCTAATTATTGAATAAAACATTATAATTTCTAATCATCATCTTCTTGCATAATTTGCGAGCGAAATTCCTCAGCTAATAATATTTGAGCTCCAGATACTACAATATTCAAATTTAATAAGGGGTTAGTGCTAAAAACTTTATTATTATCTATATTATAAAAATTAGTTATCTCCTCCTTATAAAAAATTTCATTATTTTCTCTAAAATATGCCCATACTTTTCCACCGTGATAGAGTAAAGCACTTTCTGGAATAAAATAACCGTCAATCAAGTCTTCATTTTCCAGGAAAACAGTTAGCTTGCTATTTGATGAAATTTTTATATTTTGTAATAAAAATATACCTACATTACCTCTTAAATTTGAATTCCCATTATAAGGGTTAAGAAAAATTAATTCTTCATTATTAAATTTATAATTTCTATTTTTATTAGTTAAATTAACATTTTCTATGATTAATAAAGAAGAAGAATTATTTATTAAAGAAGTAAAAATCTTTCTTTCACTAAGAACATCATCCACTAATATACTACCGTATTCTAATTTTATTTCACTAATAAGAAAATCCATATCTTTTTGTATTGAATTCATATCAGCTTTAATTGATTCAATTTTAAACTCTACTTCCTCCAAATCTTTAAGAGCAATACTACCCTGCTCATCATAAAGAGATTTCAATCTTAAATATATTCTTTCATTATGTGTTTTGTTAATTTTGCTCTTACTAAGCTGTACATTCAAAACGTCGTATTTACCAACTACATCTAATAAGTTTTTATAACCTATAGACATAGCGTTTATTTCTTCTTCTAATGTAATTTTATCTTGTGTTAATTTAGAAACAATAATTCCAGCATCCTTAATTTCATCATCAGATAATTTTATAGCTAATTTATCTTTATAGTACTCTACTCTATTAATTTCATAATCATCATCGTCATCATCGTCATCATCATCGTCATAAATCTTCATCTCGTTATCTATTAATTCACTCTCATCATCCAAAAAATAATCAAGCCTTGGTTGGAATAATAGCAAAGAAACTAGCAAACCAATTAAAACTCCTATCAATACATATATTATTTTTTTCATTGAGAATTACCTTTATATGAATTTGTAAAATAATCTATAGGATAATAAGCATCTTTAGGAAGATAATCTTTATTATTGTAGCTATGACCCAGACTGTTTTCAAAATCTAAAAAAGAAAATAACCTATTGTATTTAATATCAGATAATAATTTTTCTCTTTGTAAAGTTAATAACTCTGCTTGTAAAACATCAAGATTACTTACATCGCCTTTTTTCCTTCTATTTATTATTATTTCTAAATTTAATTTAGAATTCTGCAGCAAAGATAAACCCGCATAATACTCAGCATTTACAATCAACATTTTAGAAAATGAATTATATACTTCTTGAAGTATCATACTTTGAGTTGCTTCAAAGCTTGCTTTATATAAATCTCTTTTTAAAATTGCCTTATTTATTTTAGCATCCGTAATTTCTTCATTTTTCAATAATAAAGCACCAGTTAAATTAAATATTAGATCAGTTTGATCCCAAAGGATCGCTGGTGATAAAGATTGTATTATATTATTTTCTTCTGCAACTAATAATCTTAACTCAGACTCAGACTCAGCATATTTAGATAAAGAAGTCAAAACATCTCCTCTGCTAACCAAGGCAAAATTTAATTTTTCCTCTAATGTAGATTCTAACTCTTCTATTGTTGCAGTTTTACTATCTTCTAATGCAATTTTCATACTCATTATTAAATTTATTGGTAAGTTTAAATTACTAGATAGGTTTATTCTAGAGGCTTTAATTTTAGATTTAATAATCTTTAAATTACTAATTCTTTCTTCTAACTCTTTCTTATAATTATTTAATAAAATTGAAGAAATTAATCCCTGCTCATATAACCCATTCATAATGTTCAGATTTTTGTCCATTTTATTAGTTATATTGTTTTCTGAAATGTACTCTTCTTCATATTTTAATATTTTTGCAATAGACTTCATAACATTAGTACGAATTTCCCATGCTGGTAAAATTATTTCTAAAGCTTTAGTTAAAGTCTTAATTTTTATTAAATCTAGTTTAATTTTTTTAATAGAAATATTGTTTGTAGGAACTTCTAAGCTCAAACCAATTGTAAATGGTTTACCCTTAGTATGATATTCTGTTGTAGGATTTAAAATATTATTTTTAAAACCAGCAGTTATTACTTGTATATCAGCTGCTACTAAACCATACTCTACCCTCTTCATTTCTAAATTTTTATTATTATACAAAGCAATCATTACTAATAAGTCAGAATTCCAATAATCATCTTTATCTGGAATAAATAAATTATACCTACTTAAATAAGCTATTAATTTTTGATCATTAATATTATTAAAAAGAATTGATTTAGCTGAAGTTTTTGCGTCAAGTTTCTTAGGCTCAATATATTGAGAAGAAGTGCAGCTTATTAATAGAAAAACTGATATTGAAAATAAAATAATATTTCTTTTTAATTTAATCATTAGTCATATCTTATCTAAGTTATATATAAATATTTAATTTATAAGTTTTAATTTATATATCATATCTAGACCTCCACCTTTTCTGTCTAAAGGATAAAGGTTACCCCCATATGAAACTACAATATTTTTTGCAATATACAAGCCAATTCCATTACCACCTGATTTACTATATTCCTTTAAAAAAATATTTTTTTTATCCTTATTACTAATACCTGGTCCACGATCTCTTACTATAAGTTCTAAAAAATTATTATTGCTATTTACACTTATTATTATTTTGTTATCTGATATATTCCAATATAGGCTATTATCAATAGAGGCAGAAATAGCTTCAATTATTTTATTTTTTTCCCCTTTAATCACATATATCTTTTTTCTATCAATATTTAGAATAAAATCAATATTCTTAGAAGGATATAAATTTTTTAATAAATCAATTATTGTAAAAAAATCTACAAAATCTTTTCTATTGTCATCTCCAGTTTCATAATGATCATTCCGAGCAGTATTTAATGATGTCTCTATAAAATCATCTAAATTAGAAATTATATTGTTAATTTTTATGGAGTTATTTCTATACATTTTAATGTTATCAAAATTTTTAGAATTATAAAACTTTATAGCATTAGTCTTATTCTTTAAATTATGAGCAATATTTTTTGCATTTATCCAATTACTATTAATTTTTAACCTCAAATATCTTTGCAAATATATTATAAAGAAAGAGACTAAAAAAATACTAAATATAACTGGTGTTAATATTGATAAAAGAATAATGCCTAAATCCTCCTCTAAATTTCTAGCATCTGATGAAAGATAAATAACTACACCTACTTTTTTATCCATATATATAGGTATACTTTTAGCAATAATATATGAACTATTAAGGTCTCCACCTTTATATATTCTCATCATGCTTTTATTTAAATTAAAAGAACACTGTATTTCATAAACTTCAATTTTATCTTGAAATACAGTATAAGGGTTACGAAAATAATCGTTACAATCATTTTTTACTTTATAAAAAAAAACTCTTTTAAAAAATGCTGCAAAATCAATGCTGAATTTACCTATTGATATTAAATTATTATTAGGTTTATCAGTAAAATTATTAATTATGCCTTTATTATAAAGTACTTTTCTATCTCTTTCTTGGATAATAAATTTTATATTACCAGAATTATTTTTTACAATATTCAAATTATCTATAATTATTTTTTCTTCATTTGAAATTGTAAAATCTTTAAAAACCTCTTTCAAGATTGAATGATCATTTTCGACAATTTTATTTACATTATTTAATTCTTTTTTAGCATAATTTTGGCCTAGTGGACTTAAATATAAAGAACTCAAAAATATTGAAAAAACTATACCAATTAATAATATAAAAGTTGATAACAGTAATATTAACCAAACTTTTATTTGTGCAATATTCATGTCTAACCTAAAATTTCTTCATAAAATCTTCATAAATAAAAAAGTATATCTTTATAAATAATTATTATATTTTAACAATTAATTACAGAGGAAGAAATATGTTAAATTATTTGGAAAAAAAATGTCACTTTTATTTATTATTTTTAGTTATTTTAATAAGTAATGGTTGTGCATACTTCGATATTGAAGAACTTAAATCAACGCCTAAGTCTAATAATGAGTTTGCACAAGCACTCTCAGAGTCTTATTTGGAATTTGCACTTTATGAAATGAATGAAATGCATGATGAAATGGATGCTTCATATTTTGCAAAAAAAGGGATTAATGCAAGAAAAAATATAGATATTTCTCCTGAATTAATCAATAACTGGGATATTGATGATGAATATATAGAAATTGTTAACAACAAAAGAAAAGAATTAATTTTTACCCTAAATACTGAAAGAGCGGCTCTATTTCCAAAATTGAGTGCAAGAACTCAGTTAGGTTTTGATTGTTGGTTAGAGCAGTTAGAAGAAGGATGGCAAACAGAACATATAAGAAAATGTTATGATATGATGAATACTGGCTTGATAGCAATAGCAAATGATATTAATCATAATACGGATGTAGTTGAGAAGGTTAACTCTATAAAATCTAATAAAAATAAAGAAAATGATGTAGAGGAAGCTAAAAATATAAAAGAAATTAAAAAAATTAATGATTTAGAAAAAAAATTAAAATTTGAAATATATTTTGCTCACAATATTTATAAATTAAATAATGAAACTAAAATCACTCTAAAAGATATTAAAAATACTTATAATATTACGAATAACTTTATAATTGAATTAGTAGGTCATACAGATAGATCTGGAACAGATGAATATAATATTTTATTATCTAAATTACGTGCTAATGAAATAGAAAAATACCTCATAAGCTTAGGAATAGATAATAAAAATATTACAAGTTATTATTATGGAGAAAGTAGACCTAAAATTGTTACTGCAGATGGTGTTAGAGAAAAAATAAACAGAAGAGTAGAGATATTTTTAAATGACAACAAAAATTAATTATCATACTTATAGTCATATTTATAACCAATTGACTGGACAGTTTTTATTGGATTAAAGGTTTTATCAATTTTTTTAAATTTATCTCTTATAGCCTTTATATGACTAACTATTGTATTTTCAAATGTATTTTCATGAACCGTATCATTAGTAGAATGATCATATAATTGAAATTTAGAAAAAACTTGATTCTTATTTTTTATTAAATGCGAAAGAATTTCAAATTCCATCCTTGTAAAATCTATTTCTATATTATGTAATTTGATAGACCTTGCTTTATAATCAATCTCCAAAGGAGGTTCCTTAATTATATCAACTAAATCATTACTTTTATTTAAAGAATTCTTTATAAACTTTCCTAATACCTCAATGTCATTAACGAAATCATTTTTATCATATACTGTTTCTGCACCTACAGATGCTGCATTATCTAAAATTAATGGGTCTACACTTTTTTGTGATGTTAAAAAAACAAAGACTAAATTTGGGTATTTTTTCTTAATGTACTTAGCTAACTTTATTCCTTCTTGAGGGTTACCTCCCATATTAACATCAAAGATAACTAAACTTGGCTTAATTTGTGTAACCTTCTCTAAAAAATAATCATAATCTTGGTTTTTATATAAGATACTTTTTACAGAAGAATTATTTATACTATTTTCTAATTCATCTAATAAAATATCAATCCAAACTTGATCATCTTCTATAATTAAAATCTCTACCATTATCATACCATATCAAAATCTATGACTATTTTGCCTAAATGTGTTCCCGTCTTCATATATATCAAAGCTTCAGGTAAATTTTCAAATGAAAAAGTTGAGTCAATAATTGGCCTTACATTAGACTCATTAAATTTATCAACCATGCTAATTAATTCTTCTTGATTACCACAAGTTATACCAATCAATCTAGAAGCCTTATAAATTACTCTTCCTATCGGTAAATTGGCATTACCTCCTGATAAAACTCCAATAATACCAATTACTGCACCAACTTTTGAGGACTTAATTGATTGCTCTAACGTCCCCCCCCCTCCTACTTCAACAACTATATCAACACCTTTTCTATCAGTAATATCTTGGACTTTTTTCCACCATTCTTTATCTTTATTATAATTAATTACATAATCAGCTCCAAACTTTTTAGCTAAGTTTACTCTTTCATCACTAGAAGTAGTCGCTATTACCTGAGCATTAAATAATTTAGCTATCTGAATAGCAAAAATTGATACTCCTCCTAACCCTTGTACGAGAACGATAGACTTGTTGTTTACTTTTCCTTCAGTAACTATTGTTCGCCATGCTGTTAAAGCAGCACAAGGTAGAGTTGATGCTTCATTACAACTCCATTTATTTGGTGACTTAACTATTTTATTTTCTGAATACACAATATATTCTTGCATCACTCCATTTTCTAAACCACCAAGAGCGCTTAAATAGGTATTTTGTTTTATATCACCTGAATCCCAATCTTTGAAAAAAGGTATTGTTACAATATCACCTTTGCTAAATTTAGAAACTGAATCTCCAATTTCAGTAACTACACCTGCACCATCTGAAATTGGCACAAATGGTATATCTCCTCCAGTAGGCCCATATCCACCATCGATCATAATTAAGTCTCTAAAATTTAAGCTAGCTGACTTCATTTTAATAAGTACATCACTTTGATTAACTATCTTTGGAACAGGTTTATCTTCAATTTTCAAACCATCTATATTGTAAGCATTTAATTGCCAGGTTCGCATTATTTATACTCCAAATAATATTATTTATTTTTTATAATTTTTAAATTTGATTAAAACTTTTTCCATTTGCTTTAATGATAAAATTTTTGGTTTTCCTAATTGTCTAGCTATGAGATATTGTTTACATATATTTTCTAGCTCTTCTGCTAATTCAAAAGCTTCATCCAATGATGAACCATAGGCAATTTGTCCATGATTTGCAATTAAACAAGCCCTTCTTCCTTTTAGTGCTTTTAAAATATTTTTTGATAATTTTCTAGTCCCAAAAGTTTCATATTCTGCACATTTTATATCAAATCCACCTGCTACCGCTACCATATAATTAAATGCAGGAATATTAATTCTATGGGAGGATAGAGCAACAGCATTTATCGAATGAGCATGAACAATTGCATTACAATTATTTTGATTTATATATATATCTTGATGAAATCTCCATTCAGATGATGGTTCTAATCCTTTTTTGTCATACTCACCTTTTAAAGATACAAACACGATGTCTTTTATTGAAATATCATCATATTTCTTACCTGAAGGAGTTATTAAAAAACCTTCAGTTTTATTTTTTAAGTTATACCTAATAGATAAATTACCCGAGCGAAGTGGTGATAAGTTTGTAATATTAAGGTTTTTAGCAAATTTAATAATTTTTTGTTTTAATTTAATCATTTAAATAATTCTCTTATGCTA
>Ga0209631_10000529_pt1 | contig 52084 bp, 75 predicted proteins | sample COG_08_FD_184752 | JGI IMG/M metagenome (GOLD analysis project Ga0209631, IMG submission 184752) | Pelagic Microbial community sample from North Sea - COGITO 998_met_08 (SPAdes) (version 2) | ecosystem: Environmental > Aquatic > Marine > Neritic zone/Coastal water | place: Helgoland, sampling... | reverse complement strand
CACGGCCAGCCTGCTCGCCATCGTGCAGGCACACGGCCACACGGCCAGCCTGCTCGCCATCGTGCAGGCACACGGCCACACGGCCAGCCTGCTCGCCATATTGTCAAAGAACAATCCGCGCCGATAGATTCGCGCATGCGAAAACCGTTTGCGAACAATCGCAAACGGTTTTCGTATAATCGAATCCCTGATTTTTAGTGGATGCCGATAACAATCGGAATGTCAAACTGCAAATCTCCGCAAGCATGCTTGCCCGAACTCGCGCGACAATCGCCACACTTGCCAGGGCAGGAAAATCCTTTGGTTCCCGTTTGCGATTGATACGCTTCACGAGTTCGTTTGTGATATTCTGCAGAATCGTATTTCGCGAATCCTTTGACTAATCCCTCGCCATCGATTTCGACAGCTTCGAAAACCTGGCGCGTAAATGGTAGCGCCAGGATTTGCTCCCGCAAATCGTCACCGTGAAGACTACCACCAGATACGTTCAAAACGTAGTTTGATGGCGAGGCGTTTAAGAATTGGACTCCCTGCAGAATTTCGCGCCAGGATTTCGAATAACCGTACGCTTCACAATCGTCCTGGCGAGTTTCAAGCAATTGCATCCAGAATGTAAAGTCGCCTACGCTGGCAAAGTCGCCATCAACATATAGGCGAATCGTCACGCAATATCGCTCGCCATTCCAGGACGTTTCAAGCGCCTGAAAAGTGTGTGCAATGATATTTCTGCCCTGGCGAGTTTGCATCAAAATCGTATTCTGCAGTTGTCGTAAGAATCCTGCAGGATATCGCCAGGCACGATAAGAATAGCAATAGTCGAGGCAAGCGCCCGCGCCAGGACACGTAAAGCCAGGGAGCGTAGAAAACGACACAAAAGGAAGCTTCACATTCCCGGTACGAATGAAAATAGAAAACGGGACATACGCTAGCGCCGCGCTGTCGTTTGCGACAGCTTCACACCAGTTGCGAAACTTCCGCAAGTATCCTTGCCAGGATTTCGAACTATCGTTTTCTGGTAAGCTTGCCAACGTATCGTCGACAATCTTAAGACGTTTGCGCCAGGATTTCGTCTTCAGAATCTTAGTTGCGAAATCCTGACAATTCTGACGAGTGAACGTTGGTTGATAGTTCGACATAGTGTAGCGACTCCAAAACGGGAAACGGGAAACGGTAAACTCCACAAGCTTGTACCGTCTATGTCGTCACACAGTCCACTAACAATCTCGCGAGATTGTCGAGAATTCTGGTCCTACGGTGTCCACAGTAGGGCCAGAAACCGGCGTCCTACGGTGTCCACAGTAGGGCCAGAAAATCGGAATTTGGCGAACCAAATTTGGCGAACCAAATTTCAGATCTGCCGGTCGAGATTTGGAAAACCAAATTTCAGGGGGCAGCGACGTCCGGCATCTCGCCATTGGTCATTGCGGACCTCAGACCTCAAAAAATTTTTTGACGAAGCTCTGCTCAACAGACAATGCCGCGAGCCGCCGAAAAATTTTCAACGTCCGATAATGCTTACTATGTTAAGTAGGGCCAGAAAATCGACGGCAGAGCATCTTCGAGGTCGTCGCATCGCGCCATTGGTCATTGCGGACCTCGGACCTTAGGACTTCCGGACCTCGCTGCGACTGCATTGCGATCTGCGGACCTCGAAGCCCCGAACGATGGTCGAGTTTCGTTGCTTGGCGACCGTTGCGAGAGGGCCAAACAGGGCTCGCAGAGGCTCCGTACGGGAGGCGGTGAGAGTGGCGATGTTGGAGACCTCATTCACCGTTTGACGCTAAATTGGAAAACTGGACCCAGAAGTCCAGTTTAAGTCCAGTTTGCCTGAACACACACATCGTAGCGGTCCCGCTAAACCCAGAGGGGCAAACCTCTTATCGTTTTTCAATACCCCATATACTTAAATAGTAATATTAAGAAATTACAAACGAAAAAAACCGTATAATGTGTAGCGATTTGAAAATCGCGTTTTCTCGATTTTTCGTACGTGTACATTCACTTAACCCCTACCCCCACTTGGACTTGGGAGTACCGAGCAACGCCGTTTACACTAACGTTCCAATAATGCCAATCAATTTATGTCGAGCCCAGATAAGGACTTGTGGAGACCGAGCAGTGTACAACCTAGTGTACGGGATTATCAGGCAACAATCGTACTCAAAACACCTAACCCCCGGTGCCACTTGAACTTCCCGCCACACCCAACTCGACCTTGTACACTATTCTCGACACTTGTACCGTAGTACTGTTCCAGCAGTATCTCGCCGAAAAACAACATGCGTACCCCGGTTTTGACTCATCAAAAACTCCAAAACAACATCCGTACGCAGCCAATTACTCGTCAATCAGCGATCCGAAGGTCCGAATCGTGACATTCTGAGGCTCCGGACGGTACGCGGAGCACCACGCCAGGACTTGCCACGTCTGCCGTTTGGTGAGGTGTTTGAGGGCTCTCTTGTCGGTGAGAATCTTCCTCAGTTGCGACGTGAAGACGTCGACCTGCCGAGTGTACTTCTCATGCTTGGATGCATCGCCAGTGCCACGCACATCGCACCATGCTTTGGCGAGTACGGCGTACGATGCGTTGAGTTGCTTGTAGGTCATGCCTTGCCTTGACATCTGGGAAGTTTTTGGAACAAAAAGTTTTCAGGTGGCCCCCGGGTCAGACTTGAAAATGGTGTGGCCCTATGGTAGGGCCAGAAGACCACATAAACGAAATACGACGTCCGGCCATTTCTAAAGAGAAGATGACCGGACGCCGCAACACACCTTAGATATGGCAATCAACATTCGTGATCCAGGACGATTCTTTCTTCGCCTCAACGATCTTGAGAAACTGCTCTTGCCAGTCGTCGTTCTCATCGAAGGAGCAGCCGAACCATCCCATCTCGCCCTTCGCGTTCCACTTGCCGTCGACGAGGCAGGCGTAGGAGCTGAAGCTGTACTTCATCTGCTCTTCAACGTAAGCAGCCTTGCCCTTGACAAACGGATCAGCACTCATCCACTTCGTTGCATCGCAGTTTCGCAGTGCCTTGACAAACGGCTGAGCATGGTACTGCTTGCGTTTCTCTTCGATGTCCAGGTTGTCGCGATCGAGGAACTCTTTCCATGTGATGCAGTCAGGACGTTGAAGACCTGCAGCATTCAGAGCCACGATCACCTTGCCCCACGTCTGCAACGCTTCTCGGCGAGTCTTCTCCTTCATGGCATCGAAGTCGAGGTCACTGATCTTCGCACTGTCAGTCGCCGTACCGTTGCCCAGCAGGAAGGCTCCGCTCCACCTGCCACCGACCGTGTACCAGTCCCATTGCTTATTTGGGTTCGTCCGGTCAACGCACTTCGCAACGCCACCCCGGGCATCGAGCAGGACGTAGTTCCACTTCGTTTCTTCACCGAGCGACTTTGGATCGACGCCGTGATCAACGATCTTCCATTCGTAATAGTCACGCATGAAGTCCACGAACGTCGGATACTTGTCCTTGTCTGCGTCTTCATACTCCTTCCGCCGGTCTTCAGTCTGGTCCACGTCAACGACGTACTGGTCGTCGATGCCGGTGCATTCGAATTCGTGAAACGGTGCCAGCGTAGCCGCCAGAAATTCTTCGGTCGGCTCTTCGTCAGTGATAACAGCAACAGTGAAATGACTCATTCGTTTTTCCTCTTTTCGTTAGTGATTTTGCTCGCAAAATTGCGAACGGAAAGAAACATCGCAGGACTGAAAACTCACCAGGCCCGCGAGCCGTAGTCTTCAGGTGTCACGAACATGCAATGCCCGGAAGGCATTGGCTGCGGGGCACAGCGATCCGTTTTAAGAGCCGCTTCCCAGGCTGCGAAGGCAGCCTTCCATTTGTCTTCCAGGCATCGGTAGCGAAGCACCTCGCCTTCACGGCGAGGCTTCACGATCACCGACACACATTCCTCGCCGTACTTATTCAGCAGAGAGTCGTCGAGAAACTCGACAGGCACAGCAGGCTTCGCCTGGGCAGTATCGAATAGCGTCTTCATCGCTCCCCTCCGTTCGCCTTAAACACTCGGCCACAGCAGTCCAAAGTATCTCCTGCATGCACGGCAACTGCCGTGAAGCCGTCACCGAGCCGACACAGGCGACGTGTCGCCCAGCCTTCCGTCTTGTACGTCTGGAAGTCGCCAGGGTCTTTCATGTTCCAGAACTTGCCGTCGCGTCCCAGCGTTGAACCGAAGCGGTTGCAGCGAATGATCCAGAAGGCAGGCTTTCGTTTCGACATCTCAGTGACTCCCATAGGGCCAGTTGTTGTGAAGCACCATAGTAGGGCCAGACATGTGACGTGTCAAGCGATAGTCACACTACTCCACGCGATGCACACCGCGAGGAAAGTGTCGCAGGTCGACTTCACCTTTCTCGTACTGCATGCACCACGCAGTACCACACATCTCAAACATCCTGTCGCGAGCCGAGGCATACGTGCCGTCGATCTCGATAAGCAGGTCACAGTCAAACGTTACGCCGTTGACTCGGTGCGTATGCCCCTGCCCCAGGGAGAAGTGATATGTCTTGATGTCTTCGCTCATGCTTTCTGCTCCAGAAACTTTCCACAAAACGGACAGAACTTGTAGTACCCTGCAGGGTACTCGTCAGGCACATAAATCGAGTCGCTCAACGTACACCCAGGGAACAGGTGAGGGTCGTCGTGGAACTTGACTTTCTGAAGAGTCCACTCGCAAATCCGCTCCGCGAGATGCTTGACAACTCGCAGCAACGCTGCCTCACGAGTCGCATAGAAATTGTCGACGGTCGCACCGTCCACCATCCCAGACCAGGTGTCAGTGTCATTGCAGATTCGCAGCCTCACCTCGATGCCGTGAAACGTACCCGCCCACGTTCCACGTTCATCGTCAGGCGACTCGCTCCACTCAATATCAATCGTGTCACTCATTCGGAAAAACCTTTCCTGTACCTTGACAGTTGCCACATTTCCGATACCCAAGTCGGGCAGCACTTTCCCACTTGATCTGACCTTCTCCGCCACAGTAGTAGCAATCCTCAGCACCTGACTGCAGCTTCTTCAACAGCAGCTCCACATTGAGGCTGCCACGGTTCGTCGCCGAGAAGTCCGCCACGGCACAACGGATGATGTGCATCTCTGCATCGGTGAACCGCATCGGTTCTTTATTCGTCGTCGGCATTCCCATCGTCGTCATCCCTTTCCAGCAACTCAAATTCCTCAAACCACTCGGTCACATAAGTGCCGATGCCGTACGGCGACTTGCCACACCCAGGAAACGGCTCGTCTTCTCCGTCCCATTCGAGGCAGGCACGTCGATGATTCTTCCGCTCTTCTTCCGTGCAGCACTCTGCATCAGGGAAGAAGTTGTTCGGATCACCGCCCTTGAAGGCTCCATAGCCGGTCTCCTGCTTTGGATACGGACAACGGTATCGATCAATCGAGTCAGGCACGTAATCATGCTCCGCGAATTCCGCGAAGCAGTGCTTGCATCGATCGGTTGCTGCGATGTCACTCATTGTCGGCATCCTTCCTCAACATCTTCACCCACGCACGATCCTCCAACGCAACACAAACAGCAGCCTGGGCATCTGCAGCCACTTCTCGCAGCCTGACCAGTCCATCGGAAAGAAGTTTGACAGCATGTGCAATGGCTTCGTCAGGCGTCTCTGAGTAGTCCTTGACATGTGCCAGGAACATCACCTTCTCGGGACGTTTCAGCACGACGTACACGCTGTCGTCGAAGTCCGGAGCATGCACCTGAATAATCTCCAGAGGCATCGCCAGCCAACGGTCTACAACAAACGCTCCGTCCCGGTCGAGCAGGTCGTACTCAACGACCTGCCACTCATCGTGCCACTTCTCAACGCGATATCGTTTACCGATGACTTTGATCATCTCAATCAACTTCCTTTCCAAAAGCATCTGACAACCGTTGCGTCAGATCACAGTCCAGGCGACTCAGCTTCTTCGCCTGCTCCATGACTTCAGCCTTCTTCTCTCGCAGCTTCTCGATGGCATACGCCACAGCACCAACCTCTGAGTTCCAGACGTCACTGCGGTCAGTCAGCCGCTCCCTGTAGGTATCCTGGAAGTGCTTCTTCCACCACGCGCGAGCATGGCTCCCCTTGTCCGTTGAGTGACTGGTCAGGCGAGTCGTGCAGAAGTTGACTCCGCCTTCCCGTTCCTGATTGATCACTTCGAATTCGATCACCACAAACTGATCAGTGACTGCCCAGTAGCTCATGATTCTTTCCCGTCAAAACAATCGCCGAGATCAATGTCGCAGCCTTCCCGCGTCCGCTCCCCCGCATCGTCATACACTGAAGCCACAGTCACCGTCATGCGAATATCCTCACCACATTCGGCATAGCCTGGGTAGTGGTCTTCAGCTTCGATCTCCGCACCGTACTTCGCCAGCAACGCCTTCAGCTCCGCACGGAACGCAGCTTCGATCTCCGCAGCATCCTTCGGCACGTAGATGCCCAGGTGCTTCTCTGCGTCGATGAGAGCCAGCTCGGGAGTGTCGAACCAGCAGTCCAGGAAGTTCCCGTCCACGTAATCTGTCCACGTCCCGAGCTGCTTGTCCCGAGTCAGATGCACGACGACGTCGCCACACTGACCGAGCCACTCGTCATCGTTCTGCGTTTCCCATTTAATGCTCATGATTCCTCATCCACTGAGCCCATCGCCGAGCCCATCACAGAGTTCTCGTTCAGCCACGCCGTACGTCCCATCACAGCGTACGCCTTGCCAACGTTGAGCGGCACAGAGGTAATGTTCAACGGGACGCATACAGCCCGCTCTGGGTTGAGCGAACTCCACCGCAGGAAGACGCACACTTCCATCTCATGGGAGGTGAAGTCGCCCTTCCTCCAGCCCACCGGCAGCAGCAGATGCTGCCCTGGGCTCAGCCCTTCAACAGGCTCTTCAGCACCAGTCTCCGGCGGCGCGTCGGCAGGTCCGACGTCAGTCTCCGGCACGCGATTGCGAACCAGGTAATGAGCAACGTGCTGCCCATTGGGACGGTCTACGGTCGGCAGGAAGCCGCCGTTGCGATTCCACTCAGTGAGAGCCGTCAGGCACTCGTCGACTGCCTGACGATCGTTGCGATGAATGTTGTCGAGCAGGTTGTAAAGAGTTGCTTGAGGGTCCATGGTATTCCTTCGATTGTTGGTGATTTTTCTTTAAAAATTGACAGCAGTCGAAACTGCCACCCCGGCAAAACTCGTAATGCACACCACAGATACCATGTGGCGTCAATCCCTCACTTCAACGTCGGTATCGTCGATGAGGGTCAAGGGTGGCAGCAGTTAGCGTTCAACACTTTCCGGGTCGATGTTCAGCTCTTCCAGTTTCTTCAGGCACTTCTCGCAGTTGATCCTGTTAGTGTCACTGGCACAGATGCCAACCTGCCGCCAACGACTCCGACTCGCACCCATGCGAGTCTTGCCACCACCTGGCACTCGGCCACACAGAGCCTCTTTCTTCGGGAAGGCTCTGCAGGTCTTCTGCTCCCGGTCAACGGCGTGGACAAGAATTCCTGCCCCGCCGTTGAGCGTCATCTGTCGTAGTTTCATCGCGTCGTCTTTCCAGTCTCAATGAAGTTCTTCGCACTGTTGAACGTTGCGAACGTCCGAGTCTGAGTGATGTCTCGACGGTACGCCGTGCAGTGGTACTCGTAGGACACTTCGCCCTGATACTTCCAGCCACGAGGCTTGATCCAGCCGATTGTGACTCCGCGATCGTCTTTGACTTCCGTTGGTGTGGTCTTCATCGTAGTGACTCCAAAACAAGGTGTTGTGACGTGCTCTATGATGAAGATAGTATCGTCCATAGGGCCAGACGTCAACAGTCTTTTTGAAAGTTTTCTAAATCACCCCTGCCAGAATCATGCACGAGTCAACGCTCTCACAGCCACACTCTTCGCACTGCCCGTTCTCGCAGTCAGGCTCCCAGTCAAACGTCGCATTGCAATCTTCCTCGGTGCAGATCGCCGCCACGGAGCCTTCAAACTGCATCACTTCGAGCATGTCCTGCAGATCGTCGTAGCCGTAGATGTCCATCAGGGCATCCAGCTTGGCAGCCTTCTCGGTTTCGTTGAGTTTCGCCATCGTAGTGACTCCAATTGAAAGAAAGTGAGGGGTTCACGACCGAGTCCCGGCATCCAACCGGGGCGCGGAGAGAACAACTGACTAACCAGCAGCAACAACAAGTTCCTGTCCGTTCGCACGGACAGCTTCAAAAGAACACAGCGGAGCCAGCTTCACAGTCCGCCAGATCACAGCGTCTTCAACATTCTGACGAGCCCCTTCCTTCGACTTCTTCGGCCCGTAGCCCGCGAGGTCCAGGTCATCCTTGTCGACCACCACGCCGTCCTGCAGGTACTCAACGCTCTGCACACCCAGCACACGGCAGTTCGCGTAGCTCTGGTCGCCTGCCTTGTTCACGACGATTGCAGGCTTGCCGTCGACATGGTCAGCCCACTGATGCGGAGCCACGACGAAGTCAGCCGCCTTGCCTTCCTTCACACGGCGGTTGTCGACGCCTTTGGCGTAGTCCGTGCCGAACATGACGTTCATCACGGTTCTTTTTGTGATCTCGCCGTACGGGCAAGGCTCCTTCGTGTCACGATGCTTCTTGAGCATCTTGACGGAGGTCAGAGTGGTCACGCCCACGATCGTCGAAGCCTTGACCTGGGCAACACGCTCGGCCAGCTCCTGGGGAGTAACAACAACACGGGGAACAGCACTTGCAACAGTTGAGGTAGTCATCTCGAAGGTCTCCAAATCAAAAACAACAGGTCAGTCATCAACAGGGTGTAGCTTAGGGCCAGACAGAACTACCGTCAAGCCCGTTTCAAAAAATTATGCGATTTCGCTGAAAGGGGCATGCCCCTGGAAATCCACACCGCGACCATCGCGACCGATGTGCGAATCATCGTGGCCGGTCAGGACACCACCGCGAGCCACGGCAGTTGCTGGATCGCAGAGCGCGAACACTTCGTTGTATTCGCGAACCGGGAACCAGGTCTTGACCATGACAGGTCCGCCGAAGTCCTCTTCGTTGAGGACAAACGAGTGGACGTCGCCACGACTGTCTCGTCCCGAGACAAACACGCAGCGATGACACCGGATTTTACCCAGCATCGCGACACTGCAGCCGTTGCCCGTAAAGGACATGCCGTTGGCTGGATGGTCGACCAGCTCAACGCCGTCACGGCTGAAGTAGATGCGGCCCGTTCCAACTTGTCCGAGTGATGCAGCTTTCATCGTAGTGACTCCAAAAGATTACCGTTGAACTTGTTACTTCTTCGGACACCTTAGGGCCAGAACTTTAGTACGTCAAGCCACTTCTTCAGAAAATCCCAATTTCAGCCCAGCGTCCATTCCGAGACGGTATGACGAGCCAAAGATGTTGTCGATTTCCGCAGTCTCAGCAGCAGTCGCTTCAAACTCATCAGCAGCCTGAGCAGGTGTCCGCAACCAGCCCAGGAGTCGGCCTGCTTCCACGTTGATTGCCAGGGCAACCTTCGGTGAGAAGTGCAGGTGCATGTTGCCATTCTTGAAGGCTCGCACTGCACACAGCACGGTGCCATCCTTCAGCATGAGTTTGTTCTGCTTGTTGGACTTCCATTCGAAGTCAGCAGGCGATGCCTCAGAAGCGAAGCCAAGGTTGTTGGCGACGGTCACGATGTCCGCCAGCAGGTTGAAGGCATGCTCCTGCAGTCCGTGGTGACGGGTCCGCTCGAAGTCCCATTCCGACGTGTTGATGCCGCCGTGAGTGATCACCATGCGGTACTCCAGACGGTAGTGCGACTGCAGAGTCTCTTCGCGATGGTAACGCCAATCACCCTTCGTCCAGACACGGTCATTGCTCTTGTACTTCACCGCGTTGCTGTCGTTGGACAGCGTGTGGAACAGGTTGATCAACTGTTCGTCGTAATAGTCGTTCGACCACTTCGACACCCAGATGAGGAATGCGTAGCAGTTCGACTCGGTGAAGTCGACGGTGACCTTTTCTTTGATCGACTGCAGGAAGGCAGCACGCTGCTTCGTCGCGAGTCGCGAGGTCACCGCATGCATGTTCTCAAACAGCACGGACCAGTAGCGATTCTTCATGGTCTTGACCGCGTCACGGATGCCGTCCACGATCGTTGACTTCTCGATTCCCAACTGCTTCAGGACAGACTGCTTGATGCTGCAGGCAGATCGGTAGTCAGAGATCATCTGACCGAGTTCTGCATCGTACGCCTTGACAAGTCGCTCGACGATGTTGTCACTGCCTTCGGCGACTTCGTTCTGGGCTTCGACCGGTGTTTCCAGCTCTGCGTCTGCAGTGAACTGATCGAGTTCCGGCAGCATCTCTTCAACGACCGAGTCGAAAGGTGACTGGCCACGATGTCCGAAGCTGATTCTGATCAGCTCGACTTTGCAGCGAGCCTGACGGTCAGCATCAGCGAAGTCGAATTTGCCCAGGGACTCGACTTCTGCGTCACGGTCTTCAATCAGGCACTCGATAGCCTGCTGGTCGCGCCACCGCTGCGGCACAACGAAGTAGACGAGTGAAGACTGCGACTCGCGGATGATCTTCCGCATCCACGGATTGTATTCCGAGTATGGGGGATTGCAGAACGTGACTGACACGTCTTTGTCGAGCAGGCTCTGCTCCAGCAGATCGGTGCCGACGACCGTGATCTCCTTCGGCATTGCCGACAGGTGAGGCACAGCCTTCTCGATAGCGAACAGGTCGAGCTGATCGTGCTCGGTGCGAATCGCGTTGATGGCGGTCAAGACACGACCGTCACCAGCTCCGACGTCCAGCATGGACTCGAACCGGTGCCACTGTGACTCTTCGTCGTCCATGTCACGGCAGACGGTCTTGATGATTTCGTCCGTGGTCGGATACCACTCGAAATCCTGGGCAGTTGACTTCAGTTCGGCGAGTGTTGAGGCAGTTGACATCGTAGTGACTCCAGTGCAGGGGATTACCGTTTAACTTGTTACATCGACAGCTTAGGGCCAGAGCTTTATTCCGTCAAGCCACTTTTGACAATTTCCAGAAGTTTGGATTCAATGTCCAGCTTCGCTCCACCCAGGGTGCGGTGCTTTTTGCCGGTGAACTGGTCGCCGACGATTGCCATGTAGTGGATAAAGTTCGTGGCATTATTGGGACCAAATCTTTCGATCGTTCCCACGGTGACGGTCTGGCCACGGCTGGCTAGATAGCCGATCCAATTATCACTTGAGCTGCTTGTAAAGTAGAGTCTCATGACATCTCTTCCACAATTTGATTGACCAGAGAAATGATGTGCTTGTTGTCGGTGTACTCTTCAGGGAAGTCCATCGAGGAAGCAACTTGAAACTGAGTGGTGTTCCACTCATCGAGGGTATCCAGAAAATCGTTGAAGCTCTCGATGAGAATTTTGTTGCCGTCAGGCAGGCGAGCTTCCACGCCACATTCGGTGCAGGAGAGGTAGATCATTATTCAGCGTCCCGGTACATGCCGTGCAGGAAGGCGTCGAAGATCGCAACCGCTGCGTCTTTGTGTCCGCCGTGGAAGATCGGGTCAAGGATAGTCTTCAGCGAGATCAGGTTGACCTGACGAAGGTTGAGTTTGTTGACTCGCTTGCGTTCCGTGGCGTCCCGCAAACCGTCAAGTCGCAACAACTGCTGCCCCCAACACTGACGGCAAAGTCCAGTGTCAGAACAATCGTCCCGGTCGCAGCCGATCGAGTCCAGCGTAGGAACGTGCAGGTTGTCGTCGCGAGTGATAAATGACTGGTGCATGACTTTACTCCGGCAGGTGGTGAATTTGGAACAAATTTGACAGCGGTCGGAAAACCCACTCCCCGAAGGGAGTGGGAAAGAGCATTCAGGAAACAGTGACAGTAAACATCCACTGAGAAAACTCAGAGCCAGTGTTGACAATCACTTCGGCGTTCTTTCCGAATCGTCGGCAGAACTGAGCGACTTTGTGTGCGTCCTGCAGGCTGTTGGTTTTGTAAATCATCGCTCTCGTCTCCCTTAGGGCCAGTTGTCGTGATAGGGCCATACTACCATGTAACGACTTAATTGGTAGTCACACTTAAAGAAAAAGGGGAATTTTTTAGAATTCCCCTTCCGGCGAGACTTTTCGAGAAAAGTCCTGCCGGCTACCACCGCAGCAGCATCAGATTATGCAGACACCGCACCTTCGCATCCTGCTCGATTGTCAGTCCCATGTCCGTGGCCTGAATGAGGTGATGGGCGAATGCAGATGCAATCGGAGTCTGCTCCCGCAAGGCTCCGTTCGTCGAATCTCGCTCGGAGAGATACCAGATGAATTGACTGTTGCATGAGAGGAAGCAGTCGACAGTCTCCGGCCCTGTGCCGAGCAGACGACCGCTTCCATTGAAACACGAAGCAACCTCGTCACGCAGAGTCTCAAGCAGCTCCAGCAGGCGTCCTTTGAGACTCTTCCGAGTCTCTGCCTCGTCGAGTTGCAGGCAGTCTCCCATCAACTTCAGTACCGCAGCCTCGTAATCATAGTTGACCTCGACCAGCAACAGCCGCAAGTAATCTTTGTTCTGCTTCGCAAGATGTTCGACCAGCGTCACTTTCTTTGGCTCGGTAATCTTGACCTTCAGCTCCAACTTCTGCGATTTTCCATTCTGCTGCTGACCATGCATCGCAACGACACCCAGCAGGTAGTCGTAGATCAGGTGGCGATGCTTCTTCAGGTCGATCGCATTATCGCTCTGCATCATTTGCCAGTGCAGCTTCTTCCAGATCCCAGCATCCTGGGGAGTAGTCTTCCAGTCGAAAGCTTTACCGAGATGCTTTGCCTGGGAAGGACCAGTGCAGCCTGTAAGCCCACAGGTCAGACCGAGCACACACTCCGTCTCGAACAGGTCGAAGCCTGCCGGAATCTTTGGCAGTTCAGCTTCGACCTCTTCGCTCAGCCTGGCTGCCTCAGCTTTCAGCTTTTCCATCTCCTTCCTGCACTGCACCTTGACCAGCTTGTTCTCATGCAGTCTCTGCAGACCTTGCAGGTAGACGATGTCGTTCGGCGATAGCCTGCAGTTGCCCGTCGAGGCTTTCGAATAAAGTTGCTGCCAGTGAGTCTGCCCCTGCGGAGTCGCAGCCCAGGCGAAAGCGTTCCACAGGTCTTCATGATGGATGTAGGTGTTCTTTATCAGCTTCTCAACGTCAAGGGGCTTGTAAGACTCAGGAAGTTTTGTCGGAGTCAGTACTTCGTCTCGTACGGAATTGTCTTGACCACTCACGGCTTTCTCCTTCTCAGCATCAGCAACAATTTTGTCCGCAGCCGCGACAGGGTCAGGCTTCGGTGTCAATTTGAAACGTTGAGTATCCTCGTAAGCATCGAGCAGCGACTGCAGGTACTCACGATCCTTCTCAGGAACCTTCCACTCATTTCCGTGACAGTGCGTCCTGCCAGTGTAGTTCGACGCGAGCGACTGCCAGTGAGCCTGCCCTTGGGGAGTGTCGCCCCAGTTGAACATCTCATTGAGAGGCTTGAAGAGTTTGCCTCGACCGCCAAGCACGATCTTGACCAGGTCAGGCTTGAAGTTACCAGGTATCTTCACCGGTGCAGACTTCTCTGAAGTTCGTGCCGGTGAATCTTTGGGCGGCTTCAGAATCTTCTCGTCGAGTTCTTCCGCCATCCGACGAATCGGTTCCGCCATTGCTTCAGCAACGAAGTCTCTGCGCGGCCTGATCTCTTCGCCTTTCAGCAGAGGAATCGTCACAGTCTCCGGGACAGCCCCTTCCTCACCAGTTGCTTCCATGCCTAAGAATTTCATTAGCCCCATCACATCACCTCTTCTGTGCCAGAGAGTCTCCACGAGTCCGTGACCTTGACAATACCTTTGGTCGACGTGAAGAGTTTGAAAGAATCGACAACCATGTTGCCCCACTTCTGCGACTTGAACTTCTCGCGGAAGCCAAGCATCTTTCGATACGCAACAGACTCACCTGCAGCATCAGTCGGCACCGTGGCGACTGTCATGTGAGCATTGAAGACACGGTCAGGACTTTTGCCGGTCTTCCGAAGCTTCGCATACATCAGCTTCATTTCGGCATTGCCCATAGCAACAGGCAGCACCAGGTGAGTCGTCCGCTGGTTACGGAAGATCGAGACACCTTCAAAAGAAATCTCAAACGGCACGCACGTCTGACTGATCTGCTCGAAGGTAGAAATGTCAGGCATCTGTCTGCCCAGGTGGGCGACGGTGATGTGAGCCTGACCGCGCAGCCCCACCAACGCTTCCTGGGTGCAGCCAGGAATCGCACCTCGCAACGACTCGACGATACGGTCCAGGTCGTCCGCTGCTTTCACTCCGATGAAGTATCCCATTATTTCCTCATGTGTCTTTGACTTTGCCTGCAAAGTCACAGGCAGATGAAAACGATGTGGTCTTAAACCCACCTCATCCTGTTAATGATTCGAACAACAAGCTTCCACTTCCGAGCCCAGGCAGCCGCCTTCTTGTACGTCGTCCCTGGGTCTTCAACAACAGTGTGCCTGTCCAACCAGGCCTTCGCTTCCTTCTCTGACTTCACACAGCAGCTTCCATAGCCAGCGCAGTGAATTGTCTTACTTCCAATATCCTCATGATTGAGTTGAATGTATCGCTGATCCTTGGTGCATTTGTCTGGATTCCATCGGTACGCCACCCGGCACTGACCGTCAGCCAGATGCTGCAGTGTGAAAAGTGGCTGCTCGTTTTCCATCTTCTGCTTCTCCTGCTCAGCTTTCTTCCTTGCAGCTCGTTCCTTGTCGATGAAATCATCACCCACTCTGACCAGCCAGTCGATCAGCTTTCGCTTTTCAGAATGCTCATCCAGCACCCACTCCAATGTCTCCGCGCCGTCACGCTTCCAGTCCAACGGCACCCAGACACGACGAAGCCAGTCGTACTCGGGCATCCGCTGAAGCTGGTCAGAGGTCAGTGATGCGACGTTCTCGTTGATCATGCTTGTTTGAGATTTCTCACCGCTTTTTCGAACATCGTTCCCAGAGAGTCTTCTGTGTCCTTGCGAGGGATCAGCATTTTGTAGGCTGTCTTTTCATTGAAGACGGTAATCGTCATGCAGCCTTTGTCGCAGTTGCTGTCCGGATACTGCCACTCAAATTCGATCTGGCATTTGTTGTGCCTCATCCAATTCGCCAGGCAGAAAGCATCCTTTGCGAGGTTGGATTCTTTCTGCCTCTCTTCGTCCAACTGCACTTCCAGCTTGCCGATCAAAGCTACCTGGTCGCGGATGCGTTCTGACTGCAGCCTGATCGTCTCGGAGTCGGTCTGACCTCGCTGCAGCTTGCCGCTGACGAACGTTTCGATCTCATGCTGCACGATCTTACGGAGAGCATCTTCGTCGAAAGAGAAGCTTACAAATCCAGGTACTTGTTCAGTCATGAACTCATTATCCAATAATTAAGACCGCAGGGTTAAGAACTCCGCCACTCTCGTTGGCACGGTCACCTTCATCATCGAGCTGAGTCTCTTTGTTGTGCCAACGACGCAGCGACTCACCGTGAATCCAGAACTTACTCAGCATTGACACAGCAGCTCCGTACATGAAGCCTGTGATGCCGTCGTAGTCGGCCATGTGAGATGTCTCATCTGCCATCTCGACGAGCGTCTGACCATGCTGCATTCGATTCTGCATAATCTTAGCCCACTCCTGGGCATAGGAGACGCAGCGAGCGCTGTAGCCCTCTGCAGAGTTCTTTTCCACACACTCTTCCCATTCTTCGAGCAGCTCCGCATGGACCTGGAACTCCTGCCCATGCATCTCGACCTGCAGGATGCTTCGCTTCTCTGCGTCACGTCGCTCCAACTCCAGTCGGTACTTTTCCTGTCGAGCATGTCGAGCCGCCGCATGTCGAGCATCACTTTTGATCTGCTTCGGAGTCAGATACTTCGAGGCAAAAGGCAACACTCGACCAGAAGGTCCGAGGTATCCCATCAGGCAACGATCCCACTGAAACTGAATCGCATCAGGGTCAGACTTTTCGCTGACGATGACGATGACTCCATTGAATTCGAACTGCACCTGGTCACCTTGAAGACGACTCTCGTCAATGGCTTCACGAATGCAAGGATCAATACTCATGCCTGCAAATGTCTCTTTAGTGATCATATCAATGGTCCTATGCGACATGCGTTCGCTTGCCGTCTTTGAGGTAATAGGAAGCCATCCTCGGATTCGGATAGCCGTAGTACTTAAGGTTGAGTTCTTTGATCCACTCCAGCAGCTTCTTCATGCCGCGTTTGTTCGGAATCTCTTTCTCCGAGCGACTCAAGTAATCCTGCCAGCAGTGCTTCTCTTTGTCGTAGTTGTTGAGTCTGGCGATGTCGACACGCATCAGGTCGTACCGCACTCGGTAGACGATCCGCAGGTCGTTGTCGTAATCATCAACGAAGATGTCGATGTCTCGCGACGTCACCATGAAGTGATCAGCCTTCTTCAGCAGGATCAGTATCTCGTTGAACGTCATCGACAGCATCGCCCAGCACCTTTCCGGTGGGAGTAACAACAGTCTCTTCAGCCGCAGCCGCTTCGAGCCACATGCTGACAACAGGGATTTCGCCATTGGCGACTTGTTTGCGGACACGCAGTGCGTAGTCAGTGTTGAACTGCCACTGCCGCCCCTTCTCGTCCATGTAGTTGATCCAACTGGTCGGCAGCTTCCGCAGCTCGGAGACCACCACCCAGTACTCGGTGGAATCAAATTCGAACTCGGGAATCTCGGTTTCCCCAGAGAGTTCGTGCAGGAGATTCCAGTAACGTTCCGGCGTGAAGAACATCTCGTCCTGCATGATCAGGATCGCGAGCAGGTGACGCTGGAGTTCCATCTTTCGATTCAACTCCGCCTTCGCCGCGCGTTCCTGATTGACTCGCTTTTTAATCTTCCGCTTCTTCCGCTTCTGTGCTTTGTCGAAAACGCCCATCAATAAAATTCCTTGCCTTGTCTCGCCAAGCCATGCCGGACCCGGCCTCGCATCGCCAGACCGTGAAAGTTGTTTTGAAATCCTTGCCTTGCCGTGCCGGACCAAGCCCCACCGAGCAGCGCTCCGCTCTGCCGGGAATCAGTCTGTGAACAACGAAAGCGTAGTGCCCAGAGGCAATGCTCCCGATGTGTTGGTCGCCGCTTCCGTCAGTGTCTTCTCCGCCTTCTTTCCGCTAAACAATTCGATCGCTGCAGACTGAGCAGCGATCGCCAAAGCTGACTGCTTCTCTTCAACACTCAGCTTTGAAAGGTCAGTGGTGGCTACCGTGTTTCGTCCACGACGTGCCGATCGTTTTGAACGTGTGACATGACTCCTTGCCTTCCCGACACTCTCGGAGGGAGTCAGCCTGGTGATGCCTTCCTTCGCAATGCAGCCGGTATGAATGCCTTCTGCTTCCAGGATTCTACGAGCCGAGTACAGACACCCGACACCATGCTTTCGAACGTTGCGACCAATCGCTCGCGACAGTTCCTCATAAGTCACCAGCGAGCCTTCCGGAGCTTCTCTCAGCTTCTGCTCCAGTATCGCTGTGTCGTTGCTCTTCACAAACTGTGAAGGACTTTTCAGTTTTTCAGTCATTGGAAATTCCTTGCCTTGCCTTGCCCAACACCGCGTTGCCACTCCCCACCGGACCATGCTCCGCCATGCCGTGAACTGAATGTATTAAATTCCTTGCCAAGCCCCTCCCTGACGCGCCGTGCACAGCCGTGCCGGTCCTTGCCAGGCCACGTTGTATTAAAGAAGGCTGACCGCAACTCCTTACCAAAAATCACGATCAGCCAGCAGAGTCAAAAACCTTGCATAGCCTTGCCAGTCCGAGCCGCTCATCGCAACGCAACGCAACGACCGGCCGCGCCGCGAGTTACTTCTCTTTCTTGACCGAGTACCGACCGAACAGCCCACCCTTCTCTGGGCGGAAGTCGCCGATTCCGATCAGCTTGCCAGCTTCCTTGAAGGCGGTCATTAAGTCACGCTCTTCAAGCTGCTTTTCGTCGTAAGACATTTCGAAAACCAATGACCAGTTCTGAAACACCGGACGGTTTCGCATCAGTCGCTTGCTCATGACAACCACCGATCGAGTGTCGATGAAGTTGCCCGAGTCGAACAGTCCTTTGATGTTTCTTGGACCGTCATACTCCAAAGGGATGCGTTCAATTTCCAGCAGCGTGGAACGTTTGACATGCGTTCCAAGCTTGTTGAACTTGGCTCCGCCAATCAACGATGCGCGAACATTCATTGAGGGAATGTAAGGGCCGTTCTTCTTGTCCCAATACAGGGCCAGCAGCCACTCGGATTTGGCGATCGCTCGGTGATCGTCGTCAGTCTTCTTTCGCTTACTGGTGAGTTCCTTGTGCTTGATGACGTCCGGGTCAAGTGGATTTGCTCCACGGTCGGAATGCATCAGAAGAGGGGATGCTCCAGTAAGTCGTACTTTCAACTCCTTCATCAGTTCAGCCTTTCAAAAACAACAAGCCAAGTCACTCAACGAAACGTTCGTCGAGAATTTCGTTCAATCAGTTTTGCACGTTCAGCATTTGCAGCATTGTTGTCATCGATCGCGTTGACGATCGTTCCAACAATGAACAGGAAGAATGCGACACCTGCCAGGCAGGCTCCGTAAAAGATGAATGCTTCCATTATCGAATCTCCTTCAACAACTGCTGGCCAAAGTAAGTCAAGTTGAATTTCTCGTTGATCGCCCCCCATCGAAGCAACGTCTGAGAACAGGTTCGTAAGCCTTGATTTCTTGTGTGAAGTAGTGTCGGTTTCGGACTCGGCTTTGCTGCACACAGCAGAACAAAAAGATGCCCTCTGTTGTGCAGGTACTTGCAGTATGCCAACCGAGATTTAAGTTTTCTAAGAGGCATAGTCAGGACACCCTGACTGGCAACCGAGGATGCCACACTGCTCGCAGCAGGTGATCTCGGTGTTAGGGTCTGGCATCAACTTCGTCCACTGGCTGTCCGATTCGACAACCACGAAGTCGGTCACGTTGAACATGTCAACGTGGAAAGCATGCACGGTAACGACGTCGCCACCGACGACAGACCAGTCATGCAGCTTGACCAGGTCATGCAACGTTCCGCCGTTGCGAGACAGCTCCATCATTTCGATGAGCACTTCCAGGCAGCACTTCGCTCGAAAGATGTCTTCACGATCGAGGCTGAGCAACAGCTCCTGGCGAACCTGTTTCTTGTCAGCAGTAAGCAGGAAGTTTCTGACGTTTGCTCGCTGATTCGTTTCGGCAACAGTCATCTCAAATCTCCGGTAGAAGGTGTTGGTCACACTTGGTAGGGCCATTTAAGCATAGGGCCAGAAGTATGTCAAGCGTCACTCTTGAATAATTTCTGGAAGAGGTCTTTTATCGATTTCCGCACATTCTTTTAAGCATTATGAAGAAAACCAGGATGCTCTGGCTGATAACTACCAGGACCGAACTCAGCCTCAACATCAATCTTCTGCTGCTCGTGGGCTCCGCCCTCAAACTCATAAGCCTGTGAGCCATAAACCAGACGACCACGAGTCCAATGCTCATTCTCCGGTGTCCAATCGGCAGGCCGATGATCCTCAACCCGATCGGCCAGTTGACCAGCAGCTTCAGCAGAATCAAAAGACTTGAAATGAACCCAAGTATGCCCGGCCAGATCACGGCACTCGACGAAATAATTCACAGCCTCATAAACGCCATCTTCACCATGAGCTTCGTAATAATTAGGCAGCACTGAGAAAGCGTAAGACATGTGAGTGACTCCTGTGTTAGTTGCTTGTAACGTCTTCAGTGATAGTAATCGTCCGTCAGCCGCAAATCAATTAACTTTCTGGCCCTATCTGGAAAGTTTTCTCAAACTTTTCGACGACCACCTTTTGGCGTCGTCAATGCTTCTTCCACCGACCATCCGCGATGCAGGCGAGTACTCAGCAAAGAACGTCCAAGTCCCTGGGCTTTTGCCCAGGCGGTGATGGACTGTGTCTTGCCTTTGTGCGTGAGCAGCGTTCGTGCGTTGAAGCCTTCTTCCTGCCGTGAGCAGCCACAGGACGTCGTGTTGCCACCCTTAAGAGAGACGCCGCGAACACGAGCCTTGTTGCCACAGTCGCACTGGCACTCCCAGTGCGAGAATCTGGAGTCTGACTCGGTCTCTGCAGGCGCTTCGCCAAGTACTTTCAGCTTCCCGAATCGACGTCCTTTAAGCTTTAACTTCTTCACAGCTTATCTCCCACGAGTTGAATTGAATTGTCAGTAGTCCAAGTTCTGCAGACTGGTAGCCTGCATGACTTGCCTGCATGAACTGGCAGGTGTTGCAGCCGCCGCAAAAGCCCAGGTAGCCTTGGCATGCTTCCGCTGGATTCAGGTCGAGCACAGGTGCTCGCTTATCGACGAACAGTCCGTCGAAGGTCAGTTCGATCAGATCAGGAATGTCGACTGTTGGTCCCTGTGCCATCTTCTTTCCTTAAGGAGTCCTGAGAGAACCGCCCCAGGTTACCGACAGCCTAAACGACTTCGACGGTCTTCGCTGGGGAATCTTCCGGCTGTTCACCGGCTGTTTTATCTCGCGTATGCAACTCTGATGACCGTCGCCACCAGCACTCGTCGTACAGTTCGCGACCTGCAGAACGATCTCGCCACGAGCCAGGGTCACACCCCTGGTTAAACTACGGCACTCTCAAGACTCCAGTCCTTTCATGAACTCTTCGTAACTTGAATGTTTAATGCCTGCCACATGCTCCGTGAGAACGTCCTTGACCCCCTCAAGTGTCTCTTGGGCAGACAGCAGGCACGGCTCTGCCGCAATGATTGCGTAGCCAATCAGACCGCCCAGAGAGTGCCCCGTTTCCCCGGTTGGGTCGGAGAAAGTTACGTCGACCTCACTGCAGAGGCTGCCGTCTGGGTCTTTGGTGTCTTTGACTTGAATTCGTAAGCTGATCATGGCTTCCACCTTTTATCACACGACAGGCAGGTTAGAAGCTCGCCGTCAGTCACGGCTCCGCTCTCACCGCAGGTCGGACAAACTTCATCCGCAAACTTTCCACTGCTGAGAGCAGTCTGCAAGCCTTCGAGAATATGCTCGTACGCCACCAACGCAGCCTTCACGATCGCGTCTTCACTGCACTCCAATGGAGCATGTTCTGCCATGCTCTTCAGGATGCTACGTTTCAAGTTCAACAGCTCGTCTTCAGATAACAGCATCTGCACACCTCACTCATCAAAAAGTTCATCAATTTCAGTGATCAGCCAGTCGCGCATCTCTTCAGGCGTCATCTCGCCGAGTCGCTGCACAACATGGTGACCTTTCCAGAACAGTCGCCACTCAATTTCGTCATTCATTAGAATGACTCGCTCCGCCTGCCATCCGCCGTAGGCGTAGTAAACTTTCTTGCCCTTATGCAGAGCCATGCCGACCGAAGGTCCAAGTTCTTTTCGAAGTAAGAACGAGTCAGCAATTTCAGAGGCGGGCTTCCGTGGACGTCCCATTTTCATTCTCCGTCGTAAGAGACTGCCTGCAGCTCTTCCACCATCGTCGTAACACTCTCGTCCTGATCTTTGGCCGACTCAAGCTGATCGATCATTACATCGCAGCTTTCAACACGACCTTCAAGCAGCTCTGCGGTAGGAGAGTCCTGCAGCGATTCAGGCATTGCGTCTTTGTTGCACTCGCAGTTGTCTTTCAGCTCTTCAACCTGACTCACCAGGTCATCAATGAAACTGACCACATCGTCAGTCTCTTCGAAATCATCTTCTCCAGCGTCTTCGATTTCTTCACAGACTGAATAGATCGTGGAAAGAAATTCTGATCGCGTCAGTTGACTGGCTCGTGGCCGAGTCCTGCTGTAGCTCTTTGAGCTGTAGGCAAATTGCCACCAGTAGTACGGCTCGCCTTTTTTGGCGACAGGATTGTCTTTGCGGGCTTTTTTAACGTAGGTGACTCGGGGCATCGTAGTGACTCCTGGGTTAGTTGAATGGGCTGAAAATCGGAAAGGGCGAGCAGGGAACTCCTGGTTTCGAACCAGGTTTGCCGAACTCTTTGCTGCCGGTTTACTTCGAGGATATCTCACGAAGTAGAGAACCACCTTGCGTACGACTCGGTATAGCTCTCGACAGCCAGGGTGAATGTCCGGTGCCAAACCGGCCAGTTCCCTGCTCACCCTTTCCTTCACTTGCCACCGAAACCGCATCGGCAGCCTTTGACGCAGGTCTTGATTCCTGCTTTGTTGTTCTGCATGAATTTGACATGTGCCCAGTCGACACACGGCAGGCAGTAGCAGTCCACACCAAACTGGTCGAAAGTCTTCTGGTCGATCTGGTGATGCTTTCCGCAGTCAGGACAGGTCGCGTTCTTCATCACATCTCCCTTGGGTTAGTTGCCGCGAAAAAGAAAAGTCACATCCGAGGGGTCTTAGGAATCTTTGCTGGCTTTTCGCCTGCCCCTTTCAGCCAATCATGATGGTCACCGCTTTCGTGTTGATGTTTGTTGTGACGTCTTCAATAATGGTATCGTACAAAGCATAGGGCCAGATGCAACCCATCTGGCCCTATTCTGAAAAGTTTTCCAAAATTGCTGCTCCGTGGTTCGCCCTACTCGCATGCAGCGTAACGAGCGATATATCCCCGTAGGTCAGGGCCAGGCACGGCACTTAATGAGCAGACCAAATGCTAAATCCGCTCAACACGGCTCACCGAGAAACGACGTCTGAGTCTACCAGTCTTCTTCTGTACCTTTGTTCAGATTGTCTTGGCGGGAATTTTTTTGAATTTCCCGCATGATGATGCAGACCACTCCTGCAATGAATGCCAGAACAATTGCGGCTGCCCAGAAGAGTGCGACGATTCCAAAGACACTCCAGATCATCCACTCTGGAAAATCTATGTAGCCGTGGATTTTACACAGCGTCATGCACAGCGACACGAGGATGAAGCATGCGGAGATTTCCACTGTCTTCCCGACGATCGGCTCAGCCATTTTTAGAACCTGTCTACAGGGAACCAGTCGACCACGAAGTAGTCCGACAACGGACACAGGTCTTCGACAGTCGAGGAAGGGTCACGGATCATCTGCAGCTCGTTGTCATAGACAACAGCATGTGTGTCCGGAGAGTCGTCGTCACCTCGAACGGTGACCAGTGCAGGAGACTCGTCGAGTTGATGTCTGACGGAGTAGTCGGCAACGGCGTCGAACTTGACTTCCAGATCGTCACCGCTGTTCCACCAACTGCCAAGTCGCAGACCTCTCAGCGCCAACACGATGGTTGCGTCGGACCATTCCATATAACGACGATCGCCTTTCAAATCAGGTGAAAGGTCGTCCGGCATTTTTTTGATGTAGCCTGACAAAGACCATGCGTTGAACGCTGCACGATTCTCACCGAGCAAGGTAGCGACAGCAGCCGCCAGGCAAAGACCAGAGCCCGGCGGCTGCTTCGTTGTTCGCTTCATGCCTAAGGTTACCAGAGGCTTGTTAACGGACACGCTTCTTATCTCCTTCGATGTATTCCGCTTCTTCATCGTCAGTCAAATGCTTGGACTGAATCAGGGCGTCCCAATTCACCTTGGGCTCGTTCGAGTTCATCTCCAGACAGATTGGAGTCTGACCACACACCTCAACCTTACCTGCTCGCATTCGGGAAATAACCCAAAGCAGCAGGTAGGCTGAGGCGTCGTGACCTGTGTCTGTGATGGACTCACTGACTCGCTGAGCATCAGGCTGAGCGACCAGGTTATTGATGCGCGACAACTTGTCGCCCAGTCGAACACGGATTCCCTGTTCGGGAGTGATGTCAGGAGAAAGGGCTCCGATGTTAAACACACTGGAGCCGTAGTCCTGATTCTTCTTCACCATGATGGCGATCGTCTGCAGTCCAAGAAAAGCGATCTCTCGCTGGTCCTGATTGCTGCCCGCCAGGGCATCCGTGATAAGCTTTAGATTCTCTTCGACAGTCTTAGCATCCGACATAAGCTACTTCTTTTTGATCGTGGCCGGATTGCCTCTTGCAGGTCGATCCGGCAGGACAAGGTCGTTCTCCTTCAGGTGCTTCTTGACCTCCGGAGAGTTTCGCAAACACTTCTCGACGAACACTCTGAAGTCCATGTCTGACTGTGACGCCAGAATCTTCAGCTCGTCGTGCAGTTCCTTCGACAGCGTTTGATCGTAACGGTGGAGACCAGAACGCATCCGACGACTCAGCCGCTTATCAGCTTTCTGGGCAGCCGCCGTTTTCTTCTTCAGAGGCTGTCGTTTTTTCTTCGAAATCGGTCGTGCCTTTTTAGAGGCTACTTTCTTTTTGGCCATGGTAGGCTCCTATGGTTTGAGTACCATAGGACCATACCACTGCAAAGGGCCAGAAAACAACTGCTAATCGACGATGAGTCCAAGAGCCTGCATCTTTCCAAGGAACTCGTCACGTTCACGGCATCTTTCGTTGTTCCAATCGGAAGGAATTCCTCCGTGGCATTTGACAGGACCATTTTCATCAAGCACCGCACCTTCCGTGGTGATTTTGACAAAGTGCTTAGCGGCTTCACTTCTGGTTGGCTTCTCCCCACACCAGAACTCTACGACTTCCCGCATCGCTCGCTTGTCGACCCCCGTCAAGAACATGCCGTCGAGCCGATAATCAGAGAACGCTGCCCACACTTCAGGGAACAACGGTGCGATGATCCGCTCACCGATGATCGAAGCGTAGTCACGAATCTCTTTCTGGGCATGAGAGTCCATGCGGAGGCCCAGGAAGTGCAGGATGTTGTGCAAGTCGCACTTCCAGTACGCCTCGGTGTACGTCGACAGAGGCAGGTCTTTGCGGGCGACTTCCCGAGCGACTCCGAGTTCAAGTCGGACGTTGTAGTCGTACTGCATCGACGACTGGTTCTTCTCTTCCCACCAGGACAGAAACATTCCCGGTGTCAGAGTGCCTTGATACCCTGGAAAATCCTCACTTGAGAATCTCCAAATTACAGGCTCCGCATCCCTTCCATTGCTGTACCAGTAAATCACATGTTCCGGCAGAGAGTTGCTGGGACTTGGAGTTGCCTCGCAGTCCCACCCTTCAGGCCACTCTTCAAGAATCCCCGAAGACCCCTGCTTGTTGTTCGTCGCCTGCAGTCGCCACTCATCAGGATCAGTGACCGCCATCGAATCGATGGCTGGCTGATACCGCGTCGAGTACTCGTTGACGTTCGCCGTACGATGTCTGATCCACTGCCTCCACGCATCCATCGGCACACGAACGAGCAGCTTGACTTCAGCCATCTCGAACGGTGTGGTGTGCCGGTGTCGCATGAGGTAGCGGATTAAGTTTCGGTCGTCTTTGAGTGCCTTCTCTTTTTCCTTTTCGCAGGACGTACAAGGAACGATGTCTTCTCCCTGCTTCTCGGTGAAGCCTGCTCCGCCACACTGATCGCAGTCAGAGGAATTGAGCTTACGCAGGTCATTTCCATACGACACGCGAGCCGCCTGCGTCACCGCAGCATCGTCTCCCATGACGTCGACCAGGCACACGAAACCATCAGAGCCCACAAGGAACTTCTTCCAGCGAAGGTCATCAACAACAGCATTTGGATTCATCATTGCTCAATGTACTTTCCATCTTCAGTAAGGTGACCGAGTTCAACCAACGAGTCGAACACGGCAGGATGACGGCGCTCCACGCAACCGCCTTTCTTTGATCGTGACTTCGCAACGTCCAGCAGCCGTTCCTGCTTCTTGCTCAGCTCGACAGGCGGCTTCTGACGAAGCATGGATCGTTCGAGTTCTTCAAGTCGTTCCATGTTCCGCTCGTTCCTTCGTCCAGTCCCGCTGTCGGACCTTTTCCCACACCGGATAGACCACGTCGTCAAACAAACTCATCTGCCAGTTCTCGACGCAGTAGAACTCCAGATGGTCGAAGCATTCGGACATTCGAATCTTCGCGTTCAGTGGATGGTTCTCTTCCATCCGAATTGATTGGCCTTGTTTCAGGATGTGGTGGTTCAACTTGCCGAACGACTTGATCATCATGATGCAGAAGTTGCCAGGCGGATAAGGCTTCTTCTGAGAGAACCGCAGGTCGAGCAACGGCAGCTCGATGCGATTGCAGACGTCGGTCAGGTAGATTGCCATGTCGGCAACCGCGTCCTGCTGCTCTGTGACGTCTTCCTTGCCGCGAGCCGTGACAAGTTCACCGAACTCTTCTGCAGCTCCGGACAACGGCGCGAGAGCCTGTACCCACCCTGGGACAGCTCCGAAGTTTCGCTGAGTCCATTCCCACTGATCGGCCTGGTACTCATTGAGATTCTTAAATCGTGACATCCTGAAACTACCTGTTCATTTGTGTAATAGGTTGGGAAGGGGAAATTTTTTCTTCCTGTGGTTTTTTGAAATCAACATAGAAAACAATTCTCTCGCCGTTCGAGAAGTTCGATGCGCTGTGAGGCTGGGTGTCATCGAAGATGACTATCTCCCCCTGGCGTCTCCAGACATGCTCGACGTCACCAACCGTGAGGCTGCAGTGCCTCGGAATCTGCAGGCCGACGTGAGCGATCAGAGAGTCAGGATTTTTGTGCTGGTGTGTGGCCAACTGTGTTCGTGGCCCTAGCTTGCTGAAGCCTGCGTAGTTGATTGAAGGAATCTGCCGCAGCAAAGCATGCATCTCTGGATAGATGCCCGGCAGCAGTCCGAACAAGTGAGTCCACTCGGATCGAGAATTGCTCTTCAACGTAAGCACTTCTTCCGGAGAAGTGTTGCCGAAGTAAACAGGGGAGACTGTCCAGTCTCCCTTCAGGAAGACACAGTTGCCTTCGGCATCCCAAGTGTCGCTGTACCATTCAAGCCATGTCTTAGCCTGCTTCAGACCAATGCAAAGGATCTCGCAATTGTCTTGAAGCAGTTTGAATTCAGGATAGTTTTCAACGTCGAGGAAAGACATCAGCAGCCTACCCTTTTCTTCCAGTGCCAGTTGTCAGGACCGTACGGCAACTCAGGGTCTGGCCGACGCAGGTCAGTCTTGAATGGTCGTTGACCAACGGTCTCGCAGAACAGCTTGAAGTCATCCCAAATCTTTTCACAGGGATACGTGTATCGAATGTTTCGCCAGGTCTTGTACAGCGGATGTTCTTTGGTTTTGTATTGCCGTCGACCGTACGGAATAAACTTGGTAGGTGCCATCTCTTCTCCTGCGTGACAAAGTTAGGGCCAGAGTAGTCTTAGGGCCAGACAATGTCAAACTAAATTCTGGATGCTTCTCGACGCAACTCTGCGGCTTCCATGTCTGCCTCAGAGATCAGACCTTCCGCAGACGCAGGCAGTACGCCCATCGGTCTGCGAACAGCATCTGCCAATGCGATTTTCAGAGCAGCAATCTTTTTCTGACTGGTAGCATGCTCATCGGACTTGAAGTTTCGGTAGCTGCAGTTGGCTTCCTGCAGGCAGGTCACGAACGTTACGAAGATGTCGTAGTCTCCGCCGTCGAGATTGCCGATCACCTTGTCGACATGCTTCGGCCAGTCGAAGTCATCGTGCTCCCAACTGACGATCGTCTGCATCAGACCTGAGAGCATGCCGGTATGAACTTCGGGGTCACGCTGGTCAGCAAACATCGAGATGAAATCTTCGAGAGTGATTCCCAACTCAACAACACGTTTAGCAACAAGAGAAGTTGGCATCAAAGTACGTCCTCAATAGAGTCATTTTCGTAAGGGTTAATCGGCAGTGCCTGGGTCGACTCGTCCGGCCACGACTCTTCACCGATGTTGAGATTCCATGCGTTCCTGCAGATGGTCAGCGATGGGAAAGTGTAGACACCTTTCTTGACGTGACGGTCCACGTCCTTCTGATAAATGTTCTGACCTTGGACGACGACAGACTTCTGTTTGCGAGACAATCCAGGACACATCTTCTTCATAAACTGCCCCACCTGGGCAGGTACGATTCGATGCTTGACACCAAACTCCTGGGTCCACCGTACAAAATCTTTCGTCAGGTCTTCGCAGATGATGTCCTTCATCCATAGCGGAGAGTCTGTCATCTGATGACCGTCAAGCAGCTTGCTGAACCACCATGCTTCAAGTGCATCCATGGTGATGTGCTTCTGCTCGCGAAGAGCCTCGGTGTGAGGCACGACTCGAACTTCAAACTCACTGATGTCATGGTTCATCAGAAAGTCGAGCAACGCTTCCCTGCCGCCGTTGTCCATCTGCTTTGCGATCTCTGCAAAGTGTTCGCTGTTCTGTCGAAACTGTGTGCCGACATCAAGGCAGAAGAACCGGCGCTCGTTGGCTCCGGCAGGAACCACCCACTGGCTATTCGATGCCATGATTAAATGCGTGTAGTTCGGACTCTGCTCGACGTCGAAACCTTTGCGTTCAATCTGCATCTCTTCTTCGGTAATCATCGTCTTCAGTACAGACTCGTGACTCTTGTCTCCAGCGAAGAACGCTTCGTCACCAAACAGGATGACGCAGTCGCGAAGATGTGCGTTGAATGATCCGACCAGGTGCTTCGGATCACTGACCTGCAGGAAGTGACGACCGAACAACTGCCCGAAGACTTTGGCGAAGAAACTCTTCCCGGTTCCCTGGGCTCCACGCAGGACGACAGCGACTTGCCCAGGAGAGTCTGGCTTCTGTACTGCTCGCGCCATCCAGCCGATCAGATAATTGAAGTGCTCCGCATTGCCGCGACAGATGACGTCTCGCAGGTGCGTCAGGTACATGCTGCAGTCGCCAGGGATTGCCTGCACTGCGAAGCCACGCCACAAGTTGTAGAAGCCTTCGACGTCTCTGCCTGGTGCGAAGGTCATGCCTCGGTACTGTCTGCGATGAGCATGCTTCAGCCACCATGATCCTGCAGCTTCGAAGACAGGAGTATTCTCTTTCCCCTTCACACCAACCTGAACGAGCCGATTCATGTACCGATTCTTGAAGTCGGCGAACGATTGAACAATCAGTCTCGATCTCCACTTGCCTTCTGCAATGGGCTCCTGCACTTCTTCGATCGTGACACACTTTCCGGCCATGGATTCGACAACGGCATGCTTGTCGTTCAGTTCCTGCAGCAGAGGCTCGTCAGCATTCTCCTTAGCTCGTCCGAGCTGACGGACAGCATAGTTCTCAGCCTCAGCTCCTTTGTCGAGTACGGACTCGCTGATCTTGAAGTCAGGGTCAAGCAGGATTGCCATGATGGTTTCATCAGGAACCTTTGCCCGAGCCAGGCCACACAGGCAGTCAAAGAGCCACGCTGACCGGCTGTCATCTTTCGTCTTCAGATTGTCTGGGTCACGACCGTTGACCACGATGACCTTGATGCGATCAGGAACATTCCACTCGTTCAGATCGTCAACGGTGTCCAGTCGAGGAACGGTTGTCTTCAGCTCCACGTTGTTTCGAGGTGCAGACGCAAGTGATCCACCACCAGTGATCTGTGTTGCCGCCGCGCATTGCTTGAAGTCTGTCAGCGGATAGACAGCTTCGTCATTAAAAGAGACCAGCTTGGCAAGAGCTTTGACTCGACCTTTCTCTGCCTTCCGTTTGTCCGGTACGTTGACAGTTCCTGGCAATCGCATGATGCGATCAACGTTGTGGCAGTTGTCAGCATGAAAGATTATTTCGAGCTGCTTGTTGTATCTCGCTGCTTCTTCGTATTGCTCAGGCTTGCCGCTAATTGGAAAAGGCTGTGACAGTGCCCAGAACCCCTGATACCCCCCGCCAGAATCAATGATGACGGTCGGTTCAGGAATTCCCTTTGGAGGGGCTTGCAGCAAACCAAGTGCTCGGACTCGTTCTTTTTCATGGTCTTCCCCAACTCTCGGGTCGATGTCTACGTGCAGCCAGGACAATGCTTCAACATTGGCTCTCTCACTTTTCTTGTCCATCAGAATTCGTGATGGATTTACATTGAAGTAGATATTTCTTCTGCCGTTGTACTGATCAATCCATGCGCCCATCTGCTCCAGGTCATCTTCTTTGAATGCCTTTGTCAGAATAGATTTCTTGTCAGTAGAGATGGCTGTTAGAACCCATGGCCCTACGACTTCCCACTTCTGCAGAAAGTCAAGGGCTGCCTGCGTGTCGCCCTTCATTCGTCAATTCCTTTAACGTTCTCAAGAGTCGGTCACCGTCAAACCCGTTATCTAAATAAAGAGAAGAGACTTCAATCAGCTCTTCTCGTGTCAACGTTCCCACCAGTTCAGCCGCGATGGCACCATGCAGCAGTAGCCATTCGCGTTGAACACGGAGCAGCCAGAACGACTTGCCCCCTTTGTGATGATGTACTTTGGCCCAGGCTCGCTGCTCTTTGGTGTAGTGAGGCAGTCGGACCTTTGTGTTCGATCGCTTCGGCCATTCATCCAGCTTCTTCATCTCTATCCAGCCACCGATGTAGGCAACGTCCGGCGTGCCTGGGTAGACCGAGTTCTCCACTGCAAATGCATGCAGAGACCTCAACGCGCGGACCACCTTGCTGCGATCCCTGGCTTCGGACGAACTTCTTCTCATCAGAGTCGCCTCACAAGTTCAGAGAACTCAGAGTCGCGCAGGGCGACTCCCTTGTCACTTCTTGAATAGGTGACGTGAAAACTATCCCCTCGGGAGTCCACAAAAAATATGCATGGAATAGGCTCAGTTCCGGCAGGCTTGTCCGCCTTCCAGAACCTGGCAATGTCGTCAAGAACAACTCCTTGACGATGATTGAACACCATGGTTTCGCTACCCACTGTAATTTCTCCAGAAGCTTTCAACACGAACAGGTTTCTTCTTTGCCGAGCTGGAAGAAGCTGATTTCTTGACGTCGATTCGTTCCCAGTCATTCCTGCTGGCAAACTCGTCGTACAGTTCACAACGATATCCGGACAGCAGGAACTTGCCTTTGAACTTCTCCAGGAACTTCAGCAAAGCACGGTGATCCGCATCCGTCATCTCGTGCTCGTAGTCGCCTGCTACACGAGTGCTTGGATGATAAGGTGGATCGAGATAGGCGAAGGCAGATGCCTTGTTAAACGCCTTCAGAACTCGCAGAGCAGGGCTGCAGTAGACCATGGTCCTGCTCATTCGATGGACACACTCTTCGAGCCCATCGACCGCAGACATCCAGGCAGACGTCTGCTCGTTTCCTTTGCGTCGAGTCCTGGTGCAGGTCGGAGTGGCAAAGTCTTCGCCGAGCGCCTGCCGACTCATTCGATACTTCACAAAGAATGCCCAGGCACGTCCGACTCTGCCGTGGGTGCCAGGTCCGCCTGACAGTGCGTAGTTGAAGTCCGACTCGTGAAACGGAGTCAGACGCAACTGCTCCATCAGCTCATGCTTCTGAGCTGATCTGAGAACCTTGTAGAAATTCATGAGGTCTTCGTCGATGTCGTTGATGACTTCGGCAACCCCGTTCTTACAGGTCTCTGCATGGTCTGGTGGGACGACGCCACATTCAGGGCAAGGCCAGTCCCAGTATTCGTTGATCGCTCCAGCGTAAGGAATGATTCGCGTCACATAGTTGGAAGGCGACAGTTCCCAGATTTTCTTGCGAAGATAATGCTTGCCGCCGTGCCACTTGAGGATTGCCATTGAAATATATCTCAGAGAAAAGACCGGACAAAAAAGGGCCAGAGCATTTCTGCTCTGGCCCTTCACCAATGGGTGACCAAACCCCTACTGCTGCTCGCTCAATTCCCTCTCTCGTTGAATTGCTTCGTGAACTTCCTGCCGATGTACAGGAATTTCTTTCGGTGCTTCAATGCCGAGGCGAACCTTGTCGCCTCGGATGTCTACGATTGTAATTACGATGTTCTCATTGAGGATGATCGATTCGTCTTTGAGTCGTGACAGTACCAGCATCTCAACCTCCGTGTGTTCAAAAACAAAAGTAAGCCAGCCTGCGTCACCCCGGAGTCACTACAAACCTGATTCCGCAGGCTGGCCCTAAACGCCCAAGACTCGGCTACCCACACCCTTTCGGACTGGCTAACACATAACTCTTGGATTTCCCGTCCAACCAAAGACGGGAGTGGTCCTGGAGGGATTCGAACCCCCACGCTACTCAGCACTCCTCTCCAGAAAGTTGCTTGTACAGAACAACTTTCCTTGCACGCTTGTCGAGGCTACCTTTTGCCAGAGCTTTAGGCTCCTGTGTCTACCAATTCCACCACGAGACCTGATGCCCTCATTGCAACAGCCAAGCTTACACCGAGCTGAAGCCTTACTACGTGCTCGGGTTTCCTCAGAGGGTCACGAGCTTCCCAAGTTCGCCGTAGCTGCGAGTCTGCCGGTGTCGGACCTGCGACAGACAAAGCTTTTTCATTCGAGAGGTCCGAAGCTTGCTTCAAATGCCCCAAGGTTATTCGGTTCCCCTTGGGTGTCGCTTCCTCTTCGCATTGGGACGTCATGCCCGACTGGCCGAAAAAGTCCGCAGAAGCGTTTATCTTGAGTAACGGCTGCGACGAGCACCCCAACTGAAAATGCTGCCGTAGCGATTCAGATTGGTGTAGCCGTAGCCGTAAGAGTTCCGCGAGTAGCGATTCACACCCTGAGCGTAGTCGGTGCGATTGTGAGCCTGCGTTCGGCTCGAAGAGTACCGGCTATAAGACGAGCTTGGGTAGCGATTGCCGGAGTAACGGCTGCTCCCATAGCTTCCAGCTTCACAGACAAACGGACAAAGTGTCACAGCAAGCAGCAGCATCAAAACTCTCATCGCTCTTCTCCTGGGTCAAAGGTAAGTCGAAAATAAAGAAGCTTCCGATATCCATCAGTCCGCCACTCGTCTGTCAGAACGAGCACCTTACTGATCTTCCTGCTGACACAGGTGCCAACCTCAGTTTTTCAAATACGGGCTGTCATGTCGGAAGCAACTTTTGCTGAGTCCATGGTAGGGCCAGAAGATTCTCCCGTCAACTGAATTCCCAAATTATTTTATCTCGCCCCAGTTCGGGCCGATCTCGATGTCCACTGCAGACGGCACTCTCAACGGCACACACTCTCGCATGATTTCCGCTAACTCGTCTGCCTCTTTGCGTTTATAGATGGTCAGGTCGAGTTCATCGTGGACCTGAATTCCGACCTTGATTCCCGCTTCATGCGCTTCGACCAATGCCATTTTCGTTTGGTCCGCAGCCGAACCTTGAATCAATTTATTCAGTGCCTTGTAACCGTCAAGATAGTTGCCGGTCCAAATCTGCGGACCTCCTTCAGGGTTATCTTTCATCTCCTTCGGGAAGTGACAGTGCCTGCCAAGCAGCGTCTTGATGTGTCCCTTGATCATGCCCTGCTCTTCGGCAATCTCCGCTAACTTGTCGACGTACGGCGCACCCTTCTTAAACGCTTTCAGAATCGCCGCAGCTTCTGGTCCTGCGGTCTCATATTTCTGTCCGATCTTCTCACCGAAGTCATACTCTTTGACGACAGTCGGCAAGCCCAGGGACCGTGCGAATTTAGCTCCGCCCATCCGGTAGCATTTGCCCAGGTAGATCACCTTTGCGATCTTCCGCTTCAGGCCGGTCAGGTCAGCCATCATCTGATGGTTGTCACACTTCGGATCGTCACGGTATTTCTGGGCAGCCGCTCGGGCTCCGGGGCAGCCGCAAATCTCAGCGTAGTGGTGCAGGATGCGAGGCTCCTGCTGCGAGTAGTCGAGACATGCCCACTCTCCACCTTCGTCAGGAATGTAGACCTGTCTCCAGATGAGACTCAGATGGTCCTCTACGAGCATCGTCTCCGGATCTGTGTCTTTTGGCGAAGGTTGCTGCTGGATGTTGACGTGGGACGAACTGAGGCGTCCTGTGGCAGCTCCCTGCAGCTCCTTCCCACCGCCTGCCTTCGCTCCCTTCAATTGATGGAAGGAGCAGTGCAGCCGGTCGCCAATCGCGTGCTCGCGGATGCCGTGAATGAAGTCCCGCCGAACCTTGTTCACCTTCCTCGCGGTCAGCAGTGCGTCAGCCACTGGATGCTTCAGCCGTCGCAGCACCTTAGCGTCGATGTTGTACTGCTTGTTCTTCGCGTTGAGCTTCAGCTTTGCTCCGATGAATTTCAGAGGCTCTGCCACCGCGTTCGGCTGAGACAGGTCTTCCGCGCTGAGCTTGATGCCGGTCTTCTTCTGGACCAGGTCCAACGCCACCTTCTCCTGGGCAATGATCCATTCCTCAATCTTCAGCATCTTGTCGAAGTCGATCCGGACGCCTCGACGAGTCATGGCTAACAGAGCAGGTAGGCAGCGAGTCTCCAGATTGAAAATCTGCCAGAGATCATTTTCGTCAATGATCTTTTCCTGCTTTCGCATGATGCGGCAAGGCAGCTCAGCGTCCCACTCGCCGTACTCGGCAACGTACTCCGGCGGCACCTTCCAGAGATCAGCTTTGGCGTTCAACGGCTTACGCTTGCCCTGAGGCTTGCCACGTTTCCCGTTGTGTGTTCCGAACTCGATGCCAACTGAGCGAAGAAGGTCTTCCTGCTTCTCGGGAAGACCGTGCCGACCTGCTACGGCATCCAGTCCAAACTTGTACTGGTTCTCATCAATCAGAGGCTCCGCAATCTGTGTATCCAGGAACGCCTTGACTTCAGGGAAGACCTGGTCACCAAGTTCCGAGCCAAATTCTTCGCAGGTGTAGTCAAGGTCATACGACAGATTCGCGCCGACTATCGATCCTTGGAAGTGCTTGACGTTGTCACGAACGTAGTTCAGGACAGGGTCGAGCGACATGTTCCTGCCGTTGCCGTGACGAATTGGAAGGTAGAACGAACGGAAGTCTTCGAAGTGCAGGCAGAAGCCTGCAATGTATCCGTCACGCCGAGTGCCTGGTCCAAGCTTTTTGCCCAGGGATGGGTCTCTTGTCTCTACGTCGTAGCCCACGCGCGAAAAATTGTTCCACGATGGGAGTTCTTCCATCGTGGGAAGCTTCCAGTCAGTCTCCGGTGGAAAGAGTGTTGGCTGCATCCTGGGAACCTTTGATAAAACCTGCGACCTTTGCGGCAGATACAATTCTGCCCTGCATGTATTCGTTGATGCCTAAGGTTGCTGCCGCAGCTTCCGGAGACGCTCCGTTCTGAATCAGCCTCAGGAATCGAAAGCATTGCTCTTCGACACTCAGTCCTGATTTATTCAGAGGAACTCCTGCCACACGGCAGGCTGTCTTTACAGTTGTGGCAGACACGTCGAACAACGCCATGATCTGTTGCAGGTACAGCCCTTGCTGAGCCGCTTCTGCCAAACGTTGTCGACGTAGCCTTCTCTCTTCGTGACTGAGTCTTCCCATAGCCTATTCCTGGAAGTCGTGTTGAATCCAATTCGTGACGTGAGTTCTCCAGCCAATGTCATTGATGCGACTAGCTGCCTGGCAAGCGTCTTCCCGCTTTTGAGCAGGACTGTGACTCTTCTTCGCCAACTCCTTCGTCGTCATCGCCATAGGAATGACGGTGTGCTTGAAGAAGTCCGATTGATATCCGCGACCGACACCTACCAAAGGCCAGGTCTTGAAGTCTGACATGAGAATTTCAGGGTCAGACTCGTTACCCATGATCGGCAGGCTCTGATGCTCCGGAGTCGGCATGCCCTCGACCAGCTTCTTGAACGTTTCGTTGTCAGACTGCATGGCAGCAGTGGCTCCACAGACAACGTTCATTGGGCCGACAGGCTTGCCGAGGTACGCGCACAGCATCTCCTGCCACATTGAGATGGCGGACAGCTCGGAGTGAAACGGGACGTCATGAAGCAGCAGGCTGTCCACGGTGACCAATGCTTCAAGCTTCCCGCTATACAGTGAGAACACGACCGACAGACTTGAAGGTCGATGCTGAATCGCATGGTCGTTCACAGGATCGAAAATCTGAACCGGTAAGACCTGCATGCCCAAACGGAGTCTTTCGTGGATCAGGTTGAACTGGTCGTAAGACTGAGCCTCTCGCAGTCTCCATCCCAAACTCAGCGAGAATCTACCGAAGTTATCCAGGAACTCGGAGACTTCAGGCACGTACTTCTTGATGAGTTCAGGCTGCTGGTCTTCAGAAGTCATTGCCAGAACAGAAAGCCAGAACGGAATGAAGGGATTCGTGGCTCGACTTGGAACACGTCTCCAGGGCTCAGTGATCGTCAAACAGCACGGACCTGCTTTGGCAATGTCCGAGTCCATGACATGTTCAGAGTACTCCAAGTGATGTCCGCAGACCTGCTGCCATAAGTACTCAATGTGCCTTCCAGTGTAGTGTCGCATTACTCTTCTCTTTCTGATCCCTCGCGGGAACCTCTGGACCTATGTATTTTTGGAAACTCTGTCTTCTGCAGGAAGTCATCCTGCTCCATCTCTTTCTCGACCTGCACCTTGCATACACGGCAGTATCGAAAGCCTTTCTGAACTCGGTGTTTGTCGCATCGCTCGCACCATTTGTCAGCCACACTATTCTCCGTACGAAGGATCATTAACAGCATGCACTGCCGCCGCGAATCCACGCGGTGTCAGACTTCGGATCAGTTTAGTTTTAAGTGAACTCCCGCCAAGCTTCTTGAACTGTGGCGAGTACTGCCTTTCTTCCCAGTCTTCTCGCTGCCACTCTTCGAATGACAACCGCTTGCCGTCGAACATTCGACGTCGTTCGCAGGCTTCCGGCATGTTGAATCCGTTGCCGCACCAGATGCCGGTACGCTTGGGATACCAGTCGTAAGCAGGGACGAACTCAGGCCAGTCGGGATGTTCCGCTTCGGCGCGAGGAATGAATCCTGCGTATTGCCACGGCTGGAAAACCCAATCCGGTTTTCTCCACATGGTGGACAGCTTGCCGACAGGATTCTCCACCATCCAAGGGCAGCCGCAAGCATTGCCGAGCTGCTCAGCGAGTCGGCACAGATCAACAGCTTTCTTCTGAAAGTCCGGATCGATGGCTGCCTTCTTCGCGAAGTGCTTTGCACCAGACACCGCGAGGTCAGTGCAGGGCGGGAAGGCCAGGATTATGTCCGGCCCTAATGAGTGTACCCAATGAAAAGTTTCGGGCTTCGTCAAGTCCCAGTTGAAGTTTCGATACGACCAGTTGACTGCAGGCAGAAAAGGCTTTCCTGCCTCGCTGTCATGTAGCGTGTCAACTGCAAGACACTTGTGTCCTGCCTCAGACCAGGGTTTCAGAGCGTACGTCGAGAAATCAAACAGGCTCACAACAATCATCAAACTCTCCTGGCTGTTAAAGGTCAGGAGAGAGTATCCGGCCCTATGCTCGACGTCAACAAGCTTTAGTCCCGGTGCTTCATAATTGACGTGTGATACCCATGCGCGTCGTGATCACCGCCAAAGTCTCCTGGGCTATAGCTGACAACACGAGCCGCCGTAGCCAGCCAGGCATTCACCTCAAAGATGTAGCCAGCGTACTGCCTCACGTAGATCGGAATGCCGACATGCTTGAAGCGAAATCCTAGAGGTGTTCTTGGCACGATGTCGTTCGACTTGAAGAATCGGTAGGTGATTGCTCCAAGGTTATTTTTGTAGGTATTCGCAGCCTCACGATCGAAGACGCGAGGCGAGCCAAAGGTGTAGACGGAAGTCACTTCATGAAACTGCTGGTCGAGATAATCTGCAAGCAGGGTTGCCAGTGCGGCACCTTTGCTGTGACCTGCTGCGGTAACTGGCTTCTCGATTGCTTCTATGTCACGACTCAAAACGTCAATCAACTTTCCTTGCACTGCATCGAACTCCTCAACAAATCCTTTATGTGCCTGTCCAAGTCGATCGTTAGCTGGAGCCCATGCCACGCGAGACATTTTGAAGTTCTGCCACCAGTCGAGTACGGCAGCCTTGATGTTCCAGAACGGTGCTTTCTTATCGATGCCTTCCGTGCCTCGGAAGAAGACATGGAAGTCATCCGGACCTTCTGCAATGAAGCATTGGACGTCGACACCAGAGTCTTCGGCGCTGCGGATGAAATGAATCTTCCAGCCTGCAGGCTCGCAGGACTCTTTGATCGTCATCTCGTCCGCGTAGGCAAGAATGCTTCCCTGGATCGCAGACAAGGCAGCTTTCTTTGAGAACGTTTTGCTCGACGTAAACATGGCAGACTCCAATGAAAAAGACGCCGCACACCTTAACGGCATGCGGCGTCTCACAACATCCTAAACGCAGAGACTGGCCTGGCACGGTCGCAGTTTACGGATTCGGAGCTGAACCTGTATCCTCGCCCAGAATGTTAGGGGAGTCGGTTGGACCCAGGGGTTCGTCTGATGGCAGCGTGCCTGCCACATCAACTCGGTTTTCATCGCCGAGGTACATGTTGATGAATCCCAGAATTTCCTGGTATCCGCCGTAGACTCGCATCGAGTCGAACCGAGTAATGAACTTGGTTCGGTCGCGACTGTTGAGTCGAGTCCAGTTCACAATTGCTCGGTCAATTGCACCGAGCAGGATGCCGCCAGTTGATCCCCGGAACTTGCTGTTGAGTTGACTCATCAGAGGGATGTCAGGATCACTCCCGTCGAGTTCCCAAATCAAATCAATCAGTCCGCCAGAGGCTCCTTGAATGTCGTCTCCGCCAAATGGCTTTTCACCGATCTCAGCTTCTCCGTCAGGATCGATTGCTTCTGCAATCAAGACTCCCAGATCAGCGTTGTCCGGATTGTGTGTGACGTGACGTCGGACCTTGTCACAATCCAGAAGCAGTTGCTTCAGGTGATGGCGAGTCGGGTTGTCCGTGCCGCCACGGTCAGAGAATTCGTCATTGACGATCAACTCTGCTCGCATGGTCATCAACGGACGCAGTGCCGCGATGATGTGTAAGTTTCGAAACTCCGTAATGGCGCGTCGAAACTGTTCCTTACCTGGGTTCATCGTTCTTTCTCCAATCGTCTGAGTATTCTGAACCTGTGCTTAAAGGTGCCGCAGATTCTACACGCGCAGTAACTCGATCCCACAAGGATCGAGCGTATTTCTCCAGTTCAGGAGTCAATTCCTGGCTTCCTTCGAGGTCTCCTTTAAGGACGTCCTGGAAAGTGATTCCCATAAAACTGTCGAGTAAAGGGTCACGTCCTTCCAGTCTCCCAAGTCGTACGAGTTCCTCTGCTTCTCTCGTATCTCTTTTATGCAGTTGCCTTTTTGGCTCTTCGGGAAACGTTTCGGGCGCAGGCTCCGAACCTCCCTTCTTTTTCTTTCGACGTCTCCACCAGGCAAATGCTGCATTGCCCAGGGAGACGCCTGCCTTTGCTCCCACAAGTCCTGTGCCGAGCCCTGTGGCTGACAATGCTGCGATGACAAGAGGGTTGGACAAGGCTCTGTCCGCGAAGCTGAGCCCCACCTCAGCGGCATCCAGCGTCTTTCCAGCTCCTGCCTTGACTCGATCCCTGAGACTCGGATTCTCTTCCTCTTCAGGCTTCTCTTCAGGCGGCAGTGGAGCCACTTCCTGCTCAGTCGCCTTCCACTGCTTCTTCTGCTTTTCGAGTGCCGCCAGCTCTGCTTCAAGTTCTCGCTGCTTCTTCTCCGCTTCGCGAAGCCTGGCCGAGTCTACTTCCGAGAACTGAGTATCAGGCTTCGGCGGTGGCACCCTTCGCTCAAAGCGAATCGGATTAGGTGGTGGCAGGTTCGCATCGCGCATGTAGTGAAGGATCGACTTACGGAAGTCGAAGTTCGGCATGATGCCTGCCGTGTGAACCAGCAGACCTTTCACGTTGCCTGCCTTGTCGACGACCGGACCTCCAGAGATGCCTGATGCAGAACTCACATCGACCTCGGTGAACTCGCCCTTCTTCACGCTGGTGATCGTGCCTTCATTGACAATCAGTTTCGGAGTGTCGCGGGCAGCGAAATCGAAGCCAGAGATGCAGACCTTGTCTCCCTCTTTCGGCGGCACGTCACTCAACGGAGTGACTTCTCCGAAGTTGTGCTCCACAAGCACGATGGCAAAGTCACAAGGTGGGTCGGAAGTTACCCAGGAAGCGACCTTCTTTGCCTTGTGTCCGTTGATCCGAAGTCGTCGGAGCTGAGCATCAACGGGCAGCCCTTGTCGGTCGTGTCCCTGAAAGACATGTCCTGCAGTTAAGACGATTGATTGATTGTTGAACGTTCCTACGACCACTCCGCTTCCATACGACGTCTGCTGCTGGCAGAACATCGGGTTGGTGCAGATCGTCATGTCGGCAACGACTTTGACCAGTCCGCCTTCTGCCTTGACGCATGCACTGAAAGCACAGATGAGGAACAGCAGCGTCAGCCACAGCACCTCTTTGATCATAGGATGAATCTTCATCTGCGGACCTTCTCTTTTGTGGCGAAGCCATCCTCAACCATCACCTCTCCGACGTTGATCCACTTGCCGTCCTTCTCGTACCAGATGTGTGCCAGTGGTCTTCCGAACGTGAGAGAGTCTTGCAGCCGTCCCGTAGTCGGTATGAATATCCTGACCTCACTGCCCTCAGGGACGAGCTGCTTGACATGTTCTCTGGAAATGATGCCCTCTGGCCTTTGCTTGCCTTTCACTTCCGGAGCCCAACAATCGATCGTGCGTAAGCGAGCCTTCAGAGAGATAGTTGCCTTAGCAGTGTCGCCGTCATACCACGAATCGATGACTGCCGTAGTACTGATGCCTCGCGCAGGAGGCTCGCCCGCGAAGACGTAGTGGCTGTAATTCTTTTCCATGAAAGCTCCAAGAGAGAAGCCTGAAAAGAAAATTGCCAGGATCACGCAGACTCGTTGACGATCATTCATATTCAGACTCTTCTACAAGCTTTGTGTTCGATGGACCAGATCAGGTAAAGAGTTTCTCGCATGAGTTGCCATTTGCATCTAAGGCTGTGTTGTTGAAGCCGCCTCCAACAAAGGAGTATTGGGCATCAGCACAGGGTCGAAGGTGTCCGTGACCGCGAATCGTGTTGTACTGACTCCCGCCCACAAAGTTGTCGTATCCGCCCCCGAGAACAGCCGCAGGAGTCTTCGGCAGAGGCACTGCAGGAGCCGCTAAGGCAGCAAGTGCAGCTTTGAAAAATGTTCTGCGTTTCATCAGTCTATCCTCCGGCCCTATCAAATGGCAATTAGAACTTCCTCTGAGAACCTGGTGAGCCCTGTGTAGAGGTGGTTGGCTTCGAATCCTCGGAAGCACTCTGACTCGTCAATCAGCAGACCAGTTTCAAACTGACTGCCTTGTGACTTATGGACGGTCAGGCAGCTACCGTAGTCAAACCATGCGGCAGAGGCGATCGTAAAGTAGTCCACCTTGTTCGTATCTTCGCCTCGGAAGATCATCGACAGGGCTTCCACGTCCGCCTTAGCAGCCTCATCCACACTGTTGATCTGCATGTGCCGTCGCAGGTCATCGGAGTATTCTTGGACGGTCCCAACTTCCCACAGTCCACCATTCAACAGCCCTTCCTGGGCATTGTTCTTCAAGCAGACCAGCCGCTCACCTACAACCGGGTAAAGGTCTTCGATGCCTGCCAGTTCACGGAGTCGCTGGTTCGTAGCGCGGCGAGTCTTATTCCTTCCGCAGAGGATCATATCCAGATCCCTGACTTGATCCGTCCGCTCCTTCAACTCCGCCATCGATATAACTTCCGACCGCCCATATTTGCCCAGGGGCAAAGGCTCCTTCTGTCTCGCCATCGTCGCCAGCCGAAGGATCGGATTGTCCTGGGCCTGACGATGAATCTCCGTCAGCAGAATGTCTGGCTGCTGCTTGGTGAAGTAGCCGCTGCCCCCAACAGGGGGAAGTTGCCCAGGGTCTCCCAGTACCAGGATTGGGACACCAAATGAGCAAAGGTCTTCGCCCATTCGCTGGTCGACCATCGTCACTTCGTCCACGATGATTAAGTCGCATGACTTCACGTCCGAGTTATGATTCAAAGTGAATCGAGGCTGCTGCAGCCGCTCATTCTCGTCTTCGATCTGCGCCTGCAGAAACTTGACTCGTTGATTGGCTTCCACTTCTTCGTCAGTAAGCATCAGCCCAGTGGGCTCCTGCAGGTTCATCTTCAGCGAGAAGAGCTGTTCTCGCATCTCTGCAATGTCGGCTTCAGACTTTGGTGACGGCAGGTAGATCATTGAATGCAACGTGGATGCATTCGCACAACCTTTCTGACGTAGGACCAGAGCCGCCTTGCCAGTGTACGCTCCGAAAGCTACTCGGCTAATGCCCTCAGCAAAGTGCTTGGCAAGAGTCGTCTTGCCAGTACCTGCGTAGCCGAATAGTCGGAAGATTTGCTTGTCGCCAGGATTCTTCAGCCAGGCGTTAACTTTTTTCAGTGCCTGGTCCTGCTGTGCTCCCCAATCCATCAAACGCTCTCCTTGTGTCGAAGAGAGTTGACCAGAGAAGGAGATGCGGTGACGACAGGAATCAGTTCAGACTCAGACTTGTTGAATACGCTATCGAAGAAATCACCGAAGGTTGACTCGGGAGTACTAATGACAAGTTCTCCGGTCTCTGTCCCAACCAGTTTCAGACAGGACATGCCTTTCCAATCGGACTCTTTGACGAACTCTCCGATTGGTTTTTCAGCAGGCTCTTCTGTTCGATTGTCTACAGGGAAGACTTCGTAAATGACTTTCTTCTTCAGAATGACATTGATCGGACTCATGGTGGGAACTCCATGTGGGAACGAAACAATAAAAAAGACCGGGAGTGCCAGTTCCCACAGCAACTCCCGGTCTAACGACGCCTGATTAACTCACACAACTTAGGAGGGAGTGCTTAGAAAGCAGGTTCGCCGTTTTCATCTTGCGGCAGGTCTCCAGCTTCGCTTGAAGCCGCCGAGTTGTATGCCGCTTTGGCACTGCCGTCATCGAGACTCTTCTTGAGCATGACAGCTTCCTGGAACCGAGCGTCTTCTGAATCGATCAGAGACTTGCGCAGATCGCCCTGGCTTGGAACGATGTTGAAGTTCTGGAACTCGCCCTTGTTGTTCTTGTCGTCGCAGGAGCAGACGACAAGAGAGTGAGCGTAAAGTGGCGGAGTGATTCGGCGAGGCTCGCCGTTTTCGCCAGGCACCTTCAACTGGAAGGCTCGCAAGGCAGACATCAGGCGACGGTATCGCTTGATCTTTGTCTTGCTGAAGGAGATGACCGCAGCACCCAGGGACTCGCCTGTTTCCACGTCGTACAGGACGCCGTAGATGTAGTACGTTTCGACGAGGTTGTTGTCGCCGTGAGTGTACTCGCCGAACTTCTGAGTCGCCTGTGCTTCAAGGATCAAAGGATCGTCGCAGTCGTAGCGAGCAACGAAGCCTTCTCCGCTCTCACGCTTCGCCCACTCAACCCACTCGTGCTTCGTCAGTGTCGGAATGATTCCGACACCAGTGTCTCCTGCAAACGCTTCCTGCGTAACCGTGTTGAGCAACTGTCCGATCTCCAAGCCGAGACCGCCCTTTGCTTCAGGTTTGATTTCCGGAGAGTTTGACTGCATCACAGTCAAGAAAGGGATACTCAAGTCTGACGAGTCGACGTTGTCGAACCCATCGTTTGCGTACTCACCGTAGCCACCTGCAAGAGCCAATGCGGACTCTTCGGACTTGATGAGTTCCTTCTTCTCTGCTGCCGTTTGCTTCTTAGCCATAACTCTAACTCTCCGAAAGAAATTGGTGTCGTGATTTTACTTTCCCTGGCTCACGACGTTGGACCTTGGGAACGCGAAGCCTCGCTAAACTCACCACAGGGCAGGTGACGCCAAATAATCGCAGAGGGATTTGAACCCTCAGTCGGTGGACCGACCTACCTACTGACTTGATCAATGTCAGCTACGATTTCCATCCGCACTTTGTCGCACAAGTATCGGGAAGCAAAGCTACCGGTCCTACAGTACGACGTTCACGGAAGTCTCAATTGTGTTTACCCATCGCCCTTCCATGATATCTCAGTCGGACTGCAGGATTCTCCTTTATAAAAATCAACACCAGCCAGCCAGATTCATGTCGGGCCAGATCAATCCACTGGCTGACTGGTGTTGTGTCTTCCCTCATCGCTTCTCGTTGGAACATGAAGATGTGTCGTAGGAAGAGTTCCGCACCTTACTGACACACATGGGAATCACCCCAACGATGGGAGATCGCCTCTATACTTTAATCTTAGCCTTTCTGGCCCTATGAACGTTGAACAGGTCTTCGGGAACTGGCCGACCTTCCTTCAGCTCACCTCGGACAAAAGCTGCCAGCGTGTTGGCATTCACATCGGTCTTATCCTCGACCGAAATGCTCCACGCTTCATTCTCTTCGGCAAGCTTCTCGTTCAACAGATCGAGTTCTTCTACCACCTTGTCTCCGAGTTCCGACTGTCCTGCAGTCAGAGGGATTGACAAGGTGTGTTTGATCAAATGCGGATGATCGTTATTCATGATCCAGGCAATCGCCTGCTCAGCCTTCTCTGGGTCTTTCGTTCGACCAAGGCTGGCGCGAATCGTGGTGTCAATCTTGATCACCGATCCTCCGGTCAACTTCAATTCAGAAATGCCGAGGTCGTCCATCAGATCAGGTAGGGCCTGGTCTGATACAGACTCCAATTCTTTTTTGACCTTCTTCAGCAGCTCTTCTGCTTCGGCATGTTTTCTCTCCAGCATCAACTGTCGCTGAACCAGCGCGTTGACGCGAGACGCTTTATCTTCAGGAAGCGGAGCAGGTGCTTCAATGAAGTCATCGTAATTCGGGATTACGGTCTCTGGCATGAGTGGGAACTCCTGTGTGTGGAAACTGCTGGCTGTGCTCGAAGGTCGGAGTGTGACAAGCATAGGGCCGGAAGTCAAGTATCTGTCCTGAAAAATTTCGCATACGCCTCAGCATCGTCTTCTGGAGTCAGCACAGCATCTTCCAAGGGAGACGACTCGTCAGGCTGACCTATGAGGTACTTGTTGCCTATCCATCGCTTCGATTCATCGCCCAGGATCACGTCGCTGATTTCGATCTTCTTCTGCAATGCTTCGACGATGTCGATGTCTTTCGTCTTCAGGCAGACGATGTCGACGTAGGTCACTGGATCGAATTGTCCGATGCGATGACTGCGGTCTTCTGACTGTTGTCGTGGCCCTAAAGGCCAGTCGTTCGTGTAGTAGAAGTTCGTCTTGGCTTCGACGATCGTCAGCCCTTCTCCAGCAACAGACTGCTTCGTGACAAACAACTCGATCGACTCATCGTTGCGGAAGTCATTCAAGTTCTGTTTGCGATCGAAGGTTTCGACTTCGCCGTCGTAACGAACCGCTTTGATCTTCAGCTTCTTCGCCCGCTCCATGACCAGGTCAACGTCCTTGGTCCACTTACACCAGACGATCTTCTTGCCCACGTAGTCAGGGATTGCGTCGAACAAACAATCAAGTCTCGGATTCTTCTCGCCGATCAGCTTGAAGTTATCTCCACTGTCGTCTTCAGTAGGCAGGTATCCACACAAGACCTGGTACTGACGAATCAATCGAACGATCGGCAGCGAGCCGTCGATCAGGTCTTCGCCATGCACTGCAACTGCGGTTGTCTCCAGCTCATCGTAGAGACGCTTCTGCGTAGGAGTCATTTCGTAATAGCGACGTTGATAAATCTTGTCCGGCAGGTCGAGCACATCCTTCTTCAGGAGCCTCTCCATGTCACCCTTGATCAGCGATCGCAGGTAAGGCAACGATCGGTATCCGACAACCTGCTTGAAGAGTCTGCCGGTTGATGGGTTGGTCGAGTCTCTGAAGATACCGAAGCAGTTCTTGAACTCTCCGAAGGAGTTGAACGATCCATTCTTCTTCCAGAAGTCAGGGTCGATGAACTTGAACTGACTGTATACATCGAACGGACCATTGGCGACCGGTGTGCCGGTCAAGCCTCGTCGAACAGGAGCGTACTTCGCGGATGCCAGTACCCTCTTGGTTCTCTGAGCAGTGGGATTCTTGATGCGTGTGATCTCATCACAGACGTAGTACGCATGCCGCTTCGTCAGAAATGCCTTCGCTGCCTTGTGTCCGCCGTCAGTCATTATTCCGTCATAAGACATGACCAGTACAGCGAGTCCCTTAGCATCAATGCAGGCTTGCAACGCCTTCTTCGCCTTCTGCGTTTTCGCCTTCTGCGAGTAGTAGGTGTGAGTCGTATGTTCCACCGACTCGTGCAGATGCTTCGGGAACTCATCGTCGATCCAGTTCGCATGAACGCCGTTGGGCGCGAGAACCAGGATGCCGTCAATCTCCCCTTTGCTGTAGAGCCATGCCGCTTCGTCGATGCAGGCTTTCGACTTTCCAAGTCCCTGCTCCCAGTTGTTCTCAAACAACTCTCTGCTGCGGATGCGACCGAAGTACGACTCCTGGTGCGACAGCGGATCAGTAGCGAAACGGAATTCTTCTCTGGGCATCTGGCTGTTCCTTTTGTGAGGGTTGCCGGACACCTTACTGATCCGTGGCCCTATACTCAACCACGGCTTTTAGATGTTCATTTTTACAGGTCGGTACATCCCCTGTTCAATCATATCGTAGCGGTCCCTGTAACCTCTTCTGGCCCTAAGGGTTAGAGTAAATGAACTACCTTATATTAAAGAATAGAGAATAAAGAAAAATGCAAGTCAAAAAACGCATATTATGCAGCGACTTGGAAAACAGTCATTTGCTGCAGAAAAAAACGCAAGCCCCTCACCCTTCTGGGCTTGCGCGTCTACGTCGGGTTTCCGCCACATCCCTCATTCTGACGCAACTTCTTTCAGTCACAGGGCTTCTGAGTACCGAGCACAATATAAAAGTTCAGTGTCACAAGTTTGTGAAATGTGGGTAACCACCATTAAATCACAGGAACAGGGACCATAAACCAGTGAGATCGGTCAGGATTGCCCAGGTCGCTAATGGGCAATCCGATGCCCAGGTCGCCGAGATTTCCGACCGCATACAAGGTGCCGCTGGCGTCGATCGCGAAGGCTGCCGACTCGCTGCCTGCTCCGAGAGTTGGGTGTCCGCCTGCAATGATGAGGTCCGTCAAAGTCTCAGAACCAAATCGAATAACCTGTGTAAAGCTGGACAGCGCGGTCACGGTTCCTTGTCCCAGGGAGCCATCGAGGTTGTATCCTGTAGCGTACAGTTCGCCGTCTGCTCCGAGGAACATGGCAGTTGCATTTCCGCTGATGCCGTTGTAGATGAAGTGCTTTACTGCAGTCGTGGAAGGCATTGTGACAGCTTCGTACCCGGAAGCTGAATGCACTGCAGTGTCTCCCAGTCCAAGTGTTCCGTGGGTGTTGTGCCCTGCGGAATACAGGTCTCCTGCACTGTCTCGAAGGATTCCGTTCTGAAATCCTTCACTACCCTGAATGTCCACGATGTCTGCAGGACTTCCTCCGATCGTTGCAGCCACAAAGGTGGTGCGCTGTGTCGTGGTCGTGTCGCCCAGGCAGCCGTGGGCGTTGTAGCCTGCACTGTCCATTGTGGCTCCGTCCACAGCATGTGTGCGGGAACCCGTCGACCATTCCTGAGCAATTGCCTTGACGAAATCCACGCCGGTCAGCGCTCCTACTGTGGTAGGAGTGTCCTGGTTAGTCGTGGTGCCGTCTCCAAGCTGACCGTGACCGTTGTACCCCCAGGTCTTGACTGCTCCTGAAGTGTCTCGCGAGATGCAGTGCCCTCGTCCCGAGTTGCTGTAAGAGATTTGCTCGATGCTGGTCAGTGACGTGTTGAGGGTAGCTGTGCTGCGTTGAGTAGTGTCTCCCATTCCGAGCTGACCATAGAGATTGTAGCCGCAGCACCAGACTGCTCCTGTGTCAGTGATGAAGAAGGTGCTGTCCTGATCACCGTGCCCAAAGTCAGCAACAATCACTTCGTCGACATTGACTCCACTCAAAGCAGTGATCTGAGTCGCGACGTTTCTTCGCACCAGGTCGCCGAGTCCGAGCTGACCATTAGCGTTGCCGCCCCATGCCCAGACATCTCCGTTGGAGTCGATGGCGAAGCCTGAGTGAGAACTCAGGTAGAACTTGTCAATCGTGCCTCGCGGAGCATCGAAGATGACCGGAGTCCAGTTGTAGTTGTCCGCTCGCCCAGAAGCGATTTGAGGTGAGCCGTGCGTGCATGATCCGATGGTCCAGATTTCATCGTCGATCGTCAGTACCGCCATCGTGTGAGCACCTTTGGAGATGCTGTTCGGAAGAGCCGTCACATAACGACCGGCATCTCCCTGCACTTCCGACAACGGCACTTCAACAGGAACCGAGTCTGTACTCCGCTTGCCGAAGACAAAGGGATCTGAACCTGTAGCCTTCATCTTCGCTGCCGTCACATTTTGGTCAGCAATCTTAGCCGTCGTGACAGCGTCTGTGCCGAGCTTGGCTTCGGTGACGGCGGCTGCTCCAATCTTCGCCTCGGTGACAGCGAGAGCGTTAATCTTATCGGTCTCGACGGCACTGGTGGCGATCTTCGCAGCTTCAACTGCAGAGGCCGCAAGCTGAGCTGTGTCAACGCCCAGCAGTGCGATCTTTGCCGTGGTGACTGCAAGGTCATCGATCTTCGCCGTCTCGACAGCGTCAGCAGCAAGCTGAGCCGTGTCGACTCCCAGCAGCGCGATCTTTGCTGTGGTGACTGCAAGGTCATCGATCTTCGCTGTCTCGACAGCATCGGTGGCAAGAGTTGCAGGATTGACTTGTGCGTCACCCTGTGTCACGACAATCTTCCAGACGTCCGGAGACTTTGACTCCAGGAACTTTAGTACTGGAGTGCTGGAAGTGTCTGCCCACAATTGACCGATGACTGTCAAAGAGTCTGACGGCGCAGTAGAGCCTGACCAGCAGGACTGTTGAGTGTCATGCTTGTCCTCGGTGTTGATGAGTCCCGTCTTAACGGTATCGCCTTCAGCCGTTTCGTCTGTCTCGACCCATGTCTGAACCATTGTCCGAATCCTTACTCAATAGTGACCGTCAAAAGAGCAGCCTGTTCGTCAAGTGTCGTGTCGAGAGTTTTGGAAAGCTCTTTGCGCTCGACACGCTTAGCTGCTTCGAACTTTCTCATCTCATCCTGCTTCACGGCTTCACGAAGGAAGCCTCGAATCTGAACTTCCGCCGCAGCCTGCTTGTCTTCGTCAGAGGCGTCGGCAGCAACGCCAGTCTGTGAGGCGAGTGCCGACATTGCTTTGGCAAAGAATTCGTCGTCGGCGTGTTCCAGTGTGAGTTTCTTAGACACCTGTGTGTTCCTTTTGATTGTTGTTGAGGCTGCTCCAGTCACATTCAGTTTAGCTCCCCCTGAGCCGCCTGCCCACACACAACCACCCTCTGGGTCAGACTAGTGATTTCATGTACTACTTTCTAAGCAACTTCGATGATTGATAACGTGGAACCCCAATAAAGGGTTGTACTGGCCGCACCTGTAGCGGTCAGCTTGAACCCGCCAGAACCGGCAGTGAAGGCGACAGAGTAGCCGGACGTCAGGCCGAAGTCTTCAGTGACTGTCTGTCCGTCGATGATTGCGTTGCCACTTGCTCCCCGATGTGCCAGGGCATCCACCGACCAGCGAGCGGAGACCGTGCCATCTGACTTCCTGGCGATGACATGACCTTTAACACTCATGGTGGTGTTGAGTGGAACATAGATGGAACCGCCAGTGTCCGTTGCCCCGTCGTCTGACAGGTTGGCTGAAGTGGCACTGGTGGTCGTGATGCCCAGGGTTAGGATTCTCGTCTGGCAGTCACCGTTGGCCGCTCGCGGTGTCCGGCCCATGACCAGCTCGGACTTCTGGGTGGAGATTCCACCATAGCCGGAAACCATCGAGTAATCGCCACCAGCCGTGTTGTCCTCACCGCCAGGAATTGTGGCGGACCTGGCTTCTACCGAGTTGTTGTACCCACCACCGACTGTCGCATAGAAGTGAGACGATGTCGTGCCGCCGACATTGTCCCGTCCACCGGCAATGGTGACATAGTCCGCACTGGCCGAGGTGCTGTTGTTGTTACCGCCGCCGATGGTGACGTACAACCCCAGTAAGCCGATATTGTTAAGCTCACCGCCAGCGATGACCGAATAATTATTACCACCGGCCATCGTGTTCGTGAGTCCGGCACCAATGAAGCTGTCGACGCCCTTGACCGCGTTGGTGTGGCCGCCGCCGACATGCGATCCGTCACCCGTTGCGGTGTTACCTTCGCCACCGCAGATTGAAGCGTGGTCTGTTGACGCCACGTTGGTCGAACCGCCACAGACAACCGTGTAGAGGTCAGTGGCCTGGTTGCTGAGTCCACCGCCCACCGTGGAGTCAGTAGCACTGGCCAGGTTGGAGTGGCCGCCGCCGATGTGACTTCCGTCACCACTGGCGACGTTGAGTTCACCACCGCCCACTGATGCGTGGTTGCTGGTCGCGTCGTTATTCTGACCCCCGAGAACGCAGCTCCAGTTGGATGAAGTGTTGTTTGTGTATCCGCCGCCGATGAAACACCCGGAGCCGTTGTCTGACAGGTTCCCATTCCCACCAACAATGACGTTGTAGAGTCCTGCGGTGATCGAGTTGGTTGTGCCGCCACCAATGAAGCACTGGTCCGAGGGGTTGGTCGTGATCGTGTTGTCTTCACCCCCGCAGATCACGGAGTCGTCTGACCCCGCGACCATTGAATTGCGGATTCCGGCACCAATGAATCCCCTGGACCCACCAACGACGTTCAAGTCGCCGGAGCCGATAAACGAATAGGCTGACGTGATGGAGTTCGTGTCACCTCCGGCAATTACACTGTAGTCACCGGTAACGCTGTTGATGGCTCCCGCTCCAATGAACCCGTACAACGCGGAGACCGTGTTGCCGTTTCCACCCACGATGGTTCCGTAGTTATCGGTGTTGACTTCGTTGTTGAAGCCGCCGCCGATGAATGAGTTGGTGGTACTGACAACGTTGTCTTCCCCGCCACAGATCACGGAGTCGCCACCAGTGACGGAGTTGTTGTCACCACCACAGCAAACAGAGTACGTCCCGCTGGCGTCGTTGTTCGCCCCACCGCCCATGAAGATGTAGCTGCCGGTGGACAGGTCGTTGTTGTTACCGCCGCAGATCACACCTGCCCGACCGGTGGCAATTTCGTTGAGTGTACCGCCGCCAATGAATCCGTGTTCCTGGGTGCCGCTGATCGTGTTGGTCTCGCCGCTGACGATGCAGTTGTAGGAGTTCGTGGCAGTGATGTGCAGGTTGAAGCCGCTGCCAATGAAGTTATATGCGTTGCTGTCGATCGTGCAAGAGTTGCCGTTGACGATTGTGTTGTAGGTGCTGGTTGAGTTGATCGTGTTGTCGTGACCGGTCCCAATGAATCCGTAGGTGCCGTTGATGTTTCCGTTGTCGCCGCCGCAGATCACGTCGTAGTCGGACGTGGCGTCGTTTGAAAGACCGCCGCCAATGAACGTATTGGCCCCGGAGCTGGTGTTGGTCGAGCCGCCGACGATGACAGAACTATTGCCCGCCGTAATGGTGTTGGCATTCCCGCCGCCCACGAAGCTGTAGTCTGTGGCAACGGAGCAAGCGGTCCCGCCCACCAGGGTGGCGTACGACGTAGCGGTCATCTGATTCGACAGGCCGCCGCCCATGAAGCAGTATTGGCCGGTCAGGTCGTTGTTGTTACCACCAACGACGACGCTGTAGCCCAACGTTCCGGTGGAGTTGTTCTTACCACCGCCGATGAAACAGCCTGCCCCGATTCCCACCGTGTTGGTTTCGCCACCGACCAGGACGCCGTCCTGAGCGTCACAAGTATTGCCGAAGCCGCCGCCGATGAATGCCCGGATGTTGGTGCTGATAACGTTGGACTGGCCGCCGACGACCACGGAATTGGCGGTATTGGCGACGTTAAGTCGACCACCGCCGACAAACGACGCTTCCGCCAGGGCGTCGTTCTCACGTCCGCCAACCACCACGGAGTAGATCGCCGTCGAGGTGTTGGCATAAGCACCGCCATCCATGCCCAGGAAGCTGGCTGTCCCGCTGCCGTGCTTTAACAGATTCCAGACCTTGTTGGTGTCGGTCTTCAGCATCAGGTCGCCGTCGAACCCGCTGCCGGTTCCATCACTGACCCAGACTTCATGGTTTCCGGCACCTGGAGAACCAGCATCTGATGCCTGGTCCTTAAATATCAGGTAGCCTCCATTCAATGTCAGTTCATTGATTGACACGTCGCCATTCTTGTCCCACTTGTACTCAGTCGTCGCAGCGATCTTCACAAGGTCCGCGATCGGCGTGGTCGTCAGTGAGTTCTTCGTCCGAGTGATTCGAATCAGATACTCACTGCCTGTTCCCGGT
>Ga0209631_10000527_pt1 | contig 52128 bp, 49 predicted proteins | sample COG_08_FD_184752 | JGI IMG/M metagenome (GOLD analysis project Ga0209631, IMG submission 184752) | Pelagic Microbial community sample from North Sea - COGITO 998_met_08 (SPAdes) (version 2) | ecosystem: Environmental > Aquatic > Marine > Neritic zone/Coastal water | place: Helgoland, sampling... | reverse complement strand
GTGAATGCAAGCCTTGAAGAGGAATCAGCTAACTTGCTGGCCTTGCAGACGAGACAGTCTCTTGGTACTTCGGCACTTACATTTGCCAACCAGGTGCAACAGAGTGTGTTGCAACTGTTCAGGTAAAGTTGAACTCTACAATCAGGAAACGGGTGGGGGTTTAATCTCACCCGTTTTTTTGATTAATCTTTTGTAAATCTACTACAGTTACAAAAAATGGTTAGAGGTAAAAATGCCATTACGTTTAAAGCTAAAACCCCAAGAAAAGGTTGTTATTGGTAATACAGTTATTGAAAACGGCCCTAAAAGTGCAACTTTTTTAATACACAGCAAGTCAATAATTTTACGCGAAAAAGATATCATGCACGAGGAGCAAGCAAATTCACCTGCAAAGCGTATTTATTATGTCTCCTTGCTAATGTATCTAGCTGGTAGTGCAGAAGAAAGCCAAGTTCATCATCCAGTATTTAAAACACTGACGCGTGAATTTCAAGAGGCATGCCCCACCCCGAGGGCTGTCGAACTTATTCATTACATTGGATCAAAAATTCTTAATGATGATTTTTACGGTGCCTTGAAAGATGCCAAAAGCTTGATCGATTATGAAGAAACAGTGCTTTCAGAAATCACAAAAGGGTAAGTGAATGACTGGATATGGTGCATACGACAAAAATATAAAAACAACAGAAAGTCCTCATGAAACGGATGCTGCGGTTCTTGAACATGCTGCTCAAGTATTAATTGCCGCTCAGTCATTGCTTGTTGCTAGAGAAAAAAATGCTGAAATCGGTGATTTTAACGATGAAGATTTCTTCATGGCTTTGAATTACAATCAGAGAATTTGGACTGTTCTCCAGGCTTTTGCGCTTGAAGAAAACCTTCCAGACCAAATCAAAGCTAATTTAATAAGTTTGAGTCTCTTTGTTGATAAGCAAACTTATAAGGCAATGTCTGATAATGATCCAAAAAAACTTGATGTTTTAATAAATATCAATCGACAAATTGCTGCTGGTTTTCGCTCAATTCCTCCAGCTGAAGAAAAACCGGCATAACAATTGTTTGCTTATTAGTTGCTAGGTTCTAAATATTCTAAATATTATATCTATTACTCTAAGTTGTGGGTGAGGAATTAAGCTTAAATGAATATATCTGACAATTCTGATTTAACTGATCTGGATACAACTATTTCATTAGATGTACTTCTTCAGGCCGCAGTTGACTTTCATAACACGGGCAATCTAGAAAAAGCTGAAGCTTATTATCGCAAGATTTTGGTAAATGACCCAAAGAACGCTAACGTATTGCATCTATTAGGTTTTTTAGCCCACCAATCAGGTTTTGGGGAAGAGGGGATAGCCCTTATAAAGGAAGCTATATCGTATGAGCCTGATGTTTTTCTGTACCACTCTAATTTAGCAAAGGTTTGCTTGGGGCTAAAAGACATAGAACAAGCAGAAGCTGCTTACCGTCGTTGTCTTGAACTTGAAAGTGATAATCTGGACATAATGAATGACCTTGCAAACCTACTTCGTACAAAAGAAAAGGGTCCAGGGTCTAAATCACTCAAGGAAGCTTCAAAATTACTTGGTACAGTTATAGCTCAGAAGCCGATGGTTCCGGAATATCAGATAAACTTTGGAAATGTTCTGCGTGACAACCAACAAGATGAAGAGGCCATTAATAGTTATAATAAAGCAATGGATATGGACCCCAGATTTGCCGGAGCAGCCTTGCGAAATATTGGTCTGATTCACTGTGCAAAAAAAGATTATGAATTAGCCGAGGAATATGTAAATAAAGCCTTGAAAATTGACCCTAAAGATAGTGCAGCATTAAATAATTTAGGACAGGTCCTAGTTTCGGACCGTCAATTGGATAAAGGTATCGAGTGCTTTCAGAGAGCGTTAAAATTAGATACTAATAATTCACTCATATACAGAAATATGGGTCGTGCTTTAATGCGTCGACGACGTGATGAGGAAGCGCTAGAAGCATTTCAAAAATCTATGGAAATAGATAGTTCTGAGACTGAAGCTTACTATCAATTTGCAGCAGTCCTCAGGAATATGGAAAAGCTTGATGAAGCAGAAGATTTTGTTCGGAGTGCATTGAAGCAATTCCCAGAAGAACCTATGTTACTATGCGAGCTATCAAACAATCTTCAAGGTCAATTTGAATTTGAACAGGCAGAAAAATACAGTCGACAAGTTCTTGACATAAATCCTCATTGTGGTCCGGCTTTGGTGACGCTGGCAATAGTGCTACTTCATACAGGGGAGAAAGAGGAGGTTCTTGAGCTATATCAAAAGGCACTTAAAGAAATACCTGATGAAAGGGCGGTCAACTTCAACTATGCTTTAACTTTATTTTGTTATGGCTACCTTGACGAAGCTTGGAGCCAATATCGTCATCGTTGGGAAAATGAGAGCTTTACTTCGCCTGTCCGTTCATTCCCACAGGATCAGTGGGATGGATCACCTTTAAAAGGTAAAAAAATTATTATTTATGGTGAGCAGGGATTGGGCGATGAAATACGTCATGCGAGTATGATCCCTGATATGCTAAACATGGGAGCAGAAGTTCATGTGGAGTGCGAGCCGAGGCTTGTCGACCTCTTTCAACGTTCTTTTGAGGGGGCCAAGGTCTTTCCTTGCCCATACACAGAAGCTGAAACAGGTGAGGTGGCTATTGACTTCCAGTCAGCAATTCTTGACCTTGGCGGATATTTAAGGCCAACAATTGACAGTTTTCCAAGTGACCCTAATCATGCATTTTTGAAGCCAGATCCACAGCGAATTGCCTTCTGGGAAGAAAGAATGAAAGCATTGGGTCCTCGGCCTAAAGTTGGAATGATTTGGCAAAGTAAAAAAGCTGTTGGTGGTCGTGGCCGTTGGGGTGCAACGGTAGAGGAATTGGCACCTATCCTCTCCATCGATGGAATTGACTTCGTCAACCTTATGTATGTTGAATGCAATGATGACCGAGCAAAAATACAGGAACTTTATGGTGTTAATCTTCATACTTGGGATGATATTGACCTAAAGAACGATCAAGATGAACTTTGCGCCCTTATTTCCAATTTAGATTTAGTGGTTTCTCACGCGTCCTCAGTTGCGTATACAGCAGGTGGTCTTGGCATACCAACCTTCAACTTTATGCCTATAAAAATTTATTTTGACTTGTTAGGCAATCCCGATGCACCGGGCTGGTCACCATCTATGCGCTATTTTCGTAAGAGTATAAATGAAGAATGGGATGGGCCAATGAACGAAATAGCCGAAGAGATTAGAGATAAGTTTGGAATTTAACAGTGTCCTACCAGCAAGTTCTACCCCCATCTATGGGTAAAATGCTTCCTGTCATGTAGGACGAAGCATCTGAAACCATGAAGGCGACGGCTGCCTTGTATTCATCTGCACTGGCCATTCGCCCCATTGGAATTAAATCAGATAATTGTTTTACAAAACGTTCCTCTTGATCCGTATAGACACCACCTGGTGCAATAGCATTTGCACGTACCCCTTTATCAGCCCAATAGGTAGCTAAATAACGGGTTAATCCGATGAGGCCACTTTTGACAATGGAATAAGTTACGGGCTTCACCGGTTGGTGTTCGTCATCAACTCCATGTTGTTTATAGAGTCGTTGATCGGGGCCTATAAGGCCTAAATCAGATGAAACATTTAGGATTACACCTTTTCCGATTCTCGCCATTACAGTGCCAAAAGCACGAGAACACAAAAATGCTCCGGTAAGCCCAACGGCAAGATCGGCATTCCAAAATTCGAGTGGGAACTGCTCAAGTCGAAAGAAATCCTTATTGGCGATATTTTCAACTTTCGGATTATTGGTGGCGTTGTTGATCAGAATATCGATACGCCCGAATTGATTTAATAAGTCTTGGCAAGACAATTCTATCTGATCTGGCTGAGTAACGTCCACGCTAAGGCCCAGGCATTGTTGGCCAAACTTGCTCTCTAAAGATGTGGCTGTATCTCGTACCTTATCTTCGTCAATATCTAGTAGGACTGGAATTCCCCCACATTCAAGAATAGCCTCGGCGTGTTTTTGGCCAAGTAAGCCACCTCCACCCGTTATGATAGCAACGCGGTCGCTCAGATCGAATGCATCTATAACGGAACTTGAAATGTTTTCTCTTTCTGTCAAGATATTCTCCTAGTGGGTTTGTGCTCCATCAACACACAGTAATGCGCCAGAGATAAAACGCGCTCGTGATGAGGCAAGGAACACAGCAGCATTTCCAATTTCCACTGGATCTGCAAATCGTCCCAAGGGAACCTCACTTTTGATATATTTTTTTACTTGATCCGGTCCCTCTGTCATTTTAGCTGCCCAGCCCCCACCCGGCACCAAAACATTGCCTGGGGCAACCGTATTGACCCGAATGCCTTCGGGCCCAAGCTGCCGCGCTAAGTTTTTTGCTGCCAACTGTAAACCTGCCTTAGCTGCACTATAGGGAATTGGGGCGGTAATGGCCTCAACGCCAGCGATGGAGGAAATAAAAGTAATGCTGGGATTGTCCCGGCCCTTAAGGTACGGGATAGCGCTTGTCGCCAGTACCATGGATCCAACCAGGTTTATGTCCACTAATGAGTGCCAATCACCAGCAGAGAGGTCCCACCCTGATGGACCTGCACCAGAGCCTATGTTTGCAATGATACAATCTATACCATCAAATAGATCAACTAACTGGTAAATAGCCTTGTTGATCATCTCAGGTTGGTTTAGATCTCCGCAAAAAGAGTCAATTTTTACTGGGCTATAACGCTCCGACAAGGTTTGAAGAGAATCTTTTAACATTCCTTCGTTGCGGCCGGAAATTTGAACCCGTGCTCCTTCCTGCAGGAAAGATTCCGCAATTGCAAGCCCAATGCCTCTGCTGGAGCCAGAAACTAGTACGGTTTTATCTTTTAATCCCAACTCCATAGTGCATCCTATATCTTTTTGCCTAGTTCGTCAGTTGCTGTTCAACGAATTTTCGATTATTGATAGCGTGCTCTATCTCGTGACCATCTTCACCACGGGCTACTTGTAGGACAAAATGGCGTGAGAAACCCGCTTTACGGATTAAATTAAAACAGGTAGGGAAGTCTACATTTCCTTGCCCTAGGGCGACTGTACCACCGCCAAGCATCCGGTCTTTAACGTGGACGCTACCAAGAAAGGGAGAGAGTGCTGTTAACTCTTCCGTAGGGTCATAACCAAGAGATGCACTATTTCCCATATCAAAATTAATTTGAACTGACGGGTGATTGATACTCTCTAGAATGCCCCTAAATTGAGAGGGATTAAAGTCTGTTTCTAGATGCAATTCCAACCCTATTTTAGCTGCTTTTGGTCCCAATGCCTGCATGAGTGAAACAAGGCCTTGTTGTTGTGCACTTGTGCTCAGGGAAGATGCGTCAACAAATGGGAGAACTAAGTAGATAATAGACAGTTTAGCTGCTTGACCTATTAACCAGAGAAGATGGTCTACAGCTTTACTTCGTATGATGCCATTATCATCTATGAGAAATTCTTCCATGTAATAGTCGGCACATATAGAGCGAATGCCGATTCCACTCGTATTTATGATTTGACGGAGCTCTTTAATCCCATTCTCGCTGCTGATGGGGTTCAAATGTTCGTTTGGTTTTTCGTATATCCATTCAATGCAGGCCAGGTTTGCGTTATTGGCCTTTTCAAACTCGTCACGCCATTTCGTTGCTGGAAAAGCTTGAAAGCGCCCTTCATAGGGCGGCAGAAGGCGTCCTTGCATAACGGCGATGTCATTCATTTAAGGAGTTCCACCAATTCAATAAAGGTGCCATCTGGATCTTGGCAAAAAGCTACTTTGGCACATCCGTCAGGGGAAACACGAGGCGGAGTATTGAATGGAACCTGTGCTTCTGAAAGGCGAGTAAACAGTTCATCAAGGTCGCTAACATTTAAAGCGACATGCGTTGGACCAACAGCGTTTAACGGGGTAGGTTCTTTAGGAGATGGGTTTTTAAAGCACAACAATTCGATCGATGTTGTGCTGTTTTCACCAGCTAGTTTGACGGTTTGGATTTTTGCATCTGGTATATCCAGAAGGCCGTCGATAAAAGGGCCAGTCTCTTCATTGATTACGGCATCCTGAAGGCCAATAAGGTCACGGTAAAAATGCAAGGATCTTTCCAGATCGCTCACAACGATTCCCATATGGCGCACACTAGTCATTGAGTGCACTCTTGCAAAATTTCATCAAGAACGTCTAGCCCTTCAACCAGCGCGTCTTCTGGAATAGTTAGGGGTGGACCAATTTTGATGGCCTCCCTGCCAGTATGGACCAATAGTAGACCCTTTCGCATTGCTTTCTCGCAAATGTGACTGGCGAGAAGACTCGCACTATTCACATTGCTGGAATTTCGGAAGATTAAAGATGCCAGCATACCCGCTCCTAGGATATTTGAGATTTCCTTTGGGTGCTTTCGACGCATTTCATTCAGCCTGCCATGCAGGATTTTACCTTTGCTAGTAGATTTTTCAACAAGACTAAGGCGCTCTATTTCCTGCAAATTGGCAAGACCGGCAGCGCAGGACAAGGGGTTGGCCGAATGAGTGCTGCTCATAGAGCCAATATCTGGTAAATCTAAAATATCTGCTCTGCCAAGAACGGCAGCAAGAGGGAGAGAGGAGCTGATCCCTTTGCCGCAACAAATGATATCTGGTTTAACATTATAGTGCTGATAAGCGAATAGGGGGCCAGTGCGAGCAAAGCCAGATTGAATTTCATCGAATGAAATTAAGAAATTATTTTCCTTTGCACATGCAGCCCATGCCTGTACATATTTAGCAGGAAAGAAAGCTGCGGCCCAACCAATATAAGATTCAAAAATTATACCTCCGATATCCTCCTTTAAGTCTATTCCCTGAGATCTTAGGATATCGACGTCTTTTTCAAATCTAACATTACCGTCTTCATCTGTTGGGTTCCCATCCTCATCCCAAGGGTATGGAAAGGGAAGGTGAAAAATGTTGGGGTCTTCGTATCCCATCCATTTGCGCTGTGCTTGGGTTGCGCTGATTTGTGCAGCGCCCATGGTACGTCCGTGATAACTGCCATCAAAGGCGATAACACCCGGCCGCTTTTTGTTTTTGTCTTGAGCGTAAAGACGCATTAGCTTGAGTGCTGCTTCTGTTGCTTCTGTCCCAGCCGAAACAAGATAGGCTTTCTCAATCTCTGTGGGCGTTTCTTCTATGAGCTTCTGCAGGAAGTCTGCACGCACATCAGAGGCGTATGTGTATGTATGCAGTAAATCTTTGTCTAGCATATCTTTCAAAGACTGAATAATTAGCCTGTTGGCATGCCCCGCATTGGCAACAAATATAGTAGATGTAAAATCTATCCAGCAGTTGCCCCATTTATCATAAACCTGAAAGTCCTTTGCCCGGTCCCAAACTATAGGCATTTGACCATGCATGGAACGTGATTCAAGGCGATTTAGTCTTTCAAAAACCTCAAGCGATTGTGGCACGGGAAGGGCTGTCTGAATACATCGGTAAATTGTTTTCACATGAGGAACATCAACCGGTTTTTGAGCAAAATTAAAAATATTCATGGTTTTATGCTTGGCACGCCGATATTAAGGCGGGGTCAAGTTTTTTGATAAGTGGATGTGGGGAGCGTTCTGCAATATATTCCAGATAATCGAAGTCTTCTGGAACGTCAATTTCCACTGAAAATGGAGTGACGGCACCTAAGATACGGGAGCCATACAATGTGCCATCATCCAGTATTGTATCGCGTCGCACAATTTCCACGTAACCATTGGGATGATAGGCAGTTGGAAATAATTGACGAGGTAGGTTGAAATATTCTGGTCTTGGATCATTAGGAAAGAAGCCAGTCAAATATCCATCTTCAATGGCCATCATTTTTTGTGGGGGTTCAGGCAATTCATGCACGGAGCGCAGACCTGTGGCATCTGGAGATTCTTTTAATAAATTTATGGCTTGATCGACTAAACGTGTTTCCCTAAGCGGCGTTGTTGGTAACATCATAACCATAAAGTCAGGTCTATAACTATCTGTCTCTTCCATTTTCTTGAAAGCATGAGAGACATAATCTAACGCCGGAGACGTGTCACTAGAAAGCTCGGGTGGTCGTAAAAAAGGGACTTCAGCGCCATATAATTTTGCAATTCTGGCTATCTCCTCACTGTCTGTTGAGACGATAACCCGCCCTATTTCGTTACAGGATAGGGCTGCAACAATAGAGAAAGCAATCATGGGGTGGCCGCAAAGAGGGCGAATGTTCTTTCCCGGAACCCCTTTTGAGCCGCCACGCGCTGGAATAATTGCACAAATTTCCATGATTATTTTGCACCTTTTCCAGGTAAGGGTTTGCGGGCAACGGCTAACAGCATCACTTCATTTGAAAAACGAATAAATTTATTCAAACCGTCTGGCCACGGGGCGCTCATGTGTGGGCGGAAAGGAAGCGGAAGTTTTCTTAGGAGATAAATAAGTGGTTTTAAAAATGGGTACTTCCAAACACTGGGGAGCTGAATGAAATTTTTTACTTGTGAATCTTCAAAGCCAACTAGCGTTAAGGCATCTTTCAGGGATAGGGCAGTAAATGGCGTGACATGGGTGTGGTCACAATAGAATGGCCCCCAGTAGGTATGCGTCCAACTTGGGGTCATGACTATAGCTAAGCCGCCGGGAACAAGTGTATCAAAGGCCTTTTGCAACATGACAGTCGGTGTGTGAGTGTGCTCGATCACAGACTTTGAAAATACGATATCAAAACTTTCCTTATCAAAGGGCATTGGCTGGGTATCCAGATTAGCGACACGAACGTCAAAACTCGGAGATAAAGAGGGAGCGCTTGGTGAAACGTCTGTACCTGCGACTCTAAATCCAAGTTCATCAAAAGCCGACAAGAATTCACCACGGCCACAGCCCATGTCAAGAAGACGTCCCTTGGCTCCAAGATGATTGTCAGAGATCCAACTAGCTAGTTGGTAAGGGTAGGGGCCAAAAGGAGCGTGTTCTTGATCATAGGTCACCTCAAGGTAGGAGCTTTTTTCCATAATAGACTCCCTATTTACTGCTGGTGAAAAACCCACACTGGTATTCCAGTCCCAAGTTTCAGAATTGAAGGCTTTATCATCGATATAAATGTGGGCTGTTGGCTTAGTAAGATAAAGTTCGTTGTAGCGAACGCCCCATTCCAACATTTGTTTTTCCGTAAGCTCTCGCCAATCAATTCCTGTAGTTGCCCCACGCGCAGTTAGTAAAAGTATTTGATTGCCACCTTCAAAAAGCTTATTTACTACAGCAATACGATCCATGAATGGCTTTGCATCCACATAATTTCCCTCTGTATTGCTACACAGAGTGCCGTCAATATCGAAGCAGTAGGTTCTTTTCTTTGACAATGCTATTCCCAATAACGCAATTTTTCAGCTGCCACTTTTTCTCCATCGGTTATCTGTTTTTTCTTCACTCCCATGGCAACTGGGATTTTACGTACCTGAGAAACCAATTGCCTTAGGCCCGGGCCTTCCAAAGATGCCGCCTGATCAGATCCATACATGGCTCTCTCAAGTGTTATATGACGTTCAATTGCAGTAGCTCCAATTGTGGCGGCGATTAATGAAGGAGAGACTGATGCCTCATGGCCACTGTAACCCACTGGACAATTAAAGCGTTCGCGCAAATCAATGATGCCAAGCAAATTTAGGCGTTCTTCGGGTGCGGGGTATTCAGAAACTGTATGCATTAGTGTGAATGGGCAGTTGTGTTTGCGAAATACGTCCACGGCAAACTGAATGTCATTGTAGGTACACATTCCGACAGAAATAAAAGTTGGCCTACCTTCTTTGGCAACCATTTCCAGAAAATCCTTATGGGTGGTCATGGCTGAGGCAATTTTGTTAAATTTGCATTTGTAGGTTTTTAGGAATTCTTGTGAAGGAAGGTCCCAGGCTGATGCGAACCACTCAATTTCTTTTTCTTTGCTATAGCGATCAATCTCATCGTACTCGACTGGCCCAAATTCTAAGCCTTCTTTCTGCTCCCTTTGGGTTGTGCCCCATGGGCTTTCACGGGGAGCATCAAGAAGTTTTGGTGTGTAGACAATATCAATTGTACGTTTTTGAAATTTAACTGCATCGCATCCGGCGCTTTTAGCCATGTCAATGAGTTTTTTGGCAATCTCAAGATCGCCATTATGATTTATACCTATTTCGCCAATTATGAAAACGTGCTTACTGATTGGCCAAGGGTTTGAAATGATCAGATCTTCCATCATTTGAATCTTACTGGTATTTTGATAAATTGAAAGCCCTGAGTTATGCGCCATGCATAATGGATTCCCACAATAACAGTTATTAGCGCCTGTGAGCTTTTCAAGAACAGGATTAAGTTAATCTTTTGGTTTATGAGGGTGAGATATGCGATATAGAGGGGGAGGATAATAAAAATAATTTAGAAGTGTCTTTTCACATCATTAGATAGTGAAAAGTTAGCTTCAAACCTCTCGCTCGCAGGATTTATACATTCAAGTCGACCATTCTGCCAGTAGCAGGGGCAGTTACGGAATTTTCTTCCTCTGTTGTAATGTTGCGGGATTGCCTGGATAGCTCTTCTACGCTGCTTACTTTTTTCGGATCTTCTTCACGAATTTCTTCACGAATAGGCTTTTCCATGAGCACTTTTTGCTCTTGGTTTTTCTCAACAGCTGCCCGTCCTAGCATTGAAGTTATGCTAGTTGCACTTCCATTTATTGTGTCTTTTATGTCCATCATTCTGATGCACCATTACTTCTATTCTAGAAAATTATATTACTATCACAACTCATACTAACACAATTAACTCAGAATAACACTATTTTTTTTATTCTAAATATGAATTTATTTTATTGTTTAATTTCAATGGGTTAGGCAATGAATAGTGGTCTTGGGAATAATTTAGTGAAAATAATTTTCTAAGATTTGTTGAAAAAATTTCTTTATTCAGCCTTTTTTAGCACTATTTAATACAAAAAATAATACTAAATTAAATTAGTCTTTTTTAAAAAACTCAGCAACGAGGACAAAAAATTAGGTTACTATTTATGGGAAATTACCTAATCAAATGAAATTTGCAAGGCTGAGCTGGCGAATACGAGCCAAGGCCTGATATGAGGCTTCAAGTGAGTTTTGCTGATCTAATAGTTTTGAATAAACTTCTAACGGGTCAGTATCTTCGTAATCCGAAATAATACCATCATAGAAATTTATCATAGAACTATTCAAAGTATTTATTTGATCGATAAGTATTCTATCAAAACCTATGTCTCGGCTTACCTGTTCAATATTGCTTTTTAATTCCGTACCAAATGGTTCGGTGCCCCCAGGATTACGATCCAGGGCACTCTCGATTAAATAAAGAGACTCAGTAACCCGTGACGTATTCTGGTCAAGGCCACCACCGGTATTAAAAGCGCCTTGTGCAATGTTAAATAAGCCACGAATAGCTTTTTCGAAGGCCGGATCAATACCAGTTAAGTCAATATCAAAGGATCGGTCTTTATTGACGTTATGAGTTTGGGTTAGCTCGTCCCCACTAAAATATGAAATATTACTGACTAGGGTAGGTGCCGTATCATTGGCATCTGTTGACGCAATACTCTCAGCCGTAGTTACAACACCAGCTGAGTTTGAAGAAATTGTATAGGTGCCATCATTATCAGACGTGTTAGCACCAGAAATGGTAATTAAAGCGCCAACTGCTAGATTTGCAAAAGCATTAGCATTTGCCGTGGTAATTGTGGTTATAGCTTTATTATCTGTACTTGCTGGTAAATTATTTGTCGCAGTCGTCGCAATAGCCGTACCGCTTCCTGCTGTGGACGCAGAAGTGACATTTGTAAAAGCGGTTCCAGCTGTGTCAGCAGTTAGAGTGATGATACCGCCCCCACCCCCACTGGCAGCTGCGGTGACAATTTCAGCACTCGCCGCGTCGGCGTTGATCGCTGCGGCTACTTTTGTTGTGATATTGTTGAAGGCAGTTGTTGAGTTACCTGCTACTGAACCCCCGGTACCGTCTCCATTTGCGGTTAGATCGTTGGCAACTACACTATAAGACACCGCGCCAAGTCCATTCACATTAACAGAGATAGTATCACCTGCAGCGTATGTGTCTGCTAGGGTAACATTATCAATCTGTGCTACCGCTGTTAAATTTGTTGATGTTGATGTTGATGTAAAGGCTGTGCCGGCTGTGTCTGACGTCAGTGTGATTTTGCCTGTAGTCCCAGCAGCTGCAGTTATTGATGCACTAATCGTTGCGTTCGCATTGATGGCAGCAAAAAAATTGTCGCGAACAGCATCCATGTTCGCTTCAGAGCCCGTAACCGTATACGATACGTCTGTCCCATTGACATTAACACTATATACGTCACCAGTTTGCACGGATCCTGAAAGGGTAATTGTATTGACCTGTGTTGCTAAGTTTGCCGTAGTAATAGTGTTGGCAGTGCTATTGAAAGAAAGGTTAGTAAACCCTGCCCCAGTTGGATTAGTTGGAGAGCCTGTGGAGCCAGTCATTTTATGGTGTACATGGTTATCCCTATAGGTGGGATAAACTATGTTGGCTCCATCATATTTAGTTTGCAGAGCGGTTAAGGTGGTAAGACCTAGGTCAACGGGTTTAGTTGATACCCGTCCACCACTGAACACGTACTCACCGTTAACATCAGTGTTCAGGTAAGACTCCAAACTTTGAAGAGCTCTGAAAGCATTATCTTGAATGTTTTTTACATCTTCGAGCCTTGTCTTGTTACCTGCATTGAAAGAAACCAAATCCCGGCGGAAAGTGCTTAGTTCCTTATCTATGCCCTCCATTACCGTTCCGGTTATCTTGAGACGCATATCCATCAGGCCGTTTGTCAGATTGTAGTTTTCCAGCAAGTTTCTGCTATTTTCGCTATTTATCAGGCGTTCACTATTTTTTGCCACACCTTTGTAATCGGTTGAGCTCTTCTCGGTAGCTAACTGCACTTGCTTTTCTTGCAAGAGAACTTGTCCTCTCTGCATGTACTTGATGAGCTGGGTATTTGCTGAAAGTGTAGATACACGTGACATGGTTAATCTCCTATGACCCTATCGAATGACTCTATCAAGCGCATCAAACATATTTTGGATCACTGAAATAAGTCTGGCTGCGGCTGAATAGGCTTGTTCAAAAAGGATCAAATTTGACATTTCCTCATCTAGGTTTACTCCTCTTACGGAGTCGGACTTCAACTGCAAACTATCCCGTAATGTCTCCTGGAAGCCTGTATCAAGTTCGTTGTCGTCAGCTAAATTAGCATTTGTTGCAACTATTGCAGCAGCATAACTCTCGAATGATGTGTTCAGCGAACCTAGTCCACCAGATGTATCGAATTGATTATTAGTCTTGAAAAGAGCAACCAGTTCAGTGGCTGTTGTGTCGTCACCGACACTAAGCAAATACTCGCCTGATGCACCCCGGGTAGAATCCCATTGAGTTGCAGCAGTTGAAATCTTTGATGGTGATGAAGAAATGTCACTACGGACTGCAATTGTGCCAGAGATGCGAACATCGGCCAGGTGCATGCCAATAGTGGTAAACAATGTGTTACCACTAGCTTGAGTTACAGTCATATCTTTTCCACTGCTGTGTGACAACCGCAAACGCTGGCCGGAGCCATCTGGAATTACTGTCGCACTTACGTCACTGACTGCCGTATTAATTTTTGTAGCGATTTGTGTCAGGCTGTCTCCGGCGGCAATGGAGACGGTTGATCCCAGTAAACCAGTTGAATCACGAAAGGTCAGCGTTGCGGCTGTCGCCGTAAATGTAGTGGCTATAACATCACTTTCATGGACGTTTTCATTTTGATTGTCGATAAAAAAATCATTCAGACCAAAAAAGTTGGAAAATCCAGTGACGGTCTCATCAATTACGGTGTCAGCGTTTGCGTCAAAAGCAATTTCCGCATCACCTACACTACTGCCACTGGCAGTTGCTGTTTCATCACGGAAAGCTAAATTTAGGCTAGTTTCATTAAGGTTGATTTCCATTTTTCCAGTAGTGGCTGAAACCGTTGCAGCAGCCGCACCATTTGCCCTGATCCATGCTTGAACGTGGGCGGAAACTTCATCGATTGTCCAACTTCCACGGCTTGTCTTCGCGTCATCGTCAGTGCCAGAAGCGCCGTAATTTATTTGCATAATGGTATTAAGGGTAGTCGTTGCCGACTGGTCTCCTGTGTTGTCGAATAAGATAATGCTGACATCATCAACACTGCCCGTTGGGTCTAGTTTTATTGTCTGAGTTGAAGGAGATACAAATGTGCGAGTGCCAGACATGGTTTGTGATCCGGGGAATGGTGTTCCCCTATTATGAACCTTGTTAAATACATCGCGAATTTCAACAGCCATTTCGTCAAGCTGGCTTTGCAGATTGGGTAAAATAGTGTCACGTTGATCAAGCATGCCCCTAATCAGGCCACCTCGAACTTCGTCGGTAATGTCGTTGCCAGCGATTGCTGTTCCAACGTAAAGACCATTGATATCCCCTTCTGCGTGCGTTGTGGTTGGCGTTATGGCACTTGCAGCGGCGTGAGTCACAGTCCCAGGAATGTTATCAACCAAAGTTCGACCGGCTGACGTAAAGATCACTACGTCACCATCCGAGCGATAAAAATAAGCAATATCGATCAAATTTGATAGTTCATCTATGGAAGCATCACGGAGATCTTTCAAGCCTGATACATCTTTACCAGTTGCAGAATAGCGAATTATCTTGTCATTAAAGTCGCCAATTTCAGCTGAAATAGTTGTAATTTCTGTGGCTGCAACGCTAATTGCCTGATCTGCCTGTAAACGTAGGTCCTGTATTGCATTGGACATGTCCTGCAGCTTGCGGGTTATGTCCTCTGCACGTCGGACAGCTTCAGCCTGATCCAGTGACTTCTCAGGCGAAAGAGCTAATGCTTCCATAGACTCGGTAAATTCGCCAATGAGATGGCCGATTGATGTATTGTCTCCCGGCGCACCAAACATTTCCTGCATGCGCTCGTAATATATACCTTGTGACGACAACATTTCGTATGTGGCACTTTCACTACGTAAATTTTTTAAAAGGCCTTCATCAATGACGCGCCGTACTTCGCCAAGTTGTACTCCAGCACCGTTTCCAGAAACGACACGGGCTTCCAATTTAATATCTTTTCGCGAATACCCCTCGGTATTGACGTTAGCGATATTATTGGCGACCGTCTCCAGAGCCGATTGATTGGTTAACAGCCCACTTTGCGCTGTTCTCAATGCACCAGTTAGATTTCCGACCATTTTATTTTTCTCTCAACTGTGCTAAAGGGATCGATCAAGTGAAAGTGCCAGATTACGTGGTGCCGAATGAACATCATTTTTGTCTGCCGTTCCCTTGGCAGAATAAGTTCCAGGCCCCGGTTGCTGGGTTTTTACAGCTGCAGCAACCATTGAGACAACACGGCGGTTGGCCTCGATGGTAATCTTCAATAATTGGGCATTTTCTTGGATCATCACATTCACTGATTGACCCAGCTCGCGAAGTTTATCACGAAGTTCTGGTGCGGCATTGGCTAGAATAGATGGATCATCCATCAAACCCTGTATGCGAGTTTCGTAGATGCGACTTAGGTTGCTCTTCTCATCGAGATATTGAGTCGCCTCATTCGCATCCTTGTCATTGAGCGCCTTATTTTCTTTTGTCAAAAGATTGGCTAAGCGCTCAGTAATTTCAATTAAGTCATTTACTCTGCCTGTTGCATCCATGACTATTTTACCTCCTGAAGTTTGAGCATTTCACGAAAAACACTGTCAGCGAGCCCAATACCGCCCTTTTGAGCGATGGCCGTGCCGTATTCTTTTACTTGTAGCGAGCGCCACATATCTTCCCCCGTGCCACCGCTAAAAGGTTTTGCGGCACTTAAATTTGCGAACATTGGCTTTAACATCTGGCTTAGAAAAGAAGCTTCAAAGTCCTGTGCAGTTTTACGTAGCTGTTCAATATTACCCCTAGCAGCAGGTTTACTAGTTGAGCTGGCCGCCATCATCGCCGCTTCTGCGGACAGTTTGTGGGGTGTTGATAGGATATTCACTACATTACCTCTATTGACGCTTGCATGGCACCAGAAGCCTTGATGGCTTGCAGAATCGTAATCATGTCGCGGGGGCCAATACCTAGCGCGTTTAAACCATTAACCATCTCTTGCAAGGTGATGCTTTCATTCACTACAGCCAATCGGTTATCTGCCCCTTGGTCAACGCCAACGTCTGTGCGTTCAGTCGTTTTTGTAGTGCCTACTTCTGCGAAGGGCCCAGGCTGTGAGACCTGCTGAGCCTCGCTAATTCGGATGGTTAGGTTTCCTTGAGCAATAGCAACAGTACTAATACGAACATTTTCACCCATGACGATGATACCTGATTGTTCGTCAATAATCACCCGCGCGAGTTGATCAGGTACGATGCGCAGTTGTTCAATATCAGTCAACAGATTAACTACGTTGCCTCGGTAATCATTGGGAACTCGTATCTGGACAGTAGTAGTGTCTATGGCCGCCGCTGCTGAGGTTCCTAGAAAAGCATTTATTGCCTGGGCAATGCGCCGGGCGGTTGTGAAATCTGGGTTACGCAGAGTCATTTTGACACTTTTAAGATTTGCTAGCTCAAACTTAACTTCGCGCTCAACTATGCCGCCATTGGCTATACGGGCACTGGTTGGCACCCCTTTGGTAATTGTTTCCGCATTGCCAGCTGCTGCAAATCCGCCAACGGCTAGTTGCCCTTGTGCGACAGCGTAGACTTCTCCGTCTGCGCCAAGAACAGGCGTTACTAGAAGGGTGCCGCCCAATAGGCTGGAAGAATCTCCCAGGGAGCTGACGGTTACGTCAATGCGAGATCCCTTACGGGAGAAAGGAGGAAGTTTTGCAGTTACCATTACTGCAGCAACGTTTTTAGAGTCCAGGCCTGCGTCCGTTGGTTTTACACCAAGACGGTTTAGCATTGCTTTCAAGCTTTGCTTTGTAAAATGGCCGTTTTTCATTGAGTCTCCAGTGCCGCTCAGGCCGACAACTAGACCATATCCGACCAACATATTGTCGCGCACACCCTCAAATTCTGTGATGTCTTTGATACGCGATGCAGAGTGGGCTGCGTTAGCGTAAATAGTTATGGCGAATATACCAACCAAAAGGGTCAACCAAAACTGCTTCGTGAAACAAAGCAAATTGGTAAGCTTGAATGACCTAATAAGATATTTAACCCTATTAGATGCGCTTGTTTTACTGATCATTTTTCTTTCCGTATCGATCTTTTATGCTGTTGTATATTACTTGCTTCGAGTTTGTTGCTGATTATTAATGCGAATTCCGTGCCAAATACCAAAGTTCTCTAATGAACTGTTTTTAAACGACATTTGATACAGGCCGTAATTTTTGAAGATAGAAATGCCTTTAAATGAAACTATTTTGGAAAAAATTGCCGGGTCAGCCATTACCTTCTATCGTTTTAAATCCCTTGCAGTAGCTACCATTTCATCAACAGTTTTGAAGACCGTTGATGATGAGTTATATGCTGTTTGCGTCATCATCATCTTGGTGAATTCACCCGTTAGATTGACGTTTGATAGCTCATGTGCGTTGATCGAGAAGGATGCATAATCGCTACTATTTACATCAATAACACTTGCGGTGCCTGAATCTTGAGTCGCTTGATATACGTTGCCGTTATATTCATGTAATCCATTCGAATTGAAGAATTGAGCGAGGGGTATTCTATAAACTGAGCGGTACGTTGCATCATCAAAGCCAGCCACAACGTTGCCATTACCATCGAATTTAATACTTTGCGTGGTAGCTGTGGCGTAACCATTCTTACTAAAATTGAAGGTCTGAAAGTCACCATCAAATTGTACAAAGTTGCTTATGTCTAGGGCCACTGTCTCTGTTGTTGCAGCAATGTCACCGTTCTCTGGAAAATTTAATGTTAAGTCGAATAAACCTGTGGCTGGGGTGGCTAGTGTTCCGTCGGCATTGAAGGTAATAGTTCCAATGTCGGTGTCTGTTAGTTCTGTGCTATTAACATTAGCTGTTGTGTTGACCTTCGTCGCACTGCTGTCATCGGTAGCCGATACATTTGCGGTCGAAGTTGTTACGGCTAGGATACCGGTAGCAGATGTTGCACTAGTCGTTTGGCTGAAACTGGAGCCAGCCGAATCGGCAGTTATTTTTACTACGCCAGACCCTCCGCCAGAAGCTGATGCTGTAACAACTGCTGCTGTAGTGCCATCAGCATTGATTGCTGCTGCCACCTTTGTAGTTATGTTGTTTAGAGCAGTCGCTGAATTACCTGTTACAGCACCGCCGGTACCATCACCATTTACCGTTAAGTCGTTGGCAACCACTGAGTAGGTTACCGCACTAAGGGCGTCCACTTGAACTGAAATTTGATCACCTGCAGCGTAGGTGCCACTAATTGTAACATCGTCAATTTGAGCAACTGCGCTACTATTTGTAATTGAAGTGGTTGCACTAAAAGTTGTTCCTGCAGTATCGGCAGTCAATGTAAGAGCATCTGTTCCACTGGTTGCAGCTGTGACATTAGTTTCAGCAGACCCATTAATGCTGGTTATCAGTGCATCACGAATTGTGGTGAGAGTATCAGTAGCAATTGCCGTTTGGCTAAACGTTTTATTGTCAACTACGATTGTGTAGACATCCCCTGCTTCAATTGTTCCGGCAAGGGTGACCGTATCAACCTGCGCTACTGGCGTCTTACCAACACTAGTCGAAAATTGCCATGTGCTGGCAGCTGTTTTTGCAAAATCCAAACTGACTGATTGTCTAACCCCATTAGAATCTATCACCTCCATGCTGTAGGACTGAGTGTCACTGGCGCTTGCGATCTGCGCTACCTGGCCTGATATGGTATTATCATTTGCTCCGGCGGCAACGTTTGTTGTTGCAGCAGACATAGTAAGTGCTGTGCCCTGAGTTGCCCCGCTAATGAGAAGTTTAGCGTCTGTGGGACTGGCAGACGCTGTAGCCAACGAGCTGATGGTTGCGTCTGCATTTATCGCGGCAATCAAGCCAGTACGAATATCATTTAAACTCGTGTCAGTTGCAGCTACTGAGTAGGTAACGGTTGTACCATCGACGGTTACACTAAATGTATCATTGGTCTCTATAGTTCCCGACAGTGTGAACTCATTTACTTGTGACAAACCAGGACTATCGGAAGAAGGTAGGTTAAGACCTAAAGAGGCGGTTGAAGTTGCCCTACTCGTTGAAGCAAAAGCATAGTCGTCTACTCGCAGAGAGGATAAGGTTGTGTTAGTAAATAGACCTGTTGTTTCGTCGGCAGTATAGCCCTGAAGAAATAACCCATTTTTATCAACAAGGTAACCATCTTTGGTCGTAATATTTGTACCGCCAATTCCAGTTACCGTAATATCGTTTACTGCTGCAATCTCAAATGAGCCATCCCTGCCGTAATACTCCTGTCCACTACCGTTAACGTCAGAATTTAAAATAAAGAAGCCCTGGCCATTGATGGCCAAATCTAGGTCCCGGTCGCTGGCCACAATGTTACCTGACTGGGAGATACGGTTTAAATCTCTTGGAGCGACACCGCCAAGGTCAGACTGTTTGTCTAGAGAGCTGCTGAGGAGAGTTGAAAAGTTGGTGTCTGTTCTCTTGAAACCGCCTGTTGTTGCATTGGCAATGTTATTGCCAATGTTGCTTAGAGCATGGCCTTGGGCCATCATTCCAAGGGTCGGTATCGAAAAGGATGAATAAATAGTCATTTCTTGTGTCTCCATTGGCTTGAGCCGTTGTCACTAGTATATGGCAGGCGGATGATTCCAATATTTTACTAGCAAGATAAATGCCAACATGTAAATTGTCATAAGTCACTGCATTAAAATAATTTTTTGTTTTTAAAAGGGATTCTCACATATATTTTTTTACCACTTGGTCAGTGATAGAGAATATATTGCCTAGTCGTTATTTGCTTTTTTGTAGGTTTGTGTTGCTGAAGGTGTTGACAAGACAAGCTCTTATTGAATTGTTTAGGGCCGTTGTTGTACAATGAGTTGGTTGCTTCATGGATTAAGATCTATTTATGTATTCCTATTAAAGTGAGCACATTCGAAGAATGAAGGTATCCAAGATAAAATCTGGCAAGTCGGCGTCTGCTGCCTCGCGTAAAAAAGTTGAAACAGGTCACGGCAGTGAATTTGCCGAACACTTGAAGGATTCTATAGCCAGCTCAAGCACTTCAGCCTCAACAGAAGCAGCCAGCGTTAATTCGGTCGATGCCATACTTGCGATTCAGGAAACCGATGATCCGACCCAAAGACGCGGCAAGCGTCTGGGGAGCCAGTATGGCGGTGATTTACTAGATCATCTGGAAGAGCTTCGTCGTGATTTACTTATCGGTGCAACCGACATAGACAAGTTAGGCGCTATCGCACAGAAAATTCGCTCTAACCGTCGTCAGTCAGATGATGTTAGGTTAAATGAAATCATTGATGAAATAGAACTTCGTGCTGAAGTTGAAATAGCAAAATTGACCCGTTAATCCTTAAGTTTTTGTCAGCACTTTGCCTTTTTAAGGTGTCTGCCAATGAAGCTTTATTCATAACAATCAAAATGTCCCCTTGCGGCCAAGGGCTGTCGACATTATATTCCGCGCCAAATTCTTCTAAAAAATAACTTTGGCCGTGAAACACAATGAGAAATTCTATGAATGTAACTCTTTCTCCTGATTACAAACCTTCTAAAAAAGAAGACTTTATGAATCCGGTCATGGCGGAATATTTTCGCCAGAAGCTCTTGACCTGGCGTAGTGAACTACTGAACGATTCTAATGAGACACTACAAAGTCTGCAGGAAGGCGGTATTCAGGAACCCGATATTTCAGACCGTGCATCAATTGAAACAGACCGCTCACTTGAGCTTCGAAACCGTGCCCGCGCCCGCAAGCTTATATCTAAGATAGATGAAGCCTTGGAACGAATAACCAATGGGGAATTTGGATATTGTGATGAAACGAGTGAGCCTATCAGCTTGTCGCGTCTCGAGGCTCGGCCCATTGCGACTCTATCTATTGAGGCACAAGAGCGCCATGAACGTATGGAAAAGACTCATCGCGATTTCTAATATGTCAATTTAGTGAGATAAAAAAAAGGCTGGCGTTAGACACCAGCCTCAAGTTTATCTAGATTACAAGAACCTAGAACGGGAAGACTATATCCCAGATTTGTGTCCCCCAACGAGGTTTCTGCAGTTCACTCAGAGTGCCACGCCCACCATAGGCGACGCGCATTTCGGCGATGGATGTGTGGGCAATTGTGTTGTCAGATTCAATATCACCTGGCCTGACGACACCACTGACCATCAATTCACGAATTTCCTTGTTTACTAACATTTCTTGACGACCAATGATCACCAGATTACCGTTGGGCAGGATCTGAGTGACAACGGCGGCCATGGATAGAGCCACAGCCTCTTTGCGAGTGATGTTGCCAGTCCCTTTTGTATCATGTGCATTCCCAAAACTCAGAACTGAGCTATTGGTGAGGCCTTGGGGTAAAACTTTTGTAAATTCTGACTCAAGTCCTAAAAGGTTAGTGACATCGGTATCTTCCGTATCAGCGCGTTGTCGTGTTGTCGTGTTGTCTAAGGTGGCGCTGTCTGTGAAGTCCATAGAGACGGTAAGAATGTCGCCTATTTCTTTTGCTCGATGATCCTTGAAAAAAGCACGTGCGCCCGCCCGCCATAACGAATTGGGGTTTGCCTCTGCAATTTCAGGGGTTGGCATAGGCATGCTGACTGGGCGGTATTCAGGTTTTACTGTAGGATTAGTAATCTTGGTTAGTTCGGGACCATTGCCGACTTCTGACAAACGGCCAATGGTGTCGGTGCAGGCAGTTAGGTTAATGGATACAGCAAGAGCTACAGCAAGTTTTATAGATTTATTTATGGTTAGCTTTTTCATCAAATACGTCCTAGTTCACAGCCATTTGGCTAGCTGGGGTAATTGAGGCTATTCCCGCAGCGGAGACTACAGCCTGAACCACCTTATTACTTTGGGTGTTGGTGATGCGAATCACATCGCCGTTTGCTCCGGGGTCCACGGCCCGTCCTTGTGAGGTTAGGACCATTAACGGGGTTTTTAGAACCAACGTTACTAGTGATCCTTTTTCTATTAAAATGGGGCGTTGTACTTCAGAGCTGCGGATTAGAGCACCTGCCCGGAGTCCTCTTTTTGGAGTTTTGCCAACAAGATCATCCACATGTAAAATAATGTCGTTTTGCACTCTTTTAGATGGAGATTTGACCCATTTTATGTCTTTGGCCATGATCATTTCATTTTTAAGTACTCGTCGATTTAGAACCGGTATATTGAGCATCTTTTGCATTCGACCGGTGACACGAATTGCTTTGGAGCCGGGTATAGAAACGTTTGCAGAAAATCTCTGGGTTCGTTGATCGTAGTTGATATTTGTTACTTCGATTACAGCCTCAGAACTAGAAGGCGCATGAAGTTGAACTGAGCGGTTGCTTAGCTCTAGTGTCATTTTCGGATCTGCACCTTTGTCAATTAAAGCAGCAAAAATATAATCTTCTATTTCATCACGCTCGATGGTTACTGTTTTACGGTTCACTTGAACATTCTGTTTCATACTCAATGGACGCCATTTGAGGCCGTGACCATTGGCTACACGGTAAAGCCAATTGGCATCAAAAAAAGCTTTCTTTCCTGGTTCTGGCGCATAGGCTATTGTAATATTTGATTTATTTCCTGTACCTTTGAAAATATCTCCCAAAATGATAAAATGGTCATCGACTGTTACATTTTGTCGTAAGACGACATGTTTGAGCATGTTTACTTTCTGCAACTGGCCTTTTTCACCGCCCATAGCAGGAAATGGCATAGTCAGCACTAGCAAGAGCCCAAATATCAGGCTAGGACGATTGGGTCCCGAATATTGTTGTTTTTTCATAGTCTCACTCCTCACCTCATATTGGCGACGGTGCCCATCATTTCGTCGGAAGTCTGGATGACTTTCGAGTTCATTTCATAAGCACGTTGGGCTGAAATTAAGTTCGAAATTTCCTCGACCGCGTTGACGTTCGATGTTTCTAAGAAGCCTTGCAATATGGAGCCAAAGCCTGTTGAAGCTGGGGCTCCTGTTGTTGGACTTCCAGAAGCTGGTGTTTCCATGTATAAATTATTTCCCATTGCTTGAAGTCCTGCATCATTTGCAAAAAGTGCAGTTTGTATTTGTCCCACATTGGATAGGGTTACCTGGCCCTCAATTTTAGCCAGTACTTCGCCACTTGCATTTACGGTTACGTCGATGGCATTGCTTGGCACTGTGATACCGGGTAGTAACTTGTAGCCGTCGTGAGTAACAATTTCACCGGAGGCATTCAACTGAAATGTGCCGTCTCGAGTGTAGCTTGTTTCGCCACTAGGCAGCTCTACCTGAAAGAAGCCTTTCCCTTGAAGTGCGAGATCAAATGTGTTGTCAGTGGCGCTAAGGTTGCCTTGTTCATGAATACGGTAAACTGCTGCCAGCTTGACGCCCAAGCCTATTGCTACACCGGAGGGAACAATGGTGCCGGCATCTGAAGATGTGGAACCGGCTCGCCTCAGGTTCTGATACAGTAGGTCGTGAAATTCAGTCCTTCTTCGCATGTATCCAGTAGTGTTCATGTTGGCGAGGTTGTTTGATACAACCTCAACGTTGCGTTGCTGGGCTAACATGCCTGTCGCTGCAATATTTAGTGATCTCATTTTCCCATCCTTTTTTTATTTAGCCGGATTGGCTCTTCTTTCAATTATAAATTAATCAATCTTTTGACTCTGATTTATCCGACTCGTGAGTATTCCTTAATCATATTTTTCAAACGTTCGTCTTCTTTTTGTATAAAGCTTTTGGTACCTTCGTATGCTCTGTGCACTTCTATCATTCTGGTCATTTCAACAATTGGTTTTACATTGGAGCCTTCAAGCATGCCTTGCGAAACTGTAGCTTCCTCCGTTGGAGAAGCTTGCTGGCGAGATGAATACAGTCCATCGGCGACCATGCGCATATCTTGCTTATTTGCAAAGCTGACAACCGCAATTTTTCCAAGCTCACCGTTTTCCGTAGAAAGTATCCCGCTACTGTCAATCTCTATATGATTGTCATCCGGGCTCAGAAAGAATGGAGCACCGCTATCGGACAGAATAGGGTCACCATTTCGTGTGACAAGTTGTCCGTCGCTGCCTATTTGGAAGTTGCCGTTACGGGTGTAGCGCTCCCCCTCCGGAGCGCCGATTACAAAAAAACCATCGCCATGGATTGCTAGGTCAAGAGGGTTTCCTGTCTTTTTAAAATCACCCTCTGACACGTCTCTTGCCGTTGCGATATCACGAACAAATGCTAGTTTATCGCCACCTATTTTTGTTCCGCCGGGGCTTCTAACAAGATGTTCCACGAACATCATTTTCTCACCCTTGTACCCAGTGGTGTTCATATTGGCTAAATTATTGGCAATCACGCTCATCGATCGACGAATTACGGCCTGTTTCGATACTGCTATAATTGATGTTGTTTCCATTTTCCACAATCCTGAAATCTAAAAGAATTAATGTTCCCACTGACTAACAATGCATAAGCCATGCCAAACTAAAGTTGTTATTGTTTTCAGTGAGCTAGGACTGTTTGTTAGGATTATTTGAACTCTGTACGGGGCGATCCTTACCATTCACCCGGCAGGTTTTGCCCGATCTTTGATTTAAAGTTGTTATCTATATTCATGTAAAAAGAAAAAGTGTGTGTATTTACTTTCGTGTCCTATTCTCAATCACTTGTTAACCATCAGGGCCTACATTTATTTACACGCTATTAAAGAATCAGCGTACTGTTTGGTTTCTTTTATTTTTGTTATTTAGCTGAGAGAACCTATGGCCGATGAAGATTTAGACGACGAACCGGATGAAGACGTTGAAGACGACAGTAATGGCGATGGCGAAGGTGATGATGATGAAGAAGAAGGCGGGGGATCAGATAAAGGCAAAGGTGGAGGTGGTAAGAAAAAGCTCTTCATTATTGTTGGATTGGTACTTCTTCTTGTGGGCGGCGCTGCTGGGGCTTACTTCACTGGGTTGTTGGATCCACTACTTGGCGGTGATGAAAGTCAAACTGAAGAAGGTGCCATTCTCCAGGATGCTGTTTTTTACGATATGGAGGAACTTGTGGTCACTCTCAGTACGGAGGGCCGTGAGGCGACTTTCTTAAAGATAAAAATCAGCCTTGAACTTGAAAAGCAGGAGGACGTCCCAAAATTAGAGAGTTTGCTGCCAAGAGTTATTGGCAACTTTCAGATCTACCTCAGAGAACTCAGGATTGAGGACTTGAGGGGATCGGCGGGCATGTATCGGTTGCGTGAAGAATTGTTAAAACGCGTAACTGCGGCAATATCTCCGGTTAAGGTTAATGATGTTCTTTTTAAGGAAATGCTTGTCCAGTAATGCGCATAGAGGGTTCACCAGTATAATATGATGGATGCTAGAAAATGACAGCAGAGGCAGAAAACGATACCGATATTGATGCTGGTGGAGGCGATGACCAGGATGATTTAGCGGCAGAATGGGAATCAATGATGTCCCCTGATGCCACTAGCGACCAGGAAGCTGGTGGCGGAGCACCGGCAGGTCGAGTTTTAAGTCAGGCTGAAATTGATTCTCTTCTTGGGAATTCTAATGAATTAGACATTGACATTGAAAGTACTGGCGTTAAGGCAATGCTTAACAACGCCATATCTTATGAGCGTCTGCCTATGCTAGAGGTCGTTTTTGACCGTCTAGTAAGTTACATGTCCACGTCTCTTCGTAATTTTACTGCTGATAACGTCGAAGTGTCCATGGAGGCAATTGCTTCTACACGTGTTGGTGACTACCTCAATTCGATACCTTTGCCGGCGATGATTAGCGTCTTTAAAGCTGAGGAATGGGATAATTTAGGCTTGATCACTGTCGACTCAGCATTGACTTACTCAATGGTTGACGTGTTGCTTGGGGAGCGCCGTGGAGCCTCAGCCTTGTACGAAGGTCGACCCTACACCGCTATTGAACGCTCGTTGGTAGAGCGAATGGTCCATGTCACATTGTCTGACTTGACTGTTGCCTTTGAACCTCTGAGCCCGGTTACTTTTCAATTTGACAGACTTGAGACAAATCCAAGGTTTGCAACAATTTCTAGACCGTCAGACGCTGCTATTGTTGTAAAGCTTCGTGTTGAAATGGGGGATCGAGGAGGCCGTATGGAAATGCTTCTTCCCTATGCAACGTTGGAGCCTGTTCGCGAACTACTTCTGCAGATGTTCATAGGGGAGAGCTCCAGTCGTAATTCCTTATGGCAAACTCATCTGGCAGAGGAATGCTGGTTGACAAGGGTCGATCTTGAAGTCGTTCTTGATGAGTTTCCCATGAAGCTTAGTGAGGTTTTTTCCCTTGAGGTAGGCTCACAGTTGATGCTGAGCGCGACCCCAACATCAAAGGTTAAATGTCGAATTGGAGAGGTGGAATTGTACGCCGGCTCAATGGGTCGCAAAGGCGAAAGAAAGGCTGTTAAGATTGAAGAACGCTTGCTCGCTGACGAGGAGGGTTAAGTGTGATGTTGTCATTAGGCCTAGAAATTGCTTTTGCTATATTGCTGGTTACTAGCATCGGCTACGCTGTCGTATTAAATCGCAAGCTAGGTAATTTGCGGCAGCATAAGGAAGAACTTGAGCGCCTTGCTATGACTTTCAGGCAGTCTACTATTCGGGCTGAGGATGGCGTTAAACGTCTAAAAAGTACCACTGCTCAGATGCAGAACAGTATTGTCAAGGCACAGTCTATGCGCGATGACCTGGCTTTACTAATTGACAGGGCCTCTCTTGCTGCTGACCGTCTTGAAGAAAATGTGCGCGATAAAAGACCCCAAGAAGTTGCAACAAAATCGTCAGGCCCAAAAAATGCGTTAGAATCAGTCGACAAACTTTATGACGGAGTTTCTCCCCGTGCTACGGCTGTTGTTAAAAATAATAAAAGGGCTAATAAATCGGACAAAAAGAACAAACAAGGAAGCCTTGAAGAACAAAAGTCGCAAGCTGAAAAAGATCTTATAGAAGCCCTTCGGCAGGCGCGTTAGAATGCGAAAAGAAAGAGGTATAAATAGATTATGAAAATGCGTTTTCTTTCGGTAATGATTTTTGTCACTGTGCTGATGTTGAGTGTACGTGTTGGCAATATCTGGGATGGTATTACTGGTATTTTGCGTGGCAATGTCTCAGTTGTTGATGCTGTTTATGTGACGAGCGCCAGAGCCCAAGCTGAAGGGGATGCGGCAGATAATGCCCCTGAAACTGAAAAGGCTGAAGTTGAGGAGGCTCCGCCCAAAGAAGAAGTCAAAGTGGAACAGGTCCCCGTCGAAGCAGATGGTCCTCCTGAACCTCCTACAAATGACCCTGCCTTGCTAACCCAAGCCGAAATTGACTTGCTGCAACGCCTTGCTGAGCGCAGAGAAACCCTAGAGGCTCAGGAAAAAGAGATGTTAATGCGCGAGGGTTTGTTGCAAGCAGCGGAAGAGAGAATTGACAAGAAAATTGCTGAACTGCAAAACTTCCAAGACACAATTGAGAAGTTGGTCAAAACATATGATGCGAACCAAGTAGCTAAAATTCAAGGCCTGGTGAGGATTTATGAGAATATGAAGCCCAAGAATGCGGCGCGTATTTTTGAGGAACTTGACATGGGAACCCTGCTTATGGTGACAGAGAGTATGGGTGCACGTAGACTTGCTCCAATCATGGCGAAAATGGATCCAGTACGAGCGACTGAAATAACAGTTGAGTTATCAAAATTGAGAAACTTACCAAGTAAGGCTCTAAAAGCAGGCGGGTAATCTAAAAAAAGGTTTGAGAAGCATGTCACTGATTGAGCTGGTTTTTATTTGTTAATGAGAGGCATATCAAAAGCACTCAAAGCCTAATTCCTACTGTGTTTTTCAATGTAAATTCTTTTGCTATTTGTTGATGGAGTTACAGGTGATTTAATGGTCAAGAAATTGGAAAATTTATGATGAAAACAAAAAACATTTGCAAAGACTTTAGCTTTCAAGATTTTACTGAACAGTGGATCGATAAGATGGCCCACAATGTGAGTAACATGGGAGATAATGCGGCTATAATGCTTGCTTTTTTTGTGGGCGACAGCTTATCTGAATCTAATGCGTTAAAAAAGAAATTTGCTAAAAAAAATCCTAAAAAGAGGATAGACAAGGATCTTTTAAACACCCCACAAACAACTGATAAGGCTAAATCCCGGGTGAAAATCGACGCATTATTAGCCTGTTTCAACTAGGATCTGTTTCTCTTGCAAGAGGAGTTTGACGATCCAACTGGAGACGAAGATGAAGGAGGGGACAGTAGTGTCGCGCTATTTCTTGCTTTAATGCTGCTTGTTCTTGCTTTTTTTATTATAATGGTAAGTATTTCCCAAATAGAAATTGCAAAGTCAAAGGCAGCCTTGAAGAGTATTGCAACGACTTTTTCTAAAGTTTCGGCCACCAATACGCAGTTGACGTTTGTCAGCAATAGTCAAGGCAAAGAAAAGGAGGGTCAACAATTTCAAAAAGAAATAACCAATATTTTCTCGACGATTATTCAAGTGACTTCTGCAGATGTTGTGAAACCAGGTCGCGAGATGCGAGTGCGGCTAGAATCTGATGTCCTATTCAAAAAAGGTAAAGCCGAAGTAGAAGAAATAAATCACCCATTTCTTGATCGTGTTGTGGCTACGTTGAGCGCTCGCCCTCCTGGTTTTCGCTTTGACATTGAGTTTATTATTGGTTCCTTCCATGAAGAGGGTAATGTGATGCCCGAAAATCAAACTCTTGAAATGTCTCGAGCAGGAGAGTTTGCACGAGCAATGCTATCGCGAGGTATTCCACCTGATAGCGTTACTGTTGGTATTAATCCTGGTGACCCTAAAATGGTTACCATTTGGTTCTATGTTCGCAGCATAGAAGATACGTATCTCAACTTTGTTCAACCAGATAATGGTGAGGTTCAATGAGTGGTAATCTCTCCAACCAGGAAGAGGAAGGTGATGGGGCTACTGTTAGTAAAACTGATCAGAGTTGGATGCTCATATTTACAGATTTAGTCTCTCTTATGCTGACGTTTTTTGTGTTGTTGTTTTCCATGTCAGTTGTCCAAGTTGATGCTTGGAACAACATTGTCTCTACACTATCTCAAAGTCTAAAGCCATCTGAACGCTTGTCACAATCGAAGGCGGCATCTAGCTTCGATATTTCAACACTGAGCATGAGTAGGGCAATTAATCTTGATTATCTGTCCTCTGTTCTGGAAAAGGCTATGGCGAGTGATAAATTGCTAAAGAATGCCCAATTGATGCGTTTTGAGGACAGGCTTGTTATTGGCTTGCCCGGAGATAGGCTCTTTGAAACTAACGATGCTGTTCTTTCAGAGGCTGCAAGGAGAGCACTTTCTAATTTGGGGGGCATACTTCGAAATATTGGAAACCAAATTGGAACCAATGGTCACACGGATCCGACGCCACTGAAAGGAAGTCAATATACCTCTAACTGGGAGCTTTCTATTGGTCGAGCTACAGCTGTGGCCAATGCCCTTAAACGTTCAGGATATAAAGAAGATATTATCTCTTTTGGATATGCTTCTGGCCGTTTCATGGAATTGCCTGATATACCAGATGCAGAGCGCCGTGTGATGGGTCGACGAATTGATATTGTTGTTTACCCAACGGTTGGGGAATACTGATGCAGGGGAGTCTGTACTACAGTTGTCTAAAAACTCTTCTGATAATTAGCACTGTCTTAAGTATTTCTTTTGGCCAGGCAAAAGCTGAACCTGTCAAGGTGCGCGCTGCTACCCATGATGGTTATGGACGAATTGTGTTCAATTGGCCAACGCCTGTGCCATTTAAAATTAAAACAGTTGGTGCGCAGCTTGTCGTCAGCTTTAGTTCTCCAATAGAACCCTACCTGTCGGGTGTGGTTCAGAAATTGTCAAAATATTTAAGTAGCGCGGTCGCTGGAGCAGATGGACGTAGTGTGGCATTTACCATGAAAGAAGACTTTGATGTCTATGGGTTCGATATGGGCGCAAACATAGTTATCGATATTACCGATGCCGTGCAGGCAAAAAAGGTCTCTAATTCAGAAAAAAAAGGGGATATAAAGGAGCCTGCGGAGGCGGCAGCACAAGTGTTAACTAGTGGCCCTACAGTCAAGGTTCGTAGTGGGATCCATGATGATTATACGCGTATTGTTTTTGATTGGCCGAATAAAGTACCTTATCAGCTCAAACAGAAAACTGGGCAGGCAACAATTGTTTTCTCAAGTTCGGCTCGCCTTGACATTGGTAGCTTAAAACGCCGATTACCAAAACTAATCACATCTATTAATTCTGAAAGTACGGCAAACGGCGTTTTGGCGAAAATGGCCATACCAGATACGTCTCGTATTAGGCATTTCCTCTCCGGGCCTAAGGTGGTCGTTGATATCATGAAGCCTATTGCTGAGCCCTCATCACTTAAAAATGACAAAGCAGTGGCAGAGGGGGCTCAAAAAAAGGAGAGGAAACCGGATGTAAAACCTGATCCTAAACCAGCTAAAAAAGTCGCTCCAAAGCCCCCTGAAGCCCCAGTGCGGAAGCCTGTTGAGCAGGCCTCGTCTTCAGTAGTCCCATCATTATCCTCTCAAACGGGCAAGCCAAGAGCATTGAATCCCCCGAGTCGATCTAGAAAAAGTGATTTGGCCAAGAGTGAACAAAGGTCTCAGAGCATGGTTGCCAAGGTCAAGGTTGATGAAAACTCTGGTGATGTGAAAGGGGGCAGTCCCGCTAATTTATCCAATGTTGATGGCGGCGTAGATACAATTGGCATCCGTTTTGACTGGGATGAACCCGTTGCTGCAGCAATATTCAGGCGTTACGGTTACCTTTGGATTGTGTTTGACAAGAAAATAGATATGAACCTAGCTAACCTGAAAAGTGCTGCGGGGAATATCTTTCGTTCTATTGAACAAGTGCCAAATGACAAAGCTACTTTGCTGAGGGTTATGACAGTATCGGGCGTCAACCCGACCATAAAACGTGACGGTCTAGCTTGGGTTTTAGACTTTCGCCAGCAGCCAATTGTTCCAGCCATGACTATCGAAGTAACACCACAACCCAACTCACCCGTTGGCGCGCGACTTTTTCTTGCGGTAACAGAACCAGGAGAGGTGATCAGACTGACCGACCCAGAAATTGGAGATAGTTTAGTTGTTGTCCCAATTATACCCCTTGGGCATGGCATAGATAAACAGCATAACTATCCACAAGTACACATTCTGCCAAGTTCTCAGGGATTAGTCATGAAACCACGTGCAGATGACCTGCTTGTACGAACCTTACGCCAGGGTGTTTCGATGACAAGCGTTTCTGGTTTGAAAATTTCTAATGTTCCAGAAGCTCAATTGGTTTCTAACATACCAGGGGTTCAGTCTAATGAACAAGAAGAGGATAAAATCCCTGCATTTCGTGCCTTGTCGCGTTTGTTCGATCTTAAAAAGTGGCAAAAAACCAATCTGATTACGTTTGAAGAAGAAAAGCAAAAATACCAATTGGCAGCAGCCACTGCATCTTCGGGAGACAAGGAAGCCGCGCGTATGGACTTGGCTCGATTTTATTTTTCTAACGGATTTGGGGCAGAGGCATTGGGTGTTTTGAAAGTTGTTGCAGAAGAACGTCCGCAAATTGAAGATAGCCTTGAGTTTTATGGTCTCCGTGGTGCAATCAACGTTCTTATGGGGCGCTATGATGACGCGCGAGAAGAACTGGAACATAAAAGTTTAAACGGTAATGACGAAGCACGTTTCTGGCGTGCAGCCCTTCAGGCTTATGAGGGAGATCTGTTTGGAGCAGCGCCTAATCTACGCAGGGCTGCAGTTGTCATTCGGCCCTATCCGCCGGTTCTTAATATCCAGCTTGGCACACTCGTTGCTGAAGCGGCCGTTGAACTAGGTGACATAAGACGCGCCAAACAATACCTAAAGAGAACTATAGATGTGGGCCCGAATCCAGAGGAAATGAGTCAACTTCAGTATGTAGAGGGACGTGTATTGGAATTATCAGGTGACTTTGATGGTGCTGTAAGTAAGTGGGAAGAAGTTCAGAATGGCCCTCACCGACCAAGTCGTGCCAAGGCAGCTGTAGCACGCACTGAATTGCTTTTAGAACAAGAACTCATCGATGATTTTGGAGCTATTCAGGAATTGGAGAAGCTTCGTTTCGCATGGAGAGGCGACCGATTTGAATTTGATCTCCTGCGTCGCTTGGGGGACTTGTACATTGCTGTGGGTGATTACCGTAATGGCCTGCGGACTATGCGTCAGGCGGCAACTCATTTTAGGAATTATAAGGATGCAGCCGAAGTAACTCAAAAAATGATAGATTTTTTTGCGGGTCTTTACCTCGAAGACAAAGCAAATAGTATGTCCCCAATCACAGCTATTGCACTTTATGACGAATTTAAGGAGTTGACCCCTCCCGGTAAAAAAGGTGCGGAAATGGTTCGCCGCTTAGCTGACCGTCTAGTTGGTGTGGACCTTCTTGATCGAGCTGCCGAACTGCTCCAGGATCAGGTTGAATTCCGCCTGGATGGGGTTGAAAAAGCCCGCGTTGGTGCGCAACTTGCTCTAATTCATATTTTAGCTCACAATTTTGAAGATTCGACAAGAATACTTGACGGGTCCTCTGTTCAAGATATTTCCAAAGAGCTTGCAGACCAACGCCGTCATCTGCGCTCGCGTTCCTTAATGGGGCAGGAGCGTATTGAAGAAGCCCTTGCTTTGCTTAAACAAGACAAATCAATGGACGCTGATTTACTGCGTATGGAGATGTACTGGAATGACCATAACTGGGTTCAAGTTTCGCAAACACTCAATCGGATCTTACGAACCTATGAAGCCAAGGCCAATCAACCTTTGGATGAATTGCAAGCTCAAACTGTTCTTAATATGGGCATTGCCATGACATTAAGTGGAAATGAACGTGGAATTGAACGGCTTCGTCTTGATTATGGTGAAGCCATGGATGAGAGCCCTTTCCGTGATGCTTTTCGCTTGATCGCTAGCCCTGACACTTTTGGTTTGATCAGCTATACCTCTATTGCCGGCAAGGTTAAAGATGTGAAAAATTTTCAAACTTTCATGAGCGCGTATCAAGAACGCTTAAGAGTACGGAAGTTGAGTGAAATTAACTAATCCCCTGCAGGAAATAAATTCCAAAAAGGTTGTCCTGATCACTCCATGATTTTAATGTCTTGTATCCAGCGCGTTCAGCCAGTTCAATAAACTCATCCATCCCATATTTATATGAATTTTCTGTATGAATAGTTTCATTTTTCTTGAAAGAAATTGTCTCAGGCCCAAGCCTGACTGTTTGTTCTGAGAGACTTTTTAGATGCATTTCAACACGGCCAATTTCTGAGTTATAGAATGCCTCATGACAAAACTTATTTAAATTAAAATTTGCCCCTAATTCATTATTCAGGCGGGTTAGTAGATTCATGTTAAAGGCTGCAGTTACTCCTTTAGAGTCGTTGTATGCAGCATGGAGAATGCGTTCGTCTTTTTTCAAATCCAAACCAATGATCATAGATCCTCTTCGGCCAACTACTTTTCTTGTCCCCTGCAAAAAATCAATCGCACCGTCACTGGTGAAGTTGCCAATGGTTGAGCCAGGGAAGAACCCTACACGCATGCCATCACCAATCATTTCGGGGACACTAAAAGGATAGACAAAGTCTGCGGATACGGCATGAACCTTCAATTTTGGAAATTCATTCGATAAAGCTTTAGTGACTGATAGCAAGTGCTCTTTTGAGATGTCTACTGCTGTGAAAGATTCTGGTTCAATCAAAGCTTTGAGAATAATATGCATTTTCTCTGATGAGCCCGAGCCATATTCAATCATCTGGCACGCAGGGCCAATCAGTTTAGCGACTTCGCCTGCAATGGATTTCAGCAGAAGGGTCTCAGTACGAGTTGGGTAGTATTCAGGCAGTTGACATATTTGCTGAAAAAGGTCGGAACCTTTTTCATCATAAAAATATTTACAAGGCAATGTTTTTGGTTGTGCTAGCAGGCCTCTCAGAGCTTCTGACAACATCTCGTTATTATCTGGGCGATAATCTTTGAAGGACGCCACATCACTCATTTTACGGGCCTTTTGATTTTACAGGGTCTAAAGCCGCTAAAAACGTTCCAACGAGAGGGTTCAAAAAAATTACGATAAGTCCCATGCATCATGCGGCTACGAGTAGTCCATGCGCCACCTCTTAGAACTCGGGTTTTACCAAACATCATTTGTGAGTATTCCTTATACACATCGGGTGCAAAACCAGGGTAAGGGTTGAAAATATCAGCAGTCCATTCCCAGACATTGCCAAGCATTTGTCTGCAGCCGAATGCACTGTCTCCTCTGGGTAAGGCTGCTACATCTACACAGCCTAGCGCTCGGCCGTCAAGATTGGCTAGTGAAATATCTGGCTGGATACTTCCCCATGGATATTTCCTTTTTGTGCTTGCAAGGGTTCCATCCTTTGCAAATTCCCCTAAGGCGGCGACTTCCCATTCAACTTCTGTAGGTAGGCGCAATCCGGCCCAGTTGCAATAAGCGTTGGCCTCGTGCCAACTGATGTGACTTACAGGTTCGTTGAGGGGCAACGGGATCAGTTGATCAAAGCGACGCATCTTCCATCTGCCGCCGGGCTGATCAAACCAGTAGCCTGGGTGTTTTTGTTGATTTCCTTGCATTTTAGTCCAAGTTATTTTGTCCCACAGGTCCTTATTCCTGTACCCTCCATCATCGACAAAAATACTGAATTCTTTGTTAGTCACAGGTGCCTTCGCTATGGAAAATGGTTCAACGTTGACCTCATGTGAGAATTTTTCATTGTCAAATATAAATGTCGCCCCGGGACTTCCCCCTTGGTGGAAAGCGCCGCCTGGAATATCAACATATCCTGACAGTGGCCCTGCTGAACGTTCAGCAGTCATATTTTTTGCGATAGCGAACTCCGGAGTTGGGTAAGCAAGAGTCTGTCTAGCCCAAGTAAAGGCTTCTGTATGCATGTCCTCATGAAATACACCAAACTGAAACATGAAGCTGTCTTGTTTGCTAGCCATACTATCTTCATTGTTTTGTTCAAGATGTTCACACAACTTATCCAGAACGTTGCGCATATAGGTTAATGTTTCATTTGTTGATAGTAATGGCAGATCCCAACGGGTGTCATGAGTAACCGTTATGGAATCGTAAAGTTCATCAGCTCTAGTACCGAGGAGGCTCTCGTGGCCGTACATCTGACGCAGAATGAAGTATTCATAAAAATAGGCAACATGACCTATTTCCCAACGCAAGGGATTCACGGTTGCAATTTGAGGCCCCATAAGTTGTTTTTCGTCAAGCCCGGATACTAATTCCAAAGTTCGCAATCTCGCATCTTGCAAAATGGTAGTTAAATGTGTCGTACTGATCGTTGCAGCCATTCACCGCTCCTAAGGAATCTATCTAATTGGAAATTAACTTGATTACACCGGCAAAGAAACACTCAAGAAACGGAAATCGCACAAGTGCAATCCGTTGGGCAGGTTTTTTGCGCGAAAATGGCCATAAAGTTAAAATTAACACAAAATATGATGGTTCGCCATGTGATTTAATGATTGCTCTGCATGCCTGGCGTGCGGCCCCGGCGATAAATCTATACAGATCACGCTACCCTAATGGACCGCTTGTAGTTGCCCTTGGTGGAACAGATGTAAATACATTTCTCAATAGTGAGGCTAAAACCACCCTTAATTCTATGGAACATGCTGATGCTCTTGTTTGTCTGCATGGCCAGGTAGGTGAGAAATTACCAAAACATCTAATCAAGAAATTATATGTAATTTATCAGTCAGCTAAGCCGCTGCCGTCTCCTCGAAAATTGTCAAAGCGTAACTTCGATATCTGTGTGATTGGGCACCTTCGACAAGAGAAAGATCCCCTGCGTGCAGCTCTTGCGGTTAGGTTGCTCCCGAAGGCATCTCGTGTGCGTTTGTTGCATCTGGGTAAAGCACATAATAATGATTGGGCGCTTGCGGCTATCAAGGAGCAATCACAAAATTTCCGTTATCAATGGCTCGGCGACGTTCCAGGCTGGCGGGTGCGCCGTGAATTAGCCAAAACTTGTCTTATGGCACTTACATCTACTCAGGAAGGTGGGGCCAATGTCATTTCTGAGGCCATTGTTGCAGGAGTGCCCATAGTCGCTTCAAATATACCAGGTAATACTGGTTTGCTTGGCATGGACTATCCTGGTCTGTACCCTTTGGGTGACGAACATGCTTTGGCTGAAATATTTACACAGGCTGAAAATGATCCGGTTTTTTTAAAGCGGTTGGAAAAGGCCTGTAATCTACTGCGGCCTAAATTTTTACCAAAATCTGAATCTGATAAATGGAATAATCTGATCACGCATGTAGCGTCACAGGCTCAAGGTCGCTTCCAGCCTTCTTGACCGTTCCAATTATCACTGATTTGGAATAACCCAGCGCTTTTAATTTGTTGATGCAATCACTGGCTTTTTCAGTTGGAAGGCTGGCTAGCAATCCGCCAGATGTCTGCGGATCGAAGACTAAAGGATATAGTTCGCTACTAGCCGCTTCCTCAATATTGCGAATGGCCCGACGCAAGCGAACGTTAGCAGGCTGCAGGGTACTAAGAATTCCCAAACGGACTGTTTCTAATGCTCCGTCCATGATTGGAAGAGCGCTTAGGTTTATTTCTACATCCACACCGGAGGGCTTAATCATCTCTATCATATGACCAAGTAGACCGAATCCTGTAATATCTGTGCAGGCGGTTGCCCCATGTTCAAATAGGCAGTCTGCCGCCGACCGGTTGGATAGGATCATTGAACTAAGTGCTTCGTCGATCCATCTTCCTTTAGCCTTTTGCTGCATGTCGGCAGCAAAAAGTGTTCCCGTGCCTAATGGCTTGGTTAAAATTAGCACCTCTCCTGGCTGCATGCCACCTTTACGTAAAATTCTGTTTTTATCAACCAACCCATTGACGGAAAAGCCCAGGGCTAGTTCGGTCCCTTCACTGGTGTGGCCGCCAACTAGGGCAGCATTTGCATCTTTAAGCATTTCCATGGCCCCAGCCATTAATTGACGCAATGTCTCTTCAACCTTAGTCTCAATACCATAGGGAACTGTGGCAATGGCAAGTGCAGATTGGGCCTCAGCTCCCATAGCAAAGATATCGCTGAGACTGTGATTGGCAGAAATTTTCCCAAACAGGTATGGGTCATCAATGAAAGATCTGAAGTAATCAACCGTGTGGACTATCACCTTGCCTTGTGGGACTTCGACCACAGCCGCGTCATCTGGATCTTGTAGACCGATCAGAACGTCATCCCTAGGCGTAGGTTTAAGCTCGGATAGTGCTCTATTCAAAACACTAGCCCCAACCTTGGCTCCGCAGCCGCCACAGCGCATGGCGATGTTGGAAATTTCTTTTATGGTGCTGGACTTTGCCAGTGCTGGGTCAAATGTCAGGGTTTCGTCTTGAGACATTTTAGGAAGAACACTAAATTTGTTGATAAAACGCCGATCAATCCAGTCCTTCCACAACCACAACCATTTACCACCAAGTGTAAAGGCTCCTCTGTTGGCGACGCAGTATTTATCACCGGAAGAAACTAGCGCGAGAACCAACTTTTGAGGGCTAAAAGGCTTCGGGCTTTTATTTAATAATACACGCCGTAGGTTTTTGCCAAGGGCGGTGCCCTGACGTACCGCAAAGACGCCTGCTTTGGGCCGTGGATGGTTGATCACATGGGCAATATCTCCGGCAGCAAATATCTCAGGGTGATTGAGAACTTGCAAGGTATCTTCGACTTTTACAAATCCATTTTCATCAACCTCAAACCCTGAATCACCAAGCCAGGTCTCCGCCTTTGCGGCAGTAACGAATAGGACTTCACTAAGCTCAAGCCGTGTAGCGTCAGACAGTAATAAAATACCATCCTTGATCTCAGTAGCTTCGACTCCCTTATGTAAAATAACGTTACGCTTTTTTAGAATATGCTCAAAGCGTTCCCCAACGCTGACTGGGAACCCTGGTAAAATCCGTTTGGACTTGCTTACAAGATGAAAAGTCAGATTTTCTGAACTGCGGCCCAGTTCACGCAGGGTATTTTGCAGGCGAAACTGGGCAGCTAGTAGAAGTTCAACTCCAGCTGCTCCAGCTCCAACGACGCCAATTTGGTGTGATCCTGGATTTTCAATTATGCGTTTTAGTAATCTGTCCCAACGATCGACAAAGCGGCTGATGGGTTTTACTGGGGTGGCAAAATTTTCGGCGCCCGGCACCACATCAATACGTGGGGTTGAGCCTATGTTAATAGATAGCAAGTCGAAGGGCACTGGCGGGCGGCCATTGCATAAAACAGTTTTATTTTTATAGTTAATTTTTATAGCTTCATTATGAAATAGTCGTGCTGAAGCAAATTTTGATAGCGGACGAAGATCAATATGCACCTCGTCATAGTTATAGTGTCCAGCAACTAAGCCTGGCAGCATGCCTGAATAGGGTGTGTGAATGTCCTTGGCAATAATTGTCAGACGAACACCGGGTATGGGGTTCATACCAAAGCTTTTGATCACGGCAACATGGGAATGCCCCCCACCGATAAGCACCAGGTCTTTTAAAACGGCCTGCTGTGCAGGTTTCATAATTCTGGTTCCTTGTCAGCTTCATAAAATTTCACGGCGTCCGTATTAACCGACCCTGTGATGAGTTTCAAGCGTATCAGACAGCAATGCAAACATTGCCTCAGCTTTTTCAAGCTTTGTGGGTTTAGATTAAAATAGCATCTAGTCTAAAATATCAGAAGTGAACAAAACTATCCACGCACCCAGCCACCCAATATTCCTGCCATGATCGTGTGCCCCGTATTTTGTAGAAATTGGTCTCCAAATATAGTCTGTGTTGAATAGTAGTACTGTCATGGGCAGAGATTTATGCAATTTAACCTATAACGAGCGGTTCAAGCATATAGGGGTAGTCGCCAAATTCGTTCAATACCTTCCAGCGGTCCAAAAGGCCGGCGTGGAATATTCTGTAGGCCTCCCGTTTACTAAGCTGGTCTGGATTTAAGTTCAAATGCTCCAGCATTGCCTTCTCAAAATCCATCATACCCCCTATCAGGGGCTTAATCTCTTTAAGGTCGCTTTTAAATTTTTCTTTATTGCTCTCAAGGTACCCAAAACGAACGCTGAAGGGGGTAAAAAGAGTCCTTAAAATAAACTGATCACTTTCGCTGAGTATGGAAGCGGTTGTTTTATGAGTTGTTGTGTCACAAAAAGCAGACATAGCCTTATCTTGAGCGTAATCGGGGCTAGATGGGTCTCCCCACCATTTTTTGCCTTGCGCCGTCATCTCGTAAAGGGTTGGGCTGACCTCGATGCCAAGCCAGTTGCACAATGCTTTTAAAGTAGCGTCATGGCGATATTTTATGTCTTCAAGGCGGACTCCAACAGACACAGTGGTGCGAAAAAAAACCTGATCAATGTCAAATAGCAAGGTCAAGATACGAAATACGCATTGTTCATAATTGTTTTCATTAATGAAGCTGCGTATCCATGATTGACAGTTCTCCAAAGGCTCGCGGACCATCATCAAAATTCGTGCTCCTTTGGCGTAACGGAGGAAATTGGCCTGGGCGTAGTGATCTGGGTTATGAATATGGTAAAAGCATAGGTGCTTGTTAGTTGCTTGTCCCTCGTTCAGTTTAGTCAACTCCTCGTATGTTGAGTGGGCAACTAGTAAAAACGACATTGGGTCGATACAATCCAAACCCTCCATAATGTTTATTGCTAGGCTGCAGAATTTTTCAGTGTCGACTGAAAGGTATTCGTTGCGTTTTATTCCGAGGGTCGTCATTCCCTCTTTCTCTCCTATCTTGGAGTGGTCTTCACCAATTTTGCTTGGAACTGGTTTTGGATTGCGAGCATCAAATAGTACGGCAAATTCATTAGTAAATTTCCGTGGCAACCCTCTCCAACCATCAATAGAAAGTTTTTCCCAGACACCTTTATTGAAGTAGCCGGAAAGATAAATACTTGGCAGGGTCGATATTTCAGGGTGGTTGTCAACGAGGCTATGCAACAGACCTGTTCCGCTACGTCCAAAATGTAACAATGCTACCACCCCCTCTGCTAATTGTGCTGTGTTGGATTGCAGATTTTCAAGATTGTTTATGGGGATTGTTTGATCACTTTTGGCAGGCAAGCTGGCGATTGCTCTTTTTAAGCTTTCGTCAGCCTGGTGTGGCCTGAAACAATCAAGATAGAGTTGTAGAAATGCAAATTCGTTGCTGGCTTGGGTATATTCGTTTAGTTTTGTGTGATCGTCATCACCCTGTGACTGCAATGCCTTGGTCAGGTATTTTATGTTATTCCATACTTCCACGTAATTAGGCCTGATTTCTAGCGCATTATGATAGCTAGCCTTTGCCTCATTCAGCATTCCTATTTCCCGGTATGCACCACCAAGGTTATAGTGGGCTTCTGCATAATCGGGTTTTATGGAAATAGCCTTGAGGTAGTTTCCCACGGCTTCGTCATATCTCTTAAATTTGAAAAGTACATTACCCAGGTTTGAGTATGATTCTGCATGATTGGGATCACTAGAAAGGGATTCAATATAACTTCTTTCAGCTTTTTTAAGCATTCCTAGTGCGCTGAATGCAACTCCAAGATTGTAGCTGGCTATTGCGTAATCGGGCTTGATTGCAAGAGCCTCTTGGTATTTTTCTGTAGCAGTTTCATGCTCTCCCTGTTTAATTAAGGAATTGCCAAGTTCAAAAAAAGCTTTGCAAAGATTATTTTGGGCCATCTTATAATTGGGCTTGATGTCGAGGGCAATTTTGTAACTATCGATAGCGTCTTGAAACCGATCAAGATCAATATAAGCATTGCCAAGATTATTTAAGGCCTCAGGGAAATTGGAATGCGCTTTCAGGGCCTTGGATATTAAGTCAATAGCAAGGTCAATATTGCCTGCCTGATGGTTTATCACACCAAGTAAATGTAGTGCGTCGGGATTGTTGGGCTCAGCTTGCAATATTTCATTATAAACAATCTCAGCCTGAGAAAGCCTCCCAGCTATATGATGCTGCTGAGCCAAAAGTAAAAGTGACTTTCCCTGTTTTTTAGATGTGTCTACACTGGACATTCTATATTCCGAAACTTCTTACTAGCGATCCAACTACCATGTACCAGCCGTCAACCAGTACGAAGAAGATGATCTTGAAGGGTAGCGCAATGATGATTGGCGGCAGCATCATCATACCCATGCTCATCAACACTGAGGCGACGACCATATCGATGATTAAAAAAGGAATGAATATTAAAAAGCCGATCTCGAATGCCCGCCTTAGTTCGCTCAGCATGAAGGCGGGGATCAAGATACGCAGAGGGGTATTGTCACGTACCTCCTGATCCGGGACTTGTGCAATATCGGCAAATAACGCCAGATCACGTTCACGAACATAGGTCATCATGAATCTTTGAACTGGTTCGACAGAACGGTTGAAGGCCTCAAATTCGTCAATCTGTTCGTTGATCAGAGGCTGAATACCCTTGTCGTAGGATTCCTGAAAAACCGGCATCATGATAAAAATTGTTATAAAAAGGGCTAGTGAAATTAAAACTTGGTTCGGGGGAGTCTGCTGAGTACCTAGTGCCGTTCGCAGGAACGATAATACTATTACTATTCGTGTAAACGATGTCACCATGATCAATAGTGATGGTGCTAGGGAGAGCACTGTTATAAGGGCAATTAACTGAACGATTGTACTGGTTGTCGAGCCACCCTGACCGAGATCAAGCGATAGGGCCTGAGCCATTGCACTACCAGTAAAACAAAGAAATATAATTGTGAATAGACCGGTGCTTATGGAAGCCAAAATCAGAAGTTTGCGTCGGCTCATGTTTTTTTATCCTTTTTGGTGTTTTCGCTCGGTGACTCCAAGACTTCTGGCAGGGATAGTTTATGATCGGACTCATGAGTATCACTTCCCATTTTACGGTCGTGTTTGCTCACTTGGGCTGTGTTGTTAAGGGCTCCAGAAAACGTATTTTTTGGGGGTGTTATGCAGCTTTCTACCAACAGCTCCGTTGTTGGCCCCAACAACAGCAGGTGTTCGATATTGTCGCGGCGGATCAGCACCATGCGGCGCTTGCCATCAACATTCAAGCTTTCAAGAATGCCTAAACGTCGTTGTTTAGAGTTCCTGGGATTACTGGGCAGTCCGAAGCCAAAACGCCTAGCAGCAACCGTGGTTAGTGCTATCAACGCCATAACAAAGATAAAAGCAAAAACGAATTTTATGTAGTCAGTCAGGTTCAGATCAATACCATCCATGGTGGGTTAACTTTCTTTATCGTCGAGGCCATAGGCATCTATGGCGAGTTTGGTGTTGTCTTTAATGGAGGACCTCTCAGCTTTTTTGTAGAGGGAGGTTATTTCGTCATTTAAGCTGTTCAAATCTTTAACAATAGAAATCAAAATACCCTGAATATCATCTTTCTGTCCTAAATCAGTTGTCTCAGCTTTTTTGCAAAGGACGCTGACTTTATGTTCTAACTTGGAGAGGTCTATGCTCTTGTTTTCGCCCATCAGGCGTCGGGCTGTCGCGATTAACGAGGAAACTTTCTCAGCTTCTTTTCTAATTTCATCTGGGATTGATGCGTTCATGAGGTTTCCTTGGGTTCGTAGCTGTTGTTGTTTTTTGGATTTTGAGGATCAATGTGTGTATCTTCGTGCAATTTCTCTTTCATTAAATTAGGTACGTTGCCGTTGGCTCTGTACACATAGGTAAGAATTTCAGCGACCGCAGCAAAGGCATTGATTGGTATTTCACTATTGATGTCGATGGCGCTAAGCATTTCGGCAAGGTCTGCATCCTCACGCACTTTGATACCACGATCAAAAGCGATTTGTAGTATTTGCTCTGCAACTTTGCCACGTCCTCCAGCAACGACTTTTGGTGCACATTCAGCTTCAGAATCGTATTCAAGCGCTACTGCCACTGTGTCAGCACGGCTATGGTCCTTGCGGACCGTATCGGTTTCGCTTTCACTTGGCGTTGGCCCCGGAAGAGCCCGCGTATCATTGTCCTTGGTGTTTGACAAAGTATTCAAACCACTAAATGCAATCTGCTTTTTATTAAATACAGACTGGTATTTTAACCCAAATATTCCCAACGATAATATTGAGCCAACATGGCTAATATATAGTTAAGGGAAAAATTGACTTGAAATTTAGACAAACATAATACGGTTCTAAATGGAAAATCATTCCAAACGTTTACTCAATCTTAAGTCTTCAGTTGCGATACTGTATTACGTTATGGGTTAATTCCTTGGTTGGGACCGGGATTTTTTTTAGTAAAAGTGGTAGGCGCTTTAACAATGGATTTCAACAAAATGTCACTGTTTGGAATGGTCAAGAGCAAGCTGACTTGGCTTGGTCAGCGTCAGGAGGTTCTGGCTCAGAACATCGCAAATTCCGATACGCCAAAATATCGCGCTAGTGATCTTAAACCCTACGATTTTGATGAACTAGTGCGTAAGGAAGCTGGTCAACTAAATATGGTCGCAAATGACCCAAGCCACCTTCCAGGCAGGCGTCGGCGTATTCGTGACTATGCTTCGATTGTCGAGCGCAGACCATTTGAGACCATGCCTAATGGGAACGCCGTGGTTTTGGAAGAGCAAATGGCCAAGATTAATGAAACGCAAATCAATCATAATCTGATGACACAGCTTTACAAGAAACACCTTAGTATGATCAGAGTGGCCATTGGCAGTGGCAAATAGCATACATTAAAGATTTTGGTGCCAAGGGAAAATAATGGACGATATTTATAAAACAATGCGGATTTCATCTGCAGGGATGCGAGCCCAAGGAACACGTTTACGAGTGATTTCAGAAAATATTGCAAATGCGGGCTCACTGCCTTCGGCACCGGGTGAGCTCCCATATAGGCGTAAAGTTATTACTTTTAAAAATAGTTTAGATAGGGCAATGGGACTTGATACGGTTCGTACGAATAAAGTTGTCGAGGACAAGTCTGAATTTGTCAAAAAATTTGATCCCAATCATCCAGCTGCGGATCAAGACGGTTATGTGCAGACGCCAAACGTTAATACTTTAATAGAAATGATGGATATGCGAGAAGCGCAACGTTCGTACGAGGCTAATCTTAATGTTATTAAATCGTCAAAAGCCATGCTCAGCAGCACCATCGACGTTCTGCGCCGTTAAAAGCGCGTTTTTAAGATAACAGGAGTAAGAATATGGCAATCGTCCCCCTACAAAGTGCGGCCAATGCCGCTTCAGCTTATGCCAAAGCACCTCAGGGTGTGGGCTCTGGACTTGATGCTCGCGATACCCAGTCCAGTCCGTTTGCTAACTTACTCAAAGGCGCTGTGGAACAGGCCGTGACCGTACAAAGGCAAAGCGAGGCGATCTCCGTAGCCGCAATTGCTGATAATGCGGATATGAGTAAGGTGGTTACGGCTGTGGCCGAGGCAGAGGTTACTTTGCAGGCAGTTACCGTTATTCGCGATAAAATTATTGAGGGCTACAGGGAAATCCTTCGTATGCCGGTTTAGGTAAAAATTATGGACGAAGTGGCTGTCCTTGAAGTTGGGCGAGATGCTCTTGTCGTAATACTCAAAACTTCCGGCCCCATCATGATGGTGGGATTAATATTAGGCATGATTATCGCATTGTTTCAGGCCCTGACTACGATTCAAGAAATGACACTAACTTTTGTTCCAAAAATCATAGCCATTTTTATCTCAATAGTCATATTTCTACCATTCATGATGACTACGGTTATTGAATTCGCCTATACCTTGTTTGATAGAGTTTCTAATATTGGATAACTGGAAATGCTTTCGGACATAATCCAGCTTAACCTTTTTGCTTTTTTTATTCTTTTTGCACGTATTGGTGCGGTCTTTATGCTGATGCCGGGCATAGGCTCGGGTTATGTGCCGGTCAATATCCGTCTGGTCATCGCCCTTGCTCTCGCTTTTATCATCACGCCTTTGTTAAAAGATGGCTTGCCAATCATGCCGGAATCTCAGATTGATTTGATGTTATTGCTTCTCAGTGAGGTTATTGTTGGTGTTTTTATTGGCATTGTGGCGCGAATATTAATTAGCGCCCTGCAAACTGCGGGAACTTTGGTAGCGTTATTTGCTTCTCTCGCCAACGCCATGATCCGAGACCCCATCGCTGAACAGCAAAGCTCCTTGATTTCTACTTTCTTGAGTATGCTGGGTATGGTCTTGATTATAGTTACTGATCTGCATCACCTCATGATCAGAGGCATCGTCGAGAGCTATAGTCTTTTCCAGGTTGGTCAGCCGTTGTTGTTTGGGGATTTCTCTGAGGTGTTGGCACGTAGGGTTGCAGACAGCTTTGTACTTGGTGTCCAATTGGCTTCACCGTTTATGCTTGCAGCCTTGGTTTACTACATTGGACTTGGTATTTTGGGCCGATTGATGCCAGTACTTCCAGTATTTATTGTCGGTATGCCCTTGCAGATCGTCGGCCAGATTGGTTTTCTTGCTATTACTTTGTCGGCGTTAATGATGTACTTTCTCAGAAGATTCGAAGAATCTATTATCGTATTCTTGGAGCCTTAAATAAATGGCTGATGAAGACGACTCACAAAAAACAGAAGATCCGACTGATAAACGCAAAGCTAAGTCAAGAAGCGATGGAGAAGTAGCACAATCCCAGGAAATAAAAAGTTGGATGTCTCTAATTGGTGGCGCCTTTGCATTGCTTGTTCTGGCCCCTGGCGTTGCGACGGATATTCGTCTTATCACCTTTAAGTTTATAGAATCACCAGAAAAAATCTCGCTAGATTTAAAACATCTACAATTTATATTTGCAGAGGTCATACTTGAAACAGCCATTGCTGTGGCCCCCGTCTTGTTGCTGTTAATGTTACTGGCTTTTGTTGCTAATGTGGCTCAGACAGGTTTTGTGTGGGCGCCGAAGAAGATCGTTCCAGAATTTAAAAAAATAAGTCCCAAGGCCGGACTCAAGCGAATGTTTTCGCTGCACTCTATTGTTGAGCTAATAAAAGGTGTGCTGAAGCTGGTTCTAGTCACTTTTGTTGGAATGACAGTGGCAGCTCCATTTATGACAGATATGAGCCTATTCATTGATCGTTCCGTTGGCGATATGTTGGATCGCCTTCTTGTTATTTCAGTTTGGTTTACCCTGGCTGCAGTTGGGGTGATGACAGCAATTTCTGCTCTTGATTACTCTTATCAAAAAGCTAAAAGCATCAAGCAACAGAAAATGAGCAAGCAAGAAATTAAAGATGAGAATAAACAGTCAGAGGGTGACCCTCAGGTAAAGGCGAGGATTCGCCAGATCAGGACCGAGCGAGCCCAGCAAAGAATGATGGCTTCAGTCCCAGATGCCGATGTCATAGTCACCAACCCTACTCATTACGCCATTGCACTGAAATATAAGATGGAGGAAATGCAGGCCCCTATTCTAGTTGCCAAAGGTATTGATGAAGTGGCTGCAAGAATTCGTGAGTGTGGTGAAGATAACGACATCCCTATCGTTGAAAACCCTCCACTAGCCCGTGCTCTTTTTGCTACTGTGGAGATTGATGAAGAGGTGCCAGCAGAACATTACATGGCGGTTGCCGAGGTTATAGGCTATGTCATGCGTATGCGCGGTGAATTGCCACCGCTGCAAACTGAACAAAAACCACAAGATAAATCGACGTGACAGATAGCCCTAAAGCACCCAACTTTTCGAGTAAAAAAAGCCCTGATAAGTGGGGTCTGAATGTTATGCAAAGACCTGCTTTGCAGGGATTGGCTCTTGCTGGGATTTCAGCACTTACTGCTGTTGGGACTGCAAATACTACAGGCACTGATTCCATTGCCCTAGCACTACTTGCGGGTGCTACGCTGAGTGGCTCTGTTGCTGCATTTTATAGGTCTTTCCGCGGTGCTTCCCTAAAAACTATAATTGCCTGCGCTATTGATAGTAATAACGAGGCAGTCTTCATTACTGCCCTTCCGGTAAATTACGAATCAACATTTATTTTTACTAACCAGGCGTTCAAGGTGCTTTTTCCTGCATCCGAAGGCACACGTGCTTTTAATTCTTTGAGTGCCCTGAGCAAAATCTTTGATGATGAGGAGGTTGCACTTGACGAGCTGACCCGCTTGCAGCTGACGGCTAATGCCGGGGGCATCGATCATAGTGAACTTTCCATCATTGGTGCATTGGGCATGAGCGAATGGCGTCGCCTATCCGTCCAGCCTTTTCAGGTGCCGGGCAAACGTGTTAATTTCGTCTTGTGGCGAGCGAGAGATGTAACCTCCCAGCACGAAATGGATGAGGCACGCCGTCTGGAAGAAAAAACCCTTGCCGATTTTTTGGATAACCTACCTGCTGGATTTTTCTCTGCTGACGCTGAGGGTAACATCCTTTATGCCAATAATAAGTTTGTTGAATGGCTCGGGGTTTCTGGTGAGGAATTGCGCGCACGTGGTTTGCGCTTCGCCGATTTTGTTGTAGCTGGAAGTGCCGATGCCGCATTTGGGGCACCTGAATCTGGGGTTAGTGGTGACGTCACCTTGCGTGGGCCCAGTGGCAGCCTGTTTAAGGCCTGTTTAGTACAGTCGGAACATCTAGATGACAATGATCAGATGAAGTATAGCCGCTCAGTATTGCTGAGGGATTTGACCTGGCGCGGCGAAGTGGGTGTACAAGGTATGCCCACATCCAGCGGCTCCGGTAATGGTCACAAGTTACGCTGGCTTTTTGATGAAGCGCCCGTGGGTATTGTCTTACTGGATTTACAGGGAAATGTAACGGAGTCCAATCGTGCCTTTTTAAAGTTACGAGGCATCCATCAAGATACAGTTATCGGTAGGCCTTTTAGCGAACAAATAAGTAAAGAAGACCGTGGAGATGTAGCGGCTCAGTTGTCAAAAGTGGTAATGGGCATTATGCCTGCCTCTCACCTGGAAGTTCGTATGACAGCTATGGGTGAACGAGAATTAATGGCCTCGCTATACGCGAGTCGTCTTGAAGATGACAGTGGCGAAGTTTCCGGACTAGTTTTGCATTTCATAGATACTACGGAACACAAAAATTTGGAGATACAGTTTGCTCAGTCTCAGAAAATGCAGGCTATTGGACAACTTGCTGGGGGCGTAGCACATGATTTTAACAATCTCCTGACGGCTATGATTGGGTTTTCCGACCTGCTGCTGTCTCGCCATGGGCCTGATGATCCATCGTTCTCCGATATCCAGCAGATCAAACAGAACGCCAATCGAGCTACTAACCTTGTGCGTCAGTTGCTAGCTTTTTCACGCCAGCAAGAATTGAAGCCCGTAGTGCTAGATGTTACCGAGGCTTTGGCTGACCTCTCCAATTTGCTCGGTCGACTAATTGGTGAAAACATTGAGTTGCAAATTGATCATGACCGGGATCTATGGTTGATTAGGGTTGATAGAGGTCAGTTCGATCAGGTTATCATAAATTTGGCCGTTAACGCCCGCGACGCTATGCCTGGAGGCGGAAGCGTCTCTATACGCACGGTTAACACCAACGTTGAGCAATCTGTTCAACGCGGTCATGATGTTATGAAGGCGGGGGACTATGTACTTATTGAAGTCGCCGACACGGGAACCGGCATTGCAAAAGAAAACCTTTCGCGTATCTTCGAGCCATTTTTCTCCACTAAGGAAGTAGGGGCTGGGACCGGCCTCGGCCTATCTACGGTTTACGGCATTATCCATCAGACTGGTGGATATATTTTTGCAGATAGCGCGCCGGGCGATGGAACGACTTTTACTATCTATTTGCCACGTCACGAAGAAGGTGAAGAAGTAATGTTAGAGATTGGGCCCAAGCCGTCCTTTAAACCTGATGTGATTGAAGTTACTCCAATTATCTCGCCAACCTCTCAAAGTGTTAAAAACATCGAAACTGATCTGACTGGTGAGGGAACAGTACTATTGGTTGAAGACGAAGACGCTGTTCGTATGTTCGGCGCTCGGGCACTTAAAAACAAAGGTTACAAGGTACTCCAGGCGAGTAATGGTGAAGAGGCACTTGAGGTCATTAACAACGGTTCAAACCAAAAGATTGATCTGATAATTTCTGACGTGGTCATGCCCGGCATGGACGGCCATACTCTAGTTCAGTTGGTTCGCCATGAAATGCCAGATATCAAGATTATTCTTATGTCTGGCTATTCAGAGGAAGTTTTTGCAGACAATGTAGAGCGAGACCCAGGCATTCACTTCTTGACCAAACCCTTCAGCTTGAAAGACTTAGCTGGGAAAGTTAAAGACGTTATGCAGGATTAGGATTGCGATTCAGCATCGTAACTCCAATACTTGAAATATCATATAATTTTACTGTCGTTTACACATAAACAGAAATTTGTTCTTTTCTATCTATGGAAACTCGTTTTTTAGTGTTATCCATTTAATGATATTTATCGTGTCTGCGAATCGTTGCCAAGTAATAATATATTGTTTGTTTATGCCTCATTTTATCGTTCGTAGATATTGAAACTTAAAGTGAACATAGTCAAAAAAGACGTTTGTTAACAATTGCTTGAAGAAATTGCTTGTAAAAAAGAACAAAACATGTACATAAAGGATGAATTGCATCGCATTTAACCCTGTGGAATAAGAGAGTAAGAGCAATGGGAAATCCCGCACTGAAGCTCGTGGAAAAAGAAAATATGAATAAAGATAAGGCGCTCGACGCCGCATTGGGGCAGATTGAACGTGCCTTTGGCAAGGGCTCCGTAATGCGCCTAGGCCAGCGCGAGACAGTTGAAACAGAAGTGATCTCTTCAGGCTCTATTAGCTTGGATATCGCCTTGGGTATTGGTGGTTTGCCACGTGGTCGGGTTATTGAGGTTTATGGTCCGGAAAGCTCTGGCAAGACAACTCTGGCTCTGCATGCAATTGCCGAGGCCCAGAAGCTTGGCGGTACATGTGCCTTTGTTGATGCGGAGCATGCGCTTGACCCTGCTTACGCTGAAAAGCTCGGCGTTAATATTGACGAGTTGCTTCTTTCCCAGCCTGACGGAGGAGAACAGGCTCTTGAAATTACTGACACTTTGGTACGTTCAGGTGCAGTAGATGTATTGGTTGTGGACTCTGTCGCAGCTTTAGTACCCCGGGCTGAACTTGAAGGTGAGATGGGCGATCATCATGTGGGTCTCCAAGCCCGACTGATGAGTCAAGCTTTGCGGAAGCTGACTGGCTCTGTGTCTAAATCAAATACTATGGTTATATTCATCAACCAAATTAGGTTAAAAATTGGTGTAATGTTTGGTAATCCGGAAACTACTACCGGTGGTAATGCCCTAAAATTTTATTCATCCATCCGTATGGAAATACGCCGTATCGGAGCTATTAAGGATCGGGATGAAATTGTCGGCAACCAGACACGTATCAAGGTTGTTAAGAACAAGCTTGCACCGCCCTTCAAGATGATCGAATTCGATATTATGTACGGTGAAGGCTTCTCTAAGACTGGTGAACTGATTGATCTTGGCGTTAAGGTTGGGATTATTGAAAAATCGGGTTCTTGGTTTTCATATGGATCAGAACGTATTGGCCAGGGACGTGAAAATGCAAAGAATTATATGAAGGAAAATCCGGAAGTTGCTAGCGCTATTGAAGAGGCAATTCGAAGAGAATCTGGCCTCATCAGTGAAGAAATGCTTGTCGAAGCTAAAGATAGAGCTGAAGTACAAGATGAAAATACTTCTGAAAACGTAGCCGAAAACGCGCTTGAGGATAACCTTTCGAAAGTTACTGACTAAACCTTATACCCAAGTGAAAACTACGTTACCGAGGGGGGGGACGCCTTGATTACCATATCATCAGTAAAGAACGTGGCCTTTTAATGTGAAGGCTACGTTTTTTGCAACTCAGGGCTTCTTGACAAGCTTCTGTAAGGCCCTACATTTGCCGTCATGAAAACAGTCAATGATATACGTTCGGCTTTTGTCGACTATTTTGTGGCCAATGGTCACAGAGCTATTTCCTCTGGTCCTCTTGTGCCTTTGAATGATCCAACGCTGATGTTCACAAACGCAGGTATGGTTCAATTCAAAAACGTCTTCACAGGTATTGAGCCACGGAACTATTCAAGGGCAGTAACCTCGCAGAAGTGCGTGAGGGCTGGAGGTAAACATAACGATCTTGAAAATGTTGGCTACACGGCTCGCCATCATACTTTTTTTGAAATGCTAGGTAATTTTTCATTTGGTGATTATTTCAAAGATGAAGCGATTATGTTGGCTTGGAATTTTATTACTAAAGAATTAGGCCTGCCAAAAGATAAGCTTTTGGCAACGGTCTATGCCGAAGACGATCAAGCATTTGATCTTTGGAAGAAAATTGCGGGACTTCCAGAAAACCGAATCATCCGCATCTCTACGTCAGATAACTTCTGGGCAATGGGAGAAACTGGACCATGTGGTCCGTGTTCTGAAATTTTCTATGATCATGGCGATCATATCCCTGGTGGACCTCCTGGTAGCGAAGACGAGGACGGCGACAGATTTATTGAAATTTGGAATTTGGTGTTTATGCAATATGAACAGCAAACTTCTGAAATGCGTGCCGTGCTTCCGAAGCCGTCCATTGACACAGGGATGGGCCTTGAGCGTATTTCAGCGGTGATGCAGGGCACTTACGATAACTATGAAACAGACATGATGCAGGCACTTATTCAAACCTCAGCGGCTGTATCTGACACAGATGCAGACGGTGAATACAAGGTGTCCCACAGGGTAATTGCGGATCATTTGCGCGCAACATCCTTTCTAATTGCAGATGGCGTGATGCCCTCCAACGAGGGTAGGG
>Ga0209631_10000523_pt1 | contig 52371 bp, 41 predicted proteins | sample COG_08_FD_184752 | JGI IMG/M metagenome (GOLD analysis project Ga0209631, IMG submission 184752) | Pelagic Microbial community sample from North Sea - COGITO 998_met_08 (SPAdes) (version 2) | ecosystem: Environmental > Aquatic > Marine > Neritic zone/Coastal water | place: Helgoland, sampling... | reverse complement strand
ATAAGTGGCGCCGCCTACTCGTCGAGACCGAACCTCTACAGTCGGCTTAATATTCTCAAGTGCCTCATGAAATACCTCGACTGGAGCCCTTTTTAGCTTCCCTTCCACGCGCTCAAACGCACCATATACAATACCTTCTGCAATTGATTTTTTGCCATCAATCATGAGGTTATTCATAAACTTGGACAGTACACGATCTCCAAACTTTGGGTCGGGTAAAATATCTCGTTTTTCTGCTGCGTGACGTCGTGACATCTAGCCCCTCCTTATTTAGGACGCTTAGCGCCGTACTTCGAACGCCTTTGTTTTCGGTCTTTAACACCTTGTGTGTCCAAAACACCTCTTAAGATATGATAACGAACTCCAGGAAGGTCTTTCACTCTGCCACCTCGAATTAGTACCACTGAGTGTTCTTGAAGATTATGACTCTCACCAGGAATGTATGAAATTACCTCAAAACCATTAGTCAACCTAACTTTCGCAACTTTTCTCATCGCTGAATTAGGTTTTTTTGGCGTTGTCGTATAAACTCTAGTACAAACTCCGCGTTTTTGAGGACACGATTGCAAGTGCATAGACTTTGATCGTTTTACTTTTGGCTGTCGCGGTTTGCGGATCAGCTGTTGAATTGTTGGCATGCCGGTTCCCCGTTTCTAACCCATAACTATTTAAATATGCCTTTCGCTTAAACGAAAAGCACTCGTACTACGGCGCCTCAACCAAAGGTTAAACGCCTTATTTTCAGAGGATCGAAGCTTTAGCCTAGATCATGTCCGCCCAAGAATGGCTATCCATTGAAGTTAGTTAAACTTCCAGAGTAGCGCGCGTATATGTTTGTTCTGATTGGTTGTCAACACTCTCAATCATAAAGATACACTGAAAAACCAATTATTTTAATATCTGGAAATAAAATCACTAAAAACGTTAAAAATTTATTATAATAAGAAATAAACCTAACTACTTAAGCTAGTTAACATAAGTAGTTAGGTTTATATTATAAAAGTATTTAACCTGGCTGCGCCTAGCTATCCGTCGCTGCGTTCGATTCAGTACTTGAAAAGATCTCCTCCGCCGCCTCAAAAGCTTCAGGAGATTCTAATGCTATATTTTCCTGAGCTTCTGCTTGCCGCTCATCAATGATCACCCGATCTCTTGTTTGAGCCACTCTTTTGATGTTTGAAATAGCCCCACCAGTACCAGCAGGGATTAAACGACCTACAATTACATTTTCTTTAAGGCCAATTAATTTATCTTTTTTACCTTGAACAGAACTTTCAGTGAGAACTCTGGTAGTTTCTTGAAATGAAGCTGCAGAGATGAATGACCTGGTAGATAATGATGCTTTGGTTATACCCAATAATATTGGGGCGCCAGTTGCTTCTTCCCTCCCATCAGATACAGCTTTAGCGTTGGCTTCGTCAAATTCTGCCTTATCAACGTGCTCACCTTTCAGAAGGGTTGTTCCACCAGAGGAATGGATTTCCCACTTCTGAAGCATTTGTTTAACTATTACTTCGATGTGCTTGTCATTGATCTTTACGCCTTGCAATCGATATACATCTTGAACCTCATCAATCAAATAATCTGCAAGAGCCTCGATACCCATAACTTGTAAAATATCATGAGGGGCGGGATTTCCATCCATTATGTACTCGCCACGTTTTACAAAATCACCTTCTGCAACAGGTATATGCTTACCTTTTGGAACCATATATTCAATTGGCTCCATACCTTCTTCAGATGGCTCAATACTTATTCTTCTTTTGTTTTTATAATCACGTCCAAACCTTACATAACCATCAGCCTCGGCAATAATTGCGTGATCTTTTGGTCTACGCGCCTCAAACAATTCAGCAACTCTGGGTAAGCCACCAGTAATATCCTTTGTTTTTGCACCTTCACGTGGAATTCGTGCAATCACATCCCCAGCTTTAATATCTTGACCCTCCTCAACGGATAGAATGGCATCTACAGACATTGTATAGGTTGCAGGATTACCATTATCCAAACGTACTGGCTCCCCCTTTTTATCTATAATTATTATCTCAGGCTTTAAATCGCTGCCACGTGATGCAGAACGCCAATCAGACACAATTTTTTGGGAAATACCAGTTGCATCATCCATGTCATCTCTTACAGAGATTCCACTTATGAGATCTACAAACTTAGCGCTACCACCCTTTTCAGCAATTATAGGCAAGGTATAGGGGTCCCATTCAAATAACCTATCGCCCCTCTTTACTTTTTGCTTATCCTTAACATGAACTTGTGAACCATAACCGAGCTTGAATGATACACTTTCGGCTCCGTGGGCATCAATGATTGCTATCTGCATATTTCTTCCCATAACAATATTTGCACCATCAGCATTCTTAAGTAAGTTTGATCCTCTAAATTCGACTTTACCCTCATGAGAACTTTCTTGAAATGACTGCTGTCCACCCTGAGCAACGCCACCAATATGGAACGTTCTCATAGTTAACTGTGTACCCGGCTCCCCAATAGATTGAGCAGCGATGATACCCACAGCTTCACCAAGATTAACCAAAGTACCTCTTGCCAAATCACGGCCGTAGCAAAGCGCACAAACTCCTTCTTCAGCTTCACATGTTAGAGCTGAACGTATTCTAACTGATTGAACGCCCTCTTGCTCAAATGTATCAGACATCCTCTCATCAATAAGTTCATTTCTTGCAAGTAAAAGATCCTCAGTTCCTGGTTTAACAACATCCTCCGCGGTTACCCGACCTAAAATTCTCTCTGAAAGTGTTGCAACAACTTCACCATCATTTATAGCAGCAGTAGCAGTGATCGAAGCATCTGTACCGCAATCGTGAACACGCACAATGCAGTCCTGCGCAACGTCAACCAATCTACGAGTCAAATATCCAGAATTAGCCGTTTTTAACGCTGTATCAGATAGGCCTTTTCTCGCCCCATGGGTTGAGTTGAAGTATTCAAGAACAGTCAAGCCTTCCTTAAAGTTTGAAATGATTGGAGTTTCAATAATATCTCCATTAGGCTTTGCCATTAAACCACGCATTCCGCCTAACTGTTTCATTTGCGTTACCGAACCCCTAGCACCTGAGTGGGCCATCATGTAAACAGAATTAGGTTCCATCTCTGCGCCAAGTGAGTCAGTATCCGATGTTGAGATTGCTCCCATCATTGCATCTGTTACCTTATCATTACATTTTGACCAAGCATCAATAACTTTGTTATATTTCTCGCCCTGCGTAATCAAACCATCCATATATTGCTGCTCAAAACCTTTAACCTGTCCCCTCGTGTCATCAACAGTTTCCCATTTTGAATCTGGAATAACCATATCGTCTTTGCCAAAAGATATCCCAGCACGGAAAGCTTCCTTAAATCCAAGAGACATGATTTGATCACAAAAAATGACACTCTCTTTTTGCCCACAGTAGCGGTAAACAGTATCAATTACTTCTCCAACTTCTTTTTTCCGAATTAGTCTATTAACTAAACTAAATGGGGCTTTGTTATTGAGCGGTAATAGTGATCCCAATCTGGCGCGGCCAGGAGTTGTTTCAAATCTTTCAAAATAGGTATTACCTTCGTTGTCAACCTGAGCCAAACGAGCCTGAATTTTTGCGTGCAAATGCACATCACCAGCATCTAGTGCGTGCTGGACTTCTTCGATGTCCGCAAATATTTTACCTTCGCCTTTCATGCCATCCCGCATCATCGAAATATAATAAAGGCCTAAAATCATATCCTGAGACGGGACAATTATTGGCTTACCATTAGCAGGCGACAATACATTGTTCGTCGACATCATCAAAACTCTTGCTTCGAGCTGGGCCTCTAAAGATAAAGGCACATGTACAGCCATTTGATCACCATCAAAATCTGCGTTGAAAGCTGAGCATACCAAAGGATGCAATTGGATAGCCTTCCCTTCAATCAAAACTGGTTCAAAAGCTTGAATACCCAATCGATGCAAAGTTGGTGCTCTATTTAGCATTACTGGATGTTCTCTGATTACTTCATCTAGAATATCCCATACCTCTGGACGCTCTTTTTCTACTAATTTTTTTGCTTGTTTGACAGTAGAAGACAACCCTTTTGCTTCGAGTCTCGAATATATAAAGGGCTTGAACAGCTCTAAAGCCATCTTCTTTGGTAATCCACATTGGTGTAATTTTAATTCGGGGCCTGTGACAATTACAGACCTACCAGAAAAATCTACTCGTTTACCGAGAAGATTCTGTCTAAATCTGCCCTGTTTCCCTTTAAGCATATCAGACAATGATTTAAGTGGTCGTTTATTTGCACCTGTGATTACTCTTCCACGGCGACCATTATCAAACAATGCATCTACAGATTCCTGCAGCATTCTTTTTTCATTTCGGACGATAATATCCGGAGCGCGCAATTCGATTAATCGCTTCAAGCGGTTATTTCTATTAATCACTCTTCGATATAGATCATTTAGATCAGAGGTGGCAAACCGACCACCATCCAAAGGCACCAATGGGCGCAATTCTGGAGGAATTACAGGCACTACTGTTAGAACCATCCATTCTGGTCTGTTACCAGATTCCAAAAAGTTCTCTACAATTTTTAATCTTTTAATAATCTTTTTCGGCTTCAGTTCTCCAGTGGCCTCAGCCAAATCACTCCGCAACTGCTCCGCTTCAGCTTCAAGATCAATATTTTTCAACATTTCTCTAATTGCTTCAGCACCAATACCAGCCGTAAATGCGTCAATACCAAACGTATCCTGCGCATCCATAAACTCTTCTTCAGTTAGTAAATCACCATAAGATAAATCTGTTAAACCTGGCTCAATTACAACATAATTTTCAAAATATAATATTCGTTCCAGGTCTCGGAGCGTCATATCTAACATTAGACCAATTCGTGATGGTAGCGATTTCAAAAACCAAATATGAGCGCACGGAGCCGCTAGCTCAATGTGTCCCATGCGTTCCCGTCTAACTTTTTGTAATGTAACCTCAACACCACATTTTTCGCAAACAACACCTCTGTATTTCATTCGTTTGTATTTACCGCACAAACATTCATAATCTTTAATTGGCCCAAATATTCTTGCACAAAATAAACCGTCTCTTTCTGGCTTAAATGTTCTATAATTTATTGTCTCAGGCTTTTTTATCTCACCAAAAGACCATGATAAAATTCGCTCAGGCGATGCCAAAGAGATTTTAATTTCATCAAATGCTTTTTTGTTAACTAGTGGGTTAAAAGGGTTATTTGTAATTTCTTGGTTCATATTCTTATCCTAACATTTTTCTGGGTGAGCGAGATTTTCTAAAGCTGTGATCATTCTTCCTCCACAGCATCTAGAAGCTCCATATTAAGACCAAGGCCCCTGACTTCTTTAACTAAAACGTTAAAACTTTCTGGTATTCCAGCCTCGAAGTTATCTTCACCTTTAACTATGCTCTCATAAACTTTTGTACGCCCAGCAACATCATCAGATTTTATGGTTAACATTTCCTGAAGAGTGTAAGCCGCACCATATGCTTCTAATGCCCACACTTCCATTTCTCCAAATCGCTGACCACCAAATTGTGCTTTACCACCTAAAGGTTGCTGGGTGACAAGCGAGTATGGACCAGTAGAGCGCGCGTGGATCTTATCATCCACTAAATGATGCAGTTTAAGTAAATATTTAACCCCGACTGTAACAGGTCTTGCAAATTGCTCTCCCGTACGTCCATCAAATACAACTGACTGACCAGATCTATCAAAACCAGCTTTTTCTAAAGCTTCATTGACATCATTTTCTTTTGCACCATCAAATACCGGTGTAGCAATTGGCACTCCGTCAACAACATTTGATGCAGCTTCAACAAATTGATCTTCAGACATCGGCTTAAAAGCTTCATTAAACAGGTCTTCACCATAGGCATTTTTTATTGCATCATCTAACGGTCCTTTTTCTCCAGACCTCTTAAACTCTGCAAGTGCCTCTGAAATGCTTTGACCTAAACCTCGAGCCGCCCAACCCATGTGAGTTTCCAAAATTTGGCCCACGTTCATTCTTGATGGCACACCCAGTGGATTCAAACAAAAATCTACCGGCGTTCCATCTGCTAAAAATGGCATATCTTCCATTGGGACAACCTTTGAAATTACACCTTTATTTCCATGACGCCCCGCCATCTTATCACCAGGTTGTAACTTTCTCTTAACTGCCACGAAAACCTTAACCATTTTCATTACGCCTGGAGGTAAATCGTCGCCCCTTCTTACTTTTTCAACCTTATCCTGAAAACGATTTTCTAAAACATTCTTTTGCAATTCATATTGACTATTTAGAGCCTCAACATCCAACGCACTCTTCTCATCATCTATTGCTAATTGCCACCACAATCCATTGCTTATCTGATTTAAAAGCTCTTCATCTATTTTCGACCCCGCCTTTATCTCTTTAGGACCTTTAAGTGCCTTCTTGCCTAAGATTAAGCTTTTTAAGCGAGCATAAATGTTCCGATCAAGAATTCCAATTTCGTCATCTCGATCCCGCGCTAGAGTTTCCACTTCTTCTCTTTCAATTTGAAGAGCCCGCTCATCTTTTTCTACGCCATGTCGATTAAACACTCGCACCTCAACAACCGTTCCAAAATCACCAGGTTTTACCCGCAAGGAGGTATCACGAACATCAGATGCTTTTTCTCCAAAAATAGCTCTTAGAAGTTTTTCTTCTGGCGTCATGGGGCTTTCACCTTTTGGTGTTATTTTTCCCACTAGAATATCACCAGGCTCAACTTCCGCTCCAATATAAACGATACCCGCCTCATCCAAGTTACGAAGAGCTTCCTCTCCAACATTTGGGATGTCACGAGTTATTTCCTCTGGACCTAGTTTCGTATCTCTGGCCGCTATCTCAAATTCTTCAATGTGAATTGAGGTGAACACATCATCTCTTGCTATTCGCTCAGAGATTAAAATACTGTCTTCATAATTGTAACCATTCCACGGCATAAATGCGACAAGTACATTTTTTCCCAAGGCGAGCTCACCCATATCAGTCGAGGGACCATCTGCTACCACCTCTCCTTTGATCACAGTGTCACCAACCGTTACAAGTGGTCTTTGATTAATACAGGTATTCTGATTTGACCGCTGAAACTTACGCAAGCTATAGATATCTACACCGGGATCACCTGATTCTAACTTATCAGTGACCCTAACCACAACTCTAGTAGCATCTACCTGATCTATAACCCCACCTCTCTTAGCCATTATCGCAGCACCTGAATCTTTGGCTACCACTGTTTCAATTCCTGTTCCCACAAACGGAGCTGTTGCTTGCATTAAGGGAACCGCTTGACGCTGCATATTTGAACCCATCAAAGCCCTATTTGCATCATCATTTTCTAAAAAAGGAATTAGCGACGCAGCTACCGAAACTAATTGTTTTGGACTAACGTCGATATAATCAATGTTTGACGGAGGTTGCAAAGTATACTCTCCAGACTTTCGAGTAGATGCGAGATCATTTATGAATTTACCCCGTGAATCCAATTGAGCGTTTGCTTGAGCAATAGTGTGTCTCATTTCTTCGGTTGCAGACATATAAATCACTTCATCCGTAACTTTGCTATCAACAACTTTTCTGTATGGTGTTTCGATAAAACCATACTTATTCACTCGAGCAAATGATGCTAGTGAATTTATAAGACCAATATTTGGACCTTCTGGTGTTTCAATAGGACACATTCGACCATAGTGGGTTGGATGGACATCTCGAACCTCAAAACCAGCTCTTTCGCGTGTTAAACCACCTGGTCCCAAAGCTGATAACCTACGCTTATGGGTTACCTCTGACAGAGGGTTTGTTTGATCCATAAATTGACTTAATTGTGAAGAGCCAAAGAATTCCCTAACCGCAGCCGCAGCAGGTTTAGCATTTATTAAGTCTTGCGGCATCACAGTATCAATCTCGACAGAAGACATGCGTTCTTTTATTGCACGCTCCATCCTTAATAAGCCAACCCGATATTGATTTTCCATCAACTCACCAACGGACCTAACCCTTCGATTGCCAAGGTGATCAATATCATCCACCTCGCCTCGTCCATCACGAAGATCAACAATTGCGCGTATACACTCAATAATATCTTCTTTTCTTAAGGTTCTATGAGTATCTGGCGCATCAAGATCTAAACGCATATTCATTTTTACCCTGCCAACTGCAGACAAGTCGTATCTCTCTGAGTCAAAGAATAATGTTTCAAAAAGTGCAGAAGCTGCGTCTACTGTTGGAGGCTCACCTGGCCTCATCACACGATAGATATCCATTAATGCAGTGTCACGATTCCAATTTTTATCAGATGCAACCGTATTGCGCATGTATGGCCCAACATTTACATTATCAATATCTAAAACTGGAATATCTGTAACACCCTCATCAATCAATCTTTTAAGAGCACCGCCCTTCACTTCATCATCTTTGTCAAGTTCCCAAGTTAATTCATCTCCAGCTTCGACCCATATCTCCCCAGTTTCTTCATTGATCAAGTCTTTAGCAACGAATTTACCTACTAGTTCATCAAAAGGAACTAAAATCTCAGTAACTTTTGCGTCATCGATTAATTTTTTTACTGCCCGAGGAGTAACTTTCTTACCAGCTTCAGCTATAACTTTTCCAGTTTTTGCATCTATAATGTCGTAATTTGGCCTTGTTCCCCTTATTCGTTCTGGAAAGAACTTTGTTACCCAACCCTTATTCTTTTTAACAGTATATACCACAGTATCGTAGTAAGCATCCATAATGCCTTCTCTATCCAAACCCAAACTATATAACACAGTAGTAACAGGCAATTTTCTTCTTCGATCAATTCTAGCGAAAACTAAATCTTTTGCATCAAACTCAAAATCAAGCCAAGAACCCCGGTAAGGTATAACCCTACATGCAAAAAGAAGCTTTCCTGACGAGTGAGTCTTGCCGCGATCATGGTCAAAGAACACACCTGGAGAACGATGCATTTGAGATACGATTACTCTTTCTGTTCCATTAACTACAAACGTACCATTAGGCGTCATTAATGGCATATCTCCCATAAATACATCTTGCTCTTTTATATCTTTTACCGACCTGGCACCTGTGTCTTCATCCACATCAAAGACAATTAAGCGCAATTTTACTTTGAGTGGGGCAGAATAAGTCATATCCCGGGTCTGACATTCTTCAACATCATATTTAGGATGTTCCAATTCGTAGGAGACAAATTCTAAAACAGACGTTTCATTGAAATCTTTTATTGGAAATACAGATTGAAAAACACCCATAATTCCCTCACCATCAGTGGGTGCCTCACCTTCACCAGAGTTTAAAAATAGATCGTAGCTAGATTTTTGAACTTGGATAAGATTGGGCATCTCTAAAACTTCTCGGATTTTACCAAAATGTTTACGGATTCGTTTTTGTCCTGAATAACTTTGTGCCATACTCGTCTCACTTTTTATTTGCGCACTCTTGCAATCCGGTGGGCACGGAATTGCTAAAGCTCACTCAAACAGTGTTGTTCTATTCTTGCCTATCTTCCCAGTGATAAACTCTCGAAGTTCCCTGTTTTTCATAGACATCTGATTAAACGGATGTCTATGAAAAACAAGCGCGATTGAGCCAAAATCAAATGGCTCAATCGCAAATATTTTATCTACTTGACTTCTACTTCAGCACCGGCAGCTTCTAGTTTACCCTTAACTTCCTCCGCCTCTTCCTTGCTGACAGCTTCTTTAATCGCCTTGCCTCCAGCGTCTACCATGTCCTTGGCCTCTTTCAGACCCAACCCAGTAATTGCTCGAACCTCTTTGATAACAGCAATTTTGTTACCACCTGCAGCTTTCAAGATTACGTCAAATTCCGTTTGATCGTCGCCACTAGAAGCAGCATCTCCACTATCAGCACTCGCCATCATTACCGCACCACCAGCAGCAGGCTCAATGCCGTATTCGTCTTTAAGTATTGTTTTTAGTTCTTGAGCTTCGAGAAGTGTTAATCCCACAATCTCTTCAGCTAGTTTTTTTAGATCAGCCATTTGCTTTTTCCATTTCTTTTTTAATTTCTGTTCCGATGTCTAAAATTACACCAAGTTCCTACAATTGCCTTACGCTGCCGCATTCTCCTCGATCGAAGATAAAATACTCGCTATATTGCTTCCTGGTGAAGTAAGAACTCCAGCTAAGTTTGCAGCTGGTGCGCCTATACAACCCACGATTGAAGAAATTAATTCTTCCCTCGATGGTAGAGCTGCTACGGCCTTTACGCCGGCAACGTCTAGAACCATTTCACCCATTGCTCCACCAAGTATCGTGAGCTTAGTATTTTCTTTAGAAAAGTCATTGGCCGCTTTTGCTGCCGCCACTGGATCCTCAGAATAGGTGAGAATAGTCATTCCATTCAAAAGGCTTGCAATACTTTCGCAAGGTTTTCCTTTTAACGCAATTTTAGCGAGCCTATTTTTGGCAACACGTACAGTTCCACCAACCGCGCCTACACGCCGGCGATAGTCTTGCATCTCTGCAACTGTAAGCCCTTCGTAGTGTGCAACCACAACGACACCAGAGCTCATAAAAATATTGCCAAGATCTTCGACAACACTTTCTTTTTTTGCTCTATCCACAGTTTTTCTCCAAATTATGGGAGGGTTTAACCTCCCGGCTCAAATTAGCTGGTTGCCTTCACAACCAGCGATGGGTCCAATTTAAAGAGTCCCGTCTAAAATCGCCCAAAAGGCCAAATAATTACGTTACTCATCTCAGGAAGGATTTATATGGTTATTCATACCCTCCGTCTCGGACGACAGTAAGATTTCTCTCACCTAGAAAGGTCAGAACGTCTGCCCCCTCATTCATTTGGTTAAAGTCCGTAAAACGGACCAACCTTTATTTCGAGTTTGCTGCACCCAAATCCAACGAAACGCCAGGTCCCATTGTGGACGAAACAGCAATTTTTTTCATGTAAGCACCTTTGGTGCCAGATGGCTTCGCTTTTGAAACCGCATCAATAAACGCCTGAATATTTTGTACTAGCTCTTTCTCTCCAAATGACGCCTTCCCTACCCCAGCATGAACAACGCCAGCCTTTTCAACTCTAAACTGGACCTCTCCACCCTTAGCATTCTTAACTGCCGCTTCGATGTCCATCGTGACAGTTCCAACCTTAGGATTCGGCATTAAATTCCTTGGGCCCAAAACCTTACCAAGTCGTCCAACGATCGGCATCATATCAGGGGTCGCTATACATCTATCAAACTCAATCTTTCCTGACTGCACAGTCTCCATTAAATCCTCTGCTCCAACAACATCAGCTCCTGCAGCTGTTGCCTCGTCAGCCTTTGCCCCACGTGCAAAAACCCCAACCCTTACCGTTTTTCCAGTTCCATTTGGCAGACTGACGGTTCCACGGACCATTTGGTCGGCATGTCGAGGATCCACCCCTAGATTTATTGAAATATCTACCGTTTCATCAAATTTTGCTTTAGCATTTTTCTTTATTAACGTGACAGCTTCTTCCACAGACAAATTAGATTTGCCGGCGAAGTTTGCTCGAGCTGCATTAGTTCTTTTACCTAATTTTGCCATTACCTAACCTTTCACCTCAATGCCCATTGACCGTGCAGAACCCAAAATTATTTGCATTGCCGCTTCGATATCGTTTGCATTTAAATCCTTCATCTTTGCTTCAGCTATTTCCTTTACCTGAGCGGTAGTGACCGAACCAACAGTTTCTCTACCTGGTAAATTAGCGCCAGACTTCAACTTAGACGCTTTTCGCAGAAAGTAAGATGCAGGTGATGTTTTGATGTCCATATCAAAAGATTTATCCACATAATATGTAATGATCGTTGGACATGGCGCTCCTGGCTCTAAGTCTTGCGTCTTAGCATTGAATGCCTTGCAAAACTCCATAATATTTATACCTCTTTGTCCCAAAGCGGGACCCACTGGAGGAGATGGGTTGGCTTGACCTGCAGGAACCTGCAGCTTCATTGTGCCGGCTATTTTTTTTGCCATTAAGGCCTCTCTTTCTTATCGTTCAGACTTACTTTGGCCCGAACCAATTAGCCTTGGGCGCGTCCCTTGGCTTGTTATTGCGTGGTACGGCTAAAAACACGCGTGCTTTAACCTTCCACAGACATCACACAAATCCTATTTTGAAACCTGTGTGTATTCTAATTCGACTGGTGTCGCTCTACCAAAAATTGACACTGTAACTTTTAAACGTTGATTATCGTCATCAACATCTTCAACCATTCCAGAAAACCCATCAAATGGACCATCGGTAACATTTACCTGCTCACCAACTTCAAATGTTATGAGAGACCGTGGAGCTTCTGCTCCCTCCTCAACTCTGTTTAGTATAGTGTTCACTTCAGCATCGCGCATCGGTGAAGGCTTACCCTGCTGCCCCAGAAAACCAGTAACCCTGTTAATAGAATTTATGGTATGATAGCCTTTATCAGTCATTTCCATTTTTACCAAAACGTAACCAGGCATAAAACGCCTCTCTGATGTTACTTTTTTCCCGCGCCTTACTTCCAAAACTTCCTCAGTTGGCACCAAAACTTCCTCTATTTCGTTGGATAAGCCCTCTTGCTCAACCGCGTGAAGGATTTGTTCCGCAATCTTTTTTTCGTAGTTCGAAAGAACGCTGATTGAGTACCACCGTTTAGCCATTATCAACACAACCTTTTTTTTCGTCTATGACGAACTTACATATAATTTCAAACACTTAATGTGCTGTTTTCACAAATAAAAACCGCGCGCAACACGAATCTTTGCACGCGATGAACTTTCTTTACACTGCCTCTAACCTTCAAATGATCATAAATCAAGTACTTTCAACACGAAATTTATGCGCCAATCACCAAAGAAAGGCAAAATCGAATTACCATATCGATCAACGAAAAAAATGTGGCTGTCAGCGCCGCCATTATAAACACCATTACCGTGGTTAACAGAGTTTCTCTCCTTGTCGGCCAAACGACTTTTGAAATCTCCGCTCTTACTTGTTGAATAAACTGAAATGGGTTTGTCATCACAAATTTTATCCTAATCTAATACTCTTCGACTACTGCACATACGATCTCATAACAATTATTGCAAGAGATGTGACAATCTAATTTTTTCTCTGTTAATATCTCCTGTCTAACCACCTATTTGAGGTTTTGGCAGTAGCATTTTAAAAACCAGCACCGTGGCATAATCAAAACTACCCCTTTTCACATCAATAGACTGTATAAACTTTACGTTTGGATCAAGTAGTCTTGACTGGCCAAGCACATGTTCGATAGTTTTATCCATTTCATGCATTAAAGCGGGGACCAAAAGATAACCCATAACTGGTTCGGAACTATTATCCATGAAAATAAAATGATGGGGGTTTTTGCCAACCACCCTAATCGGATATCTTCCTTTTAGAGTAGCTCCAATCAACCCAGCATCTACCCAGTTCAAAAACCCAATGGTTTTTATATTGTCATCACAACAGATTTGATCGAATTTTTCAGGAAATTTATTCCAGTCCATAAACTGCAAAGTCACATCCCAGCGCGGCGCGGTCTTTAGATGCGCAGTCAGCCATCCTGTATTAATGTGGATTGCTGCAATGCCTATTAACAACCACACTGGTATAACACAGCAAAACAGAAGTTTTTTAACATTATTTCTGAACTGATCACTCTTTTGGGTTAAAAAGATGCCAATTAAAGGCAGTGACAGCATCCACCCAGGCATTGTCCAGTGTGGAAAACCTTCAGCACCTAAAACATATAAAAGATTGAAACTAAGGATGATAAACGATGCTGGATAAATTAAGAGATTATTAAGTTTGTTACGTTTAATTGCGAAAAAGGCCCAGATAGCTAAAAATAATGTTAAGGGGAGCAGATAGATCAGTTGGCCAAGACCCATTATAATGAAACTAATAGGACTAAACTCAAAATTAGTGCGGCCACCATGAAATATAAAAGAAGGCCATCCCTGTTGATAATTCCAAATTAATGTCGGTAAAAGTCCAAGAACACCAATCAATGCAATGATCCAAATTTTTGAATGAAAGAACCAATATCTGCGCTCACTTGATATCAAAAAATAAAAGAGCAACGAAAATGGTAATAAGATTGCATGGTATTTAGATAAAAATGATATTGCCACCCAGATGCCAATCAAAATCATTTGAAAGACGTATCCTGATTTTAATGTTTGGGATCTGATAAACAAAAACATTGTCATCGCAATTGCAGCATTTAATGGGCCATCTGGTACGACAAACATACCACCCGAAAAAAAGAAAAAAGGTGAAAGAATATATAAAACAATTGTCCAAAATGCTGCCTTTCTTCCTTCTAACAATAGTCCAATTCCATATAATCCAAATAAAGTGATACTACCAAAAATTATGGCAGGCAGCCGATACAGAAAAATATTTTCAAAACCAAACATTTTACTTAAGACACTGGGTGCCCAAAAACTTAATGCAGGATGATCATAATAACTCCAAGCAAGATGCCTTCCAACTGTGATTTGATATGCCTCATCAACACCCAACGGGAGGTAATAAGCAAATAATACTCTCGCAATCAGAAATGAAACAAAAAGCTTAGTAAATTCACTATATTTAAAGAAATTTAACTTAGCATCTAACACGCATTATCACCTAATTCTCCAAGTGAGCCACTTTGATGACATAAAATTCCATAAAGAACTCATAACCGAACCTAAAAAACTTGCTAAAATCCATAAAGAGACAAAACTATATACCAAATTAGCCACTGCAACATTTGCTACAGCTCCAATTGAGCAAACAAAATAAAATGAAAGCAGGCCAAGAAAAATCCGCTTTCCTGACAACGCTTGATCACGATAAGTTAGCATATTGTTTAGAAAAAAATTAGATGTCATTGCCGCAATTACAGCAAAAATTTGAGAGTAAAAAAAGCTGAATTTTAACAAGTTCAAGAAAACACCAACCATTAACAATTGCACCAAAACACCAGTTAAACCAACAAGAAGAAATAAGACAAATCTAATACTAATTGTACCACCCGTAAGTCGCGCCAAAATGAGACCAAAGTATTCTAATGTTACGGCACCATCCATCTTACTTTCACCGTTCTGACGTTCTTTAAAAATAAATGGGATTTCTTTTACCTTCCACCCCCCTCTTGAAGCAGACAAAACATCAGTTAAAATTTTAAATCCGTGGCTTTGTAACTCATTTACCACTTCTCTAAAGCTATCTAATTTTATCATAAAAAATCCACTCATAGGATCTTTTACATTAATTTTCAGGAGCCGGCGTGCTAACCATGTTGCAAAATCACTACCCCAACTACGTATGCGAGATAAGCCATTTCCGGACGAACCACCATGTACGTTCCTCGAACCAATTACTAGATCCAAGTCAAGGTCAGAAACAAATGCATCTAACATCAATGGTAAGATCTTTTCATCATGTTGGAGATCACCGTCCATTACAGCAACATAGGGTCCTGCACTGGATAAGATGCCTTCTATACAAGCCCCGGATAAACCTCTTCGCCCAACACGGTGAATAACCCTGATATTTGAGATACTTTTTGCTAACTCTCTTACTTCATCTGCTGTTCCATCAGGGCTATCATCATCAACAAAAACAACTTCCCAATCTATACCTGTAAGTGCGTTCTCTAACAAAGACACCAAAGGTCTTATATTCAATCTTTCATTATAAGTTGGCACGACAATGGTAACTGCAACTTTTTGACTAATATTATTTTTCCCGCTCACAGAAACCAACCTTTTCAAACTGCCATACTTCTTAAAATAATCATAACCGATAAATTTACACGCTATGATCTTAAGTATTCAAATGACAGAATTTTAAATCCAAGACAGGATTAAAAAATAAACACCGTAATTATACATTGTAACGTCAGATGGTGTAAAAACCTTTCAATTAGTCACTAACTCTTTCCCAAGTTTGTGCTTGGCAAAGACCCCAAACACATCCACTAACATCCAAACTTGTTCCATCAAGAGCCATTTTTGAGCTGTAAGTCTTATCATTTGTCGGGTTCCAAATTTTACCCTTTTTGTAAGTTCCATCACCATTTATTTGCATATTCCAAATGATTGGCTTTCCTTTATGTTCGTAATCTTCAGAAATTTGCCCATCAGATGTATATGCATCTAAAATTTCACCACAGATCAAACCATCACAATCATAAACCTTGACGTGAAGCCAACTTCCAGTTTCCTCACTAACTGCTGTCTTCCAAATGCCATTAGAAGGGTCTCCAGCAAAAACTGGCGATGCAGTTAAGATGGCCCAAGCAATAATTCCCAATATTTTTTTCATCTTATTCTCCCTTTACCCTTCAGTTCGCAACTGATTAAGTAATATTTTCTAGGTAATTCACCTTAATCTTAAAGAATGACATGTTGTCCATTAAAGTAGTCTCATTTTTTTTATAAAAATTCAATAAAGATAATATTTTTTAAAATAAGCATTTAAAGATGATTAAACAATTGATACGACAATCAGGAAATTAATTTTAATGCCAACTTAAAGAGAGGGCTTTATGAAAGGTAAACTAAAACTTGGCATTGCTGGGCTTGGGACCGTTGGTATCGGAGTTCTTAAAATTCTAGAGTCACACGCCAAATTGATCAATCAGCGAAGTGATAGAACAATTGAATTAGTTGCAGTATCAGCAAAAACTAAGAGCAAGGAGCGAGGAATTAGTCTCAAAGAGTTTGAATGGGAAAGTGAAATAACTAACCTAGCCAGAAGAGCAGATATAGACGTTTTCGTAGAGCTTATCGGGGGGGAAGAAAATCCAGCAAAAGAAGCAATAGAGATCGCATTAAATTCTGGAAAACATGTTATAACGGCCAATAAAGCACTGATATCGAAGCATGGCCAACAATTAGCAATCTTAGCTGAAAAAAATAATGTTTCATTAAAATTTGAGGCTGCTGTCGCAGGGGGAATTCCCGCAATAAAGACTTTAATTGAAAGCTTGGCTGGTAACAAAATAACCAGAATAATGGGAGTAATGAACGGGACCTGCAATTACATACTAACAAGAATGGAAAGTGCTAATTTATCCTATGAAAAAGTATTCAACGAAGCTAAAGCACTAGGTTATTTGGAAGCTGACCCAACACTGGATGTTGGTGGAATTGATGCTAGCCATAAGTTATCTATTTTATCATCAATAGCTTTTGGAACTCAGATTGAAATGAATGCTATTGATATTCAAGGCATAGAGCAAATTACCATTCAAGATATCGAACATGTTAGGGAAATGGGTTATCGAATTAAACTATTGGGTGTTAGTGAGCTCACAGATGAAGGGCTGGAACAAAGGATGCAGCCATGTTTAGTTCCTGCTGCATCACCTATTGGACAGCTTGAAAATGCAATGAACATGATAATTTTTGATGGGGATAACTCTGGGCAAATAATTTTACGTGGCGCAGGTGCAGGGGAAGGACCTACCGCGTCTGCGGTTATGTCAGACATAATTGACGTTGCAAGGGGTGCATATATTCCAACATTTGGTTGCCCTGCAAAAGATTTAACCAAAAGTAAGAAAGCATCAACCTCTACTGAGTCAGCATACTATGTGCGAACAAAACTAAAAGATGCTCCAGGCGTATTAGCAAAAATGGCATCTGCACTTGGAAATAACAAAATTTCAATAGATCAAATGCATCAAACTCAACATGCTGATGCTGCAGCTCCAGTTTTTATAGTAACGCACAAAACTTTACCAGAAACACTACGCAGAGCTTTAAAAGAGGTGGTGAAAACTGGTGTGACGATGGAAGACCCTGTTGCCCTGAGAATTGAAGAAGTCTAGAGTAACTTAAAATATCCTGATCTAATAATTTAAACATATTGTAAATTAAGGCTTAAAAAATGTCTGACGAAATAAAGTTCCATGATCGAATACTTTCACTAAGTTTGGCCCGGGTTACAGAGGCTGCTGCACTAGCTTCGGCAAAATTGATTGGTCGTGGTGATGAAAAAGCAGCAGATCAAGCTGCTGTAGATGCAATGAGGTCAGAATTAAATAAACTGGAAATTAATGGTGTAGTCGTAATTGGTGAAGGCGAACGAGATGAAGCGCCAATGCTTTATATTGGTGAAAAAGTTGGAAAAGGAAATGGCCCCAATGTAGACATTGCTCTTGACCCTCTTGAAGGCACAACTCTTACAGCTAAAGACATGCCTAATGCTCTAGCGGTTATTGCGATGGGACCAAAAAATACCATGCTACATGCGCCTGATGTATACATGGATAAGTTAGCAATTGGACCAGGCTTTGATGATAATTTGATAAATCTAGATATGTCACCTAGCGAAAGAATTACTACATTAGCTAAAGCAAAAAAATGTAACGTGGAAGAAATTACAGTTTGCATTTTAGAAAGGCCACGACATGAAGATCTTATTGAAGAAATTAGAACAGCTGGAGCGTCAATAAGACTAATTACCGATGGTGATGTTGCAGGAGTTATGCATTGCGCTGAATGGCAAAAAACTGGCATTGATATTTACATGGGCTCAGGAGGCGCGCCAGAGGGAGTATTGGCGGCGGCGGCTTTAAAATGCATGGGTGGCCAAATACAAGGGCGTCTGACTTTCCGAAATAATGATGAAAAAGACAGAGCCTTTAAGGCAGGCATTAAAGATCTTAATAAAATTTACTCCCGAGATGAAATGGTTCAATCAGACGTTCTCTTTGCTGCAACAGGGGTTACAGATGGGTCTCTTTTAAATGGGATAAAAAGGTCAGCAAATTTTATTGAAACAGATACCATGCTTATGAGATCCAAAACTGGTTCAGTCCGCCGGTTAAATTACCAGCAAAAACTTAATAATTAAAAGGAAATGGGTGAAGCCTTTTCTAAAGTTGAAAGTTCTCTAACTGGCAGAAGATGGGTTGGATTACCAAACGAAACTTTACGCAAAGGACTAGCAATATCTCAAGCATTACAAATTCCTGAAATTGTAAGTAGAACAATAGCAGCTCAGGGAGTAACTGTTGAAGAAGCTAAATCATTTTTAGACTCAAAAATAAAATATCTATTGCCAGATCCAAAAAGCTTCAAAGACGTTGAAAAATCAGCCAAACGATTGATATCAGCAATCAATCAGGGTCATAAAATTGCAATCTTTTCTGATTATGATGTGGACGGAGCCGCGTCTAGTGCCTTATTAAATAATTGGCTAAGGGATCTTGGAGTACCGTGCACCATCTATATTCCAGATCGAATTAGAGAAGGCTTTGGCCCTAATATAACTGCAATGGAAAAACTTTCAAAAACGCATGACCTAATTATTTGTTTGGATTGTGGCACCGTGGCATTTGAAAGCATTTTGGCTGCCAATCCCACCGACGTTATTATTGTAGATCATCACTTAGCGGAAGAGAATTTGCCTGAAGCCTTTGCAATCATAAATCCAAGTCGCCAAGATGAGACAGGTAATTTTAAATATCTATGTGCCACTGCTATGGTTTTCATTTTATTAGTTGAAGCAAATACTCAACTAAAAAATGATAATGTGAATGCGCCAAACTTATTAAAATTTTTAGACTTGGTTGCTTTAGCGACGATCGCTGATGTGGCACCGCTTATTGGATTAAATCGTGCTTTCGTTAAGCAGGGTCTACTTGTCATCGCAAACAGAACAAATCCTGGCTTGAGTGCGTTATCCGATGTGTGCCAGCTAACATCTAAACCAAGCGCTTATGACTTGGGGTTTTTACTGGGGCCAAGAATTAATGCGGGTGGTAGAATTGGCAATTCTAAATTAGGTGTTGAACTACTAATCGCACAAACAGAAATTGAAGCTGAATTAATAGCCTCAAAACTTAATAAATTAAATGTTGATCGGCGAGAAATTGAAAAAAAGGTTCTACACGAAGCTTCTACCCAGGTTAATACTCGTGATACAAGTGCGCCTCTAATCTGGGCAGCAAAAGAGGGTTGGCATCCGGGAGTTGTAGGAATAATCGCATCGAGGTTAAAAGAGCAGAACAATCGCCCAGCTGTCGTTATTGGTCTGGAAGATGGAATTGGATCAGGTTCTGCAAGATCTATAAAGGGCATTGATATTGGATCAGCTATAACGAGATTAAGTAGCGAAAACTTAATTATTAAGGGTGGTGGGCATAGTATGGCAGCAGGCTTATCTTTAAGAGAAGACCAGATACCAACAGCAATGCAGCGATTAACAGATTTATTAATTGATAACGGCGCTAATGATATTTCTCCCAAAGATCTTATTATCACTGGAACATTAATGTGCAGCGCAGTCACTCAGGAGTTAGTTGCTGAGTTTGATAATTCAGGCCCGTTTGGTGCTGGAGCTCCAGCGCCAAAAATTGCCCTTTTAAATCAACGAATACTATTTGCAAAAAGAGCCGGTGAAAATCATTTAAGATTGACAGTTTCAGACGACAGCGCTGTAAAAATTGACGTTATTGTGTTCAGAGCTTTTGAATCATCAATTGGTGAAGTGCTTGAAAATCATAATGGCCTTAGGTTTCATTTGGCTGGTCGATTACAAATTGATGATTGGGGTGGGCGAAAGCGTGTAAAAATGAATCTTGAAGATGCAGCTTACGCAAAATAGAATTTTTTTAGGAAATTAATGTAATATTTCGCTTGCAACGCTGTTTCGCCCAAACTACAACGCGTTCACGAAATAGTGGTCCCTTCGTCTATCGGTTAGGACGCCAGGTTTTCAACCTGGAAAGAGGGGTTCGATTCCCCTAGGGACTGCCATTTCAAAAAGTATACACAAGTAAAATACATTGTAATTCTAAACTTTTTAAAAAAATTGCGTAATTGCTTCTTTTATTTATTATTTTTTGTTGTTTTTTATATATTATAGCATTCCAATATTGCAATAATTTGATGTAGGTGCAAAACTTTTCACGAATCGTAAGATAAGATGTAGGAATCAAAAAATTTTTACTAATAGAAAAACTTTAGAAGGAATTAAATGATGAGAACTCGTGCAGCAGTAGCCTTAGAAGCTGGTAAACCACTTGAAATAATGGAAGTTAACCTGGAAGGGCCAAAAGCTGGCGAAGTCTTGATGGAAGTAAAGGCTACAGGCTTATGTCATACAGATGAATTCACTCGCTCAGGAGATGATCCTGAAGGAGCATTTCCTGCAATTTTGGGACATGAGGGCGCCGGGATTGTTTTGGAAGTTGGAGAAGGTGTAACATCAGTTAAACCAGGCGATCATGTGATCCCCTTATATACTCCAGAGTGCAGAGAGTGTGATTATTGCTTAAATCCAAAAACAAATTTATGTCAAGCGATCCGAACAACCCAAGGACAAGGCGTTATGCCAGATGGAACATCGAGGTTTTCGATGTTAGATGGTACGCCAATACTTCATTACATGGGGTGTTCAACATTCGCAAATCATACAGTTTTACCGGAGATTGCATTAGCTAAAGTTAGACCAGACGCTCCATTCGATAAAATCTGTTATATTGGATGTGGCGTTACGACAGGAATAGGAGCAGTAATCAATACTGCAAAAGTTGAGATTGGCTCTAGGGCGATTGTATTTGGCTTAGGAGGAATTGGCCTTAACGTGATTCAAGGTTTACGCCTCGCTGGTGCTGATCAGATTGTTGGTGTTGATCTAAACGCTGGAAAAGTTGAAATGGCTACACGTTTTGGGATGACTGATTTCGTAAATCCAACTGAAGTGTCAGGTGACATGGTTGAACATTTAGTTGAACTGACAAAAGGTGGTGCAGATTACACTTTTGATGCAACCGGAAATGTTTCTGTAATGCGAACCGCGTTGGAATCTGCTCATAAGGGTTGGGGGGAAAGTATTATAATTGGAGTTGCTCCAGCTGGTGCGGAGATTTCAACAAGACCCTTCCAATTAGTGACAGGAAGAAGCTGGAGAGGTACCGCTTTTGGTGGAGCAAGTGGAAGAACTGATGTGCCAAAGATAGTCGATTGGTACATGGATGGTAAAATCGAAATTGATCCAATGATTACGCACACAATGCCTTTAGAAGACATCAATAAGGGGTTTGATTTAATGCATGAAGGAAAATCAATAAGGGCAGTGGTAGAATTTTAAATGATTGAAAATCCTAAGCCAGAAGTTCATAGTTTTTTTGATGAAAATACAAATGCGGCCTGTTATATCGTAAAAGATCCAACTTCAAATTCTTGCGCAGTAATAGATTCGATACTCGACTTTGATTTGGCTTCTGGGCGAACCCATACCAATCATGCAGATATGCTTATACAAGAAATCAAAACAAATGATTGGAAGTTGGATTGGGTTATTGAAACCCATGTTCATGCTGATCACCTATCAGCTGCACCTTATTTAGCGAAACAATTAGGTGGTAAGATAGCAATCGGAGCTAATATTGAATCAGTCCAAAAAGTATTTGGAAAAATTTTTAATGCAGGCACTGAATTTCAAATGGATGGAAGCCAATTTGACCAACTTTTTGAGGATGGCGACAAGTTTCAAATTGGAAATCTAAATGTAAGTGTTATGCATACACCAGGGCACACTCCTGCATGTGTAACCTATGTTTTTGATGATGCAGCATTTATTGGAGATACACTTTTCATGCCAGATTTTGGAACGGCACGAGCAGATTTTCCAGGAGGGTCCGCACAAGATCTATACGATTCCATTCAAAAAATACTTTCGCTTCCATCTGATACTAGATTATTTTTGTGCCATGATTACAAAGCACCAGGAAGAGATGAGTTTTGCTGGGAAACAACCGTTGCAAAACAAAAAGAACTTAATATTCATGTTGGTGGGGGTAAAACTGAACGCGAATTTGTGGAATTCAGAACAACCAGAGACGCTCAACTTTCTATGCCCAAGTTAATTATCCCTTCAATTCAAGTAAATATGCGAGCAGGAAAATTACCACCAGCTGAAGATGATGGTGAACATTATTTAAAAGTACCAATTAACAGGTTGTAACTGGATCAAAATTTACCAACTAGGATCAACACACAAAGGTGATTGTCCTAACTTTTCAATGTCTGTTCCAGCAGCAATAAGTATATCTTCTCTAAACCTCGCGCCGATCAATTGCACACCAACAGGTGTTGTTCCAGAAAAACCAGTAAACACTGATAATGCTGGCAACCCTAATGCTGGCACGGCCAGTTGAGTAAGTTGCGCCTTCATAACGTTTTCAAAATCATTTTCAGACTTAACATCAAGTTGCTGAGGGAAGGGCAACTGCCCTGAAACCGGTGTTATTAAAACTGGGTATTTAGTTAAAAACAATTGCCATTCTCTTACCAGGGAAGCTCTCGCTTGAAGAGCATCTAACAACCCACCCTTATCGATCTCTGGTGACATTTTAGTCATTTGTTCAAAAACAAATTTTGAGTCTGATTCATCTTCTTTTTCTATCATCCCTTTTGCAGCATATCGCGTTTCAGCCATCCACAACTTGGCATTAACATCTGCAGCATCTTGCATTGGTGGACATTCTACCTCTTCAACTTCCCACCCACAATTAGAGAGAATTTGTGCCGATTCTTTTATAGCTTCGACAACTTCGTCACAAACTGACATTCCATCGGGATTCGTCGTAAAAGCAGCTCGTTTTTTGAATTCTGGACCAGCGAAGGAAACAGGAACATACCACGGATCCCTATTATCACTTGCAGCCATCGCCTCAAAAGAAATTTGAATGTCTTTAATTGATCGAGCAATTGGCCCCCCGACAGCCATTATCTGACCACCAATATGTCTTTCACCTCCGGAAGCATTATAGGCAGGAATACGTCCAAAAGTAGGACGCAAGCCATGCAATCCGCAAGCATATGCAGGATATCTAATTGATCCACCAATATCAGTGCCATGCGCTATTGGGCAAATACCACTTGCAACTGCCGAAGAAGCACCGCCTGATGAACCACCAGGTGTTATATTTTTATCATGTGGATTCAAAGTTTGGCCATGAAGGTCATTGTTTGTGAACCACCTGAGTGAAAAAGCTGGAGTATTTGTTCGACCGACTACCACTGCACCAGCTTTCTTCACGTTTGAAACAATAGGACTATCAGTCATCGCAATTAGGTCTTTTTGAATTTTCAAACCATTTGTAGTTGCAAAGCCTTTTTGATCTGCAAGAACTTTAATTGTTAAAGGAACTCCACATAAAATACCGGGATCCTTTCCAGCCTGGATCTTCTTATCAATTTCTTTTGCATCTTCAATTGCTTCTTCTGGCATTTCCTGAACAACAGCGTTAAGTTTTGGGTTTACTTTGCCCAGACGCTCGAGATGTGCTTTAGTAACTTCAACAGCAGAAATTTGTCTTGATTTTACTAATTCAGCAATCTCATATCCAGGTAGTTTCCAAAGTTCTGACATCATATCACTCCATCCAAAACTAAAATTAGTTCAACTTATCTTTTTATTTCAATGTCTAGTATTTTCTTAAATTTGTATAATTTCAAGTATCATGTGTATCGAAGGCATATATCAGGGCATCTACCATTAAAACAGAATCCTCATAAACAAACATTGGATTTATTTCGATTTCCGATATCGAATTAAGATTTTCTTGAGCAAAGATAATTAATTTCATTATAGCATCTACAACAAAATCTAGTTTAACCTTAGGTTTTCCTCTGAAGCCATCCAGTAACTTAAAGACTTTAAGGCGCTTAATAACCTCTTTGATTTCCCCAGAATGGGTTGGAAGAATTATAGTTGAAACATCACCAATCAAATCAACTAAAACACCACCACTTCCAATCGTTAGTGTGAGCCCAAATTGACTGTCAGATCGAATACCAACAATCAATTCAGAAATTGGAGTATTGGCCATCTCCTCTACAAGATATTTATCAGAAAGCAAATCTGGAGCCACATTTGAGACTGAAGAACGCATATTTTCAAATGCTGCTTTCAACTCCAACTCACTTTTAATATTTAAAATAACCGCATTAAGTTCCGTTTTATGTAAAATTTTTGAACTAACCATCTTCAAAGCGACAGGAAAACTAAGACTGGAAAGATCATTTGAATCTATTTTATCCAAACACACAACACCTTCAGGGATATTGAAACCGTTCTTTTTTAAAAGAGATTTACTGTCTTGTTCATCTAGCACTCTTAACTGGTCTAGATTTCCTAAAACCTCAAAGACACTATTCAGCTTTTTCTCTAATATATTAGCTCTATTCTTGTTCCATGTCACTGCATGGCTGATTGCCCACAGAGCTTCATGAATACCTTGCATCGGAGATACACCTATCGAGATAAGCAAGTCTCTAGTTTCCTTGTCAAAATTTTCGGGAATAGTCGAACATATTGCTGCTGGCAGATTATTATCAGCTGCCGCTTGAGCAAAAGCCAAAGCATCATTTCTGTAATATACGAGAGACTCATCCAAACCTTTAGCAGGGTAATCCTGCACCAAGATTGCTGAATGAACTAATCCTTGATTCATTGCCTCTTGAAAGACTGGTCGTGTCTTTTCGGGTTGGCCCCAAATAGGGGTCGTGTAATCCAACGGATTTGATAGGGTTGCTATTTCAGGCAATAACCCAACAAGCTTATCTGATTTCTCCTTATTAAAATTTGGAAATTTTAGACCAATATCTTCTGCTTTATCCGCCAACATTGTTGCTCCACCACCAGAACAGGTAAATCCAATTATATTTTCCTGTTTAGGGCATCCCGATACACATAAATATTTTAAAGTCTCTAAAAATTGAGATGGATTATTCACACTGATCACACCTGTTCGTTTAAATAACGCTTCATATAATTCTTTTGAACCTGATAAAGATCCCGTATGACTTAATGTTAATGTTGATCCAATTTTTGATGTTCCAGTTTTTAATGCAACTACTGGTTTATTTAATCTTAGAGCTTTCAATGCTGCTTTCTCAAACAGAGAGACATCAGTTAAACCCTCAATATGCAAACCAATTGCTCTGACTTCAGGTTTTTCACATAAGATATCTATAAAATCTGCCAATCCCATAACTGCCTGATTTCCTGCTGAAACCATATAACTTAAAGGTAAAGATCTTTGACTCATCGTGATATCAGAAGAAAACATCCCACTTTGTGTTATAATTGCAGCACCATATCCAGGGCAACTCCCTCCATGAGCAAATGGCCAAAGAGCCACCTCATCAATGTAATTGATTATTCCATAGCAATTTGGACCTATAAGAGCCATATCACCCGCATATTCTACAAGTAATTTTTCAGCTTCTTCGCCTTCAGTATCTGCCTCTCCAAACCCGGCCGTGTAACATACTATTCCACCAGCACCTAACTTTGCCAAATCTTTTACAGCCTTTAAGGCAGGATCTCTAGGAATTGCTAAATAAACTGCATCTGGAGAAGAAGGAAGATCTTCTAAAGCCTGGAAGCATTTATGCCCACCTAATTCTTCTCTTCGTGGGTTAACTGGCCAAATTAAACCTTTAAAGCCTGCTCTTTTAGCTTCTCCTATAGCTATCTCGGCATCTACTCCACCAACAAAAGCTATATGCTTTGGTTTGATCAACCTTTCAAAATTAACTTTTTGCGCTGGCGTCATGCTCCCAGAGGCCGTAAAATTGACCTTGTAATAATATGTCGTTGAATCTCAGAGGTTCCATCCCATATTCTCTCTAACCTACTATCTCGCCATAAACGTTGAATTGGTAATTCTTCCATTAAACCCATTCCGCCATAAATTTGTACTGTGTCATCTGCAACTTTGTTTAGCATTTCGGAGCAGAATACCTTCACCATAGCAGCATCGGCATCTTGCATAGCACCCTTCTCTGCTCGACTTACAGCATCATTCACCATCAGATCTGCTGCCCGCAAACCAATTGACATGTCCGCTAGCTTGAAACCAGTTGCTTGAAACGACCCGATAGGTTTACCAAATTGCTTCCTATTTGCAGCCCAGTCGATAGCTAGATTCATTATTCGCTCAGCTTTTCCACAACAAGTCGCACCAACCCAAATTCGTCCCATACCAAGCCATTTTCCTGATAATTCTAATCCGCGACCTTCTTCACCCAGAACCTGGTTTGGGCCTAATCTCACATTATCAAAACTCAACTGAAAATTCTTATATCCTCGGTAACTGACACATTTATTACCTTCCCGGCATTCAAACCCTTTAAGACCCACATCAACTAAAAAAGCAGTAACTCTTTTTCTTGGGCCTCTAGGAGTCTGATCTTCACCTGTAGCCGCAAAAACAATCGCAAAATCAGGCATTACTGGGCCAGAAATAAAATGCTTGCTGCCATTTAAGATCCAATCATCACCGTCTTTTACAGCATTAGACTTCATTCCCATTACGTCTGATCCAGCTTCTGGTTCAGTTAAGGCAAATAACTCTCGTTTTTCTCCTCTTACACAAGGTAGTAGATATTGCTCCTTTTGATCACCTTCACATGCCAATAAGATTTCAGTTGGTCGAGCGACCCACGACTGCAATGCATGAGTTGTCTTTCCATACTCTCTTTCCATTAACGCCATAGCTTGATAGCTTAACCCACCACCGCCGATTTCTGTTGGTAAGTTAGCAGAAAAAAGACCTATATCTTTTGCTCGCTTCTCAATCTGACGACCCAATTCAATCGGGACTTCACCTTTTGCATCAACTTCATCTTCATATGGAAATATTTCAGCATCCATGAAGGCTTTTAACGTATTTATTAACAATTCATTTTCATGGTCCATTTGATCACTCATACTTTCTTCAATTCTTCAATAAAACTATTATTCCCAATATTTATTTTTAATCTTTAAACCCTAGTTAACTATGCACCACGAAGGTTCAGCTTTTTTCTGGCTTCTGCCGGTGAAAGAGCTCGAGCACCCATTCTTTCAATTATTTCAACGGCTCGCGTTACAAGCTGTCCATTGGTAGCTAATACACCTCTATCTAGGTAAATATTATCCTCTAATCCGACGCGCACATTTCCACCTAGAGCAACTGCAGTAGCCGCCATGGGCATTTGCATCCGCGAAATACCAAATCCGGCCCAATTAGCACCATCCGGTAGGTGATCTTTCATTGTCTTCATAGTATCAACACTCTGATCAGCTCCCCATGGGATCCCCAGACAAATCTGAAACATCGGTGGATCTGCTACTAAACCCTCGGAAATCATCTGTGTGGCAAAGCGAATATGACCAAGTTCAAATACTTCTAATTCTGGCTTCACCCCCCATTCTTTCGTTAATTGCGCCATTTTTCTTAACATAGGCGGGGTTGAAATATAAATCTCATCACCATTTCCAAAGTTTAATGTACCGCAATCGAGAGAACATATTTCAGGCATACATTCCTTGACATGAGCCAGCCTCTCTTCCGGACCAATCATATCAGTTCCAGGACCAGGCATCGCTGGGTTATTTTGGTCAGGAACCCAATCACCCCCCATACCTGCTGTAAGATTTATTACAACATCTGTATTACTATCCCTCACCCGATCAACAACTTCTTTAAACAGCTTTGGATCTCGAGATCCTTTTCCAGTCTCTGGATCTCGAACATGTATATGCGCTATTGCAGCGCCAGCTTTGGCAGCTTCTATTGCCGCATCCGCCACTTCTTTTGGCGTCACCGGCACGTGAGGACTCTTTTCAGTTGTATCACCTGCACCTGTAACTGCGCAACTTACCACTACATCAAAATTCATTTATTTTACTCCTTATTTCTCGATTAAGATCTAAAATCAGTTAGATTTAATTGCATTTAAAACAGCTACAATCTTTTTATCTCGATCTTCCGCCATCTGCTCAAAATGTTGATCTCCTGCCATTTCTGCGCAACCATCTACCATTTTGTCTCTCAACTCTTTAGATAAGTCTGGCGCTTTTAATCTTGTCCAAGGTAATTTTAAAGCAGGACCAAACTGGTCTAAATTTGTGGCCATTCCACCTTCACCGCAGGCGACATGAAATGCCATGCACTGTCCTTGAACAGCCATTCTTGGAGCAGGTCCATTTATTAATGCGTTATCAATATCAGCTGGTGTAGCTTCTTCATTTGCTACCATATGTAAAGCCTCACGCCACAAAGCTTCTTGCAACCGAGTTGCTACAAAACCAGGTATCTCTTTTTTCATTACCAGAGGTGACTTTCCTGATATTTTGTAAAAATCAGCAGCCCAAAGAACTGCATCAGGATTAGTCTTTTTACCCCCCACTATCTCAACCAGAGGCAGTAAGTAAGGAGGATTGAATGGATGACCAATAACAGTTCTTTCTGGCGTGCTACATTTCTTCTGAATCTCTGTCATAGTTAGTCCAGAAGTTGATGAACTTATCACAACATCATTTGGCACAATGCGTCCCAAAATTTCATAAAGCCCCTGCTTTATTTCCAAGCGCTCAGGAGCACTTTCTTGTACGAAGTCAGTTCCTTGTAAACTGTCTTCTAGCTTCGTAAAAATTTCTAAATTACGTAAGCTTGCGCCTCCAGCTAAACCAAGTTTAGTTAAACTAACCCAGGCTGTTTGCACAATACTATTAAACATGTCTATTTCATCTTCTGAATGAAGATAAGCATTAACCTTAAAGCCTTGCGCCAAGAAATGAGCAGCCCATCCACCTCCAATTGGTCCAGCTCCAATACTCGTTACTAACTTGACCTTATTTGCTTTCTTAAACACTTCTATTCACCCTTAAAGTTTGGCTCACGCTTTTCTACAAAAGCTGCCACTCCTTCTGCTGCATCATCAGATTTTAACATTTTTCTATAAACAGGTAAATTTTCTGTTCTCATCTTTTTAAAAGCATCTTCCAGTGGCACACACTCTATCGCCCGCTGCACTTCTTTGACACTTTGCATAGCAAGAGGAGCAGACCAAGCGATTGATTCCGCCCACTCTCGAGCTTGATCAAGTAATTTTTCTTTAGGAACCACTTTATTTACCAAACCATAATGAGCAGCTTCGTCAGCAGACATGCGTCGTCCTAATAAAAACATTTCCATGGCTATATTATGGGGAATTCTTCTAGGTAATCTTTGCAAAGCACCTGCATCTGGGACCATACCCAAGGGCATTTCTGGTAGTCCAAACTCAACATGCTCAGCTGCAATTAAAAGGTCACACCCCATTGCCAACTCAAAACCCCCACCAATTACAAGACCATTTAAGGCAGCTATAACAGGTTTATTTAAATTCCAATTTTCTGTTAAACCCGCAAATCCACCATCGCCATAATCAGCTGTTTCCCACCAGTTATCTAATTCCACTTCCCCAGAATTTAAAGCTTTCAAATCCCAACCTGCTGAAAATATTTTTTCACCTTCTGCAGTTAAAATTCCCACCCACAAATCTGGATTATCACGCAACTCTGCAAAAGCTGCTCCTAAAGCTTGGCTCATTGGGATATCAATTGCATTTACCTTTGGCTTATTTAATTTTACCTCAAGAATCCTACCGTTTTGCTTAACCTCAACCCCATCAGGCATACTTTTCTCCCTAACTATTTATTTAAATTCTGGAACAACCTCTGAGCAAAACAGTTCCATGGACTTCTTCTGCGCCTCCATGTCTAATCCCATGGACGCATAATATATATACTCGTCTACGCCTAGCTTCTCATATCTCTTTAATTTTTCAATTACGGTTTCGGGAGAGCCAAACATTAGATTTTCCTCTAACATATTAGCATCATACTCTTTTCGACCCTGTAATTCATCAAGTGGGATTTGTTTGGGGAATCCATCACTAACATCACCTAAATTTCTAAATAAATTTTCAAATTGCCCAAGACATGTCTGAATTGCTCTTATGGCTTGATCCCGTCCCTTTTCATTCTCGTACAATGCTGTGTGCCGCATCATTGCGAAAATAGGTTTAAAAGTATCACCATTCTTCTGAATTGCTTCATCAAGCTGCTGTTTGTATAATTCAGCCTCTGAAAAGCCTCGGGTTAAAGGCCAACTCATTACGTTGCAATTATTTTTTATTGCATAATCGAATGTTACTGGCGATCTGGCAGCAACCCATAGAGGTGGGTGTGGTTTTTGAATTGGCTTGGGAACCGATGTTGATGTTGGAAATTGCCAAAATTTTCCATTATGCTCATAATCTCCCTCCCATAGCTTTAGAACAGCAGGTAATACCTCTTGCAAATATTGCCACGCATCCGATTGCTTCAAACCTGGCTTCATTCGATCAAATTCTCTCTGATATGCTCCTGAGCCAATACCAAACTCTAAACGACCCCCACTAATTAAATCAAGGAAAGCTGCCTCTCCTGCCAAATTTATTGGATGCCAGTAAGCCGCAGCTGCGACTGCTGTACCTAATCTAATATTTTCGGTTTCAGCAGCCCACCATGTTAGTATTTGAAATGGATTAGGTGCTATCGTCATTTCCAAGGCATGATGTTCAGCTGCCCAAACAATATTAAATCCACCATTTTCCGCCATTTGCACCATGTCTAAAGTGTGACGCATAACATCATTCATGTTCCAACTTGGATCCATTCTTTCCATGTTCACAGCTAATTGAAACTTCATTATTTTACCTCTTTTAGTTCATCGCATTACAAATGGATTGCCAAACGGCTCATCCGATGTATTCATCCATATTGTCTTTGGTCTAGTATAATCATGCATAGCTTGAAATCCACTTTCTCGTCCGTAACCTGATCCTTTTATTCCACCAAACTCTGCAATAGGCGAAACAACACGATAAGTATTTACCCAAACTATTCCAGCCCTAACTGCTTTAGCCATTCTTAACGATCGGGCACTATCTCTGGTAAAAATACCTGCAGCCAAACCATGAACGGTATCATTCGCAAGACCAATTACTTCCTCTTCAGTTCTAAACTTCAAAACACTCAAGACTGGACCAAAAAGCTCAGTATCAACAATCTTCATGTTTTGACTAGCGCAACTGATAATTGTAGGCTCATAAAATAGGCCCTCGAAATTCTCTGGTCTTTTTCCTCCATGGAGGATCTGACCGCCTTCTTCTATCGCCTGAGAAACCTCTTTTTCAATATTTTCCAACTGACCGATAGTGCAAAGTGGTCCCATTTGAGTTTCTTCTAGTAGCGGATCGCCAATTCTAATATCTTTTGCGATAGCAACCATTCTCTCTAAAAACTCATCTGCAATATCTTCATGTAAATATAGTCTGGAACCTGCAACACAACTTTGCCCAGCTGCTCCAAAGATACCAGCCACAGATCCATTCACAGCACTTTCGATATTTGCATCATCAAATACAATAAAGGGAGATTTTCCACCCAACTCAAGACTTACTTCCGCAAAGTTTTCCGCAGAGTTATATAAGACGTGTCGGGCTGCATTTGGACCTCCAGTAAAGGAGATTCGCGCGACTAACGGATGACTGGTCAACGCTTTACCACATGGCTCTCCATGACCAGTAACAATATTTACAACACCTGGAGGGAATCCAGCTTCAGCTACCAATTCACCAAACTCCAACATCGCTGCAGAGGCATGTTCTGAAGCCTTTAGAACTATAGTGTTACCAGCTGCTAAAGCAGGGCCTACTTTAACCGCAACTAAAAATAGCTGTGAGTTCCATGGAACAATTGCAGCAACTACCCCTAATGGTTCTCTGTTTGTAAAAACGAACAAATCTGGCTTATCTATTGGTAACGTCTCACCACTAATCTTATCCGCGCAGCCAGCATAAAAATGAAAAAATTCAGCAATATATTTTGCCTGCCAGCGGGTTTCTTTTAACATCTTTCCAGTATCAACGCTTTCTGTCCTTCCCAACGGCTCCGACTTTTCAGCCAAAAGATCACCCAATTTTCGTAGACATTTTCCACGTTCGGTCGGAGTCATTTTTGACCAAGGACCAGTCGAAAAAGCACGGTGTGCAGCGTTCACGGCATCGTCGACGTCAGTCTCAGTTGCTTCTGGAACTTTGCTCCAAACCTGACCATTAGTAGGATTGATGCTCTCAAACATAGCCCCATTTGATGCGTTGACCCATTTACCATCGATTAACATTTGATAGGACTTAACGTTTGCCATACTTATTCCTCGTAAATTATTTGATTCTTAATCTAATCTGATATTAAACGTAATATAATTTTTAATTACTAAATAACAATTCTATTATTAAATATTTATTTAGAAGTACAGGTTTTGAGGAGGTAAAACCATGGGAAAAGAAAAAGAAATAATTGGTGGAGCACTGGTTATTGGTGGAAGAACCCTATCACTATCAAAGGGAATAAGAGCTGGTGATTTTGTGTTTCTAACTGGCCAAATTCCTATGAGTAATGGAGAGCCAATGACAGTCGGAACAATTGAAGATCAAACAAAGGTTATTCTGGAAGATATAAAAGCAACTTTAAAAGAAGCCAAATGCGACATGGAAGATGTTGTGAAGTCTATGATTTGGCTTAGAGAACGCGCTGATTTTCCCGGCTTCAATAAAATTTATGGAGATTACTTCCCTAAAGACCCACCAGCGAGATCCGCAATCGTAAGCGAATTACTAGTTGATGTTAGGGTGGAAATAGAGGTTATTGCTTATAAACCTTTATAAAATTTAAGCATATGGCGGAAAGAGACAAAATGAATATATCCTATGAAACTCATGGAAAACAAACAAATCCATGCGTTATTTTAATTCATGGTTTGGGATTAAATAAGCAAATGTGGCAGTGGATTATATCAGATCTCAGAAAATCTTATTATGTTATCTCATATGACTTATATGGACATGGAGACTCTTCTAATCCTGATAAGAAACCATCTCTATCGTTTTTTTCTAAGCAAATTGCAGATCTGTTAGCATTAATTAAAATTAAGAATGCAATTTTAATAGGATTTTCTCTAGGTGGCATGATTTGCAGACGATTTGCTCAAGACTACGCAAGTAAAACGAATGGTATAGTAATTTTAAATTCTCCATACAAAAGAGATAATGAGGCACAAAGCGCAATCTTAAAGCGTTTAAAACAATTAGAAAAAGAAGGACCAAAAGCAACTGTAGAGGATGCCTTAATTCGATGGTTTTCAGATAATTATAGAGAACAAAATCCAGAAATGATGAATCTTGTAAGGGGCTGGGTTATGAAAAATGATCCAAAGGTATATCCAAAAATTTATGAAGTTCTTGTGTCTGGATTAGAAGAAATCTCAGCGCCAAATCCAAAATTATCTTGCCCAGCATTAGTTATAACTGCCGATGAAGATTTTGGCAACGGACCAAAAATGTCGGAAGCTATCGCTTCAGAGATTCCAAATTCCAAATTAGTTATTCTAAAGGGCCTAAGACATATGGCCTTGGCCGAAGCACCAAATGTTGTTAACGAACCTATAAAAGAATTCTTGAGTCTTATTACAAAAGATAAATTAACTAATGGAGAATAATATTAGTGAAGGAATATTAACTGGCGTAAGAGTTCTAGATCTTACCCGAATGCTCTCAGGGCCATATTGCACAATGATGCTGGCTGACCACGGGGCTGAAGTTATAAAGATTGAAAGTGAATTAGGTGATAGCAGCCGAGCTAATGGCCCATATAGAGATGACGATCCAGAAAAAGACTGGGCAGGATATTTTGTGAGTTTGAATAGATCAAAAAAAAGTGTGCAGTTAGATCTTAAAACGAAGTCTGGAAAAGATAACTTTAGAAAGCTGGTGACTCAGGCTGATGTTGTCGTGGAAAATTTTAGGCCAGGCGTTATGGAACGCTTAGAATTAAATTATGAAGAATTGAAAATATTGAACCCACGCCTCGTTTACGGAGCCATTCGTGGTTTTGGTGATCCAAGATCAGGTGAAAGTCCTTATGTCAAGTGGCCTTCTTATGATGTTGTAGCTCAGGCTATGGGGGGCATTATGGGTATTACTGGAGCAAACCCTAACTCTCCCACAAAAGTTGGGCCAGGAGTGGGAGATATTTTTACAGGTTTAATGATGTCATTTGGTATCGTTGCTGCACTTAGGTCAGTAGACGCTACGGGAGAAGGTCAATTTATTGACGTAAGTATGTATGATGCTGTGCTAAGTTTATGTGAGAGAGCTGTTTATCAACATGACTATGAAGGAATCATTCCAGGTCCTGAAGGTAATGGCCATCCATTATTAGCACCATTTGGTATTTTCCCTGCATTAGACGGACAAGTCGCTATTGGAATAGTAGATGACATCTTTTGGAGCCATTTAAGTAAGTGCATGGGACTAGATAAGACTGGTGAAGACATAAAATATTTTACCAGGGCAAAAAGAAGAGCAAACTCAATAATAGTAAATAATTTAGTGGCAGATTGGACAAAATTGAAAACAAAAAGTGAGCTGACACAAATCTTGGGAGGAAAAGTCCCTTTTGGGCCAGTTAATACAATAAAAGATATTTATGATGATCCTCATGTGAAAATTAGAAAAATGATAGCATCTGTACCTAACTCTGATCCAACAAAAAAAGATTGGCGCGTTGCTGCAAATCCAATTAAATTCAGTTTAAATCCAACTCCAAAATACAAAACTCCTCCAAAAATTGGTGAGCACGATGAAGACTATTTAAGAAAGATCAAATCTGCTTCAGCAAACTCCGATTTTGAAAAAACTAAATCCCTCAGGAACGCCTTTGGAAATTTTGCCACAGGCGTTACTATTGTAACAACAAATGATAAAAATGGATTTCCAAGGGGTTTTACAGCAAATTCATTTACCTCTGTTTCTCTGGACCCACCGTTATTATTGGTCTGCCTTGCAAAAACCGCATTTAGTGCAACTACCTTTAAAAAATCTGAATTATTTGCCATAAATATTTTATCAGAAAACCAGCGCGAATTATCCGGACTCTTTGCATCGCAAGAAAAAGACAAATTCAAATTAGCAAAATGGTCAGTTGGACCAAAAAGTTTGCCTATCTTTAGAGAAAGCATTGCTCATTTTATTTGTGAGAGACATAAACTTGTTGACGCCGGAGATCACATAATACTTATTGGGAAAGTTCAAGAACATGCTGTTTTTGATGGAACTCCTCTTGGGTATTTTAAAGGGAATTATTTCTCTGTAAATCATGATCAAGCATTAATTGAAGCAGCAAATACAGGAGAGCTTGTTGATATTGGTGGAGTTTTCTCAAAAGATAGTAAAATTCTATTACAAGAAACCAATAACCAGAAATATATTATTCCCAGAGCACCAAAGGAAAACAAATCTAAAATTGGTCTTTGTAGATTATTAGAAAATCTTGATTTAGAACCCCAATTAAATTTCATTTATGCGATCTATCGCGACACTGAAACAAAAAGCCACACAATTTTTTATAATGGCACTGTAAATGGAAAAGCTCCAGATGGATTTAAATTCTTCAAATTAGACGACATTCCATTAAAAGAGATTTTATTACCAGCAGAAAGAAGTATGCTCGAAAGATACAAGCGAGAATTTAAGCATGGCACTTTTGGATTTTATGAAGGAAGTGAAAAATCAGGCACAGTGAGAAAAATTTCACCCACTGAAAATAAATATGAAATAAAAGGTGCAAAATGACAATGATACCAGAATTAAGAAAAATTATCACTTACGATGAAGATATTCATAGAGAAGGTGAGAAACTAGCAGAACCAATTTTACGAATGATCGGTGTGGCCGCTGTGGTTAAAAACCCTTGGGCGGGAAAAGGATTTGTTGAGAACCTGGCACCAGAGATTCAAAGAATTGCACCAGTTCTAGGAGAAACTCTTACAAATAGATTAATCAGTTTAGCGGGCTCTGGGGATAAAATCGAAGCATATGGTAAAGCATGCATAGCTGGTACCGATTGTGAATTAGAACATGCGTCTGGCCTAATACATACACTACAGTATGGAAATTTTTATCGTGAAGCTGTTGGCGCTAAATCATATTTAGGTTTTACTAATACCCGAGGTCCAGCCAATACTCAGATCCAAATTCCATTAATGGATAAACATGATACTGGTAGGAGATCCCATTACCTTACAGTGCAATTCTCTATTCATGATGCACCTGCTGCAGATGAAGTTGTTGTTGCTCTTGGGGCTGCCACAAGCGGACGTCCACACCATAGAATTGGGGATCGTTATTCAGATTTGGCGGCGTTGGGGCGAGATGTAAACAATCCAGCAAACGTTAAATCCTAAAATAACAAACGAACTAATAACCAACAAGATTTCTTTTTAATTCTAGTGAAAAGAATTATGCCGCGTTATGACTTAGTCGGCAAAAACAAGAAGCTAAGATAGGACGATCAGCCCGGGCGTTCGCTAGATTAAGGCGTTGCTTTATAAATTTAGCCTCTTCAAACTGTCCTTTTCGATGCAAACATTCATGTAATCCATGTAAAGACCATACATTGTCTGGATTTTGACATGGGCGTCCCAAGACCCCGTCGATTCCTAAGTCTGCACGATATACTGCCTCAGCCTCTTCTATCTTTCCTTGCTCCAACAACAATGCACCCAATGCATGACGCGCTGGTTGCATCCAACCCCATGGCTCTTCATACGGAAGATCGTCATCTAAGTGGACAGCTTTTCTTAAGCTATCAAATGCCCTATCATATTCCTGTTTACGATAATATATCTCTCCTTCCAACATTTGTTCTGCGACCGCCAGAATATCAAGACAAGAATTATTAAAAAGGAATCTGGTATCGGGAACCAATTTCTTAGCTTCAGCAAATAACTTGCCATGTTTCTCAGCTTCAGGAATATTGTTAGTAGCAGCATAAGCAATAGATTTCGTATAATGAATGACAGCGGTGGTAAAACTAAACAGTTCTTGATCTTCCGGCAAAACAATAGCTTTAATTTCCTCCCACATCCCAAATCGAACAAAAACATGAAATTTCATTGGATAGTAACTTTCCAACCAATCTGCACTTGGCCGTATAATTTCAGGACTAAGTAGATCTTGTAGTTCCTGAGCCGCTTCAAAAGCAGGTTTAAACTGTCCTAAAAACATAGCTCCATAAACTTTAAAATGAAAATTATGACAAACATATGCTGTGTAAAATGTTTCTGCCCCTCGCATCTTTAAATATTTTTTATCCGCAATTGACGCATTATGATTTCGACGGACAACATTTTCATAATGCCCACATAAAACATCAATATGTGTGGCCATGTGCTTTAAGTGACCAGCATCGGGTACCAACTCAGTCAATGCATCACCCGCTTTTAACGCTTTTTCAGGATGTGGCGACATTTCCATGAGATGTACGTACATATGCAATAATCCAGGATGCTCATAAGCTCCATGAAATTCTTGATTTGAAAAAGCGTTCTCTAAAATCGCAATAGCCTCCAGAGTATCAGCACCATCCTTTGCTTCACCCGTACTAACGTCCCATAATTGCCACGGCGTCCGGTTCATTAACGCTTCAGCAAAAAGTGCACAAACATCTAATTCAGCATCAAATCTGCTATACACTGCTCTCATCTTATCTGCATAAATATCATTCCAAGTAGAAAAATCCTCCTCCAAAGCACTAGACGGGTAGCGAAAACTTAAAGCCTCAATTAATGCCTCTTCAACGGGCTTTAATCCTTTTATTTTCATTGCGATTTCTAATGATAACTTTGATTTGTCGATGCATTTTTGCTTGTCTTCATGTGAAAAGTCTGCCCATGTCTTATTATAATTTGGGCCGATTGCGTAACCTATGCCCCAATAGGACATAGCACAGCCCGGATCTATTCTTATCGATTGTTCAAAACAAAATTCAGCTTCATCATGATTGTAGCCATAAATCCACATTAAGCCTCTATCAAACCACATTTGAGCTTCTTTAGAGCTTGTGGTTACTGGAAATGAATAACTGCCAAGATCAAAATACTCCATTGATTATCACCTTTCAAAAAAATTATTCCAAAAACTGTATTTCATTAATAAGATTTGTAATTATTTAAGAAGCACTTTCTAATGCTTGTTCAAGATCGTAAATCAAATCATCTAAATTCTCTATACCTATAGAAAGTCTTAGAAGTCTGGGGTGCACGGGAAATCCTTCACCAGAAACAGTTTTTCGATGTTCGATCAAGCTCTCTACTCCTCCCAATGAAGTGGCTGGATAGAAAATCTTACAAGCCCTGGCCACATCTATAGCTTTTTTTTCATCACCCTTTACAATAATGGATAGCATGCTGCCAAACTTACCATCTGTTTGTTTTTTACTAATTTCATGTCCCTTATGAGATTTTAAACCTGGATAAAGTACACTCTCTATTTTGCTGTGTCCCTCAAAATAATTAGCTATTTTCATGGCGTTTTTACATGCTTTTTCTAACCTCAAAAATAATGTACGCATTCCTCTAATGAGCAGCCAAGCCTCAAGAGAATTTAATACAGACCCTTGTAACTTTCTTATCAAATATAAGCTTTCCCAGTTATTATCAACCTCGCAGGTTGATAATACTCCAGCAGTCGCATCAGAATGGCCATTAAGAAATTTCGTAGCTGAATGAAAAGAAATATCAGCGCCAAGTTCTAATGCACGAGTGATACATGGTGGTGTTGCAGTACAATCCGTTAATAATTTCGCGTTGTTTCGATGCGTTATTTCAGCAGCTAATGCTATGTCTGTTACCGCCCAATCAGGATTATTAGGCGTCTCTACCCAAACTAGGTCTGTTTTGCGACCATTAATTGCCGTTTCCATTTCTTCTAAATCACCAGCCTCATAATAAGAAATATTTAAACGTTTTAATTCTTCATATCGTTGAAATTGTGCTAATACACCATGGTACATTACTTTTGGTATGACTACATGAGCGCCTTTAGGAAGATTATCAATAACGGCAGTCGCAGCAGACATACCTGATGCAAAAAGGATGGAGTCCTTTGCACCTTCCAACTCCGCAATTATTTCTTCTGCATAAGCAGTAGTTTCATTACCATCTCGTCGGTACCAATAGGGCTTACGATTATCATAATTTTCATCACGAGCGTAAGTTGCCGATAATTGAATGTTTGGTGTAACAGCCCCTGTGGTATCGTCTATAAATCTTAAGGCTTGCGCAACCTTCGTTTCTAATTCAAGCGAAAAGTTTTTTTTCTTTTTCATAGTTTTTCCAATGTGTTTGTGGAAACAGAATTTAAAATATTATATCCTAGTACAAAATAAGAATTGCAAGCATGAAAATAACCTTTGATTCAAAAGGGTTAAATTCTTGCAAGATTTAGCCTATCTAGTCAAAAGCAATCCTAAACCCTATATTGCCACTAGTCGTATTAAATTTTACAGCCTGTCTTGAAGAGTTTCGATACCTGACACAATAAGAGTCATGACATAGATATGAGCCGCCTCTTGCAACAATAAAATCACCATTTAATGGTCCTTTAGGGTTTCTCTGATCTCGAGGCGAGTGGGTTTTTTCGAACCGGTCAGCAACTAGTTCCCAGACATTTCCAATCATATTGTATAAGCCAAATTCATTGGGCTGATATGAAAAAATATCAACTGTCCCCCGATCTTTAAAACTGTCATATTTTACATTTGGAAAGTCTCCGTCCCAAGTATTTGCCATTTTCTGATTGTTTAATTTTAGTGAATTACCCCAAGGAAATTTTTCACCAACCGTTCCACCTCGAGCAGAATACTCCCACTCAGCTTCTGTCAATAATCTGCAATTTCTCCATTCACAAAAAGCTAATGCATCTCGGATAGATATATGCACTACTGGATGATCAAGACGTTTAAGAATGTTACTTTTAACACCTTCTGGTGACAACCAACTAGCATTAGGAACTGATCTCCAGATTGGAGACAAATTTGAGCACTCATACTGATCAGGGTCTTTTACGAACTTAAAAAATACAAATGAAGTTCCAATTTCTTCAGCAACTGTTCTATATCCAGTGGCATCGATAAATTCTTTAAATTCTTTATTACTTACTGCAGTCTTCGAAATCTTAAAGCGGTTTAGCCAGATATTTCTGATGGGTCCTTCGCCATCTTCTAGATGAGGCCCATCGTCAGCTCCCATTTTAAACCAACCACCTGGAAGCGTCACATTTCCCATCTCAGTCATTCTAAAGATTTTTCAACCTCTGAGTTATATTGATAAACCGGCTCCCAATCATCTCCCCATGCATTTTTCCATAAGGTTTTTCGAGTGGAATTTTGCAATGACTTACCTCCATTCCATAAGTCAGCTTTAGAGTGAGAATAAGTTTTAAAAAAATTCTCAAGCAATTGATCCAATTTATTCTTTACCACTAAATAATGGGGTTCATTAATTAAATTTTTTTGTTCTTTCGGATCATTTTCTACGTCAAATAATTCATCATCCAAATTAAATTTCTTTGACTCTTTAAATCGCTTAAAATAAACAAATTTTTGAGTTCTTACTACTCGAGTTTCTTCTTGCTCAGAAAAAACCGCATCCTGCCCCCAATCCGTTATTTGATCACTCAATATTGGTAAAAGTGAACGGCTGGGCACACTTATACTATCGTCAATTTGCTCGATTTTAGTTACATCTAATATTGTTGAAAAAATGTCCATATTTGACACCATTAGATCTGATCTTTGTCCAATCTTCGTGTCATCACCGTTTCTTATGATCATCGGAACAGAATGAGCAGCTTTGTGTAGATTAGATGGGAAAGTAGCAGCGCCATGCCCCCAAAAACCATGCTGCCCAACCGACAAACCATGATCTGCTGTGAAGATAAATAGAGTATCATCCATTAAACTCAAGTCATCCAACGTCGAAATAATTTCACCGACGCCATCGTCAACCATTGAGATTTGTGCATAATAATTCCTTAGAGTATCCAGATCATTTGGAGCTCTTAAAAGCATCGAATAATCCATACCTTTTCCAGACTGTGACTTAACCATATCGTAATTCTTAATTGCTTCTCGACTTAAATTTTCACGAGGGATAGAATTCATCGCACAATCTTTGTATCGCTCAGAATGTCTACACTCATCTTTTTCTTTTGTTGCAGGCCAATGTCCATAAGGTGCAGGATAAGGTAAGTACAAAAAGAAGGGCTTCTCATTATTGGTATTTTTCTTTAGAAAAGAGACTGCCTTTGATGTAAAAAAGTCAACTGAATGACCTTCGTGTAAATAGTTACTACCGTTTTCAAAAATTTCATTCCTAAAAAAGCTTCTAACATGACCATCGGCCATAGTTACCCAATGATCAAAGCCACGCATTGGTGTTTTAGGCTCCCCTAAATGGTACTTACCAATCAAAGCAGTTTCAAAACCATTACTTTTTAATATTTCTGGTAATGTATTTAATCCATCCAACGCATGCCAACCAATTGGCCATTCATTACTCTTTCGATCATCAATCCAACTATGGACTCCATGCTGGGATGGCAAAAGGCCAGTTAAAACAGACGCCCGACATGGTGAACAAAAAGCATTTGGGCAAAAAGCATTATTAAAGGTAAAACTCCTTTGGGACAGTAAATCAAGATTTGGGGTATGAATTTCTTCATTTCCATAACATCCTAGGGTGGAGGCTTGTTGATTGTCTGTAAAGATTAAGACCACATTTTTTTTCTTAATTTTTTTCAAGTTACCTACCTCAAAACCAAAGTTAAAACAAAATAAACATACTAAAATTTATTAATTCAAATCATTTAAGTGATCTCACAAAATTTCTAATATCTTCAATTAAAAACTTAGGCTGCTCCATTGCTGCAAAATGCCCACCACTCGGCATTTCAGTCCACTGTGTTACATTATATACCCTATCAACGTAAGATCTAGGAGGCCATGCAGACATTTCAGCTGGAAACAATGCACAGGCAGTTGGCACTTCTACTCGTTTTCCCTCTTTTGATAAAACTCTCCCTCCCTCTTCCTCTCGACCATAGTAGATCCAAGATGCAGTATTGAAAGTCTTAGTAATGATATAAATCATAATATTTGTTAGCAACGCATCCTTTGAAAAAACTGTCTCAATATCATCGCTCTTATTATCTGACCAGGAATGAAATTTTTCAATTATCCAAGCGGCAATTCCTACAGGACTATCCATCATACCATAACTCAATGTTTGGGGTTTAGTCGCTTGCAATATACGATATCCGTTCTCTGGTATTTGATCTTTTTCAAACGTCGATGCCCAAAGTTTTTCTTCCTCACCATTTGGTCCTTCACAATGCCTAACAGTCATAATATTGATATGGATTCCCTCGCAGCATCTCGGATAATCATAACCTAGCCAAGTTGATATAGTACCACCCCAATCGCCACCCTGCGCAATATAACTCTTGTATCCCAATACTTCAGTCATCAGTTTATTAAAAATCGATGCCATCCTTCTAGGGCCATATGGCCTATGTGGTTTTCCTGAAAATCCAAACCCCACAAGTGATGGAACAATTACGTCAAAAGCATCTTCAACATTTCCTCCATATCTCTCAGGATGTGCTAAAGGGTCTATCATTTCGATAAATTCAATGATTGAGCCAGGCCAGCCATGGCTTATTATCAATGGTTTTGGTTTTGAACCACTACCTCTCTCATAAATAAAATGTACCTCAATTCCATCTACCTCTGAAATAAAATTATCAAACTTATTGATCTTGTCTGCTTGTCTTTGCCAATCAAACTGCTCAACCCAATATTTACAAAGGTCTTTCATAAAATCAATATTTGTACCGAACTGCCAACCTCCATCACTTGGCATCTCATGCCATGGATATTCAGAAACTTTTTTATGAATAAAGTTTATGTCCTTTTGACAAACATCTATTTTAAATGTTTTGAGTATCGACATTAACACCTACTTTTGTAAATCTTAGTTTAAAATAAGATTTACAACAGTTCAAATTGAAATGGAAATTCGATAATTGAATCAAATCATAATTGTTTAATTAACACTTTAAAAAATACCTTTCAGTAAATGAGCCAATCTAAAACAGTAAACTTATTAATAACTGGAGTGAATAAGCATGATGGATAAAGGCCTAAAATCCCAAACTGAATTTGATTACATTATAATTGGAGCAGGTGCTGCTGGCTGTGTATTAGCATCCGAAATAATAAAAGACGGTCGATTTTCAGTTTGCTTGATAGAAGGAGGTCGTAAGGATACAAGCCGTTGGATACACATACCTGCCACAATGTTTAAAACTCTTAACACTCAGGATGCATCAAGAGTAATATCTGAGCCAGATGCGAGTTTAGACGATAGGAACTTCGTAGTCCCGCAAGGCACAGTATTAGGAGGTGGCTCCTCCATAAACGGTATGATTTATATGCGTGGGCAAGCAAAGGATTATAACGATTGGGAGATTAATCATGGATGTGTAGGTTGGAGTTACAAGGATGTACTTCCAATCTTCATAAACCAAGAAAAAAATACCCGCCTGTCAAAGCCATTTCATGGTAAAGATGGACCATTACGTGTCTCAGATCCTGAGTATAAACATCCTATAAATTCAGCGATTATTGAATCAGCTCTACAGGCTGGCTTATCATCCAATGAAGATTTCAACGGCGCTAATCAGGAAGGCACTGGATGGTATCAAGTAACAGCCCATAAAGGAAAGCGATACTCTGCTGCCACAAGTTTTCTAAAACCCCAACTTCATTCTGAGCAACTAACATTGTTAACAAATACAAAGGCTCACAATATTTTATTTTCCAATTATACTGCGACAGAAGTCGCAATTAGTAATCAATATGGTCAAAAAAAATTAAAAGCAAAAAGAGAGATAATTTTATCTGCAGGAAGCTTTCAAAGTCCAAAATTATTAATGCAATCAGGCATTGGTCCTGAAGAAAATTTATTAAGAGCGGGCATAGATGTGATTCACAACTCTATAAATGTTGGAGCGAATCTCCAAGACCATGTTGGCACTCCAGTGACGATGAACTTGAGAGAAAAAATCGGATTACACGACGAAGACAAAGGTTTTAAGGCCATCAAAAACGGGCTTAATTATTATGCATTTAAACGCGGACTATTGACTTCAAATATATTGGAAGCCGGAGCTTGCATTGATACAAGTGGTAAAGGTCGCCCAGACGTTCAATTTAATTTTGCTCCCTTCGCCGCTGGACCACCTGGAAAACCACCACTGCCCACCCACGCTGTTCAAGTAAGTCCAATGACCATGAGGCCTAAGTCTAGAAGCCGATTATATCTTGATACGAGCAATCCGAATGCTTCACTTAAGTTTTATGCAAATATGTTAGCAGATCCTGAAGATCTAGATACACTTCGAAGAGGAATTAGATTAGCAAGGGAGATTTTTCAACAAAAGCCAATAAGTGACATGGTTGAAGATGAAATTTGGCCTGGAAATGGAGTCTCTTCTACAGTTGGCTCTAATACACTTGATGACCGTATTCGAGAGCAAGCAAGAACAATTTTTCACCCCGCTGGTACTTGTAGAATGGGGCCTCAAAAAAATGATGTTCTTGATTTAGATCTTAGAGTAAATGGGGTTGAAGGTTTGAGAGTTGTGGACTGCTCCATTATGCCAGCCTTAGTTTCAGGTAATACCAACGCGCCAACGATGATGATAGCTGGTAAGGCTGCTGAAAAAATTCTTGGAAGTCACTAAAATATCTTAAATTGTCTGTGAGAATTGCTTGGCTGGGGTGGTAGGATTCGAACCTACGGTACACGCTACCAAAAAGCGTTGCCTTACCACTTGGCCACACCCCAGTAGCGAGAAACCGAATACGCAACAAACGTTCAATTTTCAAGGCCAAAAACAAAATTAATTATATTAAATTTTATTTGGGGTTAGGGAAAAAAAGACTTTCACCTTTAATCTTATAATTTTCGATCAACTTACCGGCAGTTTCTGATACTAACCAATCTTCAACTGACCTTGCATTCTTATATGCAATATTGGGGTATTTAGTGACAGAAACTGGTAAATACGAATATTGATTGAACAGCTGTGGGTCGCCTTCAAATAATATCATTAAATCACCTTTTCTACCAAAGTTTAACCAGCTTGCTCTATCACTGATCACATAAGCTGATAGCTCAGATGCAATATTGAGCGCCGCACCCATTCCAGCTCCCACTTCCCAATACCAATTTACTGAGAACTCTTTAGGAGCTAATCCCGAATTTAACCATAAAGAAAGCTCCAATTGATGTGTGCCACTATCGTCACCACGACTAATAAACTTTGACTCGCTATTCTTAATTGTTTGTAAAATTAATCCTAAATTTTTTATTTCTTTTACCATCGCGGGGTCGTGCTTGGATCCAATTAATACAAAGTCATTGTACATTATTTCTCTTCTATATGGTGCAAAGCCACTTTTAATAAACTGCTCCTCAGCAGCTCTTGAATGAACTAAGATCGCATCAACATCTCCCCTGCTGCCAAGTTTCAATGCTTGCCCTGTACCCACAACTAAAAGGTCAACAATAAGTCCAGTATCTCTCTCTAAATTTGGAATCAAAACATCAGACAATCCTGAGTTATGGAAAGATGTCGTAACGGCAAACTTAAAATTACTGTCATTTGCAAAGGTTGGATTCATGAGAAAATATTGACAAAAAATTATAGTTATCAAAGCAATAAAATTTTTCATTGCAAAATCTCGCCCTGTAAAAATTTAAAGGCAGCATCGGTTTTAGGTTTATTAAAAAACAAAGCAACACTTCCTATTTCTACTATCTTACCATGGTGTAAAAAGACAATATCACCTCCAAGCCTTTTCACCTGACCTAAATCATGCGTTGCCATTATAATTTTTGTGCCCTCGTTGATTGCTTGTTTTAATAAATTTTCAATGGTTAATTTGGACTCACCATCTAAATTTACAGTTGGTTCATCTAAAAATAATAATTTTGGCGAACATATGAGCGAACGTGCAATAACCATTCTCTGTTTTTCTCCTCCAGAAAGAGAAAGAGCTGGCTCATTTGCCTTATGGATCAGGGAAGTCTTTTCCAACCAATGCTCAGCTTTTGACACAGAATCCGTTCTTGAGACACCTCGCAAAAGAAGTGGGTAGACAACATTTTCCAATACACTTCGTTTTAATATTACAGGTGATTGAAAGATAAAACTTTGTTCTTCTAGTCCAATATAAGGATCCCAAGTAAGCAGTCCGCTTTTTGGCTTATCCAATCCATGCAGTAGGCGTAAAAATGACGTTTTTCCAGCACCATTTTGACCTAAGATAATGATACAGCTTGAGTTCAACAATTCAAAAGTTATTGGACCTAATAAATTGTGATTATTTTTTTCAAGAATTAGATCAGTACCGTTTATCTTATAGTTGGTCATCTAATTGCTCGTATTTTGATTTAACCGTTATATGAATTAAAAAATTAATCGTGATCGAAAGTAAAATTAATATAATACCTAACGCCATCGCTAAATTAAAGTTTCCCCTGCTGGTCTCCAGTGAGATTGCTGTTGTTAAAACTCTTGTCGCATGATCAATATTACCTCCTACAATCATAATTGCACCAACTTCACCAATACCCCGACCAAATCCAGCAAGAGATGCGGTGACCAACGAACGTCTCGCATCCTTAATTAATGTTAAAATAATTTGCCACCTTGTCGCATTCAACGATACAAAAAAATCTCGATACTCTTCCCACAACGATCTTATCGTGCGATGTGAAACCGACGCAATAATCGGCAGTATAATTAAAAATTGTGCGATAATCATAGCCATTGGAGTGAATAAAAGATTAAAAACACCAAACGGGCCAGAGTTAGATAATAATAAATACACTAAAAGTCCAATAACTACAGGAGGAAGTCCCATCAGCGCATTTATTAGGACAATAATGCTACTCCTAAAGCGAAAATTAGAAACAGCCAACCAAGAACCAAAGGGAATCCCGACAAGGGAAGCAATTAGAGTAGCGGTCAAAGTTACTTGCAGCGATCTGCCTGAAATTACATATAAATCTTTATCCAATGTAAAAATTAACATCAGAGCTTGAATAAAACCATCAAACAAATCAGACATTCTTTATTATAGCCTTATAAAACATGATTTTGACATCATAATATACTAAACACCTTTTAAAAATATATTAATTGGGTCTATATGATTAATGAAGAAATTAACAATGGTGAATCAAAAAAGTGCAGATCAAAGATTACATAAGAACCATCCCTAACTTTCCGAAACCTGGGATCATGTTTAGGGACGTCACAACGTTATTTTTAAATGCTCATGGATTAAAAGCTGCAATAGATGAAATGGTCAAACCATATCGAAATTTGAAAATTCACAAAGTAGCCGGATTAGAAGCAAGAGGGTTTATTCTTGGAGGTGCTATTGCTGACAGACTTTCGGTTGGATTTGTACCAATTCGAAAAGCTGGTAAATTGCCCGGAAATGTAATTTCTCAAGATTATGAACTAGAATATGGTCAAGCCACCTTGGAGCTGCATGACGATTGTATTGAAGCTTCTGATAAGATTTTGCTAGTTGACGATCTACTTGCAACTGGTGGAACAGCTGAGGCAGGTATAAAATTAATAGAAAAATTGGGTGGAGAAGTAATTTCTTGTTCATTCATAATTGACCTTCCTGAATTAGGCGGTCGAAAGCATTTAGAACAAATGGGCTTTGAGGTGAATGCTCTTTGTGATTTTGAAGGTGATTAACCTGATTGAAAAATTAAACATCAATCAAAACTCCTGGATTAAAAATTCCATTAGGATCGATCGCTTTTTTAATTGCCTTGATTGTATCAATTTTAGCTTTATCAGAAGACGCTAATAACTGGCTCTTTTTTAATCTACCAATACCATGTTCAGCCGAAATTGAACCATTTCGCTTTATTACTTCACCATATAACATGCTACTTAATGTCGGTACTATTGACCCATAACTTGAAACAGTCTTATCCCAATTTCTAAATAAATTGAAATGAAGGTTTCCATCTCCAACATGACCAAAACAGTTTATTTGACAATCTGAAATAAGACTAATTTCATAACTAATTTTGTCTATAAAATCAGCCAATTCACCGAGTGGTAACGATATATCAGCACTGACAATTGAGCCTACGAGTCTATTTGCTTCTGGGATATTTTCCCTAAATGACCAGAAAATTTTACGTTGTGCATTAGATTGTGCAATTATTCCATCTTGAACTAATTCCTTTTCAAAAACCAATTTGATGAAATTTTCAAACTCTAACTCTATATTCTTTGATGATGAGGAAGTCGCTTCAATTAAAACAAACCATTCAGAGTCTCCCTCTATTGGCACTTTTATTTGAGGTAAACATTTTGCGACAAACTCAGCTGCTTTTTGGCCAATCAATTCAAATGATGAAACCCGGTTGTCCAAAAATTTTTGAGCGAAATTTAAAAGTTTCAATGCCTCTCGTGGCGACTCAACAGCTACGATAGCGGTGCAAAAATGAGAAGGCTTAGGGAATAATCTAAGGCTAGCCGCGGTAATTATACCTAATGTACCCTCAGAACCAACTAATAAATTTTTTAGATCATAACCTGTATTGTCCTTGCGCAAACGTTTTAAACCATTAAAAATTTGGCCATTAGGCAGAACTGCTTCTATTCCCAGACATAAATCCCGAGTGCTCCCATACTTTAATACCTGAACACCACCAGCATTTGTGGCCAGATTGCCACCTATCCGACACGATCCTTCAGAAGCCAGTGAGAGCGGAAAGAATAAGTTTTCTTTACTTAATAAATTTTGTAATTGCTCCAAAATAATACCAGCTTCAACAATAACGACTTTCTCCTCTTCATATAAATTTCGAATAGAAACCATCCGTTCTATGGAAAGAATAACAGAAGCGGTTTGGCTGGGGTTTAATTGCCCACCAACTAATCCAGTTCCACCAGAATAAGGAGTAATGCTAATTTTATATTCTTGACAAGTTTTGACTATTATCGACACTTCTTGTGTCGATTTGGGTAGGGCAAGTATTGAGTTATTATTTCCTTTTAATATTCCTCTTGGCTCTTCCAAATATTTTGGGGTCACCTCGCGAAGAGTGTCTTTGGGCAATTTCGCTTTCAAGGCGTTTAAAAAATTTGAGGTTAATAGCTTTGGCAAAAATAATCCTTTTATAATGTTTTATATCTTTGAACCAATTAACTTTACTAATCAGTAATTAGCAATCACCCAACATTTGATTTTCCACGTCGATCATTTCTAAGATTTGCATAAAGCACATGGTTCCGCCACCGGCCTGAAATTTGCAGGAAACTTTGAGCTACACCTTCATACTTAAAACCAGACTTTTCTAAAACCCGACGTGATGCTACATTTTTCGGCAAACAGGCAGCTTCAATACGACTTAAATCCAGCGCATCAAAAGCAAAATGAACGACCGCAGGTAATGCATCACCCATAAATCCTTGTCGAATAAACGGCTCACCAGTCCAATAACCAATGGTTGCTGTTTGTGCTGGTCCTCGCCTGATATTATCAAGAGTTATGGCGCCAACAAGCTTTTCATCTGACTGCCTTATTATAAATAATGGAACGGCAGTATTGTTTTGAGCAGATTTTCGAGCCCACTCTACTCGCTGAGTAAAAGATTTTTTGGACAAATGATCATCTTGCCAAATGGGCTCCCAGGGTGTGAGAAATGCTGCACTTTCTCGGCGCAGAGCAATCCATTGATCTCGATCAATCATTTGAGGAAGCCTCATTAAGAGATTGTCAGTTTCAATTGAAATTTTTGGAGATTTACGGAACATTATGCCACTAGCGTATCTACTAATTTACTAAATGATATTTCATTAGCAGCAGGCCCGTATGTAGCTAGAGAAGGTTTTTGATCGAGCAGTATATTACTAGCAAAAGCGCGAACATCTTCCAGACTAACAGCATCAATTTTCTGCACAACCTCATCTAAAGATGGTATTCTATTCCAGATTATTAACATCCTAGCTAGGCGCTCTACCCTCGAAGAGGCACTTTCAAGACCCATCAACATACCAGCTTTCATTTGAACTCTTGCACGATCTAATTCTGCCTGCTCAAAATCAATTGCTGCCCGTTTCATTTCAGAAATGGTAATATCTGATAGGTTTTTTAAGTTTTCTGAACTGGTTCCGCTGTATATGGTTAGCAATCCAGTATCAGAATAAGCCCCAGCCTGAGCAAATATTGTGTAACATAAACCTCTTTTCTCTCTTATCTCTTGAAACAGTCTGGATGACATGCCTCCACCCAAAGCGATAGAATAAATTTGGGAAGCATAGATTGATTCACTAAGGTACCCAGGTGCTTCAAAAGCTAATGCAAAATGTGCTTGTTCCAAATCTTTCTCAACTTGAAGCTCTCCACCACTATATAAGCTTCTAACAGCTTTAGATTTTTTGATAGGTACTTTTTTATCAAATAAACTTTTAGCTTGTGAAACCACTTCTTCATGGTTTATCGCACCTGCTGCTGACAAAACCATCTGTTCTGGCCCATAATGATCTGAAACAAAACCAATGAGATCATCTTGACTAAAGTTTTTTACTCTTTCAGTTGACCCTAATATTGTTCGCCCCAGAGGCTGGTCAGGATAGGCTGTTTCTTGCAACCAATCAAAAATCACATCGTCAGGCGTATCTAAAGATTGACCAATTTCTTGTAAAATTACGCCTCTTTCTGTTTCAAGTTCTTGCTTATCAAAAATAGGATTTAGCAAAATATCACTAATTACATCAATTGCTAGAGGCACATCATTCTCTAAAACTCTGGCATAATAAGCTGTCATCTCTCTACTTGTGTAAGCATTTATATAGCCACCCACATTTTCAATAGCCTGAGCTATATCTAACGATGATCTTTTCAACGTGCCTTTAAACGCCATATGCTCAAGAAAATGAGCTATTCCATTTTGTTTTAATGTCTCATTTCTTCCACCTGTATCTATCCAAATTCCAACAGAAGCTGATTTTAATCCAGACATATTTTCGGTAACAATCCTAAATCCATTATCCAATGTAGTTATTGAAATACTCATTCATTTATACCTTTAATAATAACTTCTTTTATTTTGCAGATATCATTTGGAACTTTTTCTAACATTTCAGTTCTTTCAAAAAGGTCACTCATTCTATCAGGTAACTCAGGTTTAATACCACACGCGCCCATAACTGCATCAGGAAACTTTGATGCAGCTGCAGTAGCTAAGACAATCATTGGTATATCTTGATCCTTATTATTTTCCATGGCTACTTTAATCCCAGTCGCCGAATGTGGACAGAGCACCACACCAGTCTCTTCATGCACTGAAAGCATTGTGGCGTTCGTTTCTTCTTCAGAAGAGGATCCACTTTTGAAAATATCTTGTAATTTTTTAGTTTGATCTGAATTTAGTTTAAACTCTTTTGCGGATTGTAAATTGTTCATTAATCTTCTGACAAGCACTGGGTCATTATCAAAAATATCAAATAAGGCTC
>Ga0209631_10000522_pt1 | contig 52461 bp, 38 predicted proteins | sample COG_08_FD_184752 | JGI IMG/M metagenome (GOLD analysis project Ga0209631, IMG submission 184752) | Pelagic Microbial community sample from North Sea - COGITO 998_met_08 (SPAdes) (version 2) | ecosystem: Environmental > Aquatic > Marine > Neritic zone/Coastal water | place: Helgoland, sampling... | reverse complement strand
AAATCTATTTCATCATTATCGTTTAGTTCTGCTTTATTTATATCAAGTGTAGTTACTTTAAACATTTCTCCCGCACCTTCCGCATCACTTCCAGTAACAATTGGAGTATTAATATAGACAAATCCATTTTCTTTAAAATATTTGTGAATAGCAAATGAAATACTAGATCGAATTCTAAAAATAGAGCTAAAAGTATTAGTTCTTACCCTAAGATGTGCATTTTCTCTTAAAAATTCTAAACTATGTTTTTTGGGTTGAATCGGATATAATTCTGGATCACATTCTCCCAAAATTTCAATTTTTTCAACCTGAATCTCTATTGATTGTCCTTTTCCTTGACTTTCTTCCAAAGTACCATTGACCTTAATTGATGCTCCAGTATTAATTTTATTTAAAATAACCTCATCTGTGTTCTCATAGTCTACAACACATTGAATACTTTGAAGGCTAGATCCATCATTTACTGAAATGAATCTATTCGCTCTAAAGGTTTTAACCCATCCTTTTATAGAAATTTTTTCTTTTATCGGTGGATTTGAAAACAAATTTTTAATTGTCATGAAAGTAAAAATATTTAAAACTTATTTCAAAGATAAAGGTTTGGTTTGGTTTATTTTGAATTTAATTTGAGTCTAAATTAATAACTGAATTTTTTAAATCTTTTTTATTAGAAATACTTTTTTCTAATGAAATCAAGAGTGATGGTAATAAAACTAAGTTAGCTAACATTGCAAATAGTAGAGTAGTTGAGACTAAACCTCCTAGCGCAATTGTTCCTCCATAACTAGAGGTCATAAAAACCGAAAATCCAAAGAAAAGAACTATGGATGTGTAAAACATACTTATCCCCGTTTCTCTAAGTGATGCAAAAACAGACTTTCTGATTTTCCAATTATTAGCAATTAATTCTTGTCTATATTTTACTAAAAAATGAATCGTGTCATCAACTGAAATTCCAAAAGCAATACTGAAAACTAATATTGTTGAAGGTTTTATAGGGATGTTAAAAAACCCCATAACTCCAGCAGTAAATAATAATGGTAGAATATTTGGAATCAAGGAAATTATAACCATTTTGTATGACCTAAACAGATAAGTAATCATTAGAGATATTAAAAGTATAGCTAAGAATAGGGAAATCAATAAATTCTTTATAAGAAATTTTGTTCCTTTTAGGTAACCTAGGGTTTTTCCAGTTAATGTTACATCAAACCTTTCTGATGGGAAATACAATTCTATTCCCTTTATTAAACTTGCCTCTATACCTTCCATTCTTTCAGTATCAATTTCTCCAATCATAGTAGTTATTCTGGCTATTTGGCCATTTTTATCTATATAGCTATTATTTTCCCCAATTTTTAAATCAGAGTTTTTAACATATGTTGATATAAAAGTGTTTTCTTGAGATGATGGAAGTTGGAAATACTTAGGATTTCCATTGTAAAATGATTGTTTTATATATTTTGATAAATTAACTATTGAAATTGGCGAAGACAGTTCTGGAATTCTCAAAATATGTTCATGAAAATCATTCATTCTTTTGATATTTCCAAGCCTCATCATACCGTTTTTTCTCCGACTATCTATCATTATTTCTAATGGTAAAATGCCTTTAAATTCTTTTTCAAAAAACTTAATGTCTTTAACAAAACCAGATTTTTTAGGCATGTCTTCAATTAAATTTCCAGAAATTTCAATTTTATTAATACCCACAATACTAATACACAAACAAAGAATAGAGATTATAAAAACAGGAATTCTTTTTTTCTTGACAGTATTGCTCAAAAATCCAACAAAGGTATTGAGCCAATCGTTATTTAAATGATTTAAATGTTTCTTTTCAGGTAGTGGTAAAAAACTATAAATTATGGGTATCAGTAAAATTGATAATATGAAAATCACCATTATATTGATGGAAGCTACTGTTCCAAATTCTTTTAATATTTGACTATCAGTTAAAATGAAAGTTGCAAAACCACAAGCAGTCGTAATATTAGTCATTAGAGTAGCATTTCCAATTTTGGATATAACCCTTTGGAGAGATCTAGCCTGATTCCCATGTTTTTTTACTTCATGTTGATATTTATTTATTAGAAAAATACAATTTGGGACTCCAATTACAATTATTAAAGGAGGAATTAAAGCTGTTAAAACAGTAATTTCAAACTCTAAAAACCCAAGTATACCAAGTGCCCACATAACCCCCGTAACGACAACTGATAAAGTAATTAATGTTGCTCTGTAGGATCTAAAAAAGAAAAAGAAAATAAATATTGTTACAATAATCGCAATCACTACGAACTTTCCAATCTCATCCATTATGTTCTGGGCATTCATAGTCCTTATGTAAGGCATCCCAGAAATTTTTACATCAAGATTAGTTTCTTTTTCAAACTTTTCAATTAAAGGAACAAAATCTTCATTTATAAATTCAATTCTTTCAATATTATTAACAATCTTTTTATCTAAATATATCGCAGTTTGAATAGTTTCACTTTTTTTATTGAATAAAATATTTTCATAAAAAGGAAAATCTTGAAAAATAGTATTTTTAAACTCCTCAACTTTGTAGTCACTGATAAAAGAATTATTTAAGATAGAATCAACAGTAAACTCTTTTTTGATCTTGTCTTTGGAAATAACAGGAATATTTCCAACATGTATAACATTGTTAATCTCTTTTTTATTTTTGAAAGATTGGCTTAATTTAATCCAAGAGTTAAAATTATTTTTTTTAAACAATGAACTGTCGTTTACTGCGATAATTAATAAATTTCCTTCCTCTCCAAATACATTAACAAAATTATCATACGCTAAATTAAAGGGATGATCTTTTGGCATTAAATTAGCTTCGGAATAACTAAACTTTAAATTTTTCCACTGCGTTGATAAAATTAAAGTAGATATGAAGATAAATACTAAAAAAAAGATACGGTTTCTTAAAATTAATCGAGCAAATATATCCCAGCCTTTAGAATTTTTAATATTACTCATTAATCTTGATTCAAAGGTTTAGACTGATAGAATTTCTTTTTCTTTAGATGCAAATATAGAATCAATTTTTGAAGTGTATTTATCAGTTAAATTTTGAATATCTTGTTCTGAAATCGCTTTTTGATCTGTTGAAACATCACTCTTTTTAATGTCGTTGTTTGCATCTTTCCTTGCATTTCTAACACTAATTTTAGCATCTTCAATTTCAGATTTTGCTATTTTAACTAATTCTTTTCTTCTTTCTTCAGTTAAAGGAGGTATATTAATAATAATAGATTCCCCATTATTCATGGGATTAAATCCTAAATTAGCGACCATTATAGCTTTTTCAATATCTTGTAGTTTGTCCTTTTCCCAGGGCTGAACTGATAGAGTTTGAGCATCGGGAGTATTTATATTAGCAATTTGAGACAATGGAGTTGTAGAGCCATAATAATCTAACTTGACACTTGATAACATAGAGGGGTTTGCCTTACCGGCTCGAATATTTAAAAGTTCTTTATCTAGATGTTTTATCGCATTTGACATTGACTCTTCACAGGCTTCAATAATAAATTCTAATTCTTCCAAAATTAATTTTTTATAAGCGTTCCTATTTTATCTCCATTAATTACCTTAAATAGGTTTCCAGATTTATTCATATTAAAAACTACAATAGGTAAGTTATTTTCTTGACTTAAGGTAAATGCAGTAGAATCCATAACTTTCAAATTTTTACCAATAACATCAGAAAATGAAATGGAATCAAATTTTATAGCTTTTTCATTTTTTTCTGGATCTGAGTCATAAACTCCGTTAACTCTTGTGCCTTTTAAAATAACATCTGCACTTACTTCAATTGCTCTTAAAACTGCAGCAGAGTCTGTTGTAAAAAAAGGATTTCCAGTACCGCCACCAAAAATTACAACTCTCTTTTTTTCAAGATGTCTGACGGCTTTTCTTTTAATATACGGCTCAGCAACAGCTTCAATTTTAATTGCAGTTTGTAGTCTAGTTTGTATGTTTTCTTCCTCAAGTGAACTTTGCAAAGCCATACCGTTTATGACGGTAGCAAGCATTCCCATATAATCACCTTGAACACGATCAATACCATTACTGGCGGCTGAGACACCTCTGAAGATATTACCACCACCAATAACTATGGCCACTTCAACTCCTAAATCTAAAATGCTTTTGATGTCTTTTGCATATTGGGCAATTCGTTTAGGATCAATTCCATAACTTCTATCTCCCAACAAAGCTTCTCCGCTTAGTTTTAGTAAGATTCTTTTGTAAACCATTTATGTAAATATAGTGATGATTACACTAAATCTAAAAAAGCAATAAATTTTAAGTCAAGCTAACTCTTTTAAAATCAGTAACTGTTAAATTATTGTCTACAGATTTCACGTAGTTAGCAACACTTTGCTTATTATCTTTTATGTATGCCTGATTAATCAAAGTATTATCTTTAAAAAACCTTTTTAATTTTCCTTTAGCAATATTATCAAGCATTGCTTCTGGCTTACCCTCCTGTCTTAGTTGGTCTTTAGCAATTTCAATCTCTTTTTCAATTGTCTGCTGATCAACTCCACTTTCATCGAGAGCAATTGGATTCATAGCAGCAGCTTGCATTGCAACATTCTTTGAGGCTTCCTCGATTCCATCGACTGCACTTGAGAAACCAACTATAGTAGCAATCTTGTTTCCAGCATGAATATATTTCCCAACATACCCAGCAGAAATCTTTTCAAAATTACCAATCACTAATTTTTCTCCAATTACTCCAGTTTGTTGGATTAATTTATCATTTACTGTCATTGAATCGATTTCAGCATTTAAAAAATCATCCATTGAATCTTTCTCTAAAGCTATTTCAGCTAGTTGATTAGCTAGCGCAACAAAACTATCATTTTTAGCAACGAAGTCTGTTTCACAATTTAATGAGATAACAGCTCCAGTTGTATTATCAGAATTTACCTTTGCTATAGTTGCTCCTTCCGAAGATTCTCTATCAGCTCTTTTAGCTGCAACTTTCTGTCCTTTCTTTCTTAAAATTTCTATTGCTGCTTCAGTATCACCATTAGCCTCAACTAAAGCATTTTTACAATCCATGATTCCAGCTCCTGAAATCTTTCTTAGATTATTTACGTCTGATGCGGTTATTTTTGTCATGATTATTCTTCTGTTTTTTTAGCAACTCTTGTTCTTTTCTTTTTTTCTTTTACTTCCTTTACATCTTCTTTTTGATCCTCAGTAACTTCATTTTTTTTCTCAGATCCACTTTCTTTTTCTTTTATCACTTCAGCAACTTCTTTTTCCTTTTGTCTTTCAGAGAGACCTTCTTTAATTGCGTCAGTAACATGATTTAAAATAATATCTATTGATTTTGAAGCATCGTCATTTGATGGTATCGCAAAATCTACCTCTCTTGGGTCACAATTAGTATCAACCATTGCGAAAATTGGAATATTTAGCTTTTGAGCTTCTCTAATTGCGATATGTTCCCTTCTAATATCAACTACAAATAGAGCACCAGGTAATCTCGTCATATCAGTGATTGAGCCTAGATTTTTTTCTAATTTTGCTCTCAATCTATCAATTTGTAGTTTTTCTCTTTTAGAAAGAGCTTCAAAAGTACCATCTTGTTTTGTTCTATCAATAGCTGACATTTTTTTAACGGCTTTTCTGATAGTGACAAAGTTTGTTAACATACCGCCTGGCCATCTTTCAGTAATGTAAGGCATATTTACTTCTTCAGCAGCTTTAGATACTAGGTCTTTAGCTTGTTTTTTTGTAGCAACAAAGAGAATTTTTCTTCCTGAGGAAGCAATTTTTGATAAAGCAGATGCGGCTTCATCAATTTTAGATGCAGTTTTGTAAAGATTGATAATATGGATGCCATTTTTCTCCATGTGGATGAATGGTGCCATATTGGGATTCCATTTTCTTGTTAAGTGTCCAAAGTGAACACCAGCCTCTAAAAGAGGTTTAATTTGAATTTTTGTCATTTTTTTTAGTTTACGTTCCGTATGATTAGCAATAAATTTTAATATAATTTATTTAGATGCTAAACTAACTTTCGCTGTGCGAAATACGACAACAGGTTATTTTCAATATTTATATGAACTCGATAACCAATAAGCGAATCGAATTAACGTTTCGAGAATTGGAATTTTTTTCTTGCTTTCTTTTGACCAAATTTCTTTCTTTCAACCATTCTAGGATCTCTGGTCAATAATCCTTCTTTTTTAAGAGCTGAACGATTTTCTTCATTAATCTCACATAGTGCTCTAGAAATAGCCAATCTAACTGATTCAGCTTGACCGTTAATTCCTCCACCATAAACATTAACTTTTACGTCATATGATGACATTGTTTCAGTTAATGTAAAAGGTTGGTTAACTTTATATTGAAGAGTATCAGTTGGGAAATATTCATTTAATGATTTACCATTAATCGAATATGTTCCTTTACCTTTTGATAAGTATACTCTGGCAACAGACTTTTTTCTTCTTCCTATTTTATGAACTACTTCCATATTATTTTAAGTCGTTTAGATTTATCAATTTTGGATCTTGGCCTTCATGTTTGTGGTTTTTACCAACATAAACTTTTAGGTTTCTAAATAAGGCAGCTCCTAATTTATTTTTAGGCAACATTCCTTTAACAGATTTTTCAACTAGGCGACAAGGGTCTTTGGCAAAAAGTTCAGTTGCTGTAAGGGATCTTTGTCCACCAGGGTATCCGGTGTGTCGGATGTACTCTTTACTTTCCCACTTATTTCCAGAAAGAGTGATTTTTTCTGCATTAATAACAATTACATTATCACCACAATCAACGTGTGGTGTGAAACTAGGCTTGTATTTTCCTCTAAGAAGTTTAGCGATTTTTGAACACATTCTTCCTAGAGCATGCCCACTTGCATCAACAACAACCCAGTTTTTGTCAACTGTTTCTTTGTTTGCAGAGATTGTTTTATATGTTAAAGAATCCAAAATATTTAATTTTTTAAAAAAACATTTAATTAATGCTTTTTATTGGCCTGCAAATCTACAATAATAAATGAAATCTACAAATCAGAAATAAACAAAAATGTTAATGAGCTTCAAACCAGTTGAGACCTACGTCCATATCTACTTTTAAGGGTATGCCCAATTGATAAACATTTTCCATTTCATTTTTAATTAAACTTTTCATTTTTTCTAATTCATTTTTATGAACTTCAAACACTAATTCATCGTGAACTTGAACAAGCATTTTTGATTTAAAATCTCTTTCTGCAATTTTATTTTGAATTTTTATCATTGCTAATTTTATAATATCGGCTGCGCTTCCTTGAACTGGTGCATTAACTGCATTTCTTTCAGCTGCTCCTCTCACTATAGGGTTTCTAGAGTTAATATCTTTCAAATACCTTTTTCTACCTAAAATAGTTTCAACATATCCATTTTCACGAGCAAAATTAATTTGGTTAGAGATATAATTTTTGAGTTCGGGATATGCATTGTAGTATGATTCTATCAACTCTTTTGATTCAGTTCGGTTTAATGTAGTTTGATTGCTTAAACCAAATGCTGAAACACCATAAATAATTCCAAAATTTACAGTTTTAGCATTACTTCTTTGCTCTTTGGTCACTTCACTCAAGTTTATATTAAACACCTTGGCTGCTGTAGAGCTGTGTATGTCTTCATTGTTCTTAAATGCAGAAATCATGTTTGGATCCTTACTTAAAGCTGCTATAACTCGAAGTTCAATTTGTGAGTAATCTGCAGAAAGCATTAAGTAATCTTCATTTTCACATATAAAAGCTTTTCTAACTTCTCGGCCTCTTGGGTTTCTTATAGGGATATTTTGAAGATTAGGATTGTTACTACTTAATCTTCCCGTAGATGCAACACCTTGATTGAATTCAGCATGAATTCTGTTGGAAGTTAAATCAACTTGTTTTGGCAAGGAATCAACATAGGTGTTAAGCAATTTTTGAAGAGATCTCCATTCAAGAACTTTTTCTATTATTACATGCTTTGAGGCTAACTTTGACAAAATTTCTTCACTAGTTGAAAACTGGCCTGATTTTGTTTTTTTAGGCTTTTCTACTAGTTTCATTTTCCCAAATAAAACTTCACCTAACTGTTTTGGTGAGGCAATATTAAATTCTTCATTTGAACTTTTATAAATAAATTGCTCTAGTACTTTTAATTCTTCATGAAACTTTACAGAAAGCTTTGATAAAAATTCAGAATCTAATTTAATTCCATTTAGTTCCATAATGCTTAATACTTTAAGCAAAGGCATTTCAAGATTTTCAAATAAATTTAAAAGATTTCCTTTAATTAAATCTGATTTTAGATACTTGCTTAACTGGAAATTTAGATCAGAATTTTCCATTGACAATTGATCAAAAGAATCATTTTTTATACTAGGGCTATAATTTAAGTAAGCTTCACATAGTGTTTTGTAATTATGACTTAGATCAGGGTTTACCAAGTAATGTGCTATTTTATTATCAAAATAAGTTCCTTTAATATTAATACCATACTTCTTCAATAACTTGATCTGTGATTTCAAATCAAAACCTATGATAGTCAAATCAGAATTATTAAAAATGGAATTAAGGGTATCAATAATAAAGCTGTTCGTATTTTCAATTTCAAGAAAATAACTTTTGTTATTTCCCCAGCTAAAACTTAAACCTAAATTATTTGAACTTTCATTAAAATGTATGGCATTAATGGAAATAGCTTTTTGATTGGTTAATTTTTTAAAAAGCAATTTTAATGATAATTCACTTTTGTTATTTTGATAAAATTTGCTGGAGTTTGATATGTTGTTAAGTTTTTTCTTTAACTCTTGATTAGATTCACCAGGCATGTTAAACAGATCGTATTGTATATCTTTTTTAAGTAAATCTTCATTTTCATCTTTGATTTCTAATTCCTCACCATTTTCTTCAATTAAAAAAAGTTTTTTGAAATTTTCTTTCATTCTTACAAATTCGAGTTCCTCAAAAATTTCATATACAAGAGAATGGTTAGGGTTTTCCAGTTTAAAATCTTGAAAATTGTATTCAATAGGGACGTCTAATAAAATCGTGGCAAGCTTTTTAGACAAGACTCCTTTTTCTTTATTAGCCTCTATTTTTTCCCTTAACTTCCCTTTTATTTCATGTGTATGATCCAAAAGATTTTCCAATGATCCATATTGATTTATAAATTTTTTAGCAGTTTTTTCTCCTACACCTGGTAGACCAGGAATATTGTCAACGGAATCTCCCATCATTCCTAAAAAATCGATAACTTGAATAGGATTATCAACTTCAAATTTTTCTTGCACTTCTTTTACCCCCCAGATTTCAATACCATTGCCCATTCTTGCAGGTTTGTACATAAAAATGTTTTCTGAAACTAATTGTGCAAAATCTTTGTCTGGGGTTACCATGAAAACTTCATAATTATTTTTTTCAGCTTTTTTAGCCACAGTTCCAATTATATCATCAGCTTCATATCCGCTTTTCATCAAAATAGGGATTCCCATCGCTTTTAGTATATTATGAATGTAAGGCACGGCAATCTTTATTGGATCAGGTGTTTCGTGTCTATTGGCCTTATACTCTTTAAATATTTCAACTCTGTCTACTGATCCACCTAAATCAAAAGCAACAGCTAAGTTATCTGGCTTTTCTCTTTTAATTAAATCCAAAATGGAATTCATAAACCCCATTATGGCACTAGTATCCATCCCTTTTGAATTAATTCTAGGGTTTTTGATAAAGGCATAATATCCTCTAAATATTAAGGCATATGCATCAATTAAATAAAGTTTTTGTCTGTTACTCATATATAAATATTATATTTTTGATTTCTAATTTAAAAAAATATAATGTTGAGATGGCTAATAGTTATTGTTGTTTTTTTACTGATTGAAATATACGCATTTCAGGCATTTAAAACTGTATCAAAAAATGGTTGGTTTACAAAATCCTATATTATTATAAATTCTTTAATATTTATAAATCTCTTTTATAGAATTTTTAACGTTTATTTAAAAGATTTAGATTACTCTGACCAATACTATAACTTTTTATCAATTCCTTTTGCTTTATTTTTTACATTATTTTGTTTCAAACTAATTTTAATTTCATTTCTTTTTTTTGAAGATATTTTAAGATTAATAGTCTCTACATATAAATTTTTGTTTAATCCAACAGAATCATTTTTAATTGACAGAAGAGGCTTTTTAAGTAAAATTGCTCTTCTAATCGCTTCAATTCCAATCCCTTTTGTATTACACGGAATTTTTAAAGGAAGATATAATTATAAGGTTTACAATTATGATTTAGATTTTGAGGATTTACCAAAAGAATTTGATGGTTATCAAATTACCCACATTTCTGATATTCACTCCGGAAGCTTGAATAATATCAAAAGTGTAGAATATGCTGTGAAGCTAATTAATGAGCAAAATTCTGATTTGATTTTATTTACTGGAGATATAGTAAATAATAGGGCAGATGAATTAGATATTTGGAAGAATACACTTTCAAAAATTAAAGCTAATGATGGAAAATATTCAGTTCTAGGAAATCATGATTATGGAGACTATGTTGATTGGAAATTTGAAAACGAGAAGAAAGATAATTTTGAAAACCTTCTCAAAATTCAAAATGAAATGGGTTTTAATTTATTAATGAATGAGAATATTAGTATTAAAAGAAATAAGCAAAGCATCTCATTAATTGGTGTAGAGAACTGGGGAAAAGGTCGCTTCAAAAAGAAAGGGGATATTGATAAAGCTTGTAATGGCTTGAATGAGAATGACTTTAAAATTGTTATGAGTCATGACCCTTCACACTGGGATGAAATTTTAAAAAATCATAAGACACATTTTCATCTGACTTTGAGTGGACACACCCACGGCATGCAATTTGGAATTGAAATTCCAGGTTGGATTAAATGGAGTCCAGCGAAATGGGCCTATAAGTATTGGGCTGGGTTATACAATGAAAACAAACAGTTTTTGAACGTTAATAGAGGCTTTGGAGTTTTGGGTTTTCCTGGAAGAGTGGGAATCCCACCTGAAATATCAGTGATTACTTTGAAAAAATCATAGATTTTAAAAATTTATTATTTTTATAATAATTCTAAACTTGGCACATGTCAAAATTCGGCGAACTTATTAATTTCAAAGTTCCTATTCTTTTAGATTTTTTTGGTGATTTGGATGAAACTTCTAAATCAATGCACCCTATTTTAAGAGATGTTGCTGCTGCTGTCGGAGATAAAGGAAAGGTTATTAAGATTAATGTGGATCTAAACAGCGAGCTTTCTGAAGCTTTGAGAATAAAGGATCTACCAACTTTAATGATTTATAAAGGAGGAGAGATGGTTTGGAGACAAAGCGGAGAGCAGGATGCTAAAACCCTTATAAATCTAATTAATGATTTTGTCTAGTTCAGCGCTAATCGTTTCAAATTCTTCTATTTCTTTCAAAACAAAATCTTTTTTTGAATCGTACTTTTGAATTGTTTCTACTATGTTTTTTAACTGAAAATAATCATTCAAAATGGCTTGCGTGTAGTCTTCATTGTCTTCAATTGTCATGTAAATAGAAATTCTCTCTTTCAGTGGTTTGGAGATCTTAAAATACAAATCTGCTCCATACTCATTCTCATTTAAAAAATACAGTTCATCAACAAACTCATATAACAGAGTGTAATATTCATACTCACCATATAATTCCAATACAAATTCACTAGAATTTATAAATTGTTTTATAGAGCTTGCTTTAAGATCATTATTATCCGACTTTAAAAGAGTTTCTAGTAGAGCTCTGTATCTTTCTGTATCTGTAATAATGTTTTCTGCAAAACTATACATTGAAAACCTAGAACTTTTAGATTTGGACATTTGAGAATAATATTTTAAACTTTCATCGTATTTTGAGGAAAGTTTTTTATATAGTTTATCTCCTTTGTTAAATTTCCCTAAAGAATAATATGTTGAAATATAAGGTTCTAAAAGACTGTAGTATCCAAAGTAGTCTATTGGCATTTTTTCGATAGATAGATCTAGAATTTCTTCAGCTTTTTCATTTTGATTATCTACGATCAATTGTTTTGCTAATCTGTGGAGGTTTCCTCTAAAAGAAATACTGTTTTTTCTTGTTTCAGGATCATGATAAATTTCTGGACTTTCCGAGTTACCCCATTCCCAACTTTTTACAATTTTGTACATTGAAGATGAATCTATCCTTCCCAATTCGTAGGGATTATTTTTGTCAACTTTTGTTTTGATAGGCACTAATTTATAAACTAGCCCGTCTAATTGAAGATAATCTTTCATCCATAAATATTCAGCATCATTGTAACTTCCTCCTGTAAAGTAAATAGGTCTCTCCCAATTATTGTTTGCTAAAATATCCAACATTAAAATTTGGTTTTTATACAAACCTCCAGTTGGTAAATCAATGTCAATATAATCTAAAATCAAATTTTCATCTTCTTGTTTTACCAAACCACTTTTAAGAACATTTTTCTTATTAACAGGGACTCTTATTTTGTTAGTTGGATAAAAAACCATGTTTTGAGTAAATAAAGGAATGTTTTCAAGATCAGCACCATATTGAACCAATAAATTCTTGTACTTAGTTCGTGGATGATCACTTGAAACCCAGTTCATAAAATCTTTAATTTCCCATCTTACCGAATCAATTAATGCTTCATACTTAATATAATCTCTTATCCCGTATGCATATTGACTATGTTTAAGTTGTGAGGGTATTGGACTACTATTGTAAGTTCGTTTCTTCATTTGATCTATATACCAATCAGTTGCTATCAAACTAGTATTGATAGTTCTTACATCAGTTCTATAATTTTCAATTTCTTGAGCATACCAAAGTGCAAAAGTGTCATTATCACCAATAGTAAAAATCATTGCATCTTTATCTTTGTCAATTGAATTTAAATAAGCTTTAGCAAGAGACTGAGCCGTATATCTATCAGACCTGTCATGATCATCCCAATTTTCATAAGCCATAAGCAACGGTACGGTCAGTAGTAATAAGCTGATTAATGGAACTGATTTTTTTTCTGAAATTAATTTTCTAAGAGAGTTTGTAAAATAAAAAATACTGAGGCCTATGAAAATTGAAAAAACATAAAAAGATCCAACTAATGCATAATCCCTTTCTCTAGGTTCGAAGACCCTTTCGTTTAAATAAACTTTAAGTGCTAATCCGGTAAAAAGAAATAAAAGTGTTACGATCCAAAAAAGATTTTTATCTCTTTTGAAAAGAAACAAGAAACCAATTAAACCTAAAATTAATGGTAGCATGTAATATGTATTTCTTGCTTTATTATTTTTTAAATCAGAGGGTAAATTAGATTGAGGACCTAGTCTTAATTTATCGATGAAAGAAATTCCTGTTATCCAATTACCTTTTAATAAATCATATTCCCATTTAATATCATTTTGTCTTCCACTAAAATTCCACATAAAATATCTGAAATACATTGATCCAATTTGATATTTAAACAGATATTTTAAATTATTAAACAAGGACGGTTTTTCAATATCTAAATAACCGCCATATTGAGTTAAAAACTTATGGTAACCCTCTGCGTCAATGTCACCATTAGCTACACTTTGTTTAAATTCTAAAACCAATTTTTTGAAATTTGTTTCAGACAGATATTCAGGTTTTATGCTAAAATCTAAAACTCCAAAATATGTCATATAATTTATTGCATTTTCAGAGCTCCACATTCTGGGTAACAATCCAACGTGATCACTATTGGAATTGATTTTTCCTGACTCCCAATCGTTTACGATAAAATATTTTTGAGTTTTTTCGTTTCTCTCGTATTTTGGTTTGTCATCCTTATAAGGGTTATTTTCATCTTGACCAGCGTATGCATCTGAAAACATAGGACCGTAAAATAAGTGAGTATCTGGGTATTGCTCTAAGTTATAATAAGCCAAAAGAGCTCTAGCATCAGACGGAGAGTTTTCATTAATTACTGTATTGGCATTGGATCTAATAGGTATCATTAACCATGAAGAAAAACCAATGAAAATAAACATAACACATAACAAGAAAGTGTTTGTATTGTATAAATTTTTTTTTCTAGTGTAAGAAAGGGAAAAAACAAAAAATGTGATTAAAAGAATAGCAGTAAAAATAGTTCCAGAATCAAATGGTAATCCAAGAGAATTCACAAAAAACACCTCTAAATACCCAAAAAGTGCTAAAGTTGAGGGAAGAAGAAGTTTGAAAATGAAAAGTAAAATTGCTACAGATAAAACATTTGCTAAAAGAAAGTTTTTAAAATTTGGATTAGGATATTTTTTAAAGAAGTAAATCATACCAATTGCAGGAATAACAAGTAATCCCATAAAATGAACTCCAAATGAAAGCCCAACTATAAATGATATTAAAACCAGCCATTTATTTCCTCTTTCATTATCAATATCTTCCTCCCACTTGAATCCAAGCCAAAATAACAGAGCCATTATGCATGTAGCCATTGCATAAACTTCTGCTTCAACTGCATTAAACCAAAAACTATCAGAAAAAGTAAAAGACAAAGCTGCTAAAGTAGATCCGCTTAAGATTTTTATAGAGTCAGTTTTTGTAATGGTTTTTGAAATTTTCAATATTTTTTTTCCAATTATTGATGTGGTCAGAAAAAGAAATAATATGGTAAAAGCACTTGCGAAGACGGACATCATATTGACCATAAATGCAATGTCTTCAGGATTTGAAGCAAAGGATGCAAAAAAAGCACCGATCATTTGAAAAAAAGGTGCTCCTGGCGGGTGACCAACTTGTAATTTTGCTGATGTTGAAATATATTCAGCACAATCCCAGTAGCTTGCCGTGGGTTCAACTGTTAGGTAGTAAGTGGTAAGAGCAATGAAAAAAACAAGTAAAGCATTAAACTTATTATAGTTTTCAAATTTTTTAATATCCATTCCCATAATTTGAAACACGAAATTAAACAATATTATCAATTAATATTTTAAATATAATTTATTTGTCTAGCTAAAACTTTATATTAAATTTGCCGTTCATTAAATGGCCTATGGTGTAACTGGCAACACGTCTGGTTTTGGTCCAGAAGAGTCTAGGTTCGAGCCCTAGTAGGCCAACTTTAATTGATAGTGTTTTATTAAATTCTCGTTTGTTACAGAATTTAGTATATTTGCACAGCATTATTGAAAATTTGAAGGGGGACAGTGTCCCCTTCTTTATTAAATATATTTGATTTGAAGGAGATATTAGAGAGTTTATTTGAAGAGTTTTTTAAAGAAAACAAATCACTTTTTTTAGTTGATTTTTCTATGGAAGCTTTTAAAATCGACATTAAGATTGACGGAGATAAAGGAGTAAAAATAAGTGATTGTATTGCGCTTTCTAAGCATATTAAAAATCATTTTGATTCTGAGCTTGATGATTACAATTTAAACGTAAGTTCAGCAGGATTATTATCTCCTTTAAAAACACATCGTCAGTTCTTAAAAAACTTTAAAAGAAAAATGAAAGTAAAATCTAAAGCAGGTGCTGATTATGTTGGCAATCTTGTTGATGTAGGGAAAGAAGATATCACGTTGGAGTGGTCATCAAGAGAACCCAAACCTGTTGGTAAAGGAAAAATAACAGTAGTAAAAAATAAATTAATTGCTTTTGATCAGATAGAAAAAGCGAACTTAATAGTAGAATTTAATAAATTATAATTATGGAAAATTTATCTTTAATCGAATCGTTCTCAGAATTTAAAGACGAAAAATTTATTGACAGAGTAACACTCATGTCAATTCTTGAAGAAGTTTTTAGAAACACTTTAAAAAGAAAATATGGAGACGATGATAATTTTGATATTATTATTAATCCAGATAAAGGAGATTTGGAAATTTGGAGGAACAGAATTGTTGTTGAAGATGGGGCTGTTGAAGATGATAATCAAGAAATATCTCTTACAGAAGCAAGAAAAATTGAACCTGATTTTGAGGTTGGAGAAGATGTTTCTGAAGAGGTTAAATTAGTTGATCTTGGTAGAAGAACAGTGCTTTCATTAAGACAAAACCTTGTTTCTAGAATTCATGAACATGATAATGGAATAATTTATAAACAATTCATTGATTTAATTGGAGAAATTTATACTGCAGAAGTTCATCACATTAGACACAATGTTGTCATATTACTCGATGATGATGGAAACGAACTTATTATGCCAAAAGATCGTCAAATACCCTCTGACTTCTACAGAAAAGGAGATTCTGTAAGAGGAGTAATTGAGTCAGTTGAGCTAAAAGGGAACAAGCCCTCAATTATTTTTTCAAGAACTTCTCCAAAATTTTTAGAAAAATTATTTGAACAAGATATACCAGAAGTTTTTGATGGATTAATTTCTGTTAAAAAAGTTGTTAGAATTCCTGGTGAAAAAGCTAAAGTTGCAGTAGATTCTTACGATGACAGAATTGATCCTGTAGGAGCATGTGTTGGAATGAAAGGATCTAGAATTCATGGAATTGTAAGAGAGTTAGGAAACGAGAATATAGATGTTATTAATTTTACAAATAATACTCAGTTACTGATAACAAGGGCACTAAGTCCTGCAAAAATATCATCTTTAAAAATTGATGAAGAAAATAAAACAGTGGAGGCTTTTATGGATCCTGAGCAAGTTTCTAAAGCAATTGGAAGAGGTGGACATAACATAAGGCTAGCTGGTCAATTAACCGGTTATGAAATTGATGTATATAGAGAAGGTGCTGAGGAAGATGTTGAACTTACAGAGTTTTCTGACGAAATTGAAGGTTGGGTCCTAGAAGAATTTAAAAAAGCTGGACTTGACACTGCTAAAAGTGTACTGGAACAAGATGTTGAAGATTTAATTAAAAGAACAGATTTAGAGGAAGAAACAATTATTGAGGTTAGAAATGTATTAAATGCAGAATTTTCTGAATAACATTATATTTAAATATGAGTGAAACTAAATTAACAAGATTAAACAAAGTACTTAGAGAATTTAATATTTCTCTTGATAGAGCTGTTGAGTTTTTGTCTGCAAATGGTCATGAGATAGAGGCGAGGCCTACGACAAAAATTTCATCAGAACAGTACGATTTATTTTTAAATGAGTTTAGCTCTGATAAATCTAGTAAAGTCGAGTCTCATGACTTGAGTGAGGAAAAAAGAAAAGAAAAGGAAGAATTAAGGATAAAAATTGAAAAAGAGTTAGAGGAAAAACAAAAGAAAAAAGCTTCATTTATTGAAAGAGCTGAAATTAAAAAACCAGTACATTTAGGTAAGATTGACTTAGATAGTTTAAACAAACCAAAGCCAAAATCTGAATCAAAGCCAAACGAAGACTTACCAAAAGATATTGAACCAAAGAAACTAGTTCAAGACAGCTCCTATGATAAACCTAAAGAGAGTACAAATATTGAAACTAAGTATAAGAAATTAAGTGGTTTAAAAACTGTTGGAGATAAAATTGATTTAGGAAAATTTGAAAAGCCAAAACCAAGTGCCAGCAAGCAATCTACTGTCTCTAAGAGAAAAAGAATAAGAATTAGTAAAGACCCGGTAAAACCAACTAATCAAAATAAAAAGAACTTCAATAAAACTTCAAAAGCTAAGGTAGTTTCAAATGAGCCTAGCGAGGAAGAGGTTCAAAAACAAATTAGAGAGACTTTAGAAAAATTACAAGGTAAATCTTCAAAAGGAGCTAAGTATCGTAAAGAAAAAAGAGACTCTCATAAATTAAAATCAGAGGAAGATATTGCTCAAAATGAAGCTGAAAAGAAAATTATTAAGGTAACTGAATTTATTACTGTAGGAGAAGTTGCAACCATGATGGAAATAACTTCTTCCGATATTATTTCTGCCTGTATGTCGTTAGGAATTATGGTAACCATGAATCAAAGGTTAGATGCTGAAACACTAACCATTGTTGCTGATGAGTTTGATTATGAAGTTGAATTTGTGACTGCTGACATTGAAGATTCTATTAAAGAAGAGGAAGACAAACCTGAAGATTTATTACCTAGAGCTCCAATTGTAACTGTTATGGGTCATGTAGATCATGGTAAAACTTCCCTTCTTGATTATATTAGAGAAGAAAATGTAATCGCTGGGGAATCAGGAGGAATTACTCAACACATAGGAGCTTACAATGTTGAATTAAAAGGTGGTCAAAACATTACATTTTTAGATACACCAGGTCATGAAGCTTTTACTGCAATGAGAGCAAGGGGAACTCAAATAACGGATTTAGTTATTATTGTAATTGCAGCTGACGATGATGTGATGCCACAAACAAAAGAGGCTATAAGTCATGCTCAAGCTGCTGGTGTACCAATTATTTTTGCAATTAATAAAATTGATAGACCTAATTCAAATCCTGATAAAATAAAAGAAAAACTTTCTTCAATGAATTTATTGGTTGAAGAATGGGGTGGAAAAATTCAATCTCATGATGTTTCTGCATTAAAAGGAACGGGTGTTGATGAATTACTAGAAAAAGTTTTATTAGAAGCTGAATTTTTAGAATTAAAAGCTAATCCAAATAAGTCTGCAATCGGCTCTGTTGTTGAGGCTTATCTTGATAAAGGAAAAGGTTATATTTCTACAATTTTAGTTCAGTCAGGAACTTTAAAAATAGGAGATTATCTATTAGCTGGCCAACATTCCGGTAAAGTTAAAGCAATGCAGGATGAGAGAGGAAAATCAGTTGATGAAGCAGGTCCTTCAACTCCAGTTTCTATATTAGGTTTAGACGGTGCTCCACAAGCTGGAGATAAATTCAATGTTTTTGCTGATGAAAAAGATGCAAAACAAATTGCTGTTAAAAGAACACAATTGGTTAGAGAACAATCTGTAAGAACTCAAAAACATATAACTTTAGATGAAATTGGAAGAAGAATTGCAGTTGGAGAATTTAAAGAGTTAAATATTATACTTAAAGGGGATGTTGATGGTTCGGTTGAAGCTTTAACTGATTCTTTTCAAAAATTATCTACGGATGAAATAGTAATCAATATTATTCACAAAGCTGTAGGTGCTATCACTGAATCGGATGTATTACTTGCTTCTGCTTCAGATGCGATTATTATAGGATTTAACGTAAGGCCAACTGGAAATGCAAGACAAATTGCTGATAAAGAAGAAATAGATATAAGAAACTATTCCATTATTTATGATGCGATAAATGATTTAAAAGATGCTATGGAAGGTATGCTAGCTCCGAAGTTTAAAGAAGAGGTTACTGGAAATGCTGAAATTAGAGAAACCTTTAAAATTTCTAAAGTTGGAACCATTGCTGGATGTATGGTAACAAGTGGAAAAATATTCAGAAACTCAAATATTAGAATTATAAGAGAAGGTGTTGTTGTAACATCGGGAACTTTAGCTTCTTTAAAAAGGTTTAAAGATGACGCAAAAGAGGTGTCCAAAGGATATGATTGTGGTATACAAATTAAAAACTACAATGACATAAAGGTTGCAGACGTTATTGAGGCTTATTCTGAAGTTGAAATTAAAAAGAAAATTAAATAGTTAATTGGGTTGTAATATAAATGCCGAAGGATATTTTTTTTTAATTTTTTTTAATTCTTTTATAGCTTTAATTTTAGAAACATATTTTCCAACTCTTATCTTGTAATAAGGAGTTTCAAAACTAAAAAAAACTTCTTCAAATTCTTTTTCTTCATTAATTAAATTTAATAATTCCTGATAGTCTTTAAAGTTTCCACTAAAAATTTGAACAGTGTACTGCCCTGAAGTAAAAGCTTCTTGATTAACAATTTTTTTTAATTCAAGTACTTTTAAAAGTTTTGAATCTTGATTTATAATAATTGAGTCGTTTTGAGCAAATGTTTTAAAAATCATTGCTATACTAAATAGGAAAAAAAAGACTATTTTTTTCATAAAACAAATATAGTTTTTTGAACTTTAAAAAGGAACATTTTAGAGGGTTTTTAAAAACAATTATTTAGAATGATTATAAATTAAAAATTAGACATAACTAAGGTTTAAAATATCGTGTTTGTGTTGTATTTTTGTGCCCTAATTTTGATACAATTTAAACAATTGTCAGTCGTAAGAATAACAACTTTATCGAAACTGTTTTCAAGACTACTAAAAAGCTTTGTATCACCCCTCGCGCTTAATTTATTTTTCGCATTACTATTTACATTTAATATATCAGCTCAAGAGCCTGATATTGCTAAGGGAAAATCTTTATATAATGCAAATTGTGCGGCATGCCATAAGCTTAACAAGAAATTGATAGGCCCAGCATTAAAAGGAGTTTCTGCAAAATATGATAAAGAATGGCTATACTCATGGATTAAAAATAGTGCAGCATTAATTAAGTCAGGAGATGAACAAGCTGTTGCAATTTATGAAGAATACAACAAGGTTGCTATGAATGCATTTCCTCAATTATCTAATGAGGATATTGATAACATTTTAGCTTACACAGATTATGTTCCTGAACCTATTGCATCAACTTCCACAGTTGCAACTAACTCAGGATCTTCTGAAGGATCATCAATCACTAATGATATTGTTCTGGGATTGCTTGTTATTGTTTTAACGGTATTGATTGTTGCCCTTTATCTAGTAACTAAAACCCTTAGAAACATAGCTGAAAAAAACGGCATAAAAGCTCATGTTAAAGAATCTCAATCATTTTCTATATGGAGAGCATTTGTTAAAAACCAATTTTTAATATTTGTTTCAGTTATCCTACTGCTACTTTCAAGCGCATATTTTGCTTATGGATATATGATGCAAATTGGTGTTGATCAAGGTTATATGCCGGTGCAGCCAATTCACTATTCACATAAGATTCACTCAGGTGCAAATCAAATAGAATGTCAGTACTGTCACTCTTCTGCAAGAGTATCAAAACATTCTGGGATACCCTCTTTGAATGTATGTATGAATTGTCACGAAAATATAGCTGAATACAATGGTGAAGAAGATTTAGAAAAAGGATATACTAAAGATTTTTACACTAACGAAATAAAAAAATTATATAAAGCTGTTGGATGGGATGAAGAAACACAATCTTACACTGGAGAAACTGAACCAGTTAAATGGGTAAGAATACACAATCTTCCAGACTTTGTGTATTTCAATCACTCTCAACATGTTTCAGTTGCTGGAGTTGATTGTCAAAAGTGTCATGGACCTGTTGAAGAAATGGAAATATTGTATCAATATTCTTCACTAACTATGGGTTGGTGTATTGATTGTCATAGAGAATCAAATATAAAAGTAAAGGATAACGAATATTACACCAAAGTTCACGAAGAGCTTTCTAAAAAATATGGAGTTGAAGAGCTTTCTATAGCTCAGATGGGTGGACTTGAGTGTGGTAAATGTCATTATTAAAAAAAAACAATTATTAGGAATGGGAAACCATAAGAAATATTGGAAAAGTGAATTGGAGTTGTCTTCTGATAACCCTATAGTTAATGACCTAAAAAATAATGAGTTTGTTAATGAATTGCCTATTGATTCTTTTCAAAATACTGAAAATAGCTTAGAAGATTCTTCTACAAATAGAAGAGATTTTCTTAAGTATTTAGGGTTTACAACTGCTGCAGCTACCTTAGCAAGTTGTGAGGGACCTGTAAATAGATCAATCCCCTACGTTGTACAGCCTGAACAAATAATTCCAGGAATTTCTAATTTCTACGCAACATCTATTTCAGATGGATTTGATTTTGCAAACGTCCTTGTAAAAACCAGAGAAGGTAGGCCCATAAAAATTGAATTAAATAAGAAGTCTGACGATAATACGCCTAATGCCAGAGTTCAGGCATCCGTATTATCCATGTATGATAGCTCTAGACTTCAGGGACCAACTATGGATGGTCAAGATATTTCTTGGGATCAATTTAATTTAAATGTTAAAGCTCAGCTTAATGCGATGAAAGCTTCTAGCAAAAGAGTTGTTTTATTGACACAAACATTTGCAAGTCCAACAACAGAAAATATTATTAAAAACTTTACTAAGAAATACCCTAATGTTGAACATATCATATATGATGCTATTTCTGATTCAAAAGCTTTAGATGCATTTGAACTTAGTTTTGGAGTCAGAGCCTTACCTACTTATGATTTTGAAAAAGCACAAGTTATTGTTTCTCTTGCTGCAGATTTTCTTGGTGATTGGCAAGGTGGTGGTTTTTCGAAAGGATATGCTAAAAATAGAGTTCCAAAGAATGGAAAAATGTCTAAGCATTACCAGATTGAAGCTAACATGTCTCTTTCTGGCGCTAATGCAGATGTTCGTATACCTTTAAAACCATCGAATCAAATAAAAGCATTGTTAAAGATTTATGAAAATCTTTCAGGTGAAAATACTGGAGTAACTCTAGAGAATAAACTTGAGTCAAATCTTAAAATGATTTCTGACAGTTTAGTCGATGCTGGAAGTTCAGGTGTATTTATTACAGGATTAGACGATGTTAACGCTCAACTTATTGCTCTTAAAATTAATATGTTAATTAAAAGTAGAGTCCTAAATACTTCAAAACTTAATCTTACAAGACAAGGAGATGACAATAAAGTTTCTAATTTAATAAACGATCTTTCTAATAATAAAGTTGACGGGTTAATTATGGCAGGTGTTAATCCTTCTTATACACTTGCTGAAAACAAAAAGTTTAATGAGGCATTAAAATCAATTGATTTTACGGTTTCATTTTCAATGAATAATAATGAAACCGCTAAACTATCAAAATGGGTAGCTGCTACTCCTCATTATCTTGAATCTTGGGGTGATGTTGAAATTAAATCAGGAAATTATAGTTTAGTTCAACCAACTATAAAGCCCCTATTTGATACATTACAGTTTCAAGATGTAATATTGAACTTACTTGAATCGCCAGTTTCATTTTACGATGAACTAAAAAGTAATTGGAATATTTCCATTCTTAATGGTTATTCATGGAATCAAGCACTTCATGATGGTATTTATTTAAATAAGAAATCTGCGAAAAGTCTTATATATATCAATAAAGATTTATCCAAAAGTGTAAAAAATTTACTTTCTTCTGGTACCAATGATTATGAATTAATACTTTATCCTAAAACCTCAATGGGAGATGGCCAGCAAGCTAATAATCCCTGGCTTCAGGAAATGCCAGATCCAATTTCAAGAGTTTCTTGGGATAACTATCTTACAGTTTCTAAATCTGATGCTAAAGTTTTAGGAATTGAAAATACAAATGATTCCAATGGAGCTCTAAATAGCAATTTTGCCAAGGTTTCTTTAAATGGTAAGTCTATTCAGATACCTGTTATCATACAACCAGGTCAAGCAAAAGGATCAGTTGGTTTGTCATTCGGTTTTGGAAGAAAAGATGGTGTTAAAAAAGAATTACAAACCGGTGTTAATGGTTTTGAATTTTATCAAGATTTTAAAAATATCCAGAATGTTTCAATTGAAGCAATTGGCGGAGTTCACGAATTTGCTTGTGTTCAACTTCATAATACTTTAATGGGTAGAGGAGACATAATTAAAGAAACGACATTAGAAATTTTTAATACAAAAAAATCTTCTGAGTGGAATTATATGACTCAGGTTTCTTTGAATCACATCGAAACACCTGTAACTTCTCCAGATGTTGATATTTGGGATGAATTTGATAGATCTATAGGACACCATTTTAATTTATCAATTGATCTAAACTCATGTACTGGTTGTGGAGCTTGCGTTATTGCATGTCATGCAGAAAATAATGTTCCGGTTGTTGGTAAATCAGAAATGAGAAAGTCTAGAGATATGCACTGGTTAAGAATAGATAGATATTATTCTTCTGCAGAAACTTTTTCTCAAGATAATATTACAAAGGATAATATAAGTGGTTTAGGAGATTCTCTTTCAGTATTTGGAGAAATGGAAGATCCTTCTGAAAATCCTCAGGTCGCTTTTCAACCAGTAATGTGTCAACATTGTAACCATGCTCCTTGTGAAACTGTTTGTCCAGTTGCAGCCACTTCTCATGGAAGACAAGGTCAAAATCACATGGCCTATAATAGATGTGTTGGAACAAGATATTGTGCAAATAACTGTCCATATAAAGTAAGAAGGTTTAACTGGTTTCTGTACAACAATAATAATGAGTTTGATTTTAACATGAATGATGATCTAGGGAAAATGGTTTTAAATCCAGATGTGGTTGTTAGATCTAGAGGAGTAATGGAAAAATGCTCAATGTGTATACAAATGACACAAAAAACTATTTTAGATGCTAAGCTTGATGCTAGAGAGATAAAAGATGGAGAATTTCAAACCGCATGTTCTTCTGCTTGTGATACTGGAGCGATTGTGTTTGGAGATGTTAATGATGAAGAAAGCAATGTTTTAAAATTAAAAGAAGATGATAGAATGTATCATCTCTTAGAAAGTGTTGGTACAAAACCAAATGTTATGTATCAAGTTAAAGTAAGAAATACGTAAAAAGATAATATATGTCATCTCATTACGAAGCGCCTATAAGAAAACCTTTAGTAACTGGTAATAAGTCATACCATGACGTTTCAGTTGATATTGCTGCCGCTATTGAAGGTAAAGCAAATAAACAATGGTGGATTGTATTTTCCATTGCTTTAGCAGCTTTTCTCTGGGGTCTCGGATGTATGATCTACACAATTTCAACTGGAATTGGAGTATGGGGTTTAAATAAAACTGTAGGTTGGGCCTGGGACATTACAAATTTTGTTTGGTGGATTGGAATAGGACATGCGGGGACTTTAATCTCAGCAGTTCTATTACTTTTTAGACAAAAATGGAGAATGGCAATTAATAGATCTGCCGAAGCAATGACTATATTTTCTGTTATTCAAGCTGGTTTATTCCCAATTATTCACATGGGGCGTCCATGGTTAGCTTATTGGGTTCTTCCGATCCCCAATGCTTATGGCTCTTTATGGGTTAACTTTAATTCACCATTATTATGGGATGTTTTTGCGATATCTACATATTTATCTGTATCACTTGTCTTTTGGTGGACAGGTCTTTTACCTGATTTTGCTATGATAAGAGACAGAGCTGTAAAACCATTTCAAAAAAAGATTTACAGTTTAGTTAGTTTTGGATGGACGGGAAGAGCAAAAGATTGGCAGAGGTTTGAAGAAGTATCCTTAGTTCTTGCTGGTTTAGCTACTCCTTTAGTACTATCCGTACATACCATAGTATCCTTTGACTTTGCAACATCTGTAATTCCAGGTTGGCACACTACCATTTTTCCTCCTTATTTCGTTGCAGGAGCAATCTTTTCAGGATTTGCAATGGTAAATACATTACTTATAATCATGAGAAAGGTATCTAACCTTGAAAATTATATAACAATTCAACACATTGAGTTAATGAATATTGTAATAATGATTACTGGTTCCATTGTTGGGACAGCATATATTACTGAACTTTTCATAGCATGGTATTCAGGTGTTGAATACGAGCAATATGCATTTTTAAATAGAGCGACTGGCCCTTATTGGTGGGCTTATTGGTCTATGATGACTTGCAATGTTTTTTCTCCTCAACTAATGTGGTTTAAGAAATTAAGAACAAGTATTCTTTTTTCTTTCTTCATTTCAATTGTTGTAAACATTGGTATGTGGTTTGAAAGATTTGTAATTATAGTTACATCACTTCATAGAGACTATTTACCATCATCATGGACAATGTTCTCACCCACATTTGTAGACATTGGTATTTTTGTTGGAACTATTGGATTTTTCTTTGTATTGTTTCTACTTTATTCTAGAACATTTCCTGTAATTGCACAAGCTGAGGTGAAAACAATTTTAAAAAGTTCAGGAGATAACTATAAAAAATTAAGAGATAAAAAATAATGGCTGATAAAATTTTACATGCCGTATACGATGACGATGATAAATTGATGGATGCTGTCAAAGATTTAAAAGCATCTAATTTTTATATCGATGAAGTATACACTCCTTTTCCAGTTCATGGATTAGATAAGGCATTAGGTCTTAAGCCTACAAGGTTGGCTATTTTATCATTTATTTATGGGTGTATTGGCTTTAGTTTTGCAATATTTATGATGAATTATATAATGATTGTTGATTGGCCACAAAATATTGGAGGTAAACCAAGTTTTTCATTTATTGAAAACATGCCTTCTTTTGTTCCCATCATGTTTGAACTAACCGTATTTTTTGCTGCCCATTTAATGGTAATAACGTTTTATTTAAGAAGTAAACTTTGGCCTTTTAAAGAAGCAGAAAACCCACTTCCATCTACCACAGATGATAAATTTTTAATTGAAATTAAATTCCATGGAGATGGTAAAGCTCTAAAAGCTGCTGTTAAAAAGACAGATGTATTAGAGATTAACATAATTGATCAAAAAGAATCTAAATAATGAGAAGAACAACTTTTTTTAGTGTTATGATTTTGTTTAGTCTTCTAACAGTCTCGTGTTTTGATAAATCAAAGCCTAATTATCAGTTTTTTCCAAATATGTACGAATCGGTTGGATACAGTACCTACCAAGAATCAGATGCTTTTGCTAATGGAATTGAAGCTCAAATCCCTGTTGAAGGTACTATCCCAAGAGGTTGGGTACCTTACGAGTATTCTGATACTAATGAAGGTTATGAATTAGCAAAAAAGGAATTACTTTCTCCTTTAGAAATAAACGAAAACAATCTATCAGAGGGTAAAGAATTGTATAATATCTATTGTGCGGTATGTCATGGTTCAAAAGGCGATGGACAAGGGATTTTAATGACTAGAGAAAAGTTTTTAGGAATTCCAAGTTATGCAGATAGAGATATCTCGGAAGGGAGTATATATCACGTACTGATGTATGGGAAAAATTTAATGGGTTCTCATGCAAGTCAAGTTAATGCTGAAGAAAGATGGCAGATTTCTCAGTATGTTATGAGTTTAAGAGAAAAATTAATAAAATAGGTTTAATGTATAAGGTCTCTAAAAATATTAAAATTTTTTCATTTTCATTAATGATTATTGGTGCCCTTGGTTTGGCGTTTAGCTTTTATTCTGCTCCAAAAACTATTGAACAAGCAAAGGAAATGGTTTCAGATTCACATGGTGATAACCACGGTGAAGATCATGGTGCTGTAGGTTCTCACTCTGGTGAAGATTCACATTATGAAAACGATACTCATTCTAATTCACATGATGAACATTTACTTCATAAATTGCAAAATAGACCTTGGTCTGCATTGTACGTTGCAGCATTATTTTTTATGTTCTTATCTCTAGGAACTTTAGCTTTTTACGCAATTCAAAGAGCTTCACAGGCAGGTTGGTCTCCGCTGTTATTTAGAGTAATGGAGGGAATTACGGCTTATCTTCTTCCGGGAACTCTTATCATTTTAGTGATACTAATTTTATCTTCAATGCATTTAAATCATTTGTTTGTTTGGATGGATCCTGATGTTGTAGCTCATGATAAAATTATTCAAGGAAAAGTAGGTTATTTAAATACTCCTTTCTTATTAGCTAGAGCAGTATTTTACATTGCAGGTTGGAATTTTTACAGATATATTTCTAGAAAATATTCAATAGCCCAGGATAATTCCTCGGATATTTCTAATCACACGAAGAATTTTAAATGGTCTGCAGGTTTCTTAGCTTTTTTCATTGTCACAGAATCAATGATGTCATGGGATTGGATCATGTCCGTAGATCCTCACTGGTTTAGTACCTTATTTGGATGGTATGTTTTTGCTAGCATGTTTGTTTCAGGTATTACAACTATAGCCCTTATCACAATTTACTTAAAATCAAAAGGATATTTAGAAAAAGTAAATCATAATCATATTCACGACCTTGGTAAATTTATGTTTGGAGTTAGTGTATTTTGGACCTATCTATGGTTTTCTCAATTTATGTTAATATGGTATGCTAATATCCCTGAAGAAGTTACTTATTTTATCACAAGAATTGAAGATTATAATCTTCCCTTCTTTGGTATGATTGCTTTAAACTTTATTTTTCCACTTCTATTGTTAATGAACAGTGATTACAAGAGGGTTAATTGGTTTATCGTTACGACTGGAATAATAATTTTAGTAGGACATTATATAGATGTATTTAATATGATTATGCCTGCAACAGTGGGAGATAAATGGTTTATAGGAATTCCAGAACTTTCTGGGATAGCATTTTTTGCCGGACTATTTATATATGTAGTGTTTAATAGTATATCTAAAGTACCATTGGAGCCTACAGGAGACCCATTATTAAAGGAAAGTGAAAAATTTGTTTACTAAATAAAGAGTTTATAAATGACATTATTATTAACATTAGCAATTTTAATCTTAACAGGAGTAGCCTTTTGGCAAATCTCTAAGATTTTTGAACTTTCACAAATGGGAAGAAAAAAAGATGATTCCCAGATTGCAACTGAGAAAGACAATGATCTTAACGGAAAGCTAATGTTTGCATTTTTGGTTTTTATATATGCTGTAACCATTTATTCCTTTTGGTCATATTCAAAAGTACTTTTACCTGAATCAGCTTCTGCTCACGGCCCTGCCTATGATACTTTATTATGGATATCATTTGCCATAATATTATTTGCTCAAACCATTACACAAGCTGTATTACATGTTTTTGCTTATAAGTATAGAGGAATAAATAACAGAAAAGCTTATTTCTATACACACAATAATACTCTTGAGTTTGTTTGGACTATCATTCCTGCAATTATCTTCTTTGTTCTAATAATTTATGGAATGGTTACATGGGGAAATATCATGAATATTGAGGAAGATGAGGATGCCTTAGTAATTGAATTATATGCTCAGCAATGGAATTGGAAAGCTAGATATGGTGGAGAGGACAACGTATTGGGAGATGCTAATGTTCGATTTTTAAACGATTTTGATGGAAAGAATTCGGTTGGGATAGATTCTTCTGATCCTAATGGAATGGATGATATTGTTGTTAGTCAAGAATTTCATCTTCCAGTTGATAGAAAAGTTATTTTTAAATTTAGATCTCAAGATGTATTACATTCTGCATATATGCCACATTTTAGAGCTCAAATGAATTGTGTTCCGGGAATGATTACAGAATTTTCTTTTACTCCAACGATAACAACAGCTGATATGAGAATGAATTCAGATGTTGTAGATAAAGTAAATAGAATTAATAAAATAAGATATGAAAATAGTAAAGAGCTTACTGCAAATGGTGAAGAGGCTCTTGAACCTTATCAGTTTGATTATTTATTATTATGTGCTAAAATTTGTGGTTCATCTCACTACAACATGCAAATGAAAATAGTAGTTGAATCTGAAAAAGATTATGAAAAATGGTTGTCACAACAAAAAACATTTTCTGAAATAATACAATAAAACACTATGTCAGAATTAACAAGTATATCACACTCGAACCATGATGATCATCATCATCATCATAAAGAAACATTTATAACTAAATATATTTTTAGTCAAGATCATAAAATGATTGCTAAACAATATTTGATTCTTGGAGTATTGTTTATGGGCTTTATAGGAGTTGCTATGTCATTATTATTCAGATTACAATTAGCATGGCCTGAACAATCTTTTGCAGTTTTTGATATTTTTTTAGGAGACTGGGCGCCTGAAGGTGTTATGGATCCTAATATTTATCTGGCACTTGTTACTATTCATGGAACAATAATGGTATTCTTCGTTTTAACAGCAGGTCTAAGCGGAACATTTAGTAATTTATTAATTCCACTTCAAATTGGTGCTAGGGACATGGCATCTGGCCTACTAAACATGATTTCATTCTGGTTATTTTTCCTATCTAGTATGATTATGCTTGCTTCGCTTTTTGTTGAAGCAGGTCCAGCTGCAGCAGGATGGACTATCTATCCACCCTTAAGCGCACTACCTCAGACCCAACCAGGATCTGGTATGGGTATGACTTTATGGTTAATATCCATGGCAATTTTCGTTGCATCATCTTTACTAGGTTCTCTAAATTATATTGTTACTGTTATCAATTTACGTACAAAAGGAATGTCAATGTTTAGACTACCTTTAACTATTTGGGCATTTTTTGTTACTGCGATTATTGGTGTTATTTCATTTCCAGTATTATTATCCGCAGCACTTTTATTAATAATGGATAGATCCTTTGGGACTTCTTTTTTCCTATCAGATATTTTTGTTCAGGGTGAAGTTCTTCACTATCAAGGAGGTTCTCCTGTATTATTTGAACATCTATTTTGGTTTTTAGGGCATCCGGAAGTATACATTGTTTTATTGCCAGCCTTAGGAATTACATCAGAGATTATAGCTACAAGTTCAAGAAAACCAATTTTTGGTTATCGAGCAATGGTTGCTTCAATTTTAGCGATAGCCTTTTTATCTACAGTTGTTTGGGGACACCATATGTTTATTTCAGGAATGAATCCGTTTTTAGGATCTGTATTTACATTTACAACTCTTCTAATTGCAATTCCTTCTGCTGTAAAGGCCTTCAATTACATTACTACTTTGTGGAAAGGTAATCTTCAGTTTAATCCTGGAATGCTTTTCTCAATAGGTCTTGTTTCTACATTTATAACTGGAGGATTGACAGGAATAATTCTTGGTGACAGTACTTTAGATATTAACATACATGATACTTATTTTGTTGTTGCTCATTTCCATTTAGTAATGGGTATTTCAGCCTTGTACGGGTTATTTGCAGGAGTTTATCATTGGTTTCCTAAATTATTTGGAACAATGATGAATAAAAATCTTGGTTATATACATTTTTGGATTACTGCAATTTCTGCATATGGGGTATTTTTTCCGATGCATTTCATTGGTATGGCTGGTCTACCAAGAAGATACTATACTAATACTGCCTTTCCGTATTTTGATGACTTAGCTAATATAAACGTAGTAATTACAGTTTTTGCTTTACTAGCAGGAGCAGCTCAATTGGTCTTCCTTTACAATTTTATACATAGTATGTTCTTTGGTAAAAAGGCAGAACAAAATCCATGGCGATCAAATACAATGGAGTGGACTGCTCCAGTAGAACATATTCATGGGAACTGGCCTGGAGAAATTCCTCACGTTCACAGGTGGGCATATGATTATAGTAAACCTGGTCAAGATGAAGATTTTGTATTACAAACTACTCCAATCCAAAAGGGAGAAATTGAAACCGAACACTAGGTTGCAGTTTTCCTTTTAGATTTTCTTTTGCTTATCTTTGATTAGATGAATGAAAATCTAGATCCTACAGATTCAAGTTATACAAATGAAGAACTTGAAATTGATAAAGCATTAAGACCACTTTCTTTTGATGATTTTGCTGGTCAAGATCAAATACTAAATAATTTAAAAATTTTTGTTGAAGCTTGTAATCAAAGATCTGACGCATTAGACCACACTTTGTTTCATGGCCCCCCAGGATTAGGAAAAACTACTTTAGCTCATATAGTAGCAAATGAATTAGGAGTCAATTTAAAAGTAACCTCAGGTCCAGTTCTTGATAAGCCTGGAGATCTAGCAGGGTTATTAACAAATTTAGAGCCTAGAGACGTTTTATTTATTGACGAGATTCATAGGTTAAGTCCAATAGTTGAGGAATATTTATATTCAGCTATGGAAGATTATAAAATCGATATCATGATCGAGACTGGTCCTAATGCCAGGACTGTACAAATTAATTTAAATCCTTTCACTTTAATTGGTGCCACTACAAGATCGGGATTATTAACAGCTCCAATGAGAGCTAGATTTGGTATAAACAGCAGACTAGAGTATTACAATACTGAACTGCTTTCTACAATTGTTCAAAGAAGTTCAGATATACTTAATATTGAAATCAATAACGATGCTGCTATAGAAATTGCTGGAAGAAGTAGAGGGACTCCTAGGATTTCAAATTCTCTTTTGAGAAGAGTGCGTGACTTTGCTCAAATAAAAGGAAATGGATCTATAGATTTAGAAATTACTAGGTATGCCTTAAAATCCTTAAATGTTGATAAAAACGGTCTAGACGAAATGGATAATAAGATTCTTAAAACCTTAATTGATAAGTTTAAGGGAGGTCCAGTTGGAATTAATACTTTATCTACTGCTGTTTCAGAAAGTTCTGAAACAATTGAGGAAGTATATGAACCTTTTTTGATTCAACAAGGATTTATTGTTAGAACTCCAAGGGGAAGAGAAGTAACCAAACTAGCCTATAATCATTTAGGATTAAAAAAAACAAATTCTCAAGAAGAATTATTTTAAAAAAATCTTATGAATTTAAATAACGTATTTTACGAATTATTAATCAAATTTGAAATTCCTGATTTTTATGCGAAGTTGATTAACCTCTTTTTAGTAGGGTTAATTATAATTTTAGTGGTAGTAGTATTAAATTACATTTCAAAAACTTTAATAAGAAATTTTATTGAGAGAATTTCAATTAACTCAAAAAATAATTTTGATAATTTTTTAGTCGCCAATAATATTCAAGTTCATTTATCGAGACTTGTCCCATTTGTATTTTTATATTGGATTTTGCCATTCTGGCTTGAAGATTTCCAGACAGGATTAATTTACTCAAACCTAATATTAGAAGTATATTTTATTTTTTTAATCGTTTGGATTATAAGAAGTTTTTTAAATGCGGCTAAAGAATTTTTTAAAACGATTGATTCTTTCAAAGATAAACCTGTTGATAGCTTTGTTCAGGTTGCCATGATTTTAGTCTGGTTTATGGCTATTATATTAGTTTTTTCAATATTGACGGGTAAAGAAGTTTCTACTTTTCTAACTGCAATGGGGGCTTTATCAGCAGTAATCTTATTAATTTTTAAAGATACAATACTTGGTTTAGTTGCAAGTATTCAACTAACTTCAAATGACTTAATTAGAATAGGTGATTGGATTACTATGAAACAATTTGGAGCTGACGGAGATGTTATTGAAATTAATTTAAACTCGGTTAAAGTTCAAAATTTTGATAAAACAATTACAACAATCCCAACATATAAATTGATTTCTGATTCATTTAAAAATTGGAGAGGAATGAGTGATTCAAATGGAAGAAGAATAAAACGAGCTTTATTAATTAAAGGTTCTTCTATTAAGTTTATGGATGAAGAAGAGCTCTTAAAACTACAAAAGATCAAACTTATAAGTGATTATGTGTCCCAAACAAAATCTGAAATTATTGAGCATAATTCAAATTTAGATATTGTTTCAGATATTAAAGTTAATGGTCGAAATCTTACGAATATTGGACTATTTAGAAAATATACAGAGAATTATCTTGTAAGTAATAAATTGATAAACAATGAAATGACTGTAATGTGTCGTCAATTAACTCCCACTTCACAAGGAGTTCCTTTAGAAATTTACGCCTTTATAACTGACAAAGAATGGAAAAATTATGAAAATATTGTTTCTGATTTATTTGATCATCTATTAGCCTCACTTAGTACATTTGATTTAGAATTATTTGAATTACCATCAAACATTAATATTAAGTAATTTGAAAAAAATAATATTATTTATATGCTTCATTTTTACATTTTCCTTAAATGCTCAATCTCATGATTATACAGCATGTACATCTATTTATTTAATTAGACATGCAGAAAAAGATAGAACAGACTCTAATAATTCTAATCCACATTTAAATTCTCTTGGAAAAGAAAGGTCTTTAAGTTGGAAAACTTTTTTTAAAAATATAGAATTTGATGAGTTTTATTCTACTAATTATCATCGAACTATTGAAACAATTAAGCCAATTTCAAATGGTCGGGAGATAGTAATTTATAATCCATCAACCATAAATTATAAAGATTTTATTTTAAACAATAAAGGCAAAACAATTCTTGTCGTTGGCCATAGTAATACCATCCCTAAATTTGCTAACAATCTTATAAATGATAAAATTTATCAAAATATTTCTGACACAAATAATTCAAATTTGTATGTGATTAATATTTGTGAAAATTCAGAAATTATAAATAGGCTTTACTTTGTTAAATAATGGATTTTAAAATTGAAAAATTACCTAAAGTTGAATTACATGTTCATCTAGATTGTTGTCTTAGTTATGAAGCTTTAATCAAGATAGATCCGGGTGTAAGTCTATCAACATTTAAAAAAAAATTTATTGGAACCTCATGTAGTTGCTTGAAAGACTATATAAAATGTGCGGATAATGCTTTAGAATACATGCAATCGAAAGAACAACTGGAAATTGTTGTAGAGGATTTATTTAATCAATTTAAAGAAGACAATATATTATACGCTGAGGTTAGATTTGCCCCACTATTACACATTAACAATGGTCTTTCTGCAAGAGAAGTTGTCGAAATTATTAGCAAGAAAACAAAACTAGAATGCTTAAAATCTGAAATAGAGGTAGGTCTAATTTTGTGTACACTAAGACACTTTACTGAAAAACAAAGTTTAGAAACTGTTAATTTAGTTCATCAATTTTCAAATGAAAATATTTTAGGATTTGATATAGCTGCAGATGAGGCAGGTTTTCCACTGGACAATCATATTAAAGCATTTGAATTTGCCCATAAAAATAATATTTACTGTACTGCTCATGCCGGTGAAGCTTTAGGAGCAGAAAGCGTAAAATCTACTTTAAAAAATCTTAAACCTCATAGAATTGGGCATGGTGTTAGGTGTATAGAAGATAATTTATTATTAGAAAAAATAAAAGAAGAGAATATTCATTTAGAACTTTGCTTAACAAGTAATATTGTAACTAAAGTTTTTAAAAACATTAAAGATCATCCAGTAGATTTTTTATTTAGAAATGGAATATCCATAAGCATAAATACCGATGGAAGAACAATCTCTAATACCACTTTGAATAAAGAATATAATTTACTTAATAAAAATTTTAATTGGTTAAAAAATAAATTTTTGGAAGTTAATGTTAATGCAATGAAGGCCTCATTTTCATCAAAAGAAATAAAAGAAAAAATTATTTCTAAATTATATTTGTTGTACAATTAAAAAAAAGATCATTGGTTACAATTTCATTTTTTAGTTACAAAAGCAATAAGTTTTGGGCTTTTAAGCAGATGTATTTAGCTAATTTTTTAATAAAAAAAACATCTGGTTTAAAATTCTACAAATTACTTGGAACAGGAGCAGGAGCTGGTTTTAGTCTTTACCCCGATTTCAGTACCTATTCAATTTTATGTGTTTGGGATAATTTCAAGTCAGCCAATGATTTTATTAATAATAGTCATCATTCCTACAAGATTTCTCAGAAAGCTTTTTCAAGAAATGATTATTTTCTTAAACCTGTTCATAGTCATGGTAAATGGGATGGTATTAATCCTTTTAGTGAACTAATTAATTCTGATTTTGATAAAACTAAACCAATAGCAATTATCACAAGAGCAACTTTAAATTTTGGTAAGTTATTTGAATTTTGGCAATCTGTTCCAAAAGCTTCTAATGCTATTAAATCTGCTAAAGGTGTTTCATGGTTTAAAGGGATAGGCGAAGTTCCTTTTATACAGCAGGCAACATTTAGTATTTGGGAAAATCTAGAATCGGTAACAAATTTTGCATATAAAAATATTAATCACTCTGAGATTGTTAAAAAAACAAGGAAAAGAAAGTGGTATAAAGAGGATCTTTTTTCTAGGTTTGAGATTATTGATAAAAAAACTAAAGTGTTTAATAATTGAAAAAGGTTATAATCATTGGATCTGGAGTTGGGGGCCTAGCTACAGCCTTGAGATTAAAAGCTCAAGGTTTAAATGTTGTGGTATTTGAAAATAATAGTTATCCTGGAGGTAAATTATCTTCATTTAATTTGGGGCAATATAGATTTGATGCAGGCCCATCATTATTAACAATGCCACATTATATTGATGAACTTTTTGAGTTGTTTAATGAAAACCCAAAAGACTATTTTAAGTATAAAAAAAAAGATATTTCTTGTAAGTATTTTTGGGAAGATAAGACTGTGTTAAATGCTTATTCAGATAAAACTAAATTTATAAATGAGATCAATAAAGTTTTAAAAGTTGATAAAAACATTGTTACAAAATATTTACTAAAGGCAAAAAAAAAATATGATTTAACCAAAAGTATTTTTTTAGAACAATCGTTACATAAGATTAAAACTTATCTATCATCAGATTTATTAAAAGGTATTTTTAATTTATACATTTTTCAAATCAATAAAACTCTTGATACAGTTAATCAAGATGAACTTAAGGAACCTCATTTAGTTCAGCTATTTAACAGATTTGCAACATACAACGGCTCATCTCCATTTAAAACACCTGGAATGATGACTTTAATACAGCATCTTGAACAGGAGTATGGAACCTTCGTTTCTGAAAAAGGAATGATTAATATTTCAAATTCTATTTATGATTTGGCTAAAAGAAATGGCGTAAAGTTTGAATTTAATAAGTTAGTTAATGAGATTGTTGTAAAAAACAATAAAGCAGTAGGAGTTAAAGTCAATAATACTATGATTGAATCTGACTTTGTTATTTCAAATATGGATATTGTACCAACTTATAAAAAACTCTTAAAAAAATCATATCAACCAAAAAAAATTTTAAATCAAGAAAGGTCAAGTTCCGCTTTAATTTTTTATTGGGGAATAAAAAAAACCTTTAAAAATTTAGAATTACATAATATACTTTTCTCAAATAATTATAAAAAAGAATTTGATTCTATTTTTGAGTTTGGAACTATTAGTGATGATCCAACCGTGTATATTAACATTACCTCAAAGGATGTTGCTTCAGATGCTCCAAAAGAAAGTGAAAATTGGTTTGTGATGATAAATAGTCCTAACGATAAAGGTCAAGACTGGAGCGAAATTGTAAAAACTGTACGAAAAAATACTATAAATAAAATAAACCGTACTTTAAATACAGATATTGAAAGTTTTATTGAATTTGAAAAAGTATTTTCACCAAAAACTATAGAGAAAAATACTCAATCTTATTTAGGCTCATTATATGGATCTTCTAGTAATAATAAAATGTCAGCTTTTTTAAGACATCCTAATTTTTCAAAACATATTCAAAATTTATACTTTTGTGGAGGAAGTGTTCATCCAGGGGGTGGAATACCACTTTGTTTACTTTCTGCCAAAATAGTTTCAGAATTAATAAAAAAACAATGAAAGTTTTAATTCCAAATAAACCCACTTCCATAATTTCAATAGGAATTATTTGGCTGTTTCACATATGTGGAATGATTGGAATTTCTTATGGAAATAAAGAATTTTTTTTAGCTTTTACGCCAATAAATCTTTTCATTTCATTTGTTTTATTATTTATAAATCAGGTACAGCTTGAAAAATCTGAACTAAATGCTGCTTTAATTATTTTTTTTATTGGAATGATTTCAGAAATCTTAGGTGTTAATTATGGATTAATCTTCGGAGATTATGTTTATCTAGATAATTTAGGGTTTAAAGTTTTAGGAGTTCCTGTTTTGATAGGTGTTAATTGGATTATTTTAACTTTTATTACAGGTTCAATGTCTAGTTACATAATTAAAAACAAACATAAAGCCGCTATCACTGGAGCGATTTTAATGATATTATTGGATTTAATTATTGAGCCCGTTGCTCCACTTCTAGGGTTTTGGATATTTGACTTACCTACAGTCCCATTACAGAATTATATTGGATGGTTTATTATTGGATTGACTACACAATACATATACCACTTTAATGTAGAAAGAAAAGAATATTCATTTTCAATAAACCTTCTTCTTGTTAATGCTGTATTCTTTGCTTTTTTAAATTTTCAGAATTTATAAAATTTATTTAGTAACAGATAAAACACCATCTTTTAAACTAGTTGTATAACAGTTTAAAGGACCTCCTGCAGTTCCACTGGTTGTACAGTCTGTAGGGTAAGAATTATTGTGTTGACCACAAACAAATTTATCTGCCGAGGTATTATAAGACCATTGATTTCTTGCACCTTGATGAGGACAAGCATTAGTAAATGCTCTGTAAGTTGAAGCGTCTATTTTAAGAAGTAGCATATTTTGTGCTGTAAAATTCATCCAACCATCATTTTGAAGTTTAGAAAAATTTGAATTATTAAGAGTTATACTTACAGTGCTTCCACTAACAGAATAACCGCTTGTATTATTGTTGTTTCCACCGCCATTGTTGTTACCACCTGAATTGGTAGGAGATTCATCACCACCTGAAGAACAGGCTTCAAGCATGGTAACTCCAAAGAATGCTAATGCTACTGTTGGGCACACATTTTTTAAAAATTCTCTTCTTTTATTTTTCATGAAATATAAATTTCTAAACCAATATTCAATAATCATTCCAAAAATAAATTTTATTTAAATTTTTTAAAAAATTAGAATTATAAAAACTCTAAGTAAAATAAATATAAACTATACATAATATTTTTAAATCTATTTTTTTATTTTAAATTAGCACCTAAATAATTTTAATATAAACATCATAAGTGCCTAATAATCAGTATTTTTTGAAAAAATTTATTCTAATTTTTCTAATATGTTTTTCTGTAAAGGCACAATTGTTACCGCCTATACAATCATATACTCCAGAGCAATACAATGGTGCTAATCAAAATTGGATGATTGATGGATCCAGTGATAATCAAATTTTATTTTCAAATAGTGAAGGTCTATTAGTTTATGATGGAACAACTTGGGTTAAATACAATTCCCCTAACGGAAGTCTTATTAGATCTGTTAAATTTATTGACGATTTAATTTACACGGGTGCTCACTCAGATTTTGGATATTGGGAAAAATTATCTAATGGAACACTTTATTACACCTCATTAATAAAAAAACTAAATTTAAATTTAGAGGAAGATGAAGAATTTTGGAAAATACTGACTTTAGATAATTGGATAATTTTTCAATCGCTACATAGGTTTATCTTCTTAGACAAGAATTCTAGTGATGTTAAATATCTTAAAATTGATGATACCATTATTACCTCTTTTATTATTGATAATCAAATTTATTTTAGCTTACAATCTGGATTTTACAAGTTAATTAACGGTCAGCCAGTACAAATATTTAATAATAAAATTCCTTCTCCGATTGTAAACGCTTTTAAAACAAATGATGGTTTGTTGTTTTTAACTGAAAATGATGGATTTTATATTGAAAAAAAATCTGGTCAATTATCAAAAATTAATTCTTATTTAGATTTAAACAATAACTTTTCAATTTTTTCATCTCTTAAATTAAATGATAATTCTTTTGTTTTAGGAACTGTTGGTCAAGGCTTAATCTTCTTAGACTCTAATCTGAAATATGTTAATAAAATTGATAAATCTAATGGCCTTATCAATAATACCGTACTTTCTTTATTTCAAGATTTTGAAAACAATATTTGGCTTGGTCTTGATAATGGAATTTCGGTTATAAATATCAATTCTCCTTTTAAAATTTACAGTGATGATAATGGGGTATTGGGAACAGTATATGCTTCTAAAGTATATAATAATTTTTTATACATAGGAACTAATCAAGGTTTATATTATAAAAAAAATAATTCAAGGGAAGCTTTTAAACTGATGCGAAATACAAGTGGACAAGTTTGGAGTCTTGAGGAAATTGATGGATTACTTTTTTGTGGCCATGATAAAGGAACGTTTATTGTTAAAAAATCTATTGCTCAAAAAATTGATGGGACTGTAGGCTCATGGACCTTTAAAAAAATCCCTAATAATTCAAGTGAAATTTTAGAGGGTAGTTATAATGGATTATCTGTACTATCTAATATTAATGGAAGTTGGGTTGTTAAAAATAAAATTTCAGGCTTTGACATATCATCTAGATTTTTTGAATTAGCTAATAATGGTAAGATTATAGTAAGCCACGGATATAAGGGGGTGTATAAACTCTCTGTTAACTCAGACTTTACTAAAGTTATTGATTATGAATTAGATTCAATTGCTACCACTGGAGGTAATACTAGTTTGGCAAAATTTGATAATAAAATCTATTATAATTTTATCGATGGTGTATTACAATACAATTCTTTAACTAATAATTTTTCAAAAGACACTCTGCTCTCAAATTTATCTTCTAAATATCTCTTTTACGGAATTATAAGAAACGATAACGATGGTAAATTATGGTTGTTCTCAGAGAGTAAATTACATTATGTTTATAAAGATCTAGTAACTGGAAATAAAAAAGTTAACTCTTTAGTTTACCCCTTTGATTTAAGAAGAACTGTTTTTGAAAATATTTCAAAAACAGATGAATCAAATTATATTTTGGGGACTAATAATGGATATATTTCATTGGATATAGATAACTATTCTACAAAATCTCCGGAGATTAGACTTAATAAAATTGAAGCCTTTAAATTAAATCAAGACCCTGAACTTTTGAATAATGAAGGATTTAATCAGTTGGAGTATAATTCAAATAATTTAAGATTTTATCCAAGCGTCTCAAATTATCAAAAATTTCAACCAGTAACTTTTGAATATTTTTTAGAAGGTTATTTAAACGAATGGATTTCTATAGATGAGACTTCAGTAATTACGTTTAATAATTTAAAGCCAGGTGATTACGAGTTCAAGTTAAGAGCTAAAATAGGAGATTTATATTCCAAAAATACCGAATCTTTCTCTTTTTCGGTAGAACGCCCATGGTATTTTTCAAATTTTATGATTGCTAATTATCTATTAATTTTTGCTATCCTTTTTTTCTTACTAAACAGATCCTATGAAAAATATTACAGAGATAAAGAAGAGAAAATGATAAGAATAAATAAAAATAAGATGGAGTTGATTGAATTTGAAAGAAAACAAGCTCTAATGGCCGTTGAAAATACTAAGTTACAAACTGATATTGAAAGTAAAAATAGAGAGCTTGCTGTTTCAACCATGAGCATGATAAAAAAGAATCAATTTTTAAGTAAAATTAAATTAGATCTTAAAAAATCAGATTCATCTAATAAAATATTTTCAGTTATTAAAATGATTGATAGAAACCTAAATAATAAAGACGACTGGAAATTTTTCGAAGAAGCTTTTAATAATGCGGATAAGGACTTTCTTAAAAAAGTTAAATCTACACACCCTTCATTAACCAATAATGATTTAAGATTATGTGCGTATTTAAGATTAAACCTTTCCTCCAAAGATATTGCACCTTTACTTAATATATCACTCAGTAGTGTAGAGATTAAAAGATATAGGCTTAGAAAAAAGATGAATTTATCTCATGGAGAAGGTTTGACAGAGCATTTACTAAGTCTATAGATTTTATAATTTGATCTAAAAAAAATACTACTTAAGCTATACAAAACCTATACATTATCTATAACATCAAAAATTAGATGTTAATTTAAATGGTCAAATAATGCGACTTAATAAGGTGGACTAACTATAATTTTATCAATTTAACACTAAATAGCACTTGTAATTGTATAATCGTCATTTCTGTATAGGTTATTTATGTTTGCTTAACAATAATTTTACTTTAGATTTAAGCTTTCTAAACAAAATATATATGAAAACAAAACTATTATCATTAATTATCTTATTAGGATCTTTCTTCATGGTGGCTCAAGATTCCACTCTAGTTGGGTCTGTATCGGATTCATCAACTGATGGTCCCTTACCAGGTGTTAGTGTTGTGATTAAAGGTACTCAGAACGGAACCACTTCAGACTTTGATGGAAACTTCAGTCTTTCAGGTGTAAGTTCTGGTGACGTTATCCAATTTTCTTACATCGGTTACATAACTCAAGAAGTTCAAGTCGGAAGTTCTTTTAACATTAGTGTTTCTCTTGAAGAAGATGTTGAAGCTTTAGACGAAGTTGTTCTTGTAGGTTATAGCACACAAAAAGCTTCAAATATCTCTGGATCTGTTACAACAGTTTCAAGTGAAGCAATTGAAAAATTAAAACCAAGCAGAGTTGAAGAAGCTCTACAAGGTCAATCAGGTTTAAATGTAATTTCTGCTCCAAACCCAGGAGGTAAGCCTTCTATTTTAATTAGAGGTATTACTTCTTTTTCAGGAACTGATCCATTAGTTGTTATTGACGGAATCAACTCTTCACTGTATGATGTTGATGCCTTAAGTTCATCTGATATTGAGACTGTTTCTGTTCTTAAAGATGCCTCTACTACCGCACTTTATGGTGTTAGAGGAGGTAATGGAGTTATTGTTATTACTACTAAATCTGGTAAGAAAAATCAAGAAACTCAATTTACTTTAGATTCATCATATGGAGTTCAAGAAGTTGAAAACTTTATCGATGTTTTAAATGCGGCTCAATATGGTGCAATACTTAACGAAGGAAGTGTCACTTCTGGAGGATCTTTGTTGTTTACTAATCCTTCCGCTTTAGGAGTTGGTACTAACTGGCAAGCTGAATTATTTGATTCTGCTCCTATTTCTAACACTACTTTATCAGCTTCAGGTGGATCAGATACTACAACGTACTTTATTTCTGCTAGTTATTTAGCGCAAGAAGGTGTAGCTGGAGGTGGAGATAAAGATTTTTATGACAGATCTACATTGAGTGCAAATTTTGTTTCTGATTTAACAGATGATCTTAAGTTTTTTATTAATACTAAATATTCTAATCTTCAAGGAAATGGTCTTGGAGGAAATCAAGTTTTCAATGCTTTAAACTTCGATCCTTCAATTTCTCCAATGGTTGATGGTGCTTATGGGATGAGTAGTACAATTACTCAGGAAGTTATAAACCCACTTGCTGGTCTTTCTAATTCATATGGAGACAATAAAACAGATAAATTAATTGGTAAATTAGAATTACAATATCAATTACTTGATAATTTAAAAATTACATCAAGACTAGGTTATTCTGCAATTTGGCAACAACAAAAAGGATTTAATCCATTACAATTTTATGGAATTGGTCACAACAGAACAAATGCCAATGCTGACTTAACTCCAAGAACTGAAGATGACCATAGTAGAGTTTCTGAAACAAAACAAAATTGGTTTAATTACACTTACGAAATCTTTGGAAACTATGATTTTTCAATTGACGATACACATAACTTTAATGTATTTGCTGGATTTACAATTGGAAAAAGCACTTCTAACGGTTTAAGTGGAAGTAACGTTGATGTTCCTTTTAATTCTTGGACTTATGCAGATCTGAGTTCTGCTTCAGGAGGAATTGAGGATCAAACTACAGGATCTTGGCAAGGTGTAAACAGAAGTGTTTCTTTGATGGGTAGAGTTGAATATGATTTTAATGAGAAATATTTAGCTTCTTTAACCGTAAGAAGAGACGGTTCTACAAGCTTTGGTAAAAACAACAAGTTTGCTGTATTTCCATCTGCATCTTTAGGATGGGTAGCATCAAATGAAGACTTTTTTAACTCATCTGTTGTTGATTTCTTAAAAGTTAGAGCAAGTTATGGTTCTGTTGGAAATGATAATGCTAGTCCACAGTTTGGTACTATATCAACTTTTCCAAAATATACTTTTGACGGAAATATTATAAATGGATCCACTTTACTAGGTATTCCCAATAATGACGTTTCGTGGGAAAATCAAATCCAAACAAACGTTGGTGTTGATTTGAGAATGTTTGACTCAAAATTAAGTTTAACTGCTGATTACTTTATCAAGACAGTAGATGATCTTTTATTTAGTCCAACACTTTCTTTATACTTAGGTATTCCTCAGTATCCAGTTGCGAATATTGGTAAGACTGAAACTAAGGGATATGAAATAAGTCTTTCTTACGGCGATGAAATTGCTAAAAATGTAAGCTTTAATACAACATTTAATTTCACAACTGCTGAAAATTTAGTTGAAGAAATTAACAATGGAGATAAATACATTTGGGGATCAGGTTACGGAATCCCTTACAAGAACTTAACTCAGTTTAGACAAGGTGAATCACCTGGAATTTTCTGGGGATATAAAACAAATGGAATATTTCAGACTCAAGCCGAAATTGATGCGCATGCTACACAAGCAAATGCTCAACCAGGTGATATTCGATTTGTTGATGTTGATGGAAATGGTAAAATTGATGGAGAAGATAGAACTAAAATTGGAAATCCATTCCCTGACTTTACATTAGGATGGAACTTTAATTTAAATGTTTCTGATTTTGATTTATCAGTATTTACTTACGCTTCTGTAGGAAATGATATATACAGAGGTTATGAAAGAAATCTTAACTACACAAATAAATTTGCATCGGTTCTAAATAGATGGACAGGTCCTGGTACCAGTACTACTGAACCAAGATATAGTTTTGTTGATGCGAATGACAATAGTAGACAGTCTGATAGATATGTCGAAGACGGTAGTTTTGTAAAAATTAAAAATATTCAGTTAGGATATAATGTTCCTCTAGCTGCTGATTCCCCTTTCACAGGTTTTAGAATTTATGCTAGTGCTAAAAATGCATTTACATTTACTGACTACACTGGATATGACCCTGAAATTTCTAATGGTGGAAACACTGTATTAGACACAGGAGTTGACAGAGGAACATACCCTTCTCCTAGAGTGGTTTCATTAGGAGTAAAACTTAAATTTTAAAAATATATCACATGAAAAATAAATTATATAAAAACATTTTATTAGTCTTAATCTCAGTAGGCTTTGTAGCTTGTGAAGATTACGTAGATTATGAGGCATCAGAAGGATATACAATCGTTGCTGGTGACTATTTCACTAAAGCATCTGACTATGAAGCTGCTCTAGTTGGAACCTATGATCCACTACAATGGAATATTTACAGTGTGATGATTGGTGACATGGCAACTCCAAATTCACTATGTGGAGGAGAAAGTGCTACTGACGTTATTGGTTTACAAAAAATTGATGACATGATTCATAATCCGGTTAATGATCAATTAGAATCAACATGGAAATGGATGTATGAAGGAATCAATAGAGCTAATTACTTGGTTGAAAACAAAGACAAAGTTGATTTTACTAGAAAATCAGAATTATATGGTGAAGTTCACTTTTTGAGAGCGTACTATTACTTTGAATTAGTTAAGATTTTTGGTGGTGTTCCGTTATTCACTGAATCAAGATTAACTGCTGGTGATTCTGGAACTTTAGCAAGAGCTACAGCTTCAGAGGTATATGCTCAAATTGAGGCAGACCTACAAGCAGCAATTGCTGCTTTACCTGCTGCGAAAAGTACAGATGGAAGAGCGACTAGTTTCACTGCCCACGCCTTACTTGGAAAAGTATATTTATACCAAGACAAATTTGATGAAGCAGCTGGTATATTAGAGCCCTTAATTGGTCTTTACACTTTAGCTCCGGATCTTCAAAGTGTATTTTTAACTTCTGGTGAGAATGGATCCGAATCAGTTTTTGAAGTACAACATTCTAAAAATTCTAACTGGTGGGATTGGGGATTCCCTCAAGGATCGGAAGGGAACTTTGGAATAATTCACCACGGAATTAGAGGATATAATGGTTCAGTGTACGCTCAAGGATGGAGTTTTAATCTTCCAACTCAAGATTTATACGATGCTTATGCTGATGGAGATTCAAGAAGGTCTGTAGCAACTCTTGATATTGTAAACTGGGCTGAAACAACTGGTGCTGAATACACTGAAGGTTATGAGCATACTGGTTACTTCAACCACAAGTACATTCCAAGGGCTGGTGCAACTGCTGCACAAGGTGAGTTAAATTATGAGATGAATTATAGAGCAATTAGATATGCTGATGTTCTACTTATGGCAGCGGAAGCTAATAATAGAAAAACTAGTGCAGATGATGTAAAAGCTCAAAATTACTTAAATCAAGTTAGAGCAAGAGCTTTTGGAGACGATTCTCAAGCATCAACCTCTACTGGAGCAGTATTGACTCAAGAGATTTGGAATGAGAGAAGGTTAGAACTAGCAATGGAAGGACATCACTTCTTTGATTTAGTAAGAACTGGTGAAGCTGCTTCTAAAATTTCAGGATTTGTTTCTGGTAAACATGAAGTATTCCCAATTCCTCAAACGGAAATTGACATTTCAGGATTAACTCAAAACTCTGGATACTAAAAAAATAAAAAAACTATTATGAAAACAATAAATAAAATATTTACATTACTATTCGTTTTTACAGCGTTTGTAAGTTGTAAGGAGGACTTTCTTGAAGAAACAGATTTTGGTATAGTTGCTCCTTCTAATGTCTCTGCAAACTTTGTAATAACTCAAGATAATACTGGTTTAGTTACAATTACACCTAGCGCAGAAGGTGCTATTCATTTTGATATTACATCTTTTGGTGATGATTCTGAAGGTGTAACTGGAATTAAGCCTGGTACAAGTATTCAACACACATTTGCTGAAGGTACTTATGATATTCAAATAACAGCTAATGGTTTAAATAATTTAAAAACTTCAAGTACAGTTCCTTTAACAGTATCTTTTAGAGCCCCAGAGAATTTGGAATTAAAATTAGTTGCAAATGCATTAACACTTGAAGTCTCTGCAACTGCTGACTACGCTGCATATTTTCACGTATATTTTGGTATAGACGGAGAGGATCCTGTTGAGCTTGCTGCAGATTCTTCTGTTAGTTATACATATGCAACTGGTGGAGATTATGATGTTAAGGTTATTGCATTTAGTGGCGGTACAGCTACTACTGAAAAAGTTGAAACTGTAACGATGTTTACAGAGACTGTTCTTCCAATTGATTTTGAAAGCTTTGATAAAAGTGTCTTTATTAGCTTTGGCGGAACTAGTCATGACGTAGTTGCAAACCCTGATAAAACTGGTAACGATTCAGAAACTGTTGGTAAAGTAACCAAGGGAGCTGGTGAAACTTGGGCTGGTAATGTTATAACTACTACAAATCCAATCTCTGACCTAGGTGTTAAAAATCAAATCAAGATGAAAGTTTGGTCACCTAGACCTGGAAGCTCTATAACGATGAAATTAGAGAATATTGATGATGGTGCCATTAATAGTGGTGAAATAACTGCACCAGTAATTGGTAATAGCTCTTGGGAAGAAGTGGTTTTTGATATGAGTTCAATAGATACTTCTAAAGAATACAGAAAAATTGTTTGGTTTTTTGACCTTGGCACTGTAGGTGAAGGTGGAGATGATTGGACGTTTTATGTCGATGATTTTTCCCAAACTGCTAAAGTTACGGAGCCATTAACTGCAGCTCCAACACCATCTATTCACCCTGATAATGTTGTTTCAGTATTTAGTAATGCTTATGCTGATGTTAATGTTTCAGAGTGGAACCCAAACTGGGGACAATCAACTACAATGGAAACTGTCAAAATTGACGGCAATGAAACACTAGTTTACAGCAATCTTAATTACTCAGGTATTGTAACTAATTACGATCCTGGTACATCACTTGCTGGAAAAACATATGTTCATTTTGATTACTGGACTCTTGATGCTACTAAACTAGGGCTTAAACTCGTTAACACTTCACATGCTGGTCAACCAGAAAAAGAAGCACTAGTTAATGTGTCATCGATTACGAAAGGAGAGTGGGTAAGTGTAGATATTCCTCTTTCAGAGTATACTAATGACACATCTAAGTTTATGCAATTGGTTTGGGACGGTGCTGCTGGAAAGATATGGATTGATAATCTTTATTTTTATACAGATGAACTGGTAACTGCTCCAACAGGTGCTCCTGCAGCTCCAACTGCTGATTCAGATGATGTTGTTTCTATTTTTAGTGATACATATACTAACGAGGTTGTTTCTGAATGGAATCCAGACTGGGGACAATCAACAGTTTTAGAAACCATCACAATTGGTAATGATAAAATTTTAAAATATTCAAATTTAAATTATTCTGGTCTTGTTACTAATTACGACCCTGGTACATCACTTGATGGAAAAAATTACGTTCATTTTGATTACTGGACTAATGACGCTTCTAAGCTAGGTCTTAAATTAGTTAATACTTCTCATGCTAATAATGATGAAGGTAAAAAAGAATCAATTGTATTTACATCATCTATTATCAAAGGAGGATGGGTAAGTGTTGATATTCCACTTTCTGAATACACAAGTGATGTTTCAAAGTTCATGCAACTAGTTTGGGACGGAGATGGTACAGTATACATTGACAACTTATATTTCTATGATAATAAGCCAACAGGTGCTGCTGCTGCTCCAACCGCTGCTGCTGCTGATGTAGTTTCTATATATAGTGATAGTTATACTAACGAGGTTGTTTCAGAATGGAACCCTGATTGGGGCCAGTCAACAACATTGGAAACGGTTACTGTTGGTAGTGACAATTTCTTAAAGTATTCAAACTTAAACTATTCAGGTCTTGTAACAAACTATGACCCTGGAACTGATATAAGCTCTATGACTCATGTTCGTTTTGATTATTGGACGATCAGTTCAACAAAGTTAGGTCTTAAATTAGTTAATACTTCTCATGCTAATAATGATGAAGGTAAAAAAGAGTCAATTGTATTCGCTTCTTCGATTGAAAAAGCTGAATGGATAACCATTGAAATTCCACTTTCTGAATACACAAGTGATGTTTCAAAGTTTATGCAATTAGTATGGGACGGTGATGGAGAAGTATATATAGACAATTTATACTTTGTTAAAAAATAAAAAATAAAAATTTATTAATTATGAAAAAAATAAAAATCATATATCAATCAATCTTCATGTTTTCTCTCATTTTCTTTGTAGGATGTGAAAAAGAAAACTATGAGTTAGGAGATATTGTTGCTCCATCTAATATTGAAATTACTTCAGAAATAGTTGGGGTTGATGAAAATAACCCAAATGGAGACGGAAGTGGAACAGTTCATTTTAATGCAACTTCTAATAATGCATTAACTTATAAGTATATTTTTAACGGAGAAGAGACTTTAGCTCCCTCAGGAAAACACACTATTAATTTCAGTGTAACAGGTACACATACTTACGTTGTTACGGTTGTCGCTGTAGGTACAGGAGGAACAACATCAATGAAATCAGTTGATGTTAAAGTTTTTGCTAACTATTCTCCTCAACCTGAGTTTTTGACAAATTTAACTAGTAATTCATCAAGAACTTGGAAACAAAATACAGATGTTGGTGGATACGTTGGTGTTGGGCCAGCTGGTGGTGATGCTCCTATTTGGTATACCGCTGATCCAAATTCAAGAGCTGATACTGGGGCAGACGATGATACTTGGACTTTTACTTTAGATGGAAAAGGGTTCATTCACACTACAAATGGTGGTACTGCAGTTAAAACTGAGTACGCTGGAGATCTTCCAGGTGGAACTGATGATCCTAAGGATGATACACTTAAAAACTTTCCCCTTGATGATTACTCAGGAACCTGGAACGTAACAGCTCCTGGAGGTATTGAAACTATTTCCTTATCTGGAATTGGATTCTTTTCATTATATACTGGAACTCATGACTACACAATAGTTTTTCCAACCAGTGACACTATGGAATTAACAACAACTGATGCTAACGGTAGAAAGTGGTGGTATAAGTTGATTGCAATCGATTAATTTTGTTTAACTTAAAAAAACCTGAATAATTCAATTTGTTCAGGTTTTTTTATATCTTTTTTTAATGAATACTAGACGGTTTTTTTACAACATATTCACTAATCTATTTTTTGTTTTCACACTTATAATTAGCTGTTCATCTGGCGGTGAAGAACCGGACGGAGGAGGTCCTGTAGATCCCCCAAGTGAGATAATTCCTACAAACTTAAGTGTTAATATTACAATAGAAGGGTCTAGTTCAGAAAATCCAAATGGAGATGGGTCAGGGCTTGTTAAATTTTCTGCATCAGCGACTAATGCTGTTTCATACAGTTATAGATTTGGTACAGGAGATTCAAAAACAGCAACTGGACCAGTTGAATTCACATATACAGATATTGGAACAAAGACATATAACGTTAAAGTTATTGCATATTCTTCAACTAATAATTTTATAAGCATAGATAAAGCTGTAACAGTTTATGTTAAACCTGTTTCTGAACAAACCTTACTAGAACTTTTAGCTGGCTCATCTGAGAAAACTTGGAAAATTAATGCAGCTCAAGATGCACATTTCTCTAATGGTTCAGTTGATAAAAATTATCCTACATGGTGGGAAGCTTACTCATTTTCTAAATCTGACTCAGGGTTTTATGATGATGAGCACACTTTTAATGTAAATGGAATATATACACATAAAACCAATAATACTGTTTTTGGTAAAGGAGTATATCTAAATTCTGATTTTGGCACAAATTCATCCACAAATAGTGATGGTGATATTGAAAATTATCCTTTAGATAATTATGAGACTACTTTCTCTGCAAAAAAAGAAGATGGAGTAGATAAATTAGAGTTTAACGATAAAGGGTTTTTAGGGTTTTATACAGGCACTCATAACTATACTATTGAATGCTCAGATCAAAACAATATATTTATTAGAACCGTAGATGATCAGGATAGAGCTTGGTACTTATGGCTAACTTCAGAAACTGTTTCTGAAACGCCTTCAAAAGATCAATTTACTAATTTAATTTGGTCTGATGAATTTGATTATACTGGAGCTATTGATCCTGACAAGTGGACTCATGAAGTTAGAGAACAATGGTTTAATAACGAAGTCCAGTCTACTACTAGTTTATTAGAAAATTCTAAAGTAGAAGACGGAAAATTAAAAATTACAGCAATAAAAAAAGCAAATGGAGATTATACTTCTGCTAGAATACGAACCTATAAAAAATTAGATTTTACCTACGGAAGAATTGATGTTAAAGCTAAAATGCCATCAAAAACTAATGGTGTTTGGCCAGCAATTTGGTTACTAGGTTCTAATTATGAAAGTATCGACTGGCCTGCTTGTGGTGAAATGGACATTCAAGAGTATGCTCATACAAATAATTTCAACGTTCAATCTACTGTACATCAACCAGATGGTTATGCTGGTCAAGGAGATTCTAATGTTACCTATGACTACTCCGATATAGATGAGAAATTTCATTTATATTCTTTAGTTTGGACAAAAGAAGCTTTAACGTTTTATGTTGATGACAAACCACACCATATTGTTGGAAATTCTTGCGCATTACCTTTTAATTGGGATTTCTATCTAATTCTAAATTTTGCCATGGGAGGTGATATGGGAGGAGATATTGATTCAGGTTTTACAAGTGATTCTATGGAGATAGATTATGTAAAGATTTATCAATAATGACTATGATAGATATTTCTTTAAAAGACTTTTAGTCTAGTTTTAAGGACTAAATATATCGTTACACAATATTGACTAACATTGATATAATTAAATTAAGTAAATTTGAGTTTTATTGATATTTTGCTATGAAGATTATCTATATTTTTTTTTGTGTTTTTTTTGTAGGCTGTATAAATGTAAAAAAAGAATTAAAGATATCGGATACTATAAATTACAATGAATTAAATATTTTTATATCTGACAGTTTACCCATTTTAGTAGATTTTGATGAAAAACACTTAGATGTTTTTAGTCAGTGGCATGAAATATTACTTATTTCTAATATTAAAAATATTAGTAAGTCTGATTCAAGGGAATTAAATTACATCCTTTCGGCTTTGAAAAGTGATATTTTAAAGATAAATGATAAAAATATTCCACATGTTTTAAATCATCCACAAATTATAGGACGTTTTAGAGTTTTAAAGACAAATATTTTAAAAATTAATCTTGACGATTTTTCACCAGAAAATATTGAAAAATTTAAAGTTCATTTAAAAGATATTATCATTTCTCATAATGCATTAGTTAAAACAATGAACTCTATGGTCAATAAAACTGATGAAGTTGAAACTATAAACTTGGGTATTTAAAAGTATAATTCAATTCAGGTTTAATTTTATTATCATCTATTTCTTTATTGACAACAGTTTCCTTTGTTGAAAAAGTTAATTTTTTAATTCTTTTTTTTTCACATAAATTATCAAAATAATTTTTCTTGGTAGGATGAAACGGAGTAACTCCTAGATATATTTTACCCCATTTATTTTTTTTAATTACTGAAAGAATTATTCCAATGCAATCCTCTAAATGAATGTAATTAATAGGTGCATCAGAATTTAAAACCTCTGATTTTTTTATCAGGTGATTCAATGGATTTCTAGTCTCATTTATTAATCCTCCAAACCTTATAATAGTATTATTTTTATTTTCAATTAATTTTTCAGTTTTTAAAATTTCTTTTCCATTTACAGTGTCTGGTAAAGGAATAGTTTGAGAACTAACTTTACCTTGCTTAGATCCGTATACAGATGTGCTGCTAATAAAAATAATATTATTAATTTTTTTAATAAGATTATCAATTGTAATTTTTTGAATTTTACTGTAATAATTGATTGTTTGTTCTTTTCTAATATTTGGAGGAATATTAATTATTAAAACATTGATATTATCCAAAAATGAATTTAAAATTTCTTTGTCTAAATTTTTATTTAAATCAATTAGAAATGGCTCTATTTTCTCAGTTTTAAGAACAGAAATTTTTTCTTTTGAAGTTGTT
>Ga0209631_10000518_pt1 | contig 52538 bp, 46 predicted proteins | sample COG_08_FD_184752 | JGI IMG/M metagenome (GOLD analysis project Ga0209631, IMG submission 184752) | Pelagic Microbial community sample from North Sea - COGITO 998_met_08 (SPAdes) (version 2) | ecosystem: Environmental > Aquatic > Marine > Neritic zone/Coastal water | place: Helgoland, sampling... | reverse complement strand
ATCTGCAGGCCTGATGGCGATCATCAACATCTGGGTTGTTTTGCGCATGAATGCCTTTGATGATTTCCAAACCACACTGTTCCGAGCATCAATGCTCACCGGTTGGGCGCTGCTTGGTGCCCTGTTGATTGGCTTTGCAGTATAACTGGACGCCATGTCGTCCGAACTGTTGCGAGAGTGAACATAACCTCATAATCGATGACCCACGGATAAAACCATGGAAACCGTGTACACTCGGCGGTGGAGTGCTTCGTACACAATGGACTTCGATCTCGATGCCGCAGCGTTGTGGGAGGTCATTAGCACCCCGGAGATCCTTGAAGCATGCCACCCCTTTTGCCATTCAAATAAGGCAATACAATGGGACCAAGATGGCCATTCAGACGTTCTTGTGTACCTTAACGGGCGCACTTACACACGTCGGTTCCAAACTTGGTCAGAAGGCGATGGATTCACCTTACTGATTGGAGAAGAAAGTGGTCCACAATCGTATGTGGTTTGGGAACTGACTGCCCTCAGCCATCAAGCGTCTCGATTGACCATCACCGTCTATCCTTACATTCTTGCCAAACTACCACGTGTTCTCGCACTCCTGCCTCACGTCGTATGGGTTCGCCCAAGGCTTCGGAAGTATCTGAAGTCGGTCATATCTGGATTTCAATATCATATCGAGCATGGTGAAAAGGTCCCACGCAATCACTTTGGCCGTCATCCTTGGTTTTCTTGAACGGAGTTCTTGCCCTGCAATGTTCAAAGGCCGGGTGGCTTGAGGGAAGGGCATGAACCCAATCGTAGCCTCCCTGCTTGAATTCAATGAAGCCTTTGAAATCCCTAAGCTCGATGCACCTGGGCTCGGTCCGGAGGAAATGATCGAGTTAAGGATCAAACTCCTCAAAGAAGAAGTCGAAGAATACGCTGAAGCCGCACGCGCTGGCGACATGGTCGAAGTGCTCGACGCCCTTGCTGACATTGGCTACATCCTTGCTGGAACAATCATCAACCACGGCATGCAACACATCTACGACGATGCGTTCAACGAGGTTCACCGTTCAAACATGGCGAAATTGGTTGACGGAAAGGTCATCCGCAGAGAAGATGGAAAGGTGCTCAAGCCTGAAGGATGGCAGGCACCACAACTCGCTCAGTTCCTCGATGAGTGAGCACAGCCTCTCGGCATTGCTCGTCCTAACCGGTGCACGTTGACCCTGCTTAAGCAAGGCCAACGTCCAACGATGTGATCCACCGTCAAGCAGGTTCACTCGTTCTTGCGAACAAGGAGGGCTGCACCGAGCATCGAGATGATACCGAGTGCTGCTGTGAATCCAGGAAGCACGACTTCAGGGTTCTCATCAGCGTAGGCCATGCCCTTTGCCAGTCGAACTGCGTTCCAGTCTTCCGTGGTTTCAAGGTCCTCTGAGATCATGAACATGTCCCCATTGGTGAGTGTACCGCTTTCATCAGCGTCAAAGAACTCAACGCCAACGACGTTACCTGCTGCGATGTCAACAAACGACCAGCGTTCAACATCGTCGCCACAGCCTTCGGCAACGCTAAGTTCGCCTTCAGCGCCATCAATTGTGTTGAAGGAGTCACACATCGAGAGAACGAGATCCATACCGTCTCCACTTGTTGCGTCAGTGAGTGATCCTCCGTTCCATTCAATGAATTCGCCAGCAGCCATGCCGACTGCTCCAACCATGTAGTCGCCGTAGCCGTGACCTTGGCCTGCGCCTTCGTCAGAACCGTCTTCACAATCCTCGTAATCATCGTTCACCCATTCCATTGGAACAGAGTCCGAGTCATCATTGCAGTAGAAAACGTTCGTATCTTGTCCTTCTTCGTACTCGGGCTCATCTTCACCGTCTGCACAATCCATGTTGTCATCGCTCACCATGTCGAGGGTGATTGATGTTCCATCATAGCAATCGAAGGTCGAGGTGAGAACTTCATCAGACCCATCTCCACAGTCTGCGTATCCATCAGAGACCAATGAAAGAGGAATTTCTTCCATCCCATCGGCGCACATCCAGTAGCTCACTTCTTCTTCCTCATAATCTGGCTCATCTTCTTCATCAGCACAGTCATAGGCACCGTCGTTGAGAAGAGAAAATTCGATGATTGTTCCATCGTTGCACTCAAAAGTAGCCTCTTGGATTGGCTCTCCGTCAAATCCGACAGCGAATGGTGGTGCAGCTTCTTCGAGGGTCATATCCATTGCAAGGTCATGACCGCCGGTTCCGGCAACATAGGAAAAATTCTCAGTATCTCCATCCTCCGTTTCTTCGATATCAATTGATGCAATCGACATATCAGAAGAAATTGTTACTGTGACAATCCCTTCATCTGTTTCATCCAACATGACAATCATGCCGCCATCCTCTTGCATCTCGCTTGACCAGGTACCTTCTGGCATTGCCTCGACACAGGCCCAGAATCCAGCATCATTATAGACACAGTCTGTGTAGTCTGCATCCCAATCAATTTCATCAGATCCATCGGAACAGTCTGCTTCGTCGTCAAGGTGGTAGCTGAGTGGGATTGTTTCACCATCAAAGCATGTGAATTCACTCGATTCCTCAGCGTCGGATTCATCGGAGTAATCCTGGCAGAAGTAATAACCAACGTTGACATATCGGAGCGGGATTGTGTCGCTTCCATCAGCACACTCGTAAGTGTATGATTCGTCTTCACCGCCGTCGCAGTCGTTGTCGCCGTTGTTCACCATCGAGAAGGCCACTTCAGTTCCGTCATCGCAGGTAAAGACACTGACTTCTTCGCCCATGTCATACTGTGCTTCGTCTTCACCGCCTTGACAATCGTTGTAGTCATCGTTGAGCCAGCTCATGTAGACCTCTTCGCCATCGTCGCAGGTAAACAACGAGGTTTCCTCGTCATCCCCCATGGGTTCGTCTTCGCCATAATCGCAATCGTAATTTCCATCATTCACGAGCGAGAGAGCGATTGTTCCGCCAGAATACCAGCAGTCAAAGGTCGACAGTTCCTGTTGGGTGATTGGATCGTATGATGGCTCATCATCGCCGTCTCGGCAGTCTTCTGTGCCATCGTTGACCAAGGACAGTGCGATGGTTTCTCCATCAGCGCACTCAAAGGTGCTCGATTCGACGTATTCTTCAACTGGTTCGTCTTCACCATTGGCACAGTCTTCTGCGCCATCATTGGCAAGAGAGAAGTAGATTTGGCTGCCATCTTCACAGTCAAACATTGAGGTTTCCGTCATTTCGTAGACTGGTTCATCTGAGGCGTCTTCACAGTCTTGGTAGTCATCGTTGACCAAGGACAGTGCGATGGTTTCTCCATCTGCGCAATCGAAGGTTGAAGTCTCTTCTTCCCCGATGTATGGCTCGTCATCGCCGTAAGGGCAATCTTCCTCACCGTCGTTCACGTATGAGAATGGTATGATGTCTCCGGTGTATTCGCACTCGAAGGTTGAAGTTTCGTCACCATTTTCGTCAAAGGTTGCCTCGTCTTCACCATTAGTACAGTCTTCTGTGCCGTCGTTGACTTGTGAAAGGTAAATGTATGAAATTCCATCGTCGCAGTCGAAGTAGGTTTGTTCAGTTTCTTCGTAGGTTGGCTCATCATCTGCATCCATGCAGTCTTCAACGCCGTCGTTGACTTGAGAGAGGTAAATTTCACTGCCATCCATGCAGTCAAAGGTTGAAAGTTCTGTCGTGTCATACATTGGCTCGTCTGATTCGTCGTTGCAGTCTGCGCCGCCATCGTTTGCATACAAGAAGTACACATAGGATCCGTCAGCGCACTGGAACAACTTGGTCTCGTCTGATCCGTCAGCACAGTCCTCCTTTCCGTCATTGACATGCATGAGGCCGATTGTTTCGCCGCTCAAGCAAGTGTAAGAGTAGGTTTCTGAGTATTGTGGTTCGTCGGAACCATCTGCACAGTCTTCAGTTCCGTCATTGATTTCGATGGTCATGACGGTTGTTCCGTCAGCGCATGTGTACTGGTGGAGCGTTTCAGTGGCGCTGTCAGGGTTGCCTTCAGTGAAGTAGTCCGAGTCGGAGCAGACCCATGAGTTGTCGGCAAGTTGTTCGCAGTGCATCCATTCTGGTTGATCCATAAACGGGTTTGCCATGTATTGGTGGTGGATGAGGACTTGTTCGTCCGTGATGTATTGCTCGCCGGTGTCTTCATCTTCTTCCAGGACTACATATTGGTCCAGTTGAATCGTTCCGCTTGAGTAAAGGTAGCTGATGTTGAGCATCTCTTCTCCATCAGCATCGGAAATCACTTGATTCACCAGAATGGAATCTTGAACCGGGTCTACGACAACAAGCATCGACATGTACATGTCATCGACACCATCTCCATCCATGTCATCACTTGATGCGTCCAATGTGTGCCATGTCTCGTTTTCCATGAAGTTCATCATCATGCCAAAGACATCTTCTGCGTCAAGGCATGTTCCATCATCGAGGTTTGCTTCGGCATCAAAGTTGAACGATGCGGTGTCGGTGCAGCCGGGAACATCTTCGTGCTTGCTTGGGTCACGTGGATACATGTCATCTGCGTTTGCAGTTCCGTCGCCATCCATGTCATCATCGAGGGCGTCACAGATTGTGTCGTTGTCGAGGTCGGCAGGGATGCTTGCTGCATCGAGCGGGTCAGATCCACATTGTGTTTCTTCATCATCAGAGTAGGTGTCACCATCGTCGTCAGTGGAAACTGCGTCGCAGACACCATCGCCGTTTTCATCGACCGGCCTGAGGCTGGCAACAAGTGAGTTGCTGCCACACGCTGTTTCGTCAACATCCGACCAGCCGTCGTTGTCGTCATCGAGGTCTTCGGTGAGGGTTGATTCACCTGTGAGTGTGTCTGGCATGCCATCACCGTCGGTGTCGGTGGATGCGCTGGCATCCCGTGGGAAGGCATCAGCGTCGTTGAACACAGTGTCGCCGTCGATATCGAAGTCATACTCATCGCATTCGAAGTCACCGTCCAAATCCTCAGGGACAGAGGTTGCATTGAGTGGATCTGTACCGCATGAGGTTTCCATCGAGTCGAGGAAACCATCGTTGTCGTCGTCCATGTCCGCTACAAGCGGAGGGGTGGACGTCGATTCGCCATTAAGTTGGTCTGGCAATCCATCGCCATCGGTATCGAAGTACGCTGCGTCGTCGTCAGGGAACATATCGTTCTCATCGATTGTCTTAGCGTCTTCGTCGGCCATGCCGAGGCATCCGGAGAGCAACAGCATCAAAGTCAGGAGGAGGGTTTGTACCTTCATGGCCCTATCCCGCGTCCGCCCCGTTATGAACTTTGACCCGACGAATTTGAGTGCTACCGAAAGAAAATCGAGGGTTGAGGTTATCAAAGCGAAACCTGTGGAAGAGCCATGTCCCGCCCAGTTGCCTTGCTCACTGGAGGAGGACGAGGCATCGGCGCTGCAACTGCAAAACGCCTTGCTGCGGATGGCTATGATGTTCTTTTGACCTACAACACCTCTTCCAAACCTGCTGAAATGGTCGTCGATGAAATCCGTGAACGCGGCGATGACGCGCTTGCTGTGAAGGTCGATTGTTCGAACACTGGAGAGGTGGGTCTGCTTGGCATTCATCCATGGATGGCCCGAGGCATCGATGTGCTTGTTCTCAATCATGGCGCATACGAGCGAGTTCCTGCACAAGAATTGACCATTGAATCCCTGCGAAGAACAATGGCGGTTAATTTCGAAGGAGCGGTAGCGGTTTGGAAAGCCGTACACCCTCACCTTACACAGGCGGCAAGAATTGTTGTGGTCGGATCGCAACTTGGCACACGTGGATCTCCACATGGTGCTGATTATTCAGCTTCCAAGGCAGCCTTGTCGACTTGGGCTCGTTCGTTAGCACAGGCCGTCGGACCGGAGGGCAAGCGGGTCAACGTGCTCGCCCCAGGCTATGTCGACACTGACATCCTTGCAGGCGACAGTAAAGAAAAGCGAGCACAAAGAGAGAATGAGGTGCCCTTGAAGAGGGTCGGAAGCCCAGAGGACATGGCAAACACAATTTCATTCCTCATCGGTCCCGATTCCAACTACATTACAGGTGCAGTGCTTCACGTCAACGGCGGATTATACCTTCCTTGAGGGTGTTGGACAGCCTTGTATAGGGTCGAGTCAAGCCATTGATGAAGGAGGCGGAGAAATTGGTGCGAGATTGGGATGACGATGGCGCCTTCGAAGATCTTGCGAATCGACCAATCGATGAATCCGACCTCGTTGAACGCGACCCATTCGATATATCACGGGCCCTCGAAGGCGCTGCGCTTGAACACCTCAATCCCGAAGTGAAGCGACTGGTGCTTCATTCGAAATTCGAACCTTCTGGCGACCAGCCTAAAGCAATTGAAAAATTAATTTCCCAATTGGAAAATGGACAAGAACGCTGCGTTTTGTTGGGCGTGACAGGAAGCGGGAAAACATACGCCATGGCGCAGGTCATCCAGAAACTCAACATCCCAACTTTGATCATCAGCCACAACAAAACGCTAGCGAGGCAGTTGTATCACGAAATGGCAGGCTATTTCCCAGAGAATGCTGTTGACTACTATGTGTCTCATTACGACTATTACCAACCCGAAGCATACCTAGCGAAGCGAGACATGTACATCGAAAAGGAGCTGTCCGTCAATGAACGAATCGAACAAGAACGGTTCGCCACAATTGCCTCACTTGTCACTCGACCTGATTGCGTGATTGTCTCCTCGGTTTCATGCATCTATGGATTGAACCCGCCTGAAACATTTCTCGAATACCACGTAAGGGTTCATGTTGGCCAAGAAATCGAAACCAGTGATTTGCTAAAGGAATTGATCACCCTTCAGTACAAACGCACAACAACCGACCTCTCACGTGGCGATTGCCGTGTTCGGGGCGAAGTGGTCGATGTGTGGATGCCGAGCCGAGACGACCCTCTACGAATCCAGTTTGATTTCAACGGAATCACCAAAGTATCGGTGTGCGATCCTGTAAGTTGGGACGTATTGGATGAATTGGATGAAGCCTGGATTCATCCCAAAGAGTTCTACATGACCAGTCCCGAGCGGCTTGAAGCAGCCCTCGTTTCCATCGAAGATGAATTAGACGACCGTGTCGCTCACTTTGCCAGTGAAGGAAAAGAGTTGGAACGTCACAGAATTGAGCAACGCACTCAGTATGACTTAGAAATGATAAGAGAAATCGGCCATTGCCAATCCATCGAGAATTATTCCCTTCACTTTGATGGGCGGGAAAGGGGCCAGCGGCCGCACTGCCTGTTGGATTTCTTCGCAGCGTGCGCAAAACAGTTTCATGGGGATCCGAAAAAATTCCTTGTCATCATGGACGAATCACACGTCACCCTTCCGCAAGTCGGCGGAATGTATTATGGGGACCGCTCTCGAAAAGAAAGCCTGATCAACTTCGGATTCCGTTTACCAACCGCTGCAGACAACCGTCCCCTTAAAATTCCTGAATTCCAGAGTCTTGTCCCGCAAATGGTCTATGTTTCGGCCACGCCAGGTGAACGAGAATTACGACATTTGTGCGAATTAACCAATCAACCCCTTCCCAATGGATTGCTCCATGCCCAGTCCGGTGGAGGAGCAGGTCCAAGGGATCTCGAAAAGAAACACCCAGACAGTGAATCGTTGTACCACATGGTGCAGCACATCGATGGAATCGCCAAAATGGAAATCCGCCCGACTGGGTTGCTGGACCCTGAGATTGAGGTCCGCCCAACAAGCGGACAGATGGCTGACCTCCTCAGCGAAATCAATGCTAGAGTCAATCAAGGGGAACGCACCCTCGTCACCGTCCTTACAATAAAATTCGCTGAAGAAGTTGCAGCATACCTTAACCGAATGGGCATCAAGGCTCATCACTTGCATTCCGAAATCGATACCATCGAACGCACAGAAATCATCAATGCCCTTCGGATTGGCCATATTGATGTCATCGTTGGAATTAACCTGCTACGAGAAGGGCTAGATCTCCCAGAAGTCAGTCTTGTCGCCATCTTCGACGCTGATCGCCAAGGATTCCTCCGAAATGAACGCAGCCTGTTGCAGACCATCGGCCGAGCAGCACGGAACCTCAACGGTCACGTGATCCTGTACGCCGATGGAATGTCTCAAGCCATGCGGGCTGCTATCAGCCAGACCCTTGAACGAAGAGAGCGCCAAGAAGCGTATAACGTGGCCAACAACATCACGCCAAGAAGCATTGTGAAAGAGCTGCCAACAATGAACTCTGATGTGGACGATTTGATTGCTGGCACTTCCAGTTCAAAAGATGGCAACCGAAGGCTTGTCGCAAAGAAAGGCGGCCGGAAGGAAGGTGACTGGGCGCAGAATCTCAACCTTGGTGCTGGCGCATGGGCCTCAGGATCTGGACAGGATGGTAGCGCAGGAGTGGCTAGTAATAATTCAATTGGAAATTCAAATAACCAATTGGATAATTCGTCAATTAGAGATGTCGAATCGCTTTCCCCGGCTCAAAAAGAAGATTTTCTCAAAGAACTCAAATCTGCCATGCAAGTGGCAGCTAAAAATCTAGATTTTGAAGAGGCTGCACGCCTGCGTGATCGAATCTTTGAACTCGAGCAGGCCTAATCTTCACACCCTACGGGTGTGATGCTGTGCTGTGTGGGCAGGTTCATGTGGAAGGCGTGTCTGGATTGCACCATGGCCATTCAACCAGACGATTTTGACATCCCAGTTGTTGACTACGCTTTCAACGAAGTTTCCACTCCTCGTTCCTTAATCGATCAAATGGGCCAGGCAGGTGGTTTTACCGCTACCAAATTATCGATGGCAAGAGATATTTTACTGGACATGAAAAAGCAAATTGATGCCGTGAACGGTGATTCCGCGAAAGTGTGCAACTGGCTCTCATTCCCTGCATGCCTTTGTGCAACAGGAACCCGAGGGTTCTTTGTTGAAGCACTCAAACAACAGATGTTTAACGTGGTTTCAACAACATGTGGAATGCTGGACCATGACATTGCCCGTGCTCACAAACATTACTATCACGGCGCCTTTGAATTGGACGATATTGAACTCGGCGAACACTCCTTGATGCGACTTGGTAATGTGATTGTACCGAATTCATCTTATGGCGAAATTATCGAAGAAGTGCTGACTCCGGTGCTTGAAGAAATGTATCAAGATCGATTAACGGAAACTGGAAAAACTGGGGCAGACGCTTGGCTCGGCTTTGGCTCAATACATTTGGTATGGGAACTAGGAAAGCGGATTGGAACCCCTGATTCGTTGATCTATTGGGCCTACAAACATCAAATTCCAGTGGTGATTCCAGGCATCACTGATGGCTCAATCGGAGCGCAATTGTTCATGCTGCGTCAGAAACACCGGGACTTTCACATCGACACACTTGCTGATGAGCAGGTGATGAGTGACATGACCTGGGATGTCGAAACTTCGAACGCCTTGATGGTCGGTGGCGGTATTTCCAAACACCACGTCATTTGGTGGAACCAATACCGCGGCGGACTTGACGCTGCTGTGTACATCACAACGGCTCCTGAACACGATGGAAGCCTTTCTGGTGCTCGACTTCGCGAAGCAATCTCATGGGGTAAAATGCGTCCTGAGGCTCCGAATGTTTGCGTGGAGGGAGATGCAAGTGTCCTTTTACCGCTGATTGGCGCAGATGTGCTTCAGCGAGGTGATGCATCGTGAACCACAGACAAAAAATGGCACTTTTGATGACCGCACTCATGGCCTTGATGCCGCTTGCTGGGTGCTTCGGGGCAAATGAGACCAACGGACAAGAGGAATCGGAGGGCGGCGTGTTTGACTTTGCTGAACAGCTTGGAGGTACGACATGGTACCATTACCCCGGTGGAGCAAACGCCATGAACAACACTTCCGCACTCGTCGGTGACAACATTCCCTACTTCAGCCAAGGAACCTATTATGCCACGGGCTACTCGACGTTTGAACCAACCATGGGCATCACTTCAACAGACAACATCTACTTCACAAGTTATGGAAACGGTCCGCAAGGGTCCACAGCCATTGTTCAATGCACGAACATGATTGAGATGAAAAACCTCAGCGATTTTAGTTGCGAAAATGTCTACGGGCCGGTCCTTCCAGTCGCCAATTCCAATGATCCCTACGTCTATGTTGACCCCTGGACCGACCGAATCATGAAATTTGACATGCACGCATTGTTGGGGATGACAGTCGAATGGAGCGATGATGAAGGCGATTCATGGTTTGGCCCATCGGTGGCCACATCGTACTCTGTTCAAGACCACCAAACCATTGCCTCTTCCCCCTACGGCGGCATTCTTCACGAAACCCTCTGGGTGTTCTGCATCAATGGAAACTACCCGTCCCCGCTTTGCTCACAAAGCCAAGACGGAGGACTGACATGGGGGCCTGAACTTCCTGGAGCACCGGTTGACTGCCAAAGTGGTGGTCTATCTGCACACATCATCGGGGCCGAAAACGGGAATTTCTACCGCGGACAAATTGGATGCGACGGTACGGGTTATTCAATGTACAAAACCGAAGATGGGGCGCTCACGTGGACGGAACACCGACTGCCCACTGAAGAATCAGGAACAGCCGATACGTGGAATGCTGAAGAAGCGCAGGTGGACACCGACAGCGAAAGCAACGTGTACGCTATGTGGATGGGCAACGACAACATGCCTTACTTCTCCTACTCTGTTGACGATGCAAACACGTGGTCAGACGCCGTCATGGTTGGACCAACTCACCTCGAAGGCACAGGATTCCCTGTCGTTATTGCTGGTGACCCCGGACGAGTTGCGTTTGGCTACATTGGAACAGAAGGCGACGGGCTTTGGCACGGATACATCTCAGTCATGACCGATGCGTTCAGCGAAAATCCACTGATCACCACAGTCCAACTCAACGCACCCGATGATCCACTTGACGATGCAAGTCCGACGTGTGGGTACGAACGCTGCGGTGGGTTTGGCGACTTTATTGACATGCAGATCGATGCCTTTGGGCGCCCATGGCTATCGCTTTCCCACAACCCAAACGGTGATACCGGAATTATGGGTACTTTCATGACTGGTCCAACACTTGTTGGTAATGTAACCGCACTGAATGCCCTCCCTGAAGGTGGCACTCAAACATTGAATTGAGAAGGGTCAAGCATCGAAGCCAAACAATGCATCAATGAGGTTCGAATTGGAACCAATGGGCGCCATCCATCCCCATCTGCATGGTGTAATGCGTCGTGAACGCTCGATAAATCAGGGCGGATTGAGGAATTCTCCTCGATTGACATTGGCGGTTGATCCGTGATGACAAGGGGTTGGAGTTCGATGTGAGGAGCTGGCGCAGCGGTTAACTCCTCTACGCCGAAAACTCCAGATTGACCTGCCATCGTGCGTTTGTAGAGGAGGCTAAATTCCTCGTAAGTTTGCTGAATCGACCAGGCACGCCGGCCGGACATTGAGCAAAACGGTGGGAAAGGAGTGTCGCACATCAACAAACGCACCAGTGCATCTGCCACATCAAGCTCAGCGATCCACCAATGGTCTTGGCTCATTGAAAGGGAGGGGTCCTTGCCAGACCCAAGCGCAGGCAACCATGCCGTGAAAGAAGCGGGAAGGGAAAACGGTTGGGTTCTCATAGGGATCATGTCGTGAATGATTACTTCAGCGTCTGGCCATCCGAGCGACGCCCTCTTTTGTTCTGCAGCATGTATGTGAATGAGTTCAATGCCGTTCAGTTCTGGTTGTTTCGACCAGCCCTCTGCCTCTTCAAACGAAGCATGGCCAAACAAAAGCACACGGTGGCCAGACGATGGTGCGACGTCCGTACTTGAAAACACAGACGCATGGCCAAACTCAAGTTCTGCAGAAAAGGTGGTTTTAATCGCATCGATAATGAGCGGCTCAATCACCAAATGGGCATTCGTCCGCAGTAATCGCTCAATTGTGGCATAAACAAGCGATGAAGATTCACCCATGATGTGGATCACCGGGCGTTCAGCCATGATGCCCCCACACATCCTTTGCTCATCAAACAATCGCGATAGTTTGGATGAGAGCGACCTTTCTCGTCCGAATTATACGCCATAGGGAAAAGTGAATTTTGTCTTATATTCCAATTGAAAAATGTTATTTTTAATAGGAGTTCAATTCACAGCCAGCAACCCATTAACGGCCGATTTATGACAGGAGAAGATGAGCTGATCTTGCTCGACCTAGGGCCTGATCTCGATCGGGAACAATGGTTGATTTCCACCTTGGCAATTGAAATATAGATTATTCCACAACTTGGCCCAACGATCGAACCTGGAGTCAAATTCAATTCCCCGATGCGCGTGAATGAATGAAAGTCGTATTGAAATTAAAATTATACGACATTGGTTAAAATTGAATTATAGAGTGATTTTCAATTGAAATGAATGACAATTATACGACAAACTCAATTGGATTTCACTTTGAAATCGGGAAAGAGTATAAAGCCCTTCAAGAAAAGCAGGGGATAAGTCGGGCACAACCCGACCAAGGAGATGGGAAAAAATGCCGAACGACAAATACGACATCCAGGAGTTACTCCAACGGGATGTTTACGTGAACGATAAGAAAGTAGGAACGATTGTGGGTGAACGCCACCACCCAAACGAAGCGCGTGTGCGATCAATGCGAATCCAAGTGGACGCAGGCGTCGCAGACGAATTCATGCGGAAGCCCGCAGAACTAGCGCCTTTGCCAAAAGAGTTGGTTCACAGCATCAGAACAGATGGAACTGTGAAACTATCGAAATCCATGAGAGAACTGCAACGACGATGGCGAGACACCGTCCGCATCGATGAAAAGTTGTACGCACCAGATGAAATGCTCGACCGAGCGGTCCTTGACAATCAAGGCCGAGAGATTGGCGTGATCACTGACTTGTTCAAGGTCAAGCGCACCTACAAAGGTGTCATCGTCAAGACCAGAATCAGCATCCAGAAAGAATTCGGTGTCGAAGCTGAACTTCGCGTGCCGATCACTGCTTTCTCACGAACCCGTGAACGCCTCGACGAAGTCGTGTTGTCTCGAACGTTTGACAAAGTGTTGAGTTTACCCTCATACATCAGCATCAACGAGATGAGCGACGAAAACGAGTGAGCGTTAAGCACCTCGCTTTCAGCATTTGCCGCTCCGTCAATCTTATGACGGGGAGGCGAGTCGGCCGGTTTACAGTTGCGCGGGTAGCTTAGTCGGTTGGAGCACCCGGCTGATAACCGGGAGGTCGCAGGTTCAAGTCCTGCCTCGCGCACTTTACCTTCTGCAGTCAGGTGCGCTCGTGCAATCCAACGTTGATCATAGATGCTGCGCTTTGAGAGCCACCTCACAAAAAAGCGCAAAACACCAGCAAAGAACATGAAGGGCCGGCGCTGGCCTTCCCTATGAGGGAAAGCATGGTCGTCTTGTCGGGGAGCAACTCACGCCTGTTGGCGACTCAACTTGCAGAATCCCTTGGTTGGGAGCATCATTCGCTTGAAACCCGCAGATTTCCAGACTCGGAGGGGTACATCCGCATTCCTACCGAAGTGATTGAAGCTGTGCGGAAAGAGCCTGTCGTCCTGGTGTCAAACACCTTCCCAGATTCTGGGATTGTCGAAACGTTGCTCATGCTTGAAGCCATCAATGATGTCCGGAAGGGCAATCTCGAAAATTTAAGAGAAATCGGGCCACAACAATTGGAAGATGTGGGCCCTGGGACCCTCCTTGCCGTACCATATTTCGGATATTCTCGCCAAGACAAGAGGTTCAAGCCCGGTGAAGCAATCTCGGCCCGGGCGATTGGGCATTTACTTGCATCGAGATGTGACGGCATCATCGTCTTTGACTTGCATGCCCCGAAGGTCCTCCAAGATCTCCCAGTTCCTGTTGCGTTCACTTCGGCCATGCCTGAATTGGCGCAGCATCTTCAACAAACCGTCAACCCAGATTTCATTCTCTCGCCAGACAAAGGAGCCATCGATAGGGCATCCGCTGTTGCACAGGCCATCGATTGCGAATTTTCCTACCTTGAAAAAACTCGGATCGATGCACATACCATCGTACACAAGGCGAAGAATTTGGATGTCGATGGGAAAATTGTCGCCATTGTGGATGACATGATTGCAACTGGAGGCACAATTTGCCGTGCTGCTGAGGCCCTTAGAAGCCAAGGTGCGGTTGAAGTTCACGCAGCGTGTTCACACGGTTTGTTCACCGGGGGAGCCATTGCCCGCCTGATTCGCTATGTCGACGGAGTTCATGCCACTGGCTCACTTGCAAATCCCCGAGATGTCATCTCCGGAGGACCCGCCCTCGCTCGAGGAGTGAATGAATTATTCTCGACCCTTGGATGGGAATAGATGCCCTGCAGTACCCCTTTTAGAAGAAATAAAAGGTCAAAGAATCACCTTGATTTTACAATTCATGCACGTCGGTTCTATCCGTCGTGTTTATATCCGCGAGGTTCTGCGCATGGATTGCCTTAACATGAGGAAGAAGTGAATCCAATGAGTGTACACGTGCGATTTGAAACCCCCGAAGAAGTATCTGACAAGATCTATGACATGCTGCAAGCCAACAACAATGGCCGCCTGAAGAAGGGCAGCAATGAAGTGACCAAGACCGCAGAGCGCGGCACTGCTCAATTCATTGTTCTCGCAGTTGATGTCAACCCACCTGAACTCCTCGCTCACATCCCTTTGATCTGTGAAGAGAAAGGCATCCCATACGGATACGTTCCATCTCAAGAATACCTCGCCAAGGAAGCTGGACTTCCTGACGGTGTCAAGACCGCATCCATTGCAGTCATGGAAATCACCAAAGGCGCACAAGAAAAGTTCACTGAAGTCGTTGATTTGATCAACGGCCTCAAGGCTTGAACCTGAAGTTTGGAGGCGAAATACATGAGCGAAGAACTCAACGGATGGCCAGCAGAAGTCGTCGAAATCGTCGGCCGCACCGGTATGACCGGTGAGGCGACTCAAGTCAAGGTCCGTGTGAACGATGCACCTAATCCACGAGACGTTGGGCGAATTATCTCCCGCAACGTCCTCGGTCCAATTCGTGTCGGCGACATTTTGATGCTCAAGGACACCGGTCGTGAAGCCCGTAAGCTCAACTCGAGGTGAAGTGAATGCCTGAACGTAGAATCTGTACTTTTTCCGGTGAAGAAATTGAACCTGGCACGGGCATGATGTTCGTTCGCCGTGACGGTAGCGTCATGTGGTTCAAGAACTCCAAGGCTCGCAAGAACATGATCGCACTCAAGCGAAACTCTCGCCGAGTCAAGTGGACCCGTCACTTCGTCAAGGGCGGCATTTGAAGCGCTTGTGTTTGCCACTGAGCAACCATTCCGTCAATACGGAAACAATTCAATCACCCACCTATGCCGTATGGCTCATAAAGGGGGGTACAGTCGGACGGTTTGGTGAACACCATGGAAACAACCTATGTTATGATCAAGCCTGACGGCGTACAACGTGGACTAATTGCAGAAATTTTGGGACGCTTCGAGCGAAAAGGGCTCAAGCTTGTCGGACTCAAGTCCGTCGTGCCAAGTCAAGAAACCGCAGAAGCGCATTACGAAGTTCACAAAGAACGCCCATTTTATCCTGGACTCATCAAGTTCGTGACCTCTGGCCCTGTTGTGTGCATGGCATGGTCTGGAAAGGACGCTATCACTGTGGCTCGAACCCTCATTGGTTCAACCAACGGACGCGAAGCAAGCCCCGGAACCATCCGTGGCGATTTCGGTATGGACATGGGCTTCAACATGATTCACGGCTCGGATGCAGCAGAAACCGCTGCATTCGAACTTGGACTTTGGTTCCCTGAAGGCCTCATGGAATGGGATCAAACAATCACCGCTTGGGTTTACGAGTGAGTGCACCCCAATCAGGAGTTTGAGGTGATGGCATGGACGAAACCGAACAGGATTCGTCCGATGAAGTGACCGTCGAACGTGGACATAACCGCCAACCAATCGTCTCTGTGCTTGGCCATGTTGATCATGGAAAAACAAGCGTTCTGGATTTGGTCCGCTCGGTAGGCAGCGAACGCCAAGCAAGCGTCATGGACCGTGAGGCAGGTGGCATCACTCAGCACATCGGAGCGACTGAAGTCCCTGCTGATGTCCTGAACAAAACATGTGAAGCAATGCTTGGGGGAAAGAAATTCAAATCACCAGGTTTGCTTTTCATCGATACGCCAGGCCACCACTCCTTCGTCAGTCTGCGCAACCGAGGCGGCTCAGTAGCCGACATCGCTGTGCTGGTTGTCGATGTGATGGAAGGATTGCGGCCTCAAACCATTGAGAGCCTACAAACGCTCAAGGAAACCAAAACACCGTTTGTTATCGCTGGGAACAAAGTCGATCGCATCCATGGCTGGCGCACAACACATGGACGTTCGTTCATGGAGTCGTTCAAAGACCAGCGCGAAGATGTTCAGTCTTTGTTTGAGGACCGGTATTGGAAGTTAGTGAGTCAGTTTTCAGAACATGGTTTCAACATTGAACGCTATGACCAAATTAGGGACTTCCGCCAAAATGTTGCCCTTGTGCCTATGTCGGCCAAAGACGGTGAAGGCCTCCAAGACCTTCTCGCCGTTACTGTTGGACTGGCTGAACGCTTCCTTGAAGACCGCTTAACCGACACGCTTGGCACGCCCGAGGGTACCGTTTTGGAGATGAGAGACGAAGTTGGCATGGGCAAAACCATCGATGTCATCCTTTACCGTGGGGAACTCAAAATTGGAGACACAATCATGGTCGCAGCAAACGATGGACCATTTTCAACCCACATCAAAGGACTCAAGCGTCCAAAAGGCATGTCTGAAATGCGAGACGCCGGGAAACGCTGGGTCAATTTCGACAAAGTTGAGGCCGCCTGTGGAGTCAAAATTGTCGCTCCAAAGCTTGAGAACACCATTGCTGGGACCACACTCTACAGAGCCAACACCGAAGAAGAGCGAGAGCAGGCTGAAACGGCCATCCGCCAAGAATGGCGTGCCATCTTCGACACGATGCCAATCATGTGCTCAAAGTGCAACGAAGTGTTCCCTCGTGCAGACTTCAAAGACCACACTCGTAAGGGAGTTTGCAGAGGTGCAGAAGAAGAACGCAAGGGTGTGGTCATCAAAGCAGACACGGTGGGTGGACTGGAAGCGCTTGGATTCGAACTCGCAAAACTGAAAATCCCAGTGCGGCAAGCAACAGTGGGTCCTGTCAACAAGCGGGACATCCTGATGGCGCAATCGGCACAAGACCCGCTCAACAAAGTGATCCTTGGTTTTTCAGTCAAAGGAAACTCCGAGGTTGCTGAGGCGTTGGGCGCTGAGGATGCAGAAATCAAATTCTTTTCGGGGAGCATCATCTATCACATTCTCGATGCTTACGAAGCGTGGCGAGAAGAGACTGCTGAGCAGATGGCGGCAGCATTACGAGAATCACTGGTCTATCCGGGCCGACTTCTCTACCTCAAGGACCACACATTCCGGGCAAAGGGCCCAGCGATTGTCGGTATGCGCGTGGTTGGTGGAAGGGTTCATGTCGGCCAGCGCTTGATGAAACTGGACGGAACCCCTGTTGGCCAAATCAAGAGCCTGCGCACCCGTGATTCAGAAGATGTGAAGGAAGCGAACCAAGGCGACGAGGTCGCTGTTGCGATCAGTGGACCAACGGTGGGACGCCACATTGAGGAATTGGATGAATTCTATGTTGATGTCCCTGAATCTCACGCTAAAAGGCTAAAGAAAATTGATCTCAACCCTGTCGAACAAGAGATTTTGGACGAGTTAATCCGCTTGCACCGCAAAGAAAACCATTTCTGGGGACGATGAACTTCCACCCATTCTCCAAGCACTGCGTTGATGGCTTGTTGACTTCTACCCCCCTCACATTCATATATGGAAGGGTGCGGTTCGCAACTTGTCCTTGGAGGCCTTACTATGGAAGCAGGATTCTCAGCCGTACCCGCAATGGGTCAAAACCCCGGAACTCAAGATTTGATTGGTACAGTTTCTGCCATCTCCAACAGCCTCATGAACGAAGTGAGCAAGGTCATCATCGGTAAAAATGAAAACCTCCGCAGGGTCACTGTCGGAATCCTATCAAACGGTAACATGCTCCTCGAAGATTTCCCTGGATTGGCAAAGACGTTGCTTGCAAACACATTTGCTCAAGCCCTTGGATGCAAGTTCAAGCGTGTTCAATTTACCCCTGACTTGTTGCCTTCGGACATCATGGGGACATACATGTACGATCAAAAAGCAGGTGAATTCAAACTTCGTGCTGGTCCATTGTTTTCTAACATTCTTTTGGCGGACGAAATCAACCGTGCACCGCCGAAGACTCAAGCAGCTCTATTGGAAGCAATGGAAGAAAAGCAAGTGACAATTGAAGGAATCACACACAAGTTGCCCGCTCCGTTCGTTGTTATTGCAACACAGAACCCAATCGAACAAGAAGGAACATACCCACTTCCAGAAGCACAGATGGACCGGTTCCTGATGAAGATGAGCATGGGCTACCCGGACCGTGCTGAAGAAAAGGCAATTCTTGCTCGCCGAAAGTTGCGAGGAAAGGACGGTCACGATGTTCTCCAAGTGACCTCGCCAAAGAAGGTCGTCGCCATGCAAAAAGCCCTTGAAACCGTTCATGTCGACCCAGCAATTCTCTCTTACATTGTTGAAATTGTCCAACGAACCCGTGAAGATCACAGGGTGACCAACGGTGCATCACCACGTGCATCGCAATCGCTGTTCAAGACCGGGCGTGCGGCAGCAGCCATCGCCGGTCGAAACTATGTCATCCCTGATGACATCAAAGGCATCGCATTGCAAGTGATCTCTCACAGAATCAATATGAAACCTGAGGCAAAGATTCGAGGAATCACCGGCATGCACATTGTCCGCAAGATTCTCTCGGAAGTCCCAGTCCCAGTGATTCAACCTGCTTGATGATTGGACCTCCGTGGTTGCATTCAAAGAGGAGAACCTCTTTTCCTAACATGTCCGAGGAGGTGAATTGATGAATCCGTACAAAATGGTCGTAGCCGTTGCAAACCAGAAAGGTGGGTGTGCAAAAACCACAACTGCAGTTAACCTCGCGGCAGCGCTTGCCAAAGGATCGTCACGTCAAGGATTACCCAAGGCCAAGGTGTTGCTGATTGATTTGGATCCGCAAGGCAACTGCGCAACCTCGTTTGGGGTTGAAAAGAAAAACGTCAAGAAAACCTCCTATGACCTGCTCACCAATGACTCAGGAGAAGAATTGCCCCTCATGGAGGAGTACCTGATTGGCCCTGAAGAACTGACCCGTTCCATGCAAGAAGCCTGGAGCATGCGAAATAACAACAAAAAAGCCCCGGACAACGTTTCTGTCGGGCATCTCTGGTTGCTTCCAAGTGACATCCACCTCTCGGGTGCAGAGATCGAACTAAGCCACAAAATTGGTCGAGAAACTCGCCTGCGCGAAGCGCTCATGCCAATCATCGACGAATTCGATTACATCATCATCGACACGCCACCCTCGTTAGGCCTGCTTTCCATCAATGCTATGTGCGCAGCAAATTGGGTGATGGTCCCCGTTCAAGCCGAATACTATGCGCTTGAAGGGTTCAGCATGCTGATGAATTCAATCAAAATGATTCAACGGAGGATCAACCGTAACCTGAAGATTTTCGGCATTGCAATGACGATGGTTGATGCTCGTTCAAAACTCAGTCGACACGTCTGTGATGAGGTGAACAAAAAGATGCCAAACAAATTGTTCAAAACGACAATTCGGCGTTTGGTTAAGGTTGCAGAAGCCCCATGGAGCGGCGCTCCAACCGTCCTACTCAACAAACCTACCAATTCTGGAGCTGGCGCTGGGTCCCTCGAATATTGGACCCTAGCAAAGGAATTCCACAAGAGAGTGCAAGAAATGCGTCGTGAGTTTGGTGTCAATGAAGAACCGAGGCTTTTGCGACAGCGAAAGAACCGATAAAGAGCCTCCCCGAGGTCTTGATTTCACTCAAAAAAGGCCACTTTTAGCAAACCTTCCTTCGCGGGGGTTAAGTAGCCCAAAGAACGCACTCGTGAGCAAGGGATTGCAATGACTGGTGAAGGAATGACCTCTGTGAGCGTGAGTTACGAAGTTCGACGACAATTGAACACCATGCGCAGCACAAGCGGACATAAGAGCGTGAATGAGTTGCTTCTCGACATGGTTCGAGCGCATAAAATTGCGAAAATGAACGGTGAAATTGAAACGCTTCGAGACCGCATGAAGGCGGTGGCTGATGTTGAGGTCGAACATTTGGTTGACCGATTGAACCTCGCTCCTTTCAAGGTGTGATCCCATGATGGAATGGCGCCCCCTTGGTTACGAATTTGATGCCCGTAATTTAGTTCGGGCCTTGTTCAGTGAGAACACCGAAGAGGGGCAACTTTTGGTCGCCGCAGCGTGTGGCCATGTCGAAATTTTTGCTCGTTCAACTGCCTGGAACGGTGTTTTGTGGCTGATCATGAACACCCTGAAGCAAGAAGGAAAGCCAGTTTACACCGGTGATGAGTTGGGCGCTCTTCGCGAATCACTGCCCATTGTTTGGCGTTGATTGATTTACGAAACAGCTTGCTAAAGGGTGTCGAGCGCCTCGCTCCACTACAACCCAGCGCACAGTATCGTAGACTGCTTTTGCACGTGTGTACTTGAGTAACGCCCGAATCTTATCTTTTTGAGAGCCATTTTCCTTGCGCTCAAGGTACCGAAGGTGTTGTAATTTCATTTCAGATTCGACTTCTCTAAAGAGCTCTTCAATTTCAGATTTTTTGCGGTTATACAAGCGAGTGTTGTCGGACCAGGGGTCATGTTGGCGTACTTTGGACATGTTCATGCAAGCCAACGGGGCCCCTTGCAACAAGATTGGCCTCCTTACTCTATTGAGGCCTCCTTAATTCACTTATTCTTATCCAGCCACTCTTGGCCATACCATTTCCACTGGTCCATCGTCCAACCCTCTGGCAGTCCAGAATCGGGTATTGGAGGGGCTGTTGCAGGAGCGGCTTGTTCCATTGCAGCAGCGGCTTCAGGTGGTGATTGATTGGATGTCTCGATGCCTGCAATGGCTTCAATGCTGTCCTCTTCGCCGTAAAGGTCGCCAGCATCAATCACTTCACTTGTTTCTTCTTGATTTGAGAGGTCTTCATCCTTGACGCTGAAATCAAGGTTGGCTATGTCATCGTCCCAAGCCGAATCAGACTCCACGCCACCTTGGGCTGAAAGTCCTGCAGTTCCCTCAAGTGCTTCAGCTGATGCAGACCGTGATTTGTTGTCAGGAACAAATGCAGTACCGTAGAGTTTGATGTTCGCTTTCTCTTTTCTCCTCTTGCTGACTGCAGCGACAACCACGATGACAAGGGTGAGAATTCCGAATGCAGCACCACCAACGGCTATGACTTGTTTGACAGTGGAAGAATCAACGTCGCCACCTGAATCAAGCAGCCCTGCGTTCTTGCTGGTGTTCCAGGCTGAGTAGGAATAATCGCTTTCATTTACTCCTTTATCTCGAGCGAGGTAGGCTTGGTAATCGCCGTCCCTCCACCCCATGCAAGCGTCGGTCACGTCATCGAAATTCAGCATACAGTGATCTTTTTCTGTCTGCACAAGAGGACGTGTATCATCGTAATCGGAATTTGACCCTACGCCGTCTTTATCCCCATCAAAGTACTCATCTGGATTGGTTTCCATGCCAATGGATTCTGTACGATCAACCCAGCCATCACCGTCGAGGTCTTCGCATCCATTCGAGGGAACCTCGATGAAGCCAACTGGAGAGGTTGCGTTCGCAAGCCAGGCCTTGGTTGAATTTCCAAATTCCCACGGGCAAGCATCAGGCAACAAACCGGTGGTGTTGTCTCCAAACCCATCGCCGTCTTGGTCGCGCCATTGCGTGGATTGGGAAGGAAGGGCGTCGGCACCTTGCTCAACGCCAAAGTTTCCGTCTGGGTTCGAATACCCGTCAAGGTCTGTGTCTGTGCACCCAAAGCGGTCGTGTTTTGAAAACCCATTTTGGTTTGGGCATGCATCGGGCATCAGGCCATCTTGGTTGCTGCCGTAGCCGTCGAGGTCTTCATCCGCCCACTGAGTTGGTTCGTCAGGGAACATGTCGCCGTCTTGACCCTGCATGTTGTCACCGTACCCATCTCCATCTCGGTCTTGCCACTGGTCTGCATTATTCGGGAAAAGATCCCCTTCTGTACCGGCCGGATTGTCGCCATGACCGTCCCCATCAACATCGACATATTGAGTCCCATCGTTTGGAAATTGATCGCCCATGACCCCGTTGATGTTATCGCCATAGCCGTCCATATCTGCATCCGACCATTGTGTGAGTTCAAGAGGGAATGCATCGTTGGAGTCCGTCACTCCATCCCCGTCGGTGTCGAGATCGTACAACCGGACCTTTGAGGAGGAAAGGAAAGATGTCACAATGTACACCTCACCGGTAAACGGTGTTGATGAACCGATGACGGAGCCCTGAGAAGTGTAGGTTTCCTCTTCGCTGAATGTCGCACCGTCAATCATCGTGAGTTTCCCATTTTGGGTGCCAGCGATGTATGTGCTGTTGTCCACTTCCTCTAAGTGGACGATCGATGAACCGTGGCTCAATGATAGCGTTTCAACAGCCCATGAGTTGGTGTTGTATCGGTACACTGCGCCGTTCGCTGCACCAACAACAAGATGGCCATCATGATCTTGAATCAGGGCATTGACAATGCCACCCGGTTCACTCAAGGTGGTCAATAAGGTGCCGCCGTTGTCTGAAATATGGACTTTTGAATCATAGCCCCCGAGAGCAATTCGCCCGTCATCGAGCACAAGGAAGGAATTGAATCCGCTTTGAACGGGGGGTGAATATGTTCCCGTTGCGCCCTCAGAACTGTATTCTTCGGCTCGTCGACGACCAGCAAAATGTGCAAGCCACAAATCGCCCTCTGTGTCCCAATCCATGTCGTTGACTGGATCTGTCGTTGAGAGGTTTCTGTTGGCAATTTGCAAGTCCATGTGGACAATGAACACACCAGCGTCATGAGCCACAGCGGTCAAGATTTGGGCATCATCGAGTCGAGCCGAGTTTGCACTCACATTAAGATCGAGGCTCCAAAGCGGCACGAGAATACCATTGCTGAACGAGTTCACGCTCAAGTTTCCTTCGACGTCAACCGTGAGGATGGTGCCGTCGTTCATGGTTTCCCAATGGACTAATTTTAACGCTGTCTGATGCGTATAACCAGCATCAATCAGTTCCACCTCGTTGGCGACAACTGTGGGGGCAAAGGCCACCAATGGAAGCATGGTAAAGGCAATGAACAGTACAAGGAACCGGTTCATGGCTCAACCCAATCCCTCTATCATTATCAATGAGCCGATGCTTGGCTTCACGTCTAAAGGAGGAATTCATGCCTCGTCTTGCTCTTCTTCATCTTCGTCTTTGCTGACTGATTTCACATTCAATGGTGTCAATCTACGGACGGGAGTAAGCGTAGCTGTGGAGGTTTTACCCTCTTCAGCAGTTGCTCCTCGGGAAATGTTCGGTGGCGCACCACGTGCCTTCTTCGGCGTTAATTGCGGAAGCACTGGCTTGAGTGTGGTTGTTGCGACCGGTTTCACAGCGTCCACTGGCGACAGGACCGCCGTGATTGGGCGCATTGTTGCCGTTTCCACTGGGGCTTGATCCACCACATTGGTTTCTTCAAGAGCGGCTGGTTCGACGGTCGGTTCAATCGATTCGACTTCCTCTGAAACCGCTGCCTCGAGTTCTTCAGTTGGCGCAGCAAGGGGTGCTTCCTCGACAACCTCTGTGATTTGAGAAGGCGGCAATGGAACATCATCAAGCTGTGGCGTTGCGGTTGGTTGGACCAAGGTCTTGACCGGTTGCAATGGCTTTCGCACAACCTTGGGTTGAACTGGTTGCACTAACGAAGGAGCGCCTGCACCAAGTGGGGCCTTGATTGGCTTCACCAAAGGAGCGCCTGGCATGGTCAATGGCTTAGAACTGGTTGCCGGGGCTCGCATTCCAGCGAGGCCCATTCGAGGTTGTTGTGGTGCTTGCCCACCGAGCATGCCTCGCATAGGACGGCCTGCTGCTGCTCCAAGGGCGTCTGGACGAGCCCCGAGAGCGGAAGGATCCATGCTGGCAGGGGCTTGACCCGGAGCGCTTTGCCCAGAGATTGATTGCATCCACATCTGGCGCTTTTCTGCACGGGTGTCTGTGGATTGGAGTTCTCGGAACTCTGCTTCACGGGACCGATAGGTTTCTTCCTCTTGGTCGACTTCACCTTGCACTTGCCTGGTGACTGCTTCTCGCATCTTGTCTTCTGCCATTTCCTTGAAGGCATCCATCTTTTCTGTCAAACCTTGCAGCCGGTTTCTGATTTCTGCACGCTTGAGGCCGAGTTGTGCTTCAATTTCCGCACGAATGTGTGCTTCACGCTTACGAACATCGATGAGAGCCTTGTTCCGCATAATCTCTTCACGCTTGTCGAGTTGGCGTTCAAGTTGCACCGCAACTTCCTCTTCCTTGCGGTCTCGGAATGCGTTGAGCCGCTCTTCCATATCCACTTCGAGTTCGAGGGAAGTCTCTTCCTTCAACAAATCCAAGTCGGTCTCAAAGGTCAGGCGTTCATTTCGAAGGCCTGCATCCACTTCGGACATGATCGCCTTTCGAGCCGATGCTTCACGGGATTGGAATTCAAGTTCGAGCCGTTCCGACCAATCGGTCTTCTTCGCATCGTATTGAGTTTCGAGTTGTTCGCGGAGTTCTGCCTCTCGCTCATATCGGAACCGAGCAAGTCTGTTCTGAATCTCTGCTTCACGCGTGCTGCGGTAGGAAGTAAATTCTTCATCCATACGCTGTTCAAGTTCAACTTCAACATCCGTCTTGAGGGTGCGTGAAATATCATCAACTGCCTTTGAGAAGGTGATGTCATACTTCTCACGCAACCGTGACTTTCGTTCTGCCAGCCTCTCGGAGTGTCGTGCTTGCAGTTGTTGTTCGATTTCAACGCGCAATTCATCTCGGCGCCGAGCAATAGCAAGTTCGACATCTTCTCGCATTCGTTCTTCGAGATCGTCAGTTTCTTGGCGAAGCTGACCTTCAAGTTCAGACTGGAGTTGTTCGGCAATGTCCTCCTCTAAGCGGAGGCTTCGGCGTTCATACTCTGCTTTGAGGCGAGCTTCACGTTGCTTCAGGCGGGTTCGAAGTTGCTGTTCAAGACGGGTTCTGATTCCTCGGCGGAGTTGCTCTTCGCGTTCAGCAAGGCGTGCGTTGTGCCCCTCTTCTAATCTGGAAATCTCATTTGACTCCATCTCTGTGAAGCGCTTTTCCATCTCGGCGTGGATGTCCGCTTCGATGCCCCGGATGCGGTGCTGGAGGTGTTGATTGAATTCGAGCGAAAGTCGCTCTTTTTGGATGTCCAATCGCTGACGGTGTTCATCATGCAACTGAGATTCAATTTGTGCCTTGAGTTGGGTGCGATGTTCTTCTAGACGCCTGTCTTGTTCGACTTCAAATTGGTCACGCATTGCTTCCAATTGACGGTTCAAACGGAGATCTAGTTCGCCTCGCATTCGAGATTCTTCTCGCGCCAATGCGTCTCTTTCGAGCATGCTGAGGTCCTGTTCCATCGCTTCTCGCATTTCTTTTTCCAGTTGGTCAAGGGTCAATTCATGCTGGACTGCAAGATCTGCAGCGAGCGCTTCTTGCATAGCTGAAACACGTTCTGCAATGGCCTGCTGACGGAGCCGCCGCTCTCGTCGGAGGTCGGCTCTAAGACGCTCTTCTTGACGGAACCTAGCGGAGGTCATCGTGGCTTGATCAAGCGATGATGTAGGGGTTGAAGTGAATTGAGAACGAAGCGCTGATAGAGCAACTTTGTCAGCGTTTTCACGCTTCTTCCGTGCTGCATCGAGTGCCTCAGTACTCTTGCTTGCGCTCGGTAACATCGTATCCCATCCACTGTTTCATGCACTTCTCATCATAGATAAGGAGCGCGACGAGGCCGGGGCGCGACAAGGCGTTTTGGAGGGTGGAATTCCACGGCCAAAGTCATGGCTGTTGAGGCATGGAAAATCTGCTTTTACGAGCAAGGGATTCAAAATTTGACATTGAACGCTGTGTCACAGGCTGGACAATCAATGCGTCGAGCACCAGGCTTTCGCTTCATTCGCAACTGGCGTTCACAACCCGGGCATGTGATCTCCACTTTGGGGATATGAGGTGTGAGGGTGAAGTGGTGCATGCAGGACGCACACTTGAGGTGAGCAGGGCGCTTATCGACTCCAACAATGAGAACTTTGCCACATTCTGGACAACCGACTTTTTCTTCTTTCCATTTCTTACGAGTGACCGGGTGATCGATTCGAACATTTGCCGAACAAAGGGTGCATTGCACCTCACCAAGAGCGCTTGGCAGCAGGCCCTCGCATTTTGGGCAACTGAGCGCAGGAGGGGCCACACGAGATTCAACTGTTGACTCTTCGCTCATGGTCTCGCCTCTGGGTCTTCGTTTTTGATTTATTGCTCTAGGTAGGCTCAGCGCTTCTTAGCGATGAGCACAATGCTCTCTGGGAGGAAATTCCACGGCAAATCCAACGGAATTCCATGTTGCTGGGCCAACAGTTCAAGCATTTTCTTCGCACCAACTTGGTCCCGTGACCCATCGAGGGTGATCACGCGAACATCGCCACCGTGCTGGACGGCATCGTGTAGACCGTCAGGAAGTGGTTCAGACGATGCTTGTGTGGGAGGAGTCGCTGTTGGAGGTTGTACACTCGGCAAGGCTTGGAGCAATTCTGGTAGTTCAACCTGTGCTGCCTTTCGCCACCATCGTGCTCGACCTTGATCCCGATGATTTTCAATCAAATCCAGCGATGCGAGTTTCTTCATGTGGTGATACAGGTTGTAACGATCGACGCCTAATTGTCGCTCAATCTGGACCGTGCTCAATTCATCAGAGTGAGTGAGGGCGAGGTAGATGGCGCGCCTTGTTGGATGAGCAAGTGCGGTTGTGACTGGGTCTGCTCGTACTCTGGCCATGCGCTCACCATGATGGAAGATGCCACTCTATGGTTTGAAGATGCCGCGTAAAATCAAGGTCAGGACGTGAACCGACTCCTAAGCAAACCGAAGGCTTCGCTCGTGTCCCTCCAAAGGGAAACAACGATGTTTTTCAACAACGAAAGGGCACCATCCGAACCTGCAAGTCTTGCCCCGTTGAGGATCACGAGAATGACTGAAGCTTCGTGAATGAGAACACCAACCCATAGTTGATCATACATTTGGCCGATGACTGCCGCAACGAGTGCCAATGTAATGCCCACAGAAATCACGAAGTTACCGATTAAAATCCTTTGAGCCCGACGAGCGAGATCGATGAGCTCGGTTAGCATTTGAGGGTCGTCGCCGGGAATCAGTACGTCCGCTGCTTCGAGATTGACGGTTTCTCCGCTGCCTACAGCAACACCGACATCTGCGACAGCGAGCGCCGCAGCATCGTTGAATCCATCTCCAACCATCATCGTGACGTGTGTTTTCGATCGTCCGCGAACCCATTCGACTTTTTCTTCTGGAGAAAGACCACCGTGGGCTGATGCTTCCGGAAGACCGACGCTTTTTGCAAAAGCTGTGACTGCTGCTTGGTTGTCACCAGACAGAATTTCGACGTTGATGTTTCGTTGGAATAAGGCAGGAATAAGGTGGTGGCTTCCGTCGCGTGTATCGTCATGGACGAAGGTGAACAAGGCCAATGCGTTGCCATCGCGAGCAAGCAGACTGGCGCCATGCCCCTTCGCTTCAGCGGATGAATAAGCCTCCTTCAACTCGTTTGGAACTGTGATCGCTAAATCTTCAGCCCGATCATAACGAATGAAAGCCACCTCTTTACCGCTAACCTTCCCACGCACGCCTGCCTCAACATCAGCCAAGACATTGACTTTTGTTGGCTCGAGGCCTTGTTTTCGAACATAGTCCATCACCGTCAATGCATAAGGGTGGGAGGAACGTGCTTCAAGTCCAGCAGCAAGTCGGAGAGCAGGGTCCTTTTTACGGCCCTTGGCAAACACAACCTCGCCGATCCGAGGCTTCCCTGAAGTGAGGGTTCCTGTTTTATCGAGCAAAATGTGTTCAACCTTTGATAATCGCTCAATGACATCTCCACCACGGGCGATTGCGCCAATATGAGCAGATCGTGCCAGAGCGGCTGCGTGAGGAACCGGAGTCGCAAGCAAAAGAGCGCACGGGCAAGCAACAACCCAGAGCAGAAGAATGATTTTCCAATCCTCTGGGAACATAGTCCACCAAATGACAAAGGCTCCGAACAAAACAACGGGGACCCAAATGGCTGTGAAACGCTCGATGATGTTGTGCAGGCGTGGTGGTTCTTCACGGAAGGTATGGACTGCATCGATTAGACCCGAAAGGCGGGTGTCGTCACCGACAGCGGTGACTTCGATGACCACTGGCCCTCGAGCGAGCACAAGGCCCGCTTGTATCTCATCGCCTTCGGCAATCTCAACCGGAACTGATTCTCCGGTCAACGGTGCTTTATCGAGGGCTCCATACCCTTCAACGATCATTCCATCTGCTGGAATCAATTCTCCACTTCGAATTTCGAGGCGATCGCCCTTACGGACCAATTCGATTGGCACTTCCTCATAGGCAGCATTTGGGTCTGGCAGTGCACAACCATCTGCGCCAATGAGTGGGGCTGGGGCCGCCATTGTAAGCGAAAATGCTCCGGTTTTGAGGGCTGATTCAATGCCTATTGCTGATGAAGGTGAAGCACCTGTGAGTTTTCGAGCCTTGCGCGGTAAGCGGTCAAGTCCGCCTTGCATAGCGTTGCGTGCTTGCAAGAGCGCATCCCCTTCGAGGTGGGCGGTGAACGCGACCAAAATAGCGACAATCAACGCTTCTTCCCACATGCCCAAGATGGCAGCGCCAATGACAGCAAGACTTGTCAGCACTTGGAATCCCATTTGCCGATTGGCGAGGCTTGCCAATGCTTCTTTGAACATCTGCATGCCGCCGATCAGCAAACCCGGTAGGGCAATGATACCAAGAACATAATCAGGCCAACCCAAGAGTTCCCCCATGATCACAAGAGCGAGAAGAGGTAAGGCGATGCCTCCGCCAATTAAACGCCACTGATCAGGACGAATTCGATTGGACTGAGCAGGAATGAGATTGACCTTCATTCCGGATATGTGTTCCAATGCCCGATTGCGCTTTTCAAACAGTTCAGGCGTCGCATCTGGAGCCAACTGGAGGATGATCCGGTCATCGTCACTGATTTCCACATCAAGAACACCGGGCTGTTGGCGGAACAATTTGGTTAATTTTCTGCGATCGATTCCATTTCGGTGAGCGATGGTTGTCGCTTTCGCTCCCGCCAATTCGAGGTAATCAACGTCAGGTGCGTGACCAAGTGACCGAAGAACCGAAGAGACCTCGGCCACATGACCGTATTCAAGGTCGATTTTGAATCGGACCGTCCCTGCTGTTGCAGAGACATGGATGTCGTTTGCTTGGTGCAAGGTGTCCAAAGCCCGCGTGGCCTTGCTGGCGCAATCTGGACAATCCATTCCAAGCAATGGCCAGCCGAGTTCGTAAGTCCCCGTCGCTTGTTCGACCACTGAGGTGTCGACAAGTTCGGCTGTAAGAGTTGGGGGGGCGACGTCCGTTTTTGGAGCGCTTTTCTTTGGTTTTTTCTTTTTTTGAGGGGTCGGTTTCGATTTCACAACCTTTGCAGCAGGTTCATCTTCCTCAAGGGAGAGAAAAAATTCGTCTTCCGCCCCCTCGACCATATGAATGGGTTAAGCGCTACACAAATAATGCCTGCCCTTTGAGACCTAGAATATGCTCAGGCATATTCACGAAGAACGCCAATCTTTACGCCAACTTCCCTCTTCGCAAGGTTATGCAGTGGCTTCCCCAAGGTTGGCGTCCAAAGGTCGTGGCCGTCGATATTGATGGAACCCTTACCGATGGAAATAAACAACTCGATACAGGTGCAATCAAAGCGCTACGGCGGTTAGAAGATGCTGGGATACCTGTCGTTTTAGCGACCGGAAACGTTCGAGCCATCACCTATGGTTTGTGGAGGTTTCTCAAACTCTCTGGACCTATATGCTGCGAAAACGGGGGTGTTCTGTGGCACAAGGCCTGGGGAGGGCCTATTGTGAGAGCAGATGGAAAGGAAGCCAAGATGGCAGCCGAATGGCTTTCGACCCAAATCGAAGGCCTTGATCCAGAAGGGATTGAAACCAACAGTTGGCGAGAAAGTGAGTGGTGTCTGTTTCCTGATGAAGACCTCGAAGCGGTTCAACAAAGCATTGCTGAAAGTCAATGGTCCCATTTGTCTGTTGTTCGCACAGGATTTGCGATTCACCTCATGGAGCCACACTTGTCAAAAGGAACCGGTTTAGAGCTCATGTTCGAAAAGATGGGCTGGTCTGCTGAGGATGTGTTGTGCGTTGGTGATGCCCCGAACGATCTTCCCATGTTTGAATTCGCTCACTGGTCGATTGCGGTGGGTGGCGCTTTTGAACAAGTCAAGGAGGCTGCTGACGTCGTTTCGCCCCATCCGCATGGTGCAACATTCACGCCTCTCGTTGATGCGATTTTAGCAAAAAAGTGAGGGTTTTTTTGCCCATTTGAAAAACACCCCTTGATATATCCACAGGATTTATTCTACACCATGGCACTCGAATGCAACATAGATGCAAAAGGAAAAGCAGCCCGCCTCATGGGCGGTATAGCCGCCGTTGCTGGAGGAGCATTGTTGCTCGGCGTCGTTGCGAGTGGAACAATAAGCGGTTCATTTTGGTGGCTTGCTTCGGTTGGTGCTCTTGCAGGAGGCGCTTTTTCAATCTTTGAGGCCCGCGCAGGCTGGTGCGTCGTACGGGCAATGGGCCTCAAAACGCCTTTGTGAATCGCCTAAACAGGTTGATTGGTCTTGATCAGAGAAATAATCCTCGGAAAGGAACCCCATTTATCGATGAACATCTAACGCTGTGTATCGTTTAAAAAAAGGGAGTGCCGGGGGCAGGATTCGAACCTGCGAAGCTTTACGCAGAGGATCTTGAGTCCACCCCCTTTGACCGCTCGGGAACCCCGGCTTGTGTCCCACGCTCGGACCTCCTGTTCTTGACTATTGCTCTTCATCAAAGTGGTCAAGATCTTTGGGCCTTGGCGGGGGGAGATTCTGGGTGAATAGAGCGGCATCCACCTGTTTTCGGGTGTAGTCTGCCATCTTTTCTTGGCGGCGGTACACGCTAAAGGCCAAGACGCCCGCGGCAAGAATGACGACCAGCACTGCAAATCCAAGGCTGTCGAGGCCGCCCCTGCTCGAATCTGGTTGAGCCTGAACCTCACCCATTGGTAAGGGAATATTCCCTGTCACATCAACAAGAACAACACTCAGTCCTAACCGCCCTGTCGTCCATGGTTCTAGACTCCATGTGTGTTCCGCCCAGGAACCTGGTACGAGTTCAGATGTGTTTGATTCCAATATTCGACCGTCTGAGTCCACAAGATGGACTGTAACGCTTCCATTGACCAGACCTTCATTCGCCACTCGAACAAAAATGGAGATGTTTTCCCCAACAATCGGCCGGTAAGGAGTCACGACAATGTTGTCAAATCGTGGCTCGAAAGCAACCCAGCGGAAGGCGGGTGATAATGGGATACTGCTCGTTCCAAATCCGGAAACATCCCTTCCTGCGAGATCGGAAGCTGAAAACCAAACGGACAACCGGTCGGTTCGTTCAAGGGCAACTGAATCATTTGAACCCATATCCACTGTTCCTGAGTAGGTGTTGGTGGTTCCAGTGCCTGCGGAAAGAGGAACTTCTGCGCTTCCTTCACTGCCTTCAATGGGTTGCCCCAGCCGCAAAAAGGTCCAGTGCATTGTGACTGGATGCTGACCGAGCCCCTCTTGATCACTGAGGATAACAATGATGTCTTGAGCGCTCAGCATGTCAGAGTCAACGATGGCCAACGTTCCGGGAGGCACAGTGAGTTGAGGAGAATGCCGATCGATTGTGAAATTAAACCGTTCATCATGCTGGATAAAATCATTGTCAGCAATCACATCAATGAAGCCCAAATTGTGCTTAATGATGGTGTCATTGAGCTGAATCGATTGGTTTCCAATGCCAAACTGATCCACTGTGAAGTTCGATGAAGTGGACCGTTCCCCATCCGAAAGTACGATGTCAATAGAAATTTGATCCGGCGTGTATTCTGCTGCGATGGTTGTTCCAGCGTGAACGAGTTCAACACTTAGGTGAAGGACATCGTTGCGATGGACCCAGAAATGATGCCCTTCAGTTGAGCCAATTGGCAAGGTCAGGTCCTCGAAAACAAGGGGTTTCAATTCAAGTGCATAGGAAGTATTCCATGAGAACACGGTGAGTTTTGAAAGCCCAACGCCAAGGTCTTGGCCTTCATCGAAGACTTTCAATGATGGAATGGCTTCCTCTAGAAGTGGAGTTTGATGCAGTGTCCATGCCAGCCGGAAGGCGATAGAGACATTCCATTCTTGCGCCAAGCCCAGTTTTGTAACGGTGACGACCGGTGCAGTTTCAAAGCACGATTCATCAAACAACGTCTGCGCGAACCTTGGGCGATGCTCGATGAAGCACGTGGTGCTTTGATCACGGCCGAAAAGAGACAGTTCAATCTCATCAAGCGAGTTGATGCCGTTGCCGTCGGTGATGATGAAGGAGAAATGATGCTCGTGGCCCAGCAATAATTTGCCGTCCAATGCGTCAAACTCGAGGGTTGAAGTTTCAATCAAGGTATCATATCTTTCTTGAACGAGAATGGTGGCTAAATCAGTCGATTCCCCGTATGCACCGCCACCTTGTAGTGGATTTCCTGCCAAGTCGGTCGCTTCGATCACCACGCTGGCTCTCCCAGAGGGTGCGCCACCGGTGATGTCACTCCAAGAGAGAAGAGGCAGATCTACGACCGCCTCCGTTAAGCCAATGTTGAAGGTAATCGTTTGAACAGAATATTCTTCTTGATCCATGATTCCATCAAAATTCACATCATCTTTGGCCTCAAGCCAAGTATGGAACAGCAATGTGTTCGCTAAGCCTTCTTGATCCTCAAGCGTCAAACGAAGAGCCACATCTTGACCTTTCATCCAGATGTGATTGTTTGCTGAAGCAACCCCCCCGGGGTCAAGAGCGAGCAATGAAATGGTGTTCGGAGCAACTCGGTCAAACAGGAAAGGTACATCGCTGGAGCGACCGGTGAAATCGAGGCTTGTTTCAGCAGAGGCGTTGATAGGACCTCGCCGTTCGAGGTGTGGCGAAACGAGAATACGAGTGCTTGATGGAACGTTGTCCATCATAGAAGGGGTCTCAAGTTCAATCGAGAATTCGCCATTTACGTCCACTTCAGCAAACCAAGACGACGACCATTCGACAGGCTCACCTGGCCATTCATGAGGGCCTCCGCTGATGTTGATTGGTGGTACGGCCACTGCATCGATACGGACATTGGCCTCATGCTCCCCAATGTAGGATTGGGCGACCCCTTGGAAACGTACAGCACCTGTTGCAAGCATCGGTTGGCTTGCGTTCAGATGGAATGGCCATTGAAGGTTTGACCAATCGTTGAGGTTGCGTTGTTGGCCATCAGTGAGTGTAAACTCCACAACTTCCAAATCATTTTCAATTTCATTGAACGCTGTTTGCCGTAGCGTATGGGCGGGCCCGGTGGCGAGCCCTTCAGTGTCTGTTGCAGCCACCAGAACATGAACATCATCAATGTCATCAAACGCCCATGTGCTCGTCATCGACCATGTTGCGTTGCAGACATTCAGCGAACACGAGATGGATGATGACTCTGAAATCAAGTGAGCATACGCCACGCCTCCGATTTGGCGGAACTGGGGGGTTGTGTCAACATCGACGACCTGCAGGTGAATCACAGCATCGGATGTGTGTTGAGTCGGAGAGAGCATGAAATCGATCGCTGTGAGGTCTGGAGCGTCGAGAGAAGGTTGATTTGGATCGCCGCGCCAATGTTGAGTGTGGTACACTACGGTTTGACCGGGTAACCAGCGTTGGTGAGCGATTGGTGATATTGAATCGACCAAAACGGGTTGGCTTGTCGCTGACAAATTGGCAGCAATTGAGCCAGACGCGGTTGTAACATGCAGGGGAAGGACAACAGACGCCGAGGCATTTTGTGCCTTGAACGCGTCCATCACTTCGTTGAGTGTTTCCTGAGGGATGGCATGGGTGATGCGTTGAAGCGACGGCACGATGACTGCGTCGCTGAACGAGACGCTAAAGTTCCCACTCAGTGTGACCGAAAGACTGCATGAGGCAAGCCCTGTTGAATCCGGTTGAGCCAAAGGCACGCATGTTGCTGAATGGCTGATTCGACGATGGAGTGATGAATCGGTTGGGGCCAGTGTGAGGCTTGGGCCGCCTTGAGCGATTTCAATGACTCCTGTTGCCCCCTCCATGTTCAGTAAAAATTGCACTTGATTGGCCATCAAAGCAGGTGTGAAGGGGGTGCTGATCGGCATCAGCCAGGTCAAATCTGCAGTTTGTGTTCCGTTTTGGACCATGGTGATTGAATTGTTCACCGAGGGATGAACACCGCTTTGGCTGCCAACCAAACGATCGAAACCACGCAGAAGACCAAAACTGGAACTGGCCGACTGAATGGGCCATTCGTACAGCATGGTGTGCGCATCGCCAAGGGTGAAGGTTGGAGCGGTTGGCTCAAGCGCGCAAATGGGCTCAAATGTGAAGCCAGGTGACGCCGAGTTTGGACTCCATGTGAGGGCGAGGGGGGCTTCGAATTGAGGCGTCGAGCGTTGAATCAATTCCCTTCGAAGCACAGGTGTGTCAAGTTCTGCATAGGTCCAGCGATCAAGGGACAAACCAGCATGAGTGGCTGAGAGGTTATCGCCATACGATTGAAGCACCATGGATTGGAAAGGACACACTGCGGTGAAATCCCAAAGAAGGGATGCTGAGGAAGTGGCAGCTAAACGACCGTCGGAATCGACAATTAAGCCGTTCAGACCGACGCCTGAGAAGGGAGCATAACGGTGATGATAGGCGTCATAATAGCCAACAGATCCGACCGTCAAGCGTTCAACCGAGGGGGTGCGAAGTGCATCCTCGGAGACAAAATGAGTGCGTATTTTTAATGAAGGGTACTGATGTGGATTCAGAGCCAATTCAACCGGCAAGGTTCGATTTTCATACCCCGCTAGAACGTTCCCATTTCCATCGAGAACATCAAATCGAACGGTTGTGTTTTCCGGCTCGGATACAAAACCATCCAGTGAACCCCAGCCAAACACCGGATGTGGAGTCAAGAGATTGGAGGTCCATGTCCCTTCGGTTTCATAAACATCGATTTCAATGCCTGCATCGTCAATGTACCACCCATCCAACTCAATGAGTTGATCAGAAAAGAAGGTAAAGCGGGCGCGAACCTCTTGGCCTGATAAATTCGACAAATCAAAGGTCTTCAGGTCAAACCCTCTGTTGACATTGTGGCAACCACCCACCACATTTGAACCATCAAAAATACCTTCACCGAACAGTGGTGAATTGCTGTTCACGGTCGAAATTTGGTCGTGAAACCCATTCAGTGTAGGCGGAAGGAACCACCAGCTTTGTCCGCCATCGGTCGAGATCGACACAGCCCCCCCGTCCCAACTGGATTCGGTGCACACCCAACTTCGGAACGTGAGCCTTGAGGTTGAGTTGATTGGGAGGGTGTACTCTGGCGTGTAAAGGTGAGTGAGCATGTTGTTCCGGTATTCATCATCAAGGTAGATCCCTGCCCCATTGTTGCCCGAGTGCCATACACCCGGACCAAACCCAGATGCGTTCGAAGTTACGCCAACCTCCCAACGACGATTGGATGTGGCCTCCAATGACCAGCCTGCTGGAAGGTCAAATCCTTCCTCGAAATCCTCAGTCAGTGCTGTTGGCCCGTTGTTCCCCATGGTTTCATTCCATTGCCACTCATTTGGTGCAGTTCCGTCATAGGTCAGCCAACCATCTGAAGACCCGTTCTGTTGAGCAGGCTGGCCTGTGAAATTGGCAAGGAGTGTCTTTGCTTGATTGGATGCGCCTCGGTTTGTCCATACACTGATGTCGTCAATAGCGATCCCTTCCCAACCACTTGAAGCGGTGCCTCCAAAGTTGATTTGCCCGTTGGTCTGAACCCAAAATCTCAGATGAACGGTGCTGGCGTTTTGAGGGCTGGAGGTCGTCCACGGCAAGGTGAAGAGGACAGGACACCACTGATTGTTTGAATCGGGACCATTGAAGAACACACCGTTGCACAAAGCACCGTTGTTTGGATGGCCAGGATGGTTTGAGATTGGGCTGTATGTGCTTCCGTTGTCGAACGAGATCCATACGGTGAGGTGGTCGTTTGAGCCACCTTCGATGTCCCAATTCGAGGACAGTTCGAGTTCGACCGACTGGCCCGTGTGATTTGAAAAATCAAGCGAAAGAGCGAGTTGACCTTCTGCGTTAGGAAGATAGTCTCCCGAAAGGTTTCCGTGGAACCAAACTCCGGGTTCATCGCCTTGGTTCTGAAGCAACAATTCATCGACAAACCAACCGCCTCGTGGGGTGGATGAGGTCCCGGTAGCGAAACAAAACCTCACCTCAATTGATTCTTGGATGGAGGAGAGGTATGAATCGAGGGTAAATGTGGCATGAGCCCAATGAGCATCGATGCCATTCCACACTGCTGCTGGTGCGGAAGGGTTGGTTGAAGTTGCGTTGTAACCGTTGATTGGAGCAGCGCTTACCCATGCACCTGAGTTGTCTTTGACTTCCACCCAAGCAGCATCGTCGGTGTTCAGGGCTAACCAGTGTCTGAATGCCAATGTGTAATTGTTGACAAAATTTGGCGTTGGGTATGCGGGGGAACGGATGCATCCTGACATGTTTGCACCTAAGTCGCCGATGCCGCGCGTTGAGAGTGCACTCACCGTTTGAGAAGCCCCATTTTGATTGGTTGGCCCTGAGCCGTTGGCAGGCAAAATCATGCCTGATTGGGTGACCAATGGTTGCAAACTTGGTTGAACGATAGCCCATGCTTCATGATCATCACCGGTGCCCATCCAACCCGAAGCGGTTCGAACGGTCGACTCGAAGTCGGTGATGGTCCCGAGCGACGCGTCGGTGGCAAGCGTGAGTTGTCCTCCATGGCCGATGCCATTGGTATCGACGTGGGTTCCGTTCCATTGAGTGAGTGAGTGGATTCCTAGATTGCTTCCGTTTGAAGCATTCGAGGTCCATATTGGTTCGACCACCAATGATCCATCAGTGAAGGTCCGATTGGCATCAACCACCAATGCGCCGGAAACCGATGTATTGACGCTCGATGCATTCAGTGGAGGCATGTAATCCACGGCACCAGTCCCGTGGTCTCGCCCTTCAATCGCCCATTCAGGGCGTTCGGCGTTGACAACCAAGGGGCTCAAGCCTGTTGCAAGCATTAACACAACCAATGCAAGGGACACGCGTATTGGCGTGTTTGCTTTCGCAATTTCCCGCTTGTTTGGCTGCATTCAAGACCACCTCGCTTACGCGAGGTGAGCCATTCGATATGAATCAACGCACATGATGATTCAGTTATCCGGAATGAAGGGTTCAAAGTATGTCGGCCATACGCCTAACCGATGTCGTCGCTCGGCAACCTAGACAGCGCTCAATCGCGTGAGGTTGAGGAGCAGTTGTTTTCGACGCATCGCCTCCAAGCAACGCGTCATATGCCCGTGCCGTTGCCACGTCAAGACTTCTGGAACATGGTCAAAAAATTGCTCACCACGCTCGATATGGAGATTCAATCCATGCTGATGAAAGGCATCACTGGTATGCGTTTACAAAATTTGCAAAAGCGACAAGCAAACATTCGTCACATTGCTTCAGAACTCGCCCGAAAGCGAACCGTGGCCATGGTGCAGCATGTGTCGTCGCAATCCCTTCGAAGCGCCACACAACATGGCGGTATCTCGCAAGAATTACCAGCGCTTGATTGGCAAAGGCACGATCCGGGCGAGAAAGCCTTTTTCCATGCGGTCCAAATTGCCATGGATCGATTCAAGATGGAAATCGATTGGTCTTCGATGCAAGATGGACTTGCTGGAGAAGGCTTGACTCTACCAAAGCGTCATGCCCCTGGCACAATGCAACTTGATTCGTTCACCGACCAGGCCATCACCTCTCGACCACCACCAGCGCTTGCGTTTGAGGACAATGGTCCTGAACCTCTCCCTGAAGTTGACCAAGATGAAGAACGCCTTATGGCGCCAGATGAGTGGCCAGATTTGGACGAGTACATTCATGCAGACTTGGAAGAGGCTACGCCCAAAACCGAACCCGTTGCATCAAACAAAAACGATGATGAAATGGCGGCATTCATGGGCCAAAGCGATGGCACAAAACACGCTGCTGCCATGGAATTAGCACCATCAAAGCAAGCTTCGATTGATCTCGGGAGTGCTTTTGAGGCGTCAAACGAGCAGCCTGTTCCTGAAGAAATTCAGGATGATGTTACCGAGGTAAAGGCGCCTGAAGCCGAAGCATCTCTGATTCGCATTCGAGTGTTGATGAGCAGTCCAGAACCGATTGTCATCGCATCTGGTGAATCGCTGGCTTTGGAAGCAGGCGATGTTCACTTTGTTGATCAGGACTCAGCAGAATGGCTGATTGAATCTGGTGTCGCCGAGGCAGCATCGCTGTGATGGCAGAACGAAAGAAGTTCTTGACGTGCTCAAGATATCGTCGACTCGATGGTGGTTGCAAAGCCTGTCGGCACGCCGTTATAGCAACGTGATTCCTCGTCGGACTCAGTTCACAGAGCGCATCGAAAGTTCGATGCTCACTGTATCAGGGATTGGGATACGGGTGACTTGGCGTAGAGCCGATTCATCCTTTCCGGACGTGATGTCCATCTCAAGCAGACGCTTGTGAACACGAAGTTCCCAGTGGTCATAGGTTTCAACGCCTTCACCATCAGGTGCCTTGCGAACTGGAACAACCAGTCGTCGAGTCGGCAATGGAATTGGGCCTCGCAACGAGATACCACCATTGTCGCAGATGGCCTTAATTTGGCCAGCGACTTGATCGATATCACTGTGGTTTTGACCAGTGAGTTTGATGATGGTAACTGCTGCCATAATGACCCGTCCAAATCCTCAACCAATATTCAATCGAAGACTCAAGCCTTCTTTTCGATCTTCAAGCAGACGCCAGCAGCGACGGTCTTGCCCATGTCACGAATAGCGAAGCGGGAAAGTTCTGGGAACGTGTCCATTTGCTCGATAGCCATTGGCTTGTTCGGCTGGAAACGGATCAAACATGCGTCACCGGTCTTGAGGAAGGAAGGGTTTGCTTCCTTGCCTGACTTGTTCGTCTTTTCAAGAAGTTCTTGGAAACGAACAGCCACTTGAGCGGTGTGTGCGTGGAACACAGGGGTGTATCCGACGGAAACAGCCTTTGGAATGTCCATGAGCTGGATTTGTCCGACGAAGGTTTCGTCGTGTCGAACGAACATTGGCTCGTTGTCAGCGTATCCAGCAACGTCACCACGGCGGATGTCTGTTGCAGCAAGGCCACGAACGTTGAATCCAACGTTGTCTCCAGGTTCTGCCTTAGGGACCATGGTGTGGTGCATCTCAATCGACTTGACCTCAGCGGACTGCATCGACGGGTTGAACACGACGGTCTTTCCGACGTTGAGTGTACCTGTTTCAATCTTACCGACTGGCACAGTTCCGATACCGGAGATCTTGTAGACATCCTGAATTGGCAAGCGAAGTGGCTTGTTGATTGGCTTGTCTGGCATGGAGATCTTGTCAATGGCTTCGAAGAGTGTTGGACCCTTGTACCATGGGCACTTGTCCGACTTGTTGAACACGTTGTCGCCGTTCAAAGAGGATGCAGGGATCATTGGAACGTCGTCTGGCTTGAATCCAGCCATCTTCAACAGGTTGCCGACTTCAGTGCAGGCAGCCTTGTACTTGTCTTCTGACCAGTCAACACCGGAAATGTCCATCTTGTTGACGTGGACGATGAGTTGCTTAACACCAAGCACCTTTGCGAGGAAAGCGTGTTCCTTGGTTTGGGCGTTGACACCGTCGTTTGCAGCACAGAGGAGCACAGCAGCGTCAGCTTGGGATGCACCGGTGATCATGTTCTTGACGAAATCTCGGTGACCTGGAGCGTCAATAACGGTCCAGTAGTAGTTAGGGGTGAAGAATTCCTTGTGAGCGACGTCGATGGTAATACCACGTTCTCGCTCTTCCTTGAGTCCGTCCATAACGTAAGCAAGACCGAATCCAGCCTTACCGGATTCTGCAGCGAGCTTCTCGTTCTTTTCGATGACGTGACCTTCGATGTGTCCAGAGTCCAAAAGTAGACGTCCGACTGTGGTTGACTTTCCGTGATCGACGTGACCGATGAACACGATGTTTAGGTGAGGCTTGTTCTTATCTTCCCATTGACTTCCCATGGTAATTGCTCCTTAGCGAGTCCTCCGAACAACCACCCCTATTTGAAAACCGCGACGCGTGCTTCCATCGGCTTGTTTGGTAGAAAGAGGCCACTGAAAGGGATTTACTCGTCAAAAATCAAGTGATTTCGGTTCAGGCATGATTTCTACTCAGCACCGCGGATAGAGCCGTCTTTTTCGACTTTGTAGAGCCGGACTGTGCTTGTGGCACCGCTGATGGCCTTGGGTGAACCCGAGATTGCAACCACTCGTTCGCCAGGAAGGACCGTCCCTTGAGCCACTAATGTTTCAAGAGCGGTTTGCATGGTTTGCGAGCCGCGGTCAAATTCCTCCACAATGAGGCTTTCAACACCCGGAAGCAGTTGGATGCGTCGAGCTGCCCGTATTCTGTTGCTAACGGCTGTCACGGGCGTTGGAGGGCGGTAGCCTGCGACCAAACGGGCCGCATTGCCGTGCTGTGTGGCAACAATGATTCGAGAAGCATCCGAAAGTTTCGCTAATTCCACACCAGCATGGGCCACCGAGCGCGTGGCTTTGAAGCGGGCAAGAGCGCTTGGGCGCCGATCGGTGGATTCGAAACCGGTATCTGCGGCAAGGGCAATCTTCGCCATGGTCTTGACAGCCTCCAACGGATGATTGCCAGAGGCCGTTTCTCCAGAGAGCATGACAGCGGTTGCCCCGTGGCGAATTGCGCTTGAAATGTCAGAGACTTCCGCGCGGGTCGGCCTGGGGTTGAACGTCATCGTTTCGAGCATCTGGGTTGCAACGATGACAATCATGCCCCGCTGGAGTGCACCATCGATGATTTGTTGTTGGGCGACTGGTACGTCTTCCAAAGGAATTTCGACCCCTAAATCACCTCTCGCAACCATGACGGCGTCAGCGAGATCTAAGATTTCATCAAGCCGCTCGAGCGCCATAGGGTGCTCGATTTTTGCAACGATCGGGACATGCTTTCCCGCAGCCTTCACAGCGGCTATTGCTGGTCGAAGGTCGTCGGGCGTGCGGACATAACTTACGGCGATGTAATCGGCTCCAGCTTCGAGTGCATGGGCAATCGCTGCTTTGTCGTTCGGCCCTATGGCAGGTAAATCGACCATCGTACCCGGGACATTGACGCCCTTTCGAGCGCTGACTGGACCACCGTCTTCAACCGTGCATGCCACCGTTCCTGATGGCACACCAGTGGTTGAATTCACAACGAGTCGAACCAACCCATCAGCAATGAGCACGGGGTCGCCAGGTTGGAGTTCAGCTGAAAGCCCTGCGTACTCGACCGGCAAATCAGTCGACGAAGCGTTGTCCATTTCCGGAACGCCGCAGTGAAGGTTCAATTGAGCCCCTCGTTCCAAAGCAAACACTCCAGAAAAGCGCCCAAGTCTCAACTTTGGGCCCGGAAGGTCAGCCAAAATACATGTGGGACGACCAAGCCCTGCTTCCTTTGAACGAATGCGTTCATACAACTCCGTTTTGCTTTCAGGTGAACCGTGCGAGTAGTTGAGTCTGCACACATCCACGCCCGCTTCGAGCAGCGACTGGAGAACTTCATCCCCGGAACTTGCTGGTCCGATGGTGGCTACAATTCGAGTGCGGCGCATGGTGAACGCTCACGCAGGTTGCTCAAAACATCTTTCTCAATAGAGACCAAGTTGAAGCGTTTGTGCTCACTTGTAATGGAGGCGGATGATGAACGATTCGACTTGGAGATCATTGATCTTCTCATTGCGTATTTGGAACGTCCAATCGCCATCATCGTAGGTGGATTCGGTGTCCGTGAACATGTAAGATGAAAGGGTGAGGAACACGCAATCGTTGTCGTCTTCATCGCAATCATCACCGTCTGAACGCTGATCAAGCCCTGTATCGGAAGTGTTGCTCGCCTCTTCGTCTTCTTCGTTGAAAGCATAGACATCGAGTTTAGCACGGCAATTGTTTGTTCCTATGTTGGTGCAGTCACCGTCAATCTTGGGATACGTCAATTCGCCCACTGCTTTGCGAATCGTGTTTCCATTGTCCTTATCATACACGACGTTGAGGTCAAAATCAAGGGTGACAGCATTGCCAGATGTGTTTCCTCCCATTTCAAAATCAGACCATTTTCCTGCATAAGACACGTAGACCTTGATTGAATCAGAGTCGGTCAAACCAGCGCTGTTTTCGATGGTGAGGTGGAGTTCATATTCCCCTGGTTGGACGTTCGTCCATTCGATGTCCTCTCCCGTCAGGTCGGCATCGTTTTCTGAATCACCGTCGTTGTCTGAATCCACATCCGCGTTGAGGTCCCAGTTCCATGTCGTGATGTATTGCGAAGAATCGCCGGATTCGGAATCGCTTGCATCAAGATTAACAGTTGTGGTTGCCGAGATGTCCCGATCGGTCTGAGACTTATCCATCTCACAGATCCAAAGCACAATATGTGTTGTTTCATCGATGTCGTCGTTGCTGCAGTCCTCATCGCTGGCGTATTGAGTGATTTCTGCTTTGGGAGCTTGTGCTGTTGCTTCTACAACAGTGACATCCTTGGTTTGAGAAGAGGATTTTGTACCGTCAGAAACGGTCAATTCAACAGTGTATGTGTCGGCTTCATCGAAGCTCCATTCTGTGGAGCGCCCGGTGGCATCAATCGATCCATCGCCATCGAAATCCCAGCGGTAGGTGATGCCGCCGCTCGGGGTCGAAGATGAGGCATCAAAAGTGATTGTGTCGCCCGAACGAATGTTAGAAGACGGTGAATAATTGAAAACGGCCAGCACTTCTTCGTCTCCACCTGCATCTGTTTGTTCAAAAATGCACCCTGAGAGGCTGGAAAGCAGCATCAAAGCGGTAAATGCGAGCGGCACACGTCGCGACTTCATGGACCATCTGTGAAGCGCCTTGATGAAAAGGGCTTCCTCGTTTTAGGTCAAATCAGAAGGAAAACAAGGAGGTTTGTTTGTTCCCCGAGACCAACTCTTTCGCAGTCCAACCAAACGCTTCCGTGATTCGGCCTAAAGCGGCAGCTAAACGTTCGGCATAGAATTGACCGTCGTACCCTGCAACACCTCCGCCTTCCTCGTTTTCCAACCATGGTTGAACGCGCATTGGTCGCTGGGTTGCATCGGTGACAATGTAGGAGACTTTCATGCCGGAAGTGAAACCAAGACCAAGGGCAATCCGTGCTTTGGCAACCCTCACTTGAGCCATGCTGTCGGGATTGGCGTAATCTTTGGTGAAATCAACTTCGCCATTGCTGCCCATTCGCCCCTTGCATGACTTGGCGAGGATCAAGGCCGATGCCGGAACATTGCCTTCTCGTAAATCACGCACTTGACCGAGTGCGTACCGCACCAATGCTTCACCCTCGTCAGCCAAGGCATGGCTAAACATGCGCTTCATGGTCGTGGTCAGGTAGGCGAAGGAATCGGTTCTTTGTGTTTCATAACCACGGATCAACATCTCTTCGTTGGGGTATACAACTTGCCCAACGTAGCGCTTTTTGGCCCCATGGCTAAAGAACACTGAAAGTCCTTTTTCGAATTCCAAAATTGCGGAGTCTCGGCTGTAGCGTTCTGCAACTTCAAGACCGAAACGAATCATGTCTTCTTTGGCGCTGTTCCAAGCCGCCATGTGTTCAACGGCTTCTGGAGTGCCATCCTTTGCAGCTTGTATCTCTTCTTCTTTGAGCGACGAAGGTGCTGCGTCATCGACTGGGGAACGGACGAAAATGGAGTCAGTGTCCGAATACACCACTTCGTGGCCTTCAGCATCGAGTTGTGCGATAATAGCTTTGATGTTGTGACGGGCCCATGCGGTGATGGATGAGCCAAGGTCGCGGTGTGTGAAGCGGTAAAACCCACTTGCAAAGACGCCGTAAAACGAATTCATCAAAATCTTGACCGCATATTGCATCGAATCATGAAATGAAACCTTCGCGTCATCCTCTTCGCCCTTCGCAACTTTAAGCGCAGATTTGTGTTCATCGCGTTGTGCCATTAGATCTTCTAAGAGAGAGGGAACCAAACCTTTGCGTACCGATTGATGACGGAACCGTGCCCCCGTGGGGGCAGTATGGACTTGTTCATCCTCCGCAGGCTGATCCGTTTGTACGGGGTCGATTCGAGTCGTGTAACAGATGTTGTGGCCAATCATGATCGAAGGGTACATGCTCTTGAAATCCAGCACGGCGATCCAGGGGTGAAGCCCTGCTGCGACTTCGTGCACATAGCCGCCGGTGATTTGCCCTTCTTTGGCTTGGGCTGAACCGGTAAGTGGAACCGCAACACCTTCGCTGTCTGCCAATCGAATCACAAGTGAATCAATCAGTTGGCTTGTGCTTCCATTGGCTGCAGTATCAAACACGACCTTTGCCACTGCAGCCACCGCTTCCTTTCTACGGATCACCTGCAATTCACCAAGAATGTCCAACGGCAAAGCGGCATCGCGAATGCAGTATTCGAGCACAACATCAGGCCGACTCGCCCATTCCTCATCCATTTTTGATGCATCAACGTCCATTTTGTGTTTATCAGCCTGGTCTGGGAACAACAAATTGCTGATGAAGGAAAGGGTTTCGCGTTGTGGTCGCAACGCCATACGCGCTTGCCACCACGCATCCACAACGCTTCGCCCCGCGAGGTTCCATGCACGAGAGGATTGTCGCCTTGGAAATAATCCTGAGCGCGTTCGTTTCGCTTCGGATTCTGTTTGTTGCACACGGCCCCAGCCAAACAACAAGGCACGTTTGCGCCAGTCTTTGGAACGGGCATGGACGCCCATTCGATCGTTCAGTCGCGGTAGATCGAAGTTGTCGATGTTGTATCCTGTGATGATGTCGGGGTCTTGACTTCGAACCACGAGCGTTAACTCTTCCATAATGGTGACTTCTTCGCCAACGAATGAGAACGTTTGACGGCTTCCTGTGCCCATGTCTTCGATGACGGCTGCTGCACAGAGCACCGTGTCATGAGCAATGCTGGTTTCCAAATCGAAAGAGAACACCTTGTAGGGCACTGGGAACGGCTCGCTCGCTTGGATGTCTTCAAGAGAACACACCACTGTACAATCGACGGAATATCTGCCAGCCCCACCTGCTGAGCGAACTGCAGCGAGGAAGGACGCATCCTCATCTTGGTGTTCGCGCCGATCGATAATCTCACCCTGTACAGCCAAATGCATGCCAATGCCCTGGTCGAGAAAAAGACGGTTCAGAAACGGAATATCCCCTGAATAAATTTGCCAACTCTGCTTGGCAAGGGCTTTGCGTAACGATGGCACGACGAAGGGTTGGCGCACAGTGACCGTCCAGATGGGGCGTTGTCCCAAATCCGTGAGTTTCAATTCAGGGCCTGTGACGTCAATGACATCATCCATCTGTTTGACGTTGGCCAATCGCTGAATCACATGCTCTGGGATTTCCATTCCCTCGGTCCACGCCATCAACGGTGAAATCTCAAAGGTCGGACGGAGCCCATGCACGAGCACACATAGCGACTCCCCTTGTTCCGAGCGACCGAATAACTCGAGCACAGTCGAAGGGGACTTTGAGCCATTTAGCCCATCCACAGAATGGTAGCGTCCACTGACGACACCCATTCTCCCTTCAAACCGCATCGCGCTCCCCGTTGTGATGGTGCACGAGGCATCCTATGGCCCTTGGGTCATGAAAACTACAAGGCATGAAGGTCGCAAAAGCAGGGCCTAAGCCATCAAAGGAAGCAGGAATGATTGAAAGCCCAATCTACATGGGCATAAACGCCGTAGGCATGGTGAAAGAAATGAGTGAAGAAATCGACTGGGACAGTTTGACCTTTTCTTTGACCCCGACCGATACGATGTATCTCACGGAAACAACCGCAGATGATCCATGGATGCCCGGGTCATTGCGCCCCTATGGCCCGGTTCAAATGTCGCCCGCTGCTGGCGTTCTTAATTACGGGCAGGGCCTTTTTGAAGGCATGAAAGCCTACCGAACAGCCAAAGGGCGCGTGGTTTTTTTCCGACCGGAAGAGAACGCTCGAAGGATGCAGCGCGGTGCAGACCGACTCAAGATGCCTCCAGTTCCAGAATCCGTTTTTGTTGATGCTGTTGAGCAATGCGTCAAAGCAAACTTGAGGTGGCTGCCTCCAACTGGAAAAGGTGCCATGTATGTGCGTCCATTGTTGATGGGTTCAGGTCCCATTCTAGGCGTTGCGCCGGCTCCATCGTACACCTTCCTCGTCTATGTGACACCTGTTGGACCCTACTTCAAAGGCGGCGTGAGCGCCATTGACCTGCTCATTTCCGAGGAACATCACCGAGCTGCACCAGGTGGATCCGGTGGCGTCAAAGCAATCGGTAACTACGCCCCGGGCATGATGCCGAGCAAGAAAGCAAAGGCTGCCGGTTATGCTGAAGTGATTTACCTCGATGCGGAAACTCATTCCTATGTTGAAGAAGTTGGTGCAGCCAATTTCTTCTGCGTCAAGGATGGCGTGCTTTACACACCGGAACTGACAGGAACCATTTTGCCGGGCATCACGCGAAATTCGATCATTCAACTGGCTCGGCACAACGGCATTGAAGTGGTTGAAACCAAAGTCGAAGCAACCTTCGCAATGACGGCTGATGAAGCGTTTTGCTGTGGTACAGCAGCCGTGATTTCACCTATTGGGACCATCACCAAAGGCGATGACAAAGCAACCTTTGGTGACGGAAAGCCTGGGCGCATCACACAACAGCTCTATTCTCAACTTGTTGGCATTCAAAATGAAGATGAAGAAGACATCTTTGGATGGCTTCACGAAGTTCCGTTGTGAACCTCAGCGCTTTTTCTTGAAACCTGAGCGTTTCTTTTGGTTTGGCCGTTGAGTTGTAGCGCCGGCTCGCCCTTTGCGTTGTGAACGCGCACGTCGGTCGCCGGTTTGTGGGCCCTTTGCAACACGCTCTGCGTTTGCTTCCTTCTGATCGCGTTGCATTTGTCGCCATTGAGCGCCGATCAGTTGGAGTAATTCCTCCTTGGAGTTGGCACCGACTGATTGTTGAGAGCCAGCCCGTGAAACCCACATTCGCCCTTCACCTTGATGAGGACGGGAAGGATGTGACACGCGCTCCTCTCGCTTAATTTTCTTGAGACCGAGTTTTCGAGCGGCCAAAAACAGACCCTCGAGGTCCGGCTTTAGCACCGAGGAATCTTTTGGAACACGTCGGCCACTCCGTCGAGATGTTCGAGCGTCAAAGTAACCCGGCCAAACACAAAGACGGTCGGGGTTGTGGTCCATGTTGGTTCACCTTGTGCGGGGAGTTGTCCCCGATTGGTATGAACCCAACGGAGATTGGTGGGCTTCACTCGACGAGGACGCCGTTGATTACGCCGTCCTTTCCGGGACGGGAGGTGATCTTCACTCGACCTTGGTCGGTTTCGATGACTGCGCCCTTGACGAGGATGTTTCGTCGGACGTAGTTTGGATCAGATTCGTTCTCGACCACGTTGTGAATGGTTCCAAGGACGGTTTTTCCGGTCTTTGGGTTGTTGATTGAAACGCGGTTTTCTGACATCACACGAACGAGCGTGTTGCCACCGGTTCGGCGGTAAATCTTGCGCTTTGGAGCACCAACAAGTGCCATTTGCTTCTCGGAGGAAATTTCCGTAGAACGCTTGCTGCGTGCCTGAACTTTTCGTCCGCCACTGGGTTTTCGTCGAGAGATACCGTGCCATTGTGCCATAAATATACCACCTTGCAGAGCAAAGCGACAAACAGGGCGTATATGAAAGCAACCCTCAAACACACTTTGTGGAAAATTGTGAAACTGTGATTCCATCCTGCTTTTTCAACACCGCTTTCACTGCATCACCGGGGCGTAATTCTGCAACGCCAGAGGGCGTTCCTGTGAACAAAAGGTCACCAGCGCGAACGGGTGCCCAGGTGAGGAGATCGTCAATTTGCATTTTTGGCGTGATGGTCATTTCCAGCACAGGTGCGTTTTGCACAAGTTCGCCATTGACCCACAACTCGAGGTGAAGCGCCTCGTAGGTGTCCATGAGGTAATCCCACCCCATGTGCCAAGGGGCAAACGGGCCAACGTAGGCGCTACCGCGGAAGCATTTACCTTTGGTCCAAGGAAGTTGCTCACTGCGTAAATCGCCTTGCGTTCTCCGATCTGTCAGGTCGAGACCCACCGCAATCGCTTCGGGTTGACCTTCATGATTGAGGCGAACAACAAGTTCGACTTCATGATGAACTTCACCCGGATGGCCGGTGACATCGATGTTGCCCGAAAATTGGAGGCAATTTTCAGGTTTGACAAAAAAAACCGGCGAAGGGGGTTGTTCATTGCCAAGTTCAGTGGCATGTTTGGCAAAGGTTCTGATGGTGCACCATAGGGCCATGCCCGTCCTACAGGATTCCCCTTCATCAAGGTCAAGGTCGAGCCAAGGGTCAAATGGTGTGGTCCTAACCAGGCATCATGACGCGCGATTGGAGCATTCGGAAACGCCGACCTGTTCGAAGGAAAAACATCGCACCATTGCTCAAAGACCTCGAAGAAGCGCTCGATATCGACTTGGCCGTAGAAGGCGCCTTTTTGGAAATGGCTGAATACGGACCATGGCAAATGGTGTTGGTGGATAAGGTGGCCATTGGGGTCGAGGTCAAAAACGCCGATGGGGAACGCTTTGCATTCCTCACCTTGCGGGGGTTTCTAGCTCACACGGACGCAAAGAAATGGGTCGAAGTCGACCACGGCGCCATTCCGTTTTTGATGAAGGGAGCCGATTGTATGGTTGCTGGTGTCCATGATGCTGATTCAACAATCGAGGAAGGAGAATTGGTTTGGATTCGGGACATGACTCACAAACGACCCTTAGCGATTGGATGGGCAACCCTTGATGGTGAAAGCTTGAAGAACACAACAAAAGGCAAGGGAATCAAAACACTGCACTGGGTTGGGGATGAATTGTGGGATATGGAATTGTGAAGTTTTGCCCCGGGATGACCATACCAAAGATAATTTAGGCAAATGGCCTCATCCGTCCATGCGGTTCGGCCACTTAGCGTGTTTCCTCATTTCTTTGATGCTTCTCAGCCCCCTCTCATCTGCGAGAGAACTCGTGGGTGGACAGGATGAAAACCCATCTCCTGAAGACGTACCATTCACAATTGTGGCCAGGGATACGCCCTCCATTGACGGCGAAACTTGGGCGATAACAATCGAAATGAATGAAGAGGAACACGCCAATGGAACGGTGTTTGAAATTACAACTCAAATTTGCACGAATGATGGAGTATGTGACCCGCCGGTCTTGATGGACATGACGGTCGATGAACGCACACACGCTATTGATCTCAAACCAAAGGACGACCACACCTACATCAACTGGCGAGTGAAGGCGACGTATGAGGATGGCAATTCAACCAATTTTCCACAGGGTTCATGGTACACAACATGGTCTTCATGCTGGCAAAATGATGGTGCGTATGGTGGCGTTGATGCCAATGCAGAGAAGGATGGATGCGGAAGCCAACAACCCATACCAGGATTTGGTGCGCTTGTCGCCATCAGTGGATTGGTGATGGCTGCTGCGTTCACTCGCCGTGACTAAAGTGCTCACTCACCCGCTCAATGAACCGTCGTTGCTCGAAGCCCCATTCGGTCAGCACAACCTCACATTGATCCCGATTTTTGGACAGTGATCCGTGAGCGAAACCAGCTTGTTGAACATCGCTTGGAACGAGTGGGAGGTTGTCCCCTTTCAGCGTCACTTGACATCCGTGCTCCATAACGCGAGCCGTTCCGAAGGCGAAGGAAATGGCCTCAGGTGAATCAGTGGCTATCTCTACGTTTCCTGCTTTCAAAAAGCGGGTAAGGGCTGCCAAGAGTGGGGCGCCATCCCCCTGCAATGAAGTCCCACCATAGGCCGAGAGAAAATCCAATTCTGTCGAATTTTGTTCCATCAAATGATCCAAGTCACGTTGCTTTGGTGCCTCGTCGCTCATTGCCATCCCTATCCGTCGAACAAAGGCGTTGTTCTTGGTCGTGTCGGCGAAATCACTCAGGAATGTTGGTGCTCCGAACGAACGCCAAATAGATGGCAACGCCCACTGGCATCAGCATGACGCCGAAGAACACAATCGCTGCTGTCACGCCACGTGAAATTTTTTCTTGGCCGCAGCGCATCCACATCCATCGAGTGACAAAAATATCTCCTGCGACCATGTGGGCCCACGCAGCAGCTGCACCGGGCTTTGTTCCCATGATTGCTGCAAGCCCTTCCAAAACCCCTGCAGGGTTTGTTGAGTCTTTAGCAAAATCAATCAGACCTTGCGGTTCAGCGAGTGTGGCTGCCCACCAAATGAGGATAGGGCCGAGGAAAAACCATGGCCCTTCCATTGCCTTCTGTGTCAGTTTGTGTTCTGGGAAAACCAGCATCCCAAACCAAAAAGGTCCAACCCACATTGTGGTCAAAAAAAAGGAGAAATCATACAGGTCCATAGACGAAAATCATTCACTTGCGGATATAATACCTCGTTTTAAGGACGAATCAACGATGTGCGTGGTTTGGGCGTTGAACAAAAAAATCTGTCTCGGTAGTGGGCCCTTCACAACGGTACCCACTGCTCATACGTCCAAGCAAAGGGGGGCCCTTTGCAAAGTTAGTTTCGACGATACTTCTTCACGGCTAGTGTTGTGGAAATTATGAAACCAATAATTGCTAATGTAATCTGAACTCCGTATTTGAGATACCATGGATCTTCCTTCTTTTCAACAACCTTGCAGCCTTCAGAATCTACGGACTCACCTGCTTCTGAATTAGAACATTCATCGTAAGCATCGACTATTCCATCTCCATCAGAATCTAAAATCTCCGATTCTACGCATCCATCTTCATTTGGTATTCCAGCAGGGCTATTTTTACACAAATCAGGATTGTTTCCTGCTAGATTATCTCCATAACCATCTCCATCAGAATCAGCCCATTGAGTTGAATCTTGAGGGAACTTGTCTCCATTTGTTCCTGAAGGATTGTCTCCATAACCATCGCCATCAGCATCAACCCATTGAGTTGAATCTTGGGGGAACATATCAGGATTGTTTCCAGATGCGTTATCTCCATAACCATCTCCATCAGAATCTAGATGCTGGGTTTCATCATTGTGAAAGTCATCAACACCGTCTTCATATCCATCTCCATCTGAATCTATAGTAGTTGTAGTTGGTGAGATAACTTCCCAATGAGATACAGCGTTCTTCCAATTTGTGTCATTATCAGCGAACCCTGAACCATTGTATTCCATGGAATATTCGTTTAGCCATTCGAAAACAAATACTAATTGCCATTCTTCTACATCCGAGTTCATATCACATTCATCGTCGTTTGCCACATCATCATCTCTACACTGAATTGTGAATGTGATTAGTGACGAGTCGTCTGGAATATTGATTGAAAGATTCCAATCATTACCAAGCGTGTATGTGTCGCCCCAAACCTCACTGTCATAACAGTCAACGCGCTCTTGGTCAGCATCGACACATACCTTGAACCATATGTCAGGTGCGCCATTAGAAGAATCCCATTCTTCTGATTCAGAGGTATTGAACTGGTGAAGCTTCAACATTAATGTGGCATCTACATCGTCTCTATGATCATATTCGTCATCATATCCATCACCATCGGTATCCTGTGCACCAGCAGAAGATAACAAAATTATAACAGACAAAAGTGAGACGAGTTTGACACTTCTCATACTTAGGCTGTGAGTATGCTTCTATTAAAAATGTCATACTGCATAATTTCTAACTCAAGAATTAACCAATCGACTCAGATAAACGCAAAGGGTGTATCCGAATACCCATTGCTCAGGTTTTGCCAAATCAATGGGCTCGCAGTGGGCTTTGTCATTGCCTAGCGTTTGCCATGAGGGCGGGCAAAAGGCTTCTCTGATGACGTGACTAAATATCCAAGTCAAGGCTTTTTTGGAATCATGAGAACATCAGTTGTGCTTGTTATGGATGT